>JAABUZ0100006731.1_pt1 | contig 14220 bp, 12 predicted proteins | sample 5562091 | NCBI WGS metagenome assembly JAABUZ01 (sample SAMN12813069, study PRJNA571459) | rock metagenome | isolation source: Antarctica rocks | place: Antarctica: Victoria Land, Linnaeus Terrace sud | collected 2015-12-21 | reverse complement strand
CTGAACGTATACAGGCGTCGATGACTGCCCTGCTCCTGCCACTTACGCGCTTCAGGAATTTTAGAATCGTCGATGTTGGGAATCGGCAGCATTTTTGTCACTTCAGCGCCTGTAATTTTGCGGAGCGCAAGGGCATAAGCCGCCTGATGAACGCCGCCACGCACCATCAGATATCCGATCATGGTGCGCGCTGTTTCATTCTTTGTCATTTGATACACCCGATGCTTGTGCATGCGGGCACCGGTTTCGAGGAAAAAGTTATGCAGCAGATCAGCCACTAAATTCCCGCTCGAAAAGACATTGTCTCCCGCCCAAAAATGGCCCATGGAGTCCATGACTTGATGACCGCCGCCGCCGACAATCGTGTGATGTGTATTGCGTAGACTCTTAGCTGCCTCCAGCGGCGCTTTGGTTGGATCTGCTTCGGGAACACTGTCTTCCAGCATCATGTTGATGGTATGTGAAACCAATTCCACATGGCCTAACTCTTCCGCCGTGATGCTGGCAATTAAGTCATAGAACGGCGCGAGCTTTTTCTTTTCTTTAAAGGCAAAGGATTGATGGAGGTAATTGTTCAGCGTCGACATTTCGCCGAACTTCCCTCCCAGCAGTTCCTGAACGGCCGCAGCGCCGTCAGGATCTGGACTCTTAGGTTTATCTAGTTTGATTAACAGATTTTCAACGCGAAGGAACATGATTTTTAGCCTCTGCTGTAATAGAGTTTCTTCGCGTGGCTTTGGAAGTACTAAGTTTAGAACTCAACCAATAAAAAGAGGGTTTCACCGGCAGTTAATCCCTGTTTGAAGTACCTGCTTGTGAAACCCGGATTGAGGGCGGTTTAGCCTCTAGGAATGTACTAACTACTCTTATTACCGCCTGATCTTAATTCAGCAGCCCACCATGCCCCAGACAGGCAATCTCCCAGCCAGTGATACGATACTTAGCCAGAATGGGCGGCAGTATCAGATCCAGAACATTGGGCTTGGCTGACCGGTAGCAGCACGGCGCGGATACAATTGGGATATCGTCCTTGTAGCTGAGCATCATTAAATTACCCGGCTCCACGGGAGCTAGAAATCTTTCAAGATGCGCGCCAAGGCGTACTGCGGAGCGACCTACCACATCCTCGGGTCCGGCCGGAGCTGTAGTGGAGGCAACCAGAATCGCTGACGGCTTTGTGCGAATGAGATGTTGGAGGGAGCGGGCTACCGGATCTTCCTCCTCAATGGAGCAAAGTGAATAGCGTAAATTAGCCCCATACTTTTCCAGGCGCGCTCGGACAACGGGCTCAAATAAACTGCGCGCGCGTTCACCCTGCACCGGGTCCGTATACAGCACGGCAACGCCGGGCTCGCGAATAGGACGAGCCTGGAGGATGGCCCCGCGCTCATTCAGAATGGAAAGCACAGTCTCAAGCTGAGCTTGCGCCACGGCAAAGGGCGCGCTTTTCACGGTGGCAACCCGCTCGCCGGCGTGAACGAACCTGTAATTCTGCACGGTGGCGATGGCTATGCTGCTCGTGCAGTTGATTTGCTTTAGCAACTCATCATCTATCAGCGTGCAACAATCTTCCGTGGCAACCAGATTGGCCCTACCACCTGCCGCAAGTCGTATTTCAATAGACCCGCAGCACATTGCTTGAGCAACGGCCATGACGGTCTCGTCTTCGCTTACCTCGCCCTCTTCCAGCTCGGTAACCCAGACTTCCCGCATTCCCTCCGTTTCAAGGAGATGAATATCTTCGTCACTTAAAACATGGCCTTTAGCTAACAACTTCCTGCCGCCTGGTCTAAAAATCGTACAGCACAGAATTCGACCGGCAGAGTTCTGAACATCCAACGTCAGAGCACGCATGCTTTCAACTTCCTCTAACTTTTAATTAGTACTATAACCCGTAGTACTGTTAGCCAGTATACTAGCCATAATGCGAAAACTAACTAGGTAAAACACTAGCTTTTGATAAATAAAACTAATCGGCTCTTCCTGCTTCAGGGAAACAATTCGCAGTACTATTGTTTATTAAGTTGAGGGTTATTCAGCTTAGAACTTAGCGGGCTCTAGCTGTATCAATGAGTTAGCAAAATCATTTCTTGTCCGCCTAGGCGGAACTGCCGGTGTTCTCAGGTTTTTTAAAACCGCAATTTCGTCGCAATTTTGAAATTTCGGGCAACGCAAACAGTCTTTCCAAGCTTTCAACGGCTGTTCGCCGCGCTCTACTTCGGCAAAACCGAGTTTCCCGAAAAATTGCGGCACATAGGTAAAAGCAAAGATCGACTCCAGGTCATTGTTCCGGGCTTCCTGCTCCAAAGCCTCCACCAGAGCCCGCCCTACGCCATGCTGCTTCATTTCCGGGAGCACGGCCAAGGAGCGCACTTCAGCGCTTGTCGGCGTATAGAAGTGCAAGGCGCCGCATCCGACCAAGGTCTGTCCCTCATAGGCTACCGAGAAGTCACGAATGTTTTCGGACATCTCAAATTCCGTGCGAGGCAGCATAACGCCCTTCGCGGCATACGAATTAATGAGCGCCAGAATATTGGGAATATCCCGCATACCGGCTTTACGAGTCTCAAGAGCCACGGACAACGTCATCGGCATTATGCTCCCGCCATCTCTGCTTGCGGCAACAGGCGCGTGCCGATCCATTCACCCGCCAGCAAACGCACACACACATCGGGCTCGGCTCCGGAGGCGATACTGACTTCCAATCCGGCATGAAGAGCGGCTGCGGCAGCTTCGAGCTTTGCCTGCATGCCTCCATGCGCCACGCCGGAACCGATCATTCCCGCGATTCTTTCGCGCGGCAGTTGACGAAGCACGGCGCCGTTCTCGTCCTTGACTCCCGGCACATCGGTGATGAAAAGCAGCTTGGACGCCCGCCAATCGACCGCGCAGGAGACCGCCATCGCGTCGGCATTGACGTTATAAATATTCCCCCAGGCATCACCCGCTAAACAGGCAATAACCGGCAGATAATTCGCGCTAATCAAAAGATCCAGCAGCTTGGGATCTGTTTTTACCGGTCTGCCGACAAACTGTAAATCAGGATCGAGCGGCTCGGCGCAAGTCAGTAACCCGTCAATGCCGGACAAACCCACCGCCGGCCTTCCAGCGGCGACCACAGCGGAAACCAGTTGTTTATTGACGCTGCCGGCAATCACCTTTGTGACTGCGTCAATCACGGTGGCGTCCGAAATTCGAAGCCCATTTTTGAAGTGGCTGGCGACTCCGCGCTCCTCCAGGAACCGGGTTACCTGCTTGCCGCCTCCGTGGACAACCGCCAATGAGTACCGGGCGGAAAGCTGCGCCAGTTGCTCCGCAATCGTGCGGAGGCTTTCGGGTTTGTCCAACAGCGTGCCGCCCAGTTTAATTAGCACCTTCACAGAAGGGCCTCCGTTTCCGGGAAGCCCAGCATGAGATTCATATTCTGGACAGCCTGCCCGGCAGCGCCCTTGACGAGATTATCTTCCGCTGCCACAATCGTGGCGCGCTGGCTTTCGGCATCAAAGTGAAACCCGATGTCGCAGAAATTGGTTCCTTGGACAGCCCGCAAATCGGGCACTTTACCGGGCGGGTAGAGACGTATAAACGGCTCGTCCGCATAGCATTCTTCGTAAATGGAAAGCAGATCCACCGCAGACTTCACGCCCTGTGTGCGGAGATAAATGGTTTCGAGAATGCCGCGATTAATGGGCAGAAGCTGGGCTGTAAAAGTAAACTCACGCTCGCCTAAACCCGAGTTTTGCAGAACTTCCGGCACATGCCGGTGATCGTTAAAGCCATAAATGCTCAAGTTCTCGGCTACTTCGCAAAAACTGGTTTTGAGAGACGCTTTGCGGCCTGCTCCGCTGACGCCCGACTTGGCATCACAGATAATGCCGCGAGCTCTGTCGGCTACCTGCGCTTTCACCAATGGTTTGATGGCCAGATTAGCGGCGGTGGGATAGCAGCCGGGGTTTGCTACTAGCTGAGCGCCGCGAATCCTGTCGCGGTAAAATTCCGGCAATCCGTAAACAGCTTTGTCGAACAGCGCGGGAGCGGTATGGCGCTCGCGGTACCAGCGGGAGTACGTTTCAGGGTCGCCTAAACGAAATGCGCCGCTCAGATCAATAACCTTCGCGCCGGTCGCAAGGATAGAGGGCGCGAGGTCAAGGGACACGTCAGCCGGAGTCGCCAAGAAGACCAGATGAAGCTTTTCCGCCGCAATCGCCTCGGCTGTAGCAGGTATGGTTTTGGGTATTTTGCGTCCTAACGGACCGGTTTGCGGCTCGGAGTCAGCCCGGTGCTCCAGCAGAATTGTTTCAACATGCGGATGGCGCGAGAGAATGCGAACCAGTTCAGCGCCGCTGTAGCCGCGAAAGCCCGCGACGCCAATCAGACGCTTTGAGTAATTATTCACAACTATGAATAATTATACTATAATTGTTCCGTGGCGGAGCGCGCCGCCAAGTCACCGATAACCGGCAACCGCACTTGCTCTTGATGGGCTGCTTTCACCAGAAGATAAATCCAGCAGATAAACACGGCAAACTTCAGAAGAGTCAGGAGGGAGCGCTCCGGCCCAAAGCCGGGCATGCCGCCAAAGAGCAAAATGGGCGCGGCTGACGACACAATCAGCCACGCCACGAATAAGTACAGTGACTGAAAGCCGTCAAAACGGACTCGTGCATTCGCGCGAAATCTCTTGGAGGCCAGAAAGATAATCGCGGGAATGACTCCGAAAACCGGGATGTAGCACAGAATAGCGGCGGTCCGGTCGGTAATACCGTCCAGAAAATCAGTGGTTTGACCGGCACTGTTATAGGGCTTTGCTTTTCCCGCCCAAGCGCCGCCGCCAAATTGAGCGCCGCGCTGTTTTCCTGACGCGCCGCGTCCCGGTTGGGGAGTGCCGCAGTGAGAACAGTAAGCGGCTTGCCCGCTCACACTAGCTCCGCAATTGGTACAAAACGGCACTGACGCTCCTGATCCCATCACGCATCTGAAACTACGTTCAAATGCGCGGAGTTGTTCCGCTAAATCCGGCTTAGCGTTCTTTTGCCAGCCTCAACTCATCTTCTAATTCATAGACGCGATCTTCCGCCGCTTTTGTCGGTTTTCCCGCTGCCTGAAGCTCAGCCACTTTCTTTTTCTGCCCATCAATCTTTTTTTGAACAACGGCAACCTTCCCGTCGCTTGAGGCAGGGGGAGACGAAGCCGGCGCGGCGGCCGGCTGCTTCTTCTTCCCTTTTATCGGCATGGCAACTTTTTCCCCGAAGTCTTCTGACAACTCCCGCTGAATTCCGAGCAGTTCGTTGGCTAACTCATGGAAGCGGGCTATCAGCTCCTTTTTGGCTTGATTGCGAAGCTTCAAATAATCAGCCTTGGCGGCGCGGTATTGGTCTAAATTTGTGGACATTTCTATTTACCCTTTATATAAGTCAGGCGTTCAGAGGGCGCGAAATCGATCCGAAAGTTTTGCCAGCCTGTCTTCCAGGGACGCAGGCTGGGACGGCGGCTTGGGACCGTGCTTTACTTTCGGCGTATCCGCGTGTTGTAAAGCCTTGATGGAGAGCGCAATGCGCTTGGCTTTCGGATCTGCCGACAGCACTTGAACCCGAACAATCTGGCCCACTTTGACCGCTTCGTTAGGATCTTTAATGAAGCGCGTGGAAAGTTCGCTGATATGCACCAGCCCGTCCTGGTGAACGCCGACATCCACAAAAGCGCCGAAATTGGTTACGTTCGTCACCGTGCCTTCCAGCGTCATGCCCGGCGTGAGATCGGAGATTTCCTTGATATGGGCCTGAAACTGTGGAGCAATAAATTTGTCTCGGGGATCGCGGCCCGGTTTCCGCAACTCCTCCTGAATATCCCGCAGCGTGTACGTCCCCGCCCGTTCGGTTTGAAATTGGTCGATGGGGATGGAATCGACCAGCTTGGGATCGGCAATCAGTTCGGCGACGCTCATGCGAAGCGAGGCGGCAATCCGCTCCACGATGGGATAGGACTCCGGATGAACGGCTGTCATGTCGAGAGGATGATCTCCGCCTCGAATGCGCAGAAATCCCGCGGCCTGCTCAAATGTCTTGGGCCCAAAACCCGAGACCGCGCGCAACTCGATACGGGAGCGAAACCGGCCATTTTCATTCCGGTACTCCACAATTTTCTGAGCCGTGCGCTCATTGATTCCCGCCACGCGCCGCAGCAAGGCAAACGAGGCAGTATTGAGATCTACTCCCACGCGATTCACGCAACTTTCCACCGTGCTCTCCAGCGTGTCGTTCAGTTTGCGCTGATCGACATCGTGCTGATACTGCCCCACGCCAATCGACTTCGGATCAATCTTCACTAATTCGGCCAAGGGGTCCTGCAGGCGGCGCGCAATTGAGATCGCTCCCCGCACCGTGAGATCAAGATGGGGGAACTCCTGTCTTGCTATTTCGGAAGCCGAGTAGACGGAAGCTCCCGATTCATTAACGACTACGCTGAAAACGGGAGAAAGCCGCCCTTCACGAAGGAAGTCTCCAACAAACGCGGAAGTTTCCCGTGATCCGGTGCCGTTTCCGATGGCGATTGCTTTTACATTGTGTTTCTCGATGAAAGCCTTCAACGTGTTCGCGGCGCTGGTTTTATCGTTTTTCGGCTCCAGCAGATAAATCACGCCATGGTCCAGAAACTTTCCGGTCTCGTCCACCACGGCGATTTTGCATCCTGTCCGCAGGCCGGGATCAACGCCCAGAACGCCGATCAAACCGGCTGGAGGCGTCAACAGAAGATTTTGCAGGTTCTCGCGGAAGACGCGAATCGCTTCGGCGTCGGAACGTTCTTTCAGTTCCAGCCTTACTTCCGTCTGGATCGAGAGACTGAGCAATCTGCGCCAGGCGTCTTCAACAGCAGCTTGGAGGTGAGGCGCCCACTCGCCGGGGCGACGAATCACCTTGCTCTTGAGATACGCAACCGGTTTGACCGGATCAAGTTCAATTTGAAAGCGCAGAATGTTCTCGTTGGAACCGCGCCGGATGGCAAGCATCCGGTGAGAAGGAATTTTCGCGGCGGGCTCGGCATAGTCGAAGTACATTTTGTACTTGCCTTCGGCATCGTTCGCGCCTTCCGCCATGCGGCTTACGACGACGCCTTCGGAAAGCAGTAACCGCCGAAGCTCCCCGCGAAACTCCGCCGTTTCGCTGATTCGTTCGGCCACGATATTTCGCGCGCCTTCCAACGCTTCTTCCGGCGAGCGAACTTCCTTCTCAGGATTCACAAAGGTCGCGGCATACTCCGCCAGGGAAATACCCGTCTCGACCTGATCCATCAGATAGGCGGCCAGCGGTTCAAGCCCTTTTTCCCGCGCTATCGTCGCTTTGGTGCGACGTTTCGGCTTATAAGGCAAGTAAAGATCTTCGAGTTGGCTCTTGTCGAGAACGGCTTCAATTTGCGATTTCAGTTCAGGCGTCAGCTTTCCTTGCTCATGGATGGAGTTGAGAACCGTTTCGCGGCGCGCTTCCAGTTCACGGAAGTATTCCGCCTTCTCCCCAATCGCGCCGATGGCTACTTCATCAAGGTTGCCGGTGGCTTCTTTCCGGTAGCGGGCGATAAACGGCATGGTGCCGCCGGTCTCTAAAAGGCCGAGAACGGCAAGCGCGCTTTTTACGGGGATATTGAGCTGCCGGGAGATGTGAACGACAATCGCGCCCGGCAGTTGCTTCTGCTCTGACATTTGGCTTGAAACTTCTATAATAGGGCGCATGTGCTCCAGGCTTCTTTCAGCAATGGGCGGTTTACTTTTCGCGGTCTGCCTTTCGGCGGCGGAGAAGCCGCTGCAAATTTACTTTGTGGATGTCGAAGGCGGGCAGGCAACGCTGTTTGTCACACCGGCGGGACAATCGCTGCTGGTCGATACCGGCTGGCCTTACAACGCATATCGGGACGCAAACCGGATTGTGGCCGCCGCGAAGATGGCGAAAATCAAAAAGATCGATTATGTGCTGATTACGCATTATCACGATGACCATGTGGGAGGCGTGCCGCAATTAGCGGCCAAGATGCCGGTGGGCGCGTTTGTCGATCATGGCCCGAATCGGGAGACTTCAAACGCCGCCACTCATTTGTATAGCGATTACCAGACCGCCACTGCTTCGGCGCAGCACATCACCGGAGCGCCGGGACAGCAACTGCCCTTAAAAGGCGCGGAGGTGACGTTTGTGAGCGGAGACGGCAAACTTTTGGAGCAGCCGTTAGCGGGCGCGGGTCAACCGAATTCATCCTGCCAGGGAGTTGAGCAGAAGGCGACAGATCCGACGGAGAATGCGCGGTCATTGGGGTTCGTCATGACCTTCGGGCAGTTCAAGGTTGTTGATCTGGGCGATTTGACGTGGAACAAAGAATTGGAATTGATGTGCCCGAATAATAAGCTGGGGCAAACGGACTTGCTGATTGTGTCGCATCACGGGCTGGATCAGAGCAGCAGTCCGGCGCTGGTGCATGCGCTGCGGCCCAAAGTCGCGATCATTAACAACGGGGCGAAAAAAGGTGGGTCGGCGTCGGCGTGGGACATCGTGAAGTCGTCGCCGGGGCTTCAGGATATCTGGCAGTTGCATTTCGCGGATGCGGCAGGAGCGGAGCACAACGCGCAAGATCCGTACCTGGCAAATGTCAACGAAGCCGATACGGGACGTTATTTGAAAGTGACGGCGTATGCCGACGGCAAATTCGAAGTATTCAATCCGCGCAACAAGTTTTCCAAAAATTACTAGGAAAAATCACGAAAAATTAACTCTCGACTGCTACGTTTCGAGTGATTCGCTTATGGAACGCAGGGAATTTCTTCAAACAGTAGCTTTGTTGGCGGCAGTAGAGCCCGCTTCGGCTCAGAACACGGCGGAACCGGCGCGGACGTTTCCGCAATCGGTGGCGTCGGGCGATCCTAGTTCCAACGGTATCGTGCTATGGACGCGCGTGGACCCTTTGGCGCAGGGCGGCAACTTCCTGAACCAAGTGGCGTATCAAATTGCCGGCGCGCCGGATTTCGGCACTGTTCTTATTTCCGGCACAGGCACGCTCGATCTTCCGGGAAAAGATAACACGATTAAAGTGTCTGTTTCGAGCAGACTGCTGCAACCGTTCACGACCTACTACTATCGATTCATTTATAACGGCGTCCTCAGCCGGACAGGCCGGTTCAAGACTTTGCCGGCGGCGAACGCCAACCTGCCCCAATTGCGTTTAGGATATGTGGTCTGCCAGGATTACGGAAACGGCTACTACACCGCCTTGCAGTATCTGTCCCAGGAAGAAGTGGACTATGTCGTACACCTGGGCGATTACATCTACGAGACCATCACGAGCGCGACTTTTCAGAACAATCCGGCGCGCACGATGCCGCCGTTTCCGAGCGGCAGCACGACAATTCCTGTAGACGTCAACGATTACCGGCACTTGTACAAGGTGTATCGCAGCGATCCCAATCAGCAGGCGGTTCACGAACGATTCGGGTATATCCAGCTTTGGGACGATCACGAGTTCGCCAACGATTGCCATCAGGATTTTCATCCGGACAACAACAGCGGTTCCAATACCGCAGCAACTCCGCAACCAAATTTGCGGCAAGCAGCGAATCAAGCATGGTCTGAATACGGCTTGGCGAATGTGGCGTTTGACCCGAGGCAGGATTGGGAACACTCGCTGCGGGTGTACCGCAAATTCAGCTTCGGCACATTAGCTGACCTGATTGTGACGGATGAACGGCTGTACCGGGACGGGCCGCCGTGCGGAGACGGCCAAGTATTCCAGCGTTACTTTTCTCCCGGCTGCGCGGCGCTGCACAACCCGAACCGCACAATGCTGGGCGCGGATCAGCGGCAATGGTTTCTGCAACAAATCACCAGTTCGCAGGCAACCTGGAAATTGTGGGCCAACGAAGTGATGCTGATGCAGTTGAAGGCCGCCGGTTTCATCTATGTTGATCTCGATCAATGGGACGGTTATCCGCAGGAGCGCGCGCAGATTTTGAGCGCTATCGGCAAAGCGGGCGTGAAGAATTTCGTGGCGCTGACCGGCGATCTGCATACATTTCTGGCCGGTTACCTGAAGAGTGATTTCAGCGATCTTTTTGAGACGCCGATAGGAGTGGAGTTGATGGTCGGTTCAATTTCTTCGGCTAATCTGGCGGAAGACATTGAATCGGCGATTCATCTGCCGAGCGCTCCGCTGCCCGCCAAGAACTTCGGCGTGCCGCCCAATCTGCTGGAGCCTTTGGTTCGACTGAACAACCCGCACATTCAGTATTGGGACTCATCGACCCACGGCTACGGCATTCTGGACATCACACCGGCGCACTTGGCATGCACCTTTAAAGCAGTCACCACGATCCGCTCGACGACGGCAAATGTAGTCCGGCTCAGAACACTCACCGTTCCGGCTGGGCAGGTGAAACTGCTGCAAAGCTGACGACCGATCCTTCCCGGCTTCCTCCCCGCGGCTCAACCTGCGAGACTAAGTGTGGAAATGCCGGACGACATTTCAAAAGATCCGCGAGTTTACTTCGCGGCGGAGAGAACTTTTCTGGCGTGGATTCGCACCGGAGTCGCCATGATGGGGTTCGGCTTCGTGGTGGCGCGCTTTGGGCTCTTCCTGCGAGAGTTGCAGGCGTCGCAACACCAAGCCGCGCGACAGAGCCCGCGCCTTTCTCTTTGGATCGGAATCGCGCTGGTTGTGATGGGAGTGGCTGTCAATATTTCCGCCGCCGTTCGGCAGGGCCGCCTCATTGAGCAACTCAAGCGGGGAGAGTGGGAAATCACGCGCCAATCCCACGTCGGAATCGCGATTGTCGTAACGCTCACGGGCGTTGGTTTAGCAATGGCCGCTTATCTGATCCTGATACGTTGAGACACACAATAGCGAATATGATCATCCGGCAAAGAGAGCCAGCCAACCTGGAAACCCCGATGGACCAGGTCCATTCATTTCTGACTCCGACAGAGTTGTTCTATATCCGGAGTCATTTTGCCGTGCCGACGCTTACAGCAGCTTCCTACCAGTTGCAGATTGGAGGAGCTGTTCGCGCTCCGTTGATCCTGAATCTCCAACAGTTGCGGGACATGCCTTCCGAGACACGGGTAGTGACTCTTGAATGCGCCGGGAATGGCCGGGTCTTTCTGGCGCCGCCAGCGGAAGGGGCGCAATGGGGATTAGGAGCCGTGGGCAACGCGGAGTGGACCGGCGTGCCGCTCGCGAACTTGCTGCGGGAAGCTAAACTCGACGAAGGCGTTTGCGAAATCCTGCTGGAAGGAGCGGACCAAGGGACTCCCAAGGAGAAGCCGATCCCTCCCGGCGTCATCTCGTATGCGCGCAGTGTTTCCCGGCAAAAGGCTTCCGACGTGTTGATCGCTTATCGAATGAATGGCCGGGATCTCCCGGCAGAGCACGGCTATCCGGTACGCGCCATTGTTCCCGGCTACTACGGCATGGCTTCAGTGAAGTGGTTGATCCGTATCCAGGCGCTCAAAGAACCGTTTACCGGTTATTGGCAAACCTCGGATTATGCGTACTGGGATTATTTGGAAGGAAAGCCGGTCCGGCGCGCTCTTGGTGAGATGAAATTGAAATCTCAGATTACCCGCCCAAGCGTTTACGAGACGATTGCGCCTCATCAGCCTTACACGATCTCCGGATTCGCCTGGGCGGGCGAAACGGAAGTGGCGGCAGTCGAAGTGAGCACGGATTCCGGAGCAACCTGGGCTGACGCTCAATTTCTGGAGCCGTCGCAACGCTACGCATGGCGACGTTGGAAGTATGAATGGCTGACGCCCGCGAAGCCAGGCCGCTGTGTTCTGCTGTCTCGGTCCAAAGATACCAACGGATCGATTCAGCCGGAGAAGCACGATCCCAACTTTGGGCCTTACGTTATCAATCATCCGCTTCCGATCGAGGTGTTTATTGGCGAGGAAGAAACAGCTTGCAATCAACAGCATTAAGAACTTGCTGTAACTCTCTTTCAATTAAGCCCGGATCGGCCAAATAAGCTTTCATCAAACGCAAAAGGGACAGGCAACTGCACCACGATCCGCGTAAAGTCACGATGCTTTGGGTTCAGAAGATAATTGCACTCGCTCGGAACGATTGCGGACGGCACTCGGAGAACCGCCGACGGTTGCTCTTCCAGCCAGCGATCTCCCCAATATTGAGATGAGAGAGGATCACTTCTCCAAGGCAAATCGTCTATCGAAAGGATCGCAACATGGCTGGGGATAATGGCCCCAATCACGACATAACCGACGGGGAAATCTTCCCGGTTCAGATGCACAAGATTCTCGAGCACCGCGAGGGAAACACTGTCGGCCATATACACTACCGCCCGTCCGGGTGAGTTCCAGCGCCCGCCGACACGCCGCGCACCTTCGCCATCGAGTCGGGCATATACGGAACGGCAGACTCGAAAAACACGCTGCACGTTCAGGAAGGAATATTATGTTCGATGCGAGTCAAGGTTTGCTCCACTAGCGCCAAACCTTCCTCGGTATCCAATAATTGTTGCGGGGCACGATTCTCAAAAAACGGGAGAGGGGTGGAGAGCCAGTGCGTCGCCTTCCGTTCGTCTCCAAACACGGCAAGGGCATGAGCAATCACAGGGACCAATCGACCAACATCCGGAAGTGAGCTTGCCATGCTACTTTCATTCTACGCTCGTATCAGCGCCAATCGGTGAGCGCCATGATAGAGGGATGTCTTCCGACAAGAGATTCAGCCGTCGTCAACTGCTCTTGAGTTCCGCTTCCGCTTTGGTGATTTCGGGCTCCGCGCGTGCCCGTCCGCTGCCGCGCAACCCGCTGGCGAAGGTTTCCAGCGCGCCGGACTTAGTAACGGCTTACGCCGAAGACGGGTCGATCCCTCTTCAGCGGAATGGCTCCCGATGGCAGGGGCGGGATGTGGAAGTACAGACGACGCCGCGCGGTAGCGGCGAGTTGGCGGTGAGGCTTCTGTCCCCCCGGAGCGCGATTCTCCGGATTCATCTTCGCTGGCAGGTCGAAGCTGCGGCCTCCTGGCGGTATCTCGGGGACCATTGGGAGCGTTCTTACGGGGATCTGGCTTGGCGGAGTTTGGAACCGGAACGCGTCATGCCCTGGTACTTCCTGGCGTTCGACGGCGGATCAACCGTCGCCTGCGGCGTGAAAACGGCTCCTTCGGCATTTTGCTTCTGGCAGGCGGACCCGGCGGGCGTGTCGCTTTGGCTGGATGTCCGCAATGGCGGAAGCGGCCTGCGGCTGGGGAAGCGGGAGCTTCCTCTAGCGTCGGTTGTGGCGGAGTTTTATCCCGACACTAAGCCGTTCGTCGCGGCGAAAAGCTTTTGCCGGCGCTTATGCGAAACTCCCCGCCTGCCCGCCGCGCCGGTGTACGGCGGCAACAACTGGTATTACGCGTACGGCCACAGTTCCGCCGCCGATATCCGCGATGATTCCGAGCGGATTTCCTCGCTCGCCGCTTCGCGGGAGAACCGACCGTTCATGGTGATCGATGATGGCTGGTCGCCGAACGCGACAGCAGGCCCGTGGTCTCACGGGAACGCCCGATTTCCCGACATGGCTCAGTTGTCGTCCGCGATGCGGCTCATCGGCGTACAGCCGGGACTTTGGGTGCGGCCTTTATTTACCAAAGAAGAGATTCCGCCGGGGTGGCGGCTCCTTTCGCCCAACAGCGCGCGCGAGTATTCGACGCATCAGGCTTACACCCTTGATCCGACCGTGCCCGAAGCGCTGGAGCAGATACGGGAAGATTTCCGACGGGCCGTCAGTTGTGGCTACGAGCTGATTAAACATGATTTCTCCACCTATGACTTGCTGGGACGCTGGGGCTCCAGCATGGGCGCGGTTGTTACCGATCCCGATTGGCATTTCGCGGACCGGAGCCGCACCAATGCCGAAATCATTCGGGATTTCTACGGAGCGCTGCGAGAGGCGGCGGGCAGCGCCCTGCTGCTGGGCTGCAACACGGTCGGGCATATCGGGGCGGGAGTGTTTGAAATCCAGCGCAGCGGCGACGACACCAGTGGGCGGGATTGGAATCGCACCCGCAAGATGGGAGTCAACACATTGGCGTTTCGCGCGCCGCAACACGGGACGTTCTTCGCGATTGACGCGGATTGCGTCGGGCTGACGAAGCAAGTGCCGTGGAGTTTCAACCGGCAGTGGCTCGATCTGCTGGCGCAAAGCGGAACTCCTTTATTCGTTTCCGCCGCTCCGGATGCCGTGG
>JAABUZ0100006729.1_pt1 | contig 14223 bp, 11 predicted proteins | sample 5562091 | NCBI WGS metagenome assembly JAABUZ01 (sample SAMN12813069, study PRJNA571459) | rock metagenome | isolation source: Antarctica rocks | place: Antarctica: Victoria Land, Linnaeus Terrace sud | collected 2015-12-21 | reverse complement strand
CCCCCAACTCAACTGGCAGCCCCGCGTGGAGACGCTGAACCCGTGAGGACGCCTTTATATTCTGTGCTTGCGCTAGAACCGCTGCCAAGATGTAGCGTCAGCCGTGCTACTGCCATCAACGACAAAGGGCAAGTCATCGGCTATTCCCACAATGAAGAGACAGATGAAGCCATTGCCTGCCTTTGGGAAGACGGCAAGGTGCATGATTTGGGTCGGATCGCTGTAAACAGCATTAACAACAAAGGGCAGATCGTCGGAGAACGCTTCAATGCCTCTTGCCACTTTTGCGCCATCCTGATGGAAAACCGTCGGCCGCGCAACCTGTTCCAAAACAACACCCCGATCAGTGGTGCTAAGGGCATCAATGACGCCGGACAAGTGGTTGGGTACGCGCAGACGCCGCTCACGAAATCTGATTGGCCCCCTGTAATGAAGCGGGGCGCGTTCTGCTGGGAACGGGGCAAGAGGCACAATCTTGACATTCCCGTCGGTTACCTCGGCGGGAAGGCGAAGTGCATCAACGATCATGGCCAAGTCATCGGCGAGGTTTGGGAGGATTATCCGGGCGACGGCCATGCTGCCTTGTGGGACAGAGGCAAAGCAATCGTCATTGAAAAGCCCCCTGGCTTTAACAGCAGCAGCGCTCTTGCTATCAACAACAACGGAAGCATCTTGATGAGAGCTTCTCAGTCAAACATGAGTGCGCTGCTTAAGGGCCTGCAAAAAGATGGTGAGCAGCCAGACGTGGTTTCTCAGATTGTTCTCAAACAACAGTCTTTCCTGCTGAAAAATGGGCAAATGTACGCAATCAGTGGTCTGACTAATGCGCTCAACAACTCAGACCAGGTGGTAGGCTGGAGTGGCGTTGATTGCGATGATGATGTACTTTCAGGCCGCAGGCCGAGCCGGGAACCTAATGCTATTGTGTGGCAAAACGGCGAAGCTGCTGACCTGAACACTCTCATCCCAAATGACTCCGGCTGGCACCTGACACGGGCTGATGGCATCAACAACCACGGCCAGGTCGTAGGCAAAGGCATTCACAACGGGCACACCCGTGCCTTCCTGTTGACACCCATCAGATGACACGATACTACACACCTATTGCGGCTTATACTTTTCTGCTCGCCGCTGGTAACGTCTCCGCCCAGGCCCCGCCGCGCTACACAGTGACGGACCTCGGGAGCCTGGGCGGGACGGAGTGCGCGGCGACGGCAATCAACAACCGGGGCGTGGTGGTTGGCGGCGCGGACACGGCGAAGCGGGGCAAGGGGCCGGAGTTCATCACCAACGTGTTCGTCTGGCAGGGTGGCCGGATGCGCCCTGTGCCGGGGCTGGACGGCAGCCACGCCTACGTTGTGGGCGTCAACGACGCGGGCACGATGGCGGGCGCATACAGCCCGGACCCGCTCAAAGCCCGATTCGCATCAGCCGTTTTCGCGGGCGGGCGGGCGAAGATTCTGGGCGGCTTCCCCAGCGGGCAGCGCGGCTACTCGCTGTCGCAGGCCGAGGCGATCAACCAAAAGGGCCAGGTCGTCGGCGTGTCCAACAACCAGGCTTTTTTTTGGGACGGCAAGCGCCTGCGCCGACTCGCCCCGCCGGTCGGGTACCGCACCGCCGACGCCAGCGCCGTCAACGACCGGGGGCAGGCGGCGGGCAAGGGCGACCGGGGGCTGCCCGGCAAGACGCGCACCCACGCGCTGCTGTGGGACGCGGCGGGTCGGGTCAAAGACTTGGGCGTCCTGCCGGGCTACACCGAGAGCGTGGCGCGGGCGGTCAACAACAACGGCCAGGTGGCGGGCTGGGCGGGCGCGACCGGGGGAACGCCGGGGCGGCGGCTGACGTTCCGTTACCAGGCGTTTTTGTGGCAGAACGGGCACATGCGCGGGCTAGGCTCGATCCCTCGCATCCATGACAGCAAGGCTGCCGCCATCAACAATCGGGGCCAGGTGGTCGGCAACGCCTACTATCGTACCGACGAGGCCGCCCTGCTCTGGCAGAACGGGCGCGTGTACGAGCTGAACACCCTGGTCCCACGCGGGACCGGCTGGAAATTGCAGAACGCCCTCGGCATCAACGACCGGGGCCAGATCGTCGGCAACGGCATCCACAACGGCATCCGCCGCGGCTTCCTATTGACGCCGACGAAGTAGAGGACACGCTTTGGAAAAATTCGCGTTTATCATCCACCCGATGGAGGCCCGGCGCGACGTCGCCAAGAAGGGCGGGCTGTTTTCGGTCGCCCGGTATCTGCCGGAGCCGGCGGTCGAGTGGGCGATCCAGTTCAAGTCGCCGATGGTCATGTCGCACATCACCGGCATCAAGTCACCGACCGGGGCCGAGGCGGAGGGGTGGTTCATCGGCTGCCCGCTGACGCCGGCCCAGCTCTTGACGCTGCCCCAGGACTTCGTGTACAAGCGGCTCGTCCAGTGCGGCAAGCTCGCCGAGTCGCTGGGCGCGGGCATCATCGGCCTGGGCGCGTTCACGTCCGTGGTCGGCGACGGCGGCATCACCGTCGCCAAGAGCCTGGACATCGCGGTCACGACCGGCAACTCCTACACCGTCGCGACGGCGGTCGAGGGGGGCTTGGACGCCGCCCGTCGCATGGGCGTCGTCATGGAGCGGGCCAAGGTCGCCGTGGTCGGCGCGACCGGCTCCATCGGGCGGACGTGCGCGCAGATGCTGGCTCCCCGCTGTGCCGAGATCGCTTTGATCGGGCGCGACTTGACACGCTTGGAGGCGGTCGGGCGCGAGCTGACCGGGGCGTGCGTCCGGCTCTACGACGACGTGCACCTGGGCCTGCGCGACGCCGATCTGGTCATCACCGTGACCAGCGCGCGTGACGCGGTGATCGTGCCCGAGGACCTGAAGCCCGGCTGCGTGGTCTGCGACGTGGCCCGGCCCCGCGACGTGTCGGTCCGCGTGGCCCGCGAGCGCGACGACGTGCTGGTGGTCGAGGGCGGCGTGGTGGCCGTCCCCGGTGCGGACGCCGACTTCCACTTCTCCTTCGGCTTCCCGCCCAAGACGGCCTATGCGTGTATGTCCGAGACGATCATGCTGGCCCTGGAGGGCCGCTACGAGTCGTTCACCCTAGGCAAAGAAGTCTCCATCGCCCAGGCCGAAGAAACTGCCCGGCTGGCCCAGAAGCACGGCTTCCGGCTGGCCGGCTACCGCAGCTTCGAGAAGGCCGTCACCGAGGAGACCATCGAGCGGACCAAACGCCGGGCGGCGGAGAAGCAGACCGTCGCCGCCTGACGCGCTTCCCCATCCCCGGAAGAATACTTTGTGTTTTTTGTACGCGGGGCTTGACAAGGCGACACGGGTGCCCTATAATAGCCCAAAGCCAGAGACGCAAGCAACGCGAGCGTCAGAGACAGACGAGGAGAACCCTGCCATGTCTCAGCCCACCACTGCCCGCCGCCTCGGCCTTTACTTAGTGAAGGCACTCCTCGCCCTCCTCAGCTTGGCTGCGCTTGTGTCATACCCCGCAAACGCGCAGGTGTCCAGCCCCGGAGGCCAATGGGTCGTGCAGGACAGCAACGGCAAAACCCTGACCGCGAACCCTGACGGCTCCTACACGCTGTACGGCCCCGTGACCGAAACCGCTTCGGAGCAGTACCCCGGTGTCCTCGCCGCCGCCCACAACAACCCCCAGCTTGATGGTGCCTACGTTCCAAGCGAGCTTAGCCCCAACCCGGACCCAATCTACAATGGTGGCAGTACGGGGTTCACCAGCGTCTTTGGTGCCTTTGCCGTGGCCTCCAACGCCGACCAGATGAACGGCGGCTACATCCCCTACCTCGGTTCGATCAGTGCCCCGGTCTTCCTCAACGGCAGCATCACCGACAACATCACCGGCACCCTCACGCAGACCTGGACCTGGGTTCCCGCTGCTGCGCCCAACGGCCAGCCCGCCCCGGCGGTACTCAACCTGCTGGTGTCTGCCCCGGTGAGCGTCGATATCAGCCCCAACTACAGCAACCCCAGCCTGAGCAGCGGGCTGACGGGTACGGCGTCGGCCTCGAACGGGCTGGGGGATACGGCGAACATGACGGAGGGGAGCGTGTACGCGAAGCAAAGCCTGCCCGGCAAACATCTGGTCCAGTTCCCGGTGGGTGCGGGGGGCAGCGTCACGGTGACAGTCTCGGCCCAGGGCAGCGTGTCGCTGACAAACTCAGTCACCTACGGCGCGCTCTTCCCAACGATCCCTCAACCTTATCCTACTGATCCTTACGTGTACAGAGCGACCAACGGGTTCGCCTACTCGATGGGTGCCGCCGATGTCTCAGCCAGCGCACAGCAGGATCACCGGGCGGTGACGATCAGCGCGGACTGTGACACGCCAGGGACTTATTACAAAGTCCTATCCGGCGGTGTGGATGCAAATGGGGACGGTTTGTGGGCGAAAGTTGCTCATCAACGTGACTCCGATGGCACTATGAAAGCTGACATCGGTATCCCTTACGGGGAGATGCATACAGCCGTAGTCATCGGTGTGGCAGGCGGCACAGTACCGGTTATAACCACTACGCATAAGACAGTGACTTATACCGCGCACATCCCTGGCAACTGGGCAACCCAAGACGCCCAGTATTTGTGGAACTCATCGCTGAAAAAGTACAGCCTCAGTGGGAGCCTGCATCATCTGTTCGGGCTGGGCCTGCCGACAGAGGCGGAGATTCCAGTTCTGACCAACACCTATGTCGGCGCGGTAGTTGACAGCGATCACGGCGGTGCAATCACCGCGAACGAAGCCGGAACTACCGGGACGCCTGACCATATCTTCTTCAAGTTCCAGAACGGGGACAACCGGACTGTTTACCCCTCCCCTCAGTTTGCGACCGGCAACGACGGCGATGGAGCAACCGCAACGGCAAACTATTGGCTGACGGTTCACCAGCCTATCGAAGTCTTCCCCAGCAACAGACCTAGCGAGACTAATCACTACCAGATCGCCACCCCTTCCCCAGCCGCAGGGGACATACCGATGTCTTTTCAGGGTCTCGACTACTGCACTTACAAAGGAACAGGCTCAAACGGCGTTTCTGCGATTTGTGTGATCAACTCCCCCTCTGTGGGTTGGTCTTTAAGCAGTGATGTGACATCTGCGCTGTCCTCCGTGCCATACCCAGGATGGTGGGGCGTCCTTGATGTGATCTTTTCGGGAGCTAACATCTACATCAAACATGCCACCCCTCAATCCCAAAACTTCCCCGCCGACTTCACTGACATGGCTTGGAATGATCCTCAGTCAACTGGCGACTCCTACTGGGCGTCGAATAAGGGTGCAAAAACTGACTATCATATGAGTCCGCGTGTGCGTGTGCAGTATCGGTGGAACTACAGACTCGTGGACGTCTACGATGCGAGTGGCTTCAAGAGTGAGACACTCGTGCATGACGAAGAATACATCGGCCCCCAAAACGCCTTTGGCGACTTCACGTATACAGGACCTACAACAACTCCCTGAAACAATCGGGCGTAGGAGCAAAGCATGAAACTCATTAGAAGTATGTGCCTCGCCTTCGCCGGTGCGGTGATCATGATCGCGTTTTACTTTGCCTCAGCACGGATGGGAGCACTGGCGGCTGGACCTTCCATCGACCGACTCGCTCTATCTCGATACCAGGAGTATGCCCCCACAGACTTTGTTGGCGAAAAAACTATTGCTCGCAACGCATTCTCTTGGCGGCATGAGACATGGACAGGAGACGACAGGCCTTTCCGGCAAGCCCGTCAAGTGATCGACACGGCTATCGCCTCCGGCCAGTCTCCAATGCGCGTCGCAATAGGGTATGAAGAGCAAGCACGGGCAGACAAGCGATCCGCTCTGGCACAGTTCCGCTGGGGCTACGCCTTGCGGAAAACGATTACTCCCACTTCCACGTCGGCGGAGAAACAAACGAATGGTTTGGGCATTTTTTTCGCACTTGCTGGCATCGCATCGCCCAACACCTACAACTACGCTCGCCTGAGATATTTGACTTCCTACCACAGCAGTTACCAGACGGCTCTGGGAGAAAGGTTACTCCGGCAGGATATTCAGGATGTAAGCGTCAAAGGCCACCTTGCCTTGGATTACACTACGCCTGGCCCAGAGCCATACAACTTGGAAGCCAAAAAAAGAGCGATTGAGCTGTCAACAGAGTTGATCAAGGCTAACCCTCGGGATGCTAGCTATCATGCCGTTCTTGCGGAAGCGTATTATATGAGTTATTATAGTGGCGGTCGTCGCCAAGACGCTGTTAATACGATTATGTCCCTCAACAAGTATCTGAGCTTGGCAAAGCCCGATGAAGCCTTTTATGAAACGGCGAAGAGCCGCGTCGCTGACCTAAACCGTAAGTTGAGTAACAGCCAAGAGTAGTCGCCTCACCCGCCCAGGGCCAGCAGGAGGAGCAGGGCTGCCAGGTTAACCCTGAGGCAGTGGCTGACGCCATTGTCTCGCGTCTACATCTAACAACACCGACTATTCCAATAACATCTACTTCCCCGCCATGAGGACGGCGATGGGCCTCATGCGGGCGAGCGGCGTCACCAGGCCGGCTTCGGTCTGGAGGCGCATCACGCGCTCGATGTCCTTGTAGGCCGGTCACTAGGCCTTTTGCATAAGTCCATTTTAGCACCAGATTGCGGCAAGGTCTTAGATGGGCAGACGCGAACGCTTGTACCCTTATGCAAGAGGTCTACTGAAACAATCGGGCATAGGAGTAAAGCATGAAACTCAACATAAATGTGTGCCTTGCCTTCGCAGGTGCGGTGCTCATAATCGCGTTTTACTTTGCCTCAGCACGGATGGGAGCACTGGCGGCTGGACCTTCCATCGACCGACTCGCCTTATCTCGATACCAGGAACATGCCGACACCGCAGACTTCGTTGGCGAGAAAACCATCGCTCGAAACGCATTCTCTTGGCAGTATGAGACATGGACAGGAGACGACAGGCCTTATCGGCAAGCCCGTCAAGAGATCGACACGGCCATCGCCTCCGGTCAGTCTCCAATGCGCGTCGCAGAAGGGTATGAAGGGCAAGCACGGGCAGACAAGCGATCCGCTCTGGCACAGTTCCGCTGGGGCTACGCCTTGCGGGAAACAATTACTCCGGCCTCTACACCGGACGAGTCACAGACGAATGGTTTAGGCGTTTTTTTTACACTTGCTAACATCGCATCGCCCAACACCTACAACTACGCTCGCCTGAGATATTTGACTTCCTACCACAGCAGTTACCAGACGGCTCTGGGAGAAAGGTTACTCCGGCAGGATACTCAGGATGTAAGCGTCAAAGGCCACCTTGCTTTAGATTACACCGCGCCCGGTCCAGAACCATACAATCTGAAGGCCAAAAACAGAGCCGTTCAGTTATCAAAAGAATTGATTAAAGTTGACCCGAAGTATCCCAGCTATAACGCTGTCCTTGCAGAGGCTTATACGGCGAACTATTTCATGAATGGTCATCACCGCCAAGATGGCATTGCCATGATTGCAGCACTCAGACAGTATCTGAGTTTGGCGAAGCCGAATGAGGCTTTCTACCAGGACGCAAAGAACAGGTTATCCGACATGGAGCAGAGGCTACATGAGAGCAGGTAGTCGCTAGTTTCACCCGTCCCCGGTCAGCAGGATCAGTAGGGCCGCCAGGTTAACCCTGAGGCAGTGGCTGACCCCGCTGTCTCCGGGCCTACATCTAACAATACCAACCATTCTAATGACATCTACTCCCCCGCCATGAGGACGGCGATGGGCCTCATGCGGGCCAGGGGCGTCACCAGGCCGGCCTGGGTCTGGAGGCGCATCACGCGCTCGATGTCTTTGTAGGCCGGGGGCGCTTCCTCGGCTGTCAATCCCTCCACCAGGATGTCCGCGCTCTTCAGCAGGCGGCGGACGTCGCCCAGGCTGATGTCGTCCCGCACGGACGCCCGGCTGCCCACGCGGCCCGCGCCGTGCGAGGCGCTGTGCAGGGCCTCGGGGTTGCCGTTCCCCCGCACCAGGTAGGATGCCGTGCCCATGCTGCCGGGGATGACGCCCAGCACGCCCGGCTCGGCGGGAGTCGCGCCCTTGCGGTGGACCACGCGGTCCGGGCCGTCGCGCCAGGCGAAGTTGTGGTGGTGCCCGACCGCCATAAATGGCGTCAGGTCGCAACGGCGGGCGAAGACGGCGTGGATGACTTCGTGATTGGCCCGCGCGAAGTCCCCGGCAAGCTCCATCGCCGCCCAATACTCCCGCCCCGCGTCGCCGTCCAGACTCAGCCACTCGTACATCTTGGGGACGCGCGCGGTCCGCGCCGTCTCGGTCGCGGCCAGCCGCATGTAGTGGTTAGCGAGGGCGTAGCCGACCCCGCGCGAGCCACTGTGCGTCAGCAGCCCGCTGAACGTCTCGGGGAGACTCCCGCCCGCGTCCATCCGCTCCCCGGTGATCAGCTCCGCGAAGTGGTTGCCGCTGCCGCTGGTGCCGAGCTGCCGCCGCGCCTTGTCCCGCAGGCCGCGCGTCTGGCGGGTCATCTGCCAGCGGGCCGCGTCCAGGATGGGATGCTCGGCGGGCCGCGCTGCTTCTGCGCCGACGCCGAACGTCGTCACGGCTTTGAGGTCCCGGAACAGCGACTCGCGTTTGTCGCGGAACTCAGCGGGCGACGCGGCGAACAGGCTCAGGTGCATCCGGCAGCCGATGTCCACGCCGACCATGGCGGGCGAAACTGCCCGGTGCGCGGCGAAGACGCCGCCGATGGGCAGGGCGTAGCCGACGTGGGCATCAGGCATCAGCGCCCCGGCCAGGGCGACGGGCAGCCGCAGGGCGAGTTCCATCTGGCTGACGGCGGCGGGGCTGATGTCGGCCCCAACGTCGCCGCAGACGTACAGCGGTGTGGGCGCATCGGCCAGGACGGTCCTGGGCGCGGCCCGCCCGTAGTCGGCTTCGAGGGCGGCGAGGATGTCGGCTTCGGGTCGGCCCGCTTTCTTCCAGGCTGCCGCCTGGCGGGACATCTCGGTGAAGCGCGCGTCGCCTCGCCAGGGGCGAAGGAGTGTGTTGACTTTCATGGTGCCTGTATCGCCCTCGGGGGGCGTTCTGCAAAAGACGCCTCTTTTAGCACTCTCTTGACACGAGTGCCAATTATCGGGATAATCGGGGTATAAGTCTCTCAAAGACGGACACGAACACTCGGAGGAGATCAACCCATGTTGAAACCATTAGGCGACCGCATCGTCGTCAAGGCGCTCGAAGCCGAGACGCAGTCCACCGGCGGCATCATCCTGCCGGACACGGCCAAAGAAAAGCCCCAGCAGGGCGAAGTCCTGGCGGTCGGGCCGGGCAAGATGCTCGACACGGGCAAGCTCAGTGCCGTCGATGTCCAGGTCGGCGACAAGATCGTCTACTCGAAGTACGGCGGGACGGAGATCAAGGTCGGCGGCGAGGACGTCATCATCCTGCGCGCCGACGACGTGCTGGGCATTCTTAACAGCTAAGACACCCCCACTCTGGGGGAGCAGAAGGAAAGAACAAACACTATGGCATCCAAAGAACTGCTGTTCGACGAAGCGGCGCGGCGCGCGCTGGAGCGCGGCGTCAACACCCTGGCCGACGCGGTGAAAGTCACCCTGGGGCCGCGCGGGCGCTACGTCGTGCTGGAAAAGAAGTTTGGCTCGCCCTCCCTCGTCGACGACGGCGTGACCATCGCCAAGGAGATCGAGGTCGAGGACAAGTTCGAGAACATGGGCGCGCAGCTCGTCCGCGAAGTGGCCTCGAAGACGAACGACGTGGCCGGCGACGGGACGACGACCGCGACCGTGCTGGCCCAGGCCATCGTCCGCGAGGGCCTGAAGAACGTCGCCGCCGGCTCCAACCCCCTGGCCCTGAAGCGCGGCATTGACCGGGCCGTCGAGGCCGTCGTCGCCCAGATCAAGGACATGGCCGTGCAGGTGCAGGGCAAGGAGGCCATCGCGCAGGTGGCGACCAACTCCGCCAAGAACACCCAGATCGGCGATCTGATTGCCGAGGCCATGGACAAGGTCGGCAAGGACGGCGTCATCACGGTCGAGGAGAGCAAGGGCACGACCACGACGCTGGAGCTTGTCGAGGGCATGCAGTTCGACAAGGGCTATATCTCGCCCTACTTCGTCACCGACCCCGAGCGGCTCGAAGCCCAGCTCGATGAGCCGCTGATCCTGATCTACGAGAAGAAGATCTCGGCCATCCAGGACATGCTGCCCGTGCTGGAGAAGGTCGTCCGCCAGGCCCGGCCCCTGCTGATCATTGCCGAGGACCTGGACGGCGAGGCGCTCGCCACCTTGGTCGTCAACAAGCTGCGCGGCACGCTCAACGTGGTCGCGGTCAAGGCTCCCGGCTTCGGCGACCGCCGCAAGGCCATGCTCGAAGACATTGCCGTGCTGACGGCGGGCCGCTTCATCACCGAAGACTTGGGCCTGAAGCTGGAGAACATCGACGAGACGTATCTCGGCTCGGCCAAGAGCGTCACCATCACCAAGGACGAGACCACCATCGTCGAGGGCAAGGGCACGTCGGCCTCGATCCAGGGCCGCATCGCCCAGATCAAGGCCCAGATCGACAAGTCCGACAGCGACTACGACAAAGAGAAGCTCCAGGAGCGGCTCGCCAAACTCTCGGGCGGCGTCGCCGTCATCCAGGTCGGCGCGGCGACCGAGACCGAGCTGAAAGAGAAGAAGCACCGGATCGAGGACGCCCTTTCGGCGACCCGCGCCGCGGTGGAAGAGGGTATCGTGCCCGGCGGCGGCACGACGCTGATCAAGGTCATCTCCGCCCTGGACGGCCTGACGGCCGAGGGCGACGAGAAGGTCGGCATCGCGATCATCCGGCGCGCGCTGGAAGAGCCGGCCCGCCAGATCGCCAACAACGCCGGCGTCGAAGGCTCGGTCATCGTCGAGAAGATCAAGACCGGCGGCCAGGGCTACAACGCCGCGACCGGCGAGTTCGGCGACCTGGTCGCCCAGGGCATCGTGGACCCGGCGAAAGTGACGCGCTCGGCCTTGCAGAACGCGGCCTCCATCGCCGGCCTGATCCTCTCCACCGAGGCGCTGGTCGCCGAGCGGCCCGAGAAGGCCTCCCCGGCCCCCGGCGGCGGTGGCGGCGGTATGGGCGGCGGGATGCCCGGGATGGGCGGCATGGGCGGCTTCTAAGCCCCCAAGCCACTCGCTGCAAGCACGGCAAGAAGAGCCGGAGGCCATACGGTCTCCGGCTCTTCTGTTGGTCTGTCGGGTATAATTGAATGGTAGTGGCTCAATACGAGTTGTTTTTCGAGCATCTAATGTTGTAATTGTGGAGTGACTGCCAGCATTACCTTCACATTTGCCTGTTGCTCAGGGAATTCTTGACTGGTGGCCGAAAATTAAGAACAACTGGCATTGAACCACTACCAATTGAATTAGGAAAAGCGGGAGGGTTATGATCATGCCGGTTATTACACCGTTGACATGGGAAGAAAACATCGGCAAAGACAAGGTTGTCGTTGCGTACTCTGATGCCCCCAATAATTTACAGGCCATCTTTGAAGTAGATGATTGGGCACGCGCTCATGGCTATGTCCGAAGCCGAGAGAGCACCTTGAATATTAAGCAGGATGCTCAAGGCCATCGCTACTTTTACTGCGCCTGCTATCTCCTTGATGAAGATGATCGGCGCGCTGCTGATGCTGATTTGCTAAGAATTCGTGAGCGGCGCGAACGGATGCCTCTAACTACGCCTTCGGATGTGCTGCTCCGTCAAGAGGATTAGCCTTCATGCCGCGCTATGTCGTTCCCGATACCAGCGCTATTGCAGCTGCGCTCTACAACGAATCTTACACGCTACAGGCCGAGCCGCTTTTGGAAGCAATACGAAAAGGGTCTGTTGACGCGGTAGCCCCTTCCTCCGGTCTTACTGAGTTTCTTAATGTGAGCCGTAAGAAGTTGATCTCAAGTGGGTCGCATTCTGCTTCATTCGTTGCTGATGTCGAGGCGATTGTTGCTGATTTCTTGACACTGCCTATCTTGTGGTGGGAGATCAGTGCCATTGCGCCATCTGCCTGGCGACTGCATCGGAGTCAAGGTGTTGAAACCGGTGATGCTTTCTTTCTAGAGGTCGCTCGTCAGTGGGATGCTGAGATATGGACGCTAGATGAGCAATTCTATAGGACAGCGCACCTTGCTCACCCCAAAACGTTTGATCTAAGGACAATTCGGTTTGTATGAGTGAGAGGCTTAGTATCTAGACATGGGATTCCAACTTTATGATGTGGTCACTTTGACCGAGGACTTGCCGCAACAAGGGCTTGTGCGTGGCCAGGTAGGGACGATTGTCGAGCAATACTCGCCGGATGCCTTTGAGGTCGAGTTCGTGGACAACAGCGGTCATACTTACGCGCTCGTCACGCTGAGAAGTAGGCAGCTCTTAGCCCTGCAATACGAGCCGGCACAGGTCGCGTGAGCTGCAAATTCAAGAGACGCCGGGGGCCAAGTGGCCTTCGGCGTTTTGTTTTCGCCTGTGCTATACTGCCGTATGACTGATGCCGACCGTTTGCGGCAACGAATCCGGGTATGGCTGTGGCTGTTCATCGTCGGCCTGGCGGTGAGCGGCCTGACGGCCATCCCGCTGCGGTGGGAAATTGATTTTCTGGCGCGGCTGGTGGGGTACGGAGACAGCGGCCTCGCCCACTGGGTATTGCGGGTGCGGGACGGGGTGGGGGAGACGGACGCCCGCTTCCCGTTCCTCGCCTACGGCACCGATTGGCTCGCCTTCGGGCACCTGATGATCGCGGTCGCATTCGTCGGGGCGTTGCGCGACCCGGTCCGCAACGTCTGGGTGATCACGTTCGGCATGATCGCCTGCGTCGTGCCCTGGGCCTTGGTCTTCGGCCCGTTGCGCGGCATCCCGTTCTTCTGGCGCTTGATCGACTGCTCGTTCGGCGTGGTCGGCATCGTCCCCCTGTGGCTCTGCCGCCGCGACGCCCAAACGCTGGAGCGCCTGGAGGCGAGGCCCGCATGAAACCCCTGCTTCTGTCGCTGCTGTCGGGCCTGCTGTTCGCCTTCAGCCTGCCGCCCTTCAATTGGGAGTGGCTGGGTTGGGTCGCCTTCGTGCCGCTGCTGGCCGGGGTGCCGGGGCGGAGGCCGCTGGAAGCCGTCGGGCTGGGCATGCTGGCGGGTGTGGCCTGCGGCGCGGTCCAGGCGGGCTGGTATCACGACACGGCGCGGCTGCTGTGGGCCTACATCCCCTTTTTGTGGCTGTGCTTCCTGTTCGGGGTGGTCGCGCTGGCCGCCTCCCAGACGCCTTCCCACTGGAACCCGGTCGTGCGCGTTTTGTTCGTGGCGAGCGTGGGCGTCGGCGGTGAATGGGTGACCTCGTTCCTGCCCCTGCCGCTCAACGTCGCCCTGTGCCAGTACAGGAATCTGCCGCTGATCCAGATCGCCGACTTCGCCGGCATCTGGGGCGTCTCGCTGCTGCTCTGGTGGGCCAATGCCGCCCTGGCCGATTACGCCCGGCACCGCAGGCCCGCGCCCGCCGGTGTCGGTTTGGCGCTGATCCTGCTCTCGCTCGGGTACGGCGCGTGGGCGCTGCATCGCCCAACTTTGCCCGCGCCGACGCTGACCGTGGCGGCGATTCAAGATCTGACGCGCGAAGAGACCGGCGACCTGGCCGCGCCTGCTGGCGCGACCGACCGGGCAGAGATGACGCGGCAGGCCGTGGGGCAGGGCGCAAAATTGGTCGTCTGGTCGGAGGAGTCGCTGGGCGGCGAGTTCACGCCAACCGACCCGAAGGACGAGACGCGGGCGCTGGCCCGGAGCCTGCACACCGCCCTGGTTGTCGGCTACTCGGACGACACCAAACCCAAGCCCTTCAACTGCGCCGCTTACATTGCGCCCACGGGCGACGTCTTGGCCCCCGCCCACCACAAGATTCACCTGTATCTGGCCGAGCGCGAGACCAACCGCTCGGGCCATGACGCTACGGTCGTTCAGACGCCGCAGGGGCGGGTGGGCCTCGAAATCTGCTTTGATAGCTGCTACACAAACACGACGCGCGCGACGGTCCGGCGAGGCGCGAACTTGATCGCCATGCCCAACTACGACCCGCCGACCCCGCGCGGCGTCCTGCATCGTCTGCACGGGGCCATGCTGCCCTTCCGGGCGGTCGAGAACCGCGTCCCGTTCGTTCGCGCCGACTCGAACGGCCTGTCGCAGATCGTGAGTTCTTCCGGCCAGGTGATCGCCCAAGCACCCC
>JAABUZ0100006723.1_pt1 | contig 14229 bp, 12 predicted proteins | sample 5562091 | NCBI WGS metagenome assembly JAABUZ01 (sample SAMN12813069, study PRJNA571459) | rock metagenome | isolation source: Antarctica rocks | place: Antarctica: Victoria Land, Linnaeus Terrace sud | collected 2015-12-21 | reverse complement strand
GGTGCTGCTCGGCGCCGTGCTGGCCAACACCAGCCGCGACTGGTGTCGCCTGGCGATCGACTTCAACAACGCGTTCTGCGCGGCCATCGGCGCGGTGACACCACCGGGGTGGGACCAGACCACCGGCACCAGCCAGGTGCTGATCAACGTGGTCTCGGCGCTGATCTACGTGGTCATGGGGCTGTTGCTGGCGCTGCAGATGCTGATGCGCCTGGCGCTGGTCGACATCCTGCTGGTGGTAGCGCCGCTGGCTCTGCTGTGCTGGGTCCTGCCCCAGACACAGGCCTGGGCGCGCGTGTGGTCAGCCCTGTTCATGGGCGTCGTGTTCGTCCAGGGGCTGCAGGTGCTCGGTCTCAAGCTGGGCGTCTCGCTGGCTGCCGAGCTGCCGCGAATGGCGGGCAGGGAGCCGCCCGAGCTCCTGCGCACTTTCCTGGGCATCGCCGTGCTGACGCTCGTGCTCAAGCTACCAGGTTTCATGCCAGGGCCGAGCCGCGGCGCCGGCGGCGTGGTCACGGTCCTCGAGACCCTGGCCGTCGGCCGCGCCGTCGGCCTCGGTAGAGGTGCCGGTGGTCGCTCCGGCAGTGGAAGCGCTCGCAGTAGTGGACGCGGCGGCGCCGGTACGGCCAGCGGCGGCAGCCGGGGAGGCGGAGTCTGATGCCGTCCATAGCGCGTGTGGCGCTGGCCCTGGGCGCTGACGACCTGGTGCGCGGGCTCATTCGGCTGGCGATCGCGGCCCTGCTCATCGTGGGTCTGGCCTTCACCTTCGTCTGGGCCAGCCTGGGTGGGCTGTTTGGTGCCGCCCAGGGGCCCGTCGGCGGCGGTGCGCTGGCAGAAATTCCAGCCGAGCAGCTGCCGGCTATGCAGGCGGCCGCCGAGGCATCGCGCTGCCAGCTGCCCTGGCCGGTGCTGGCGGCCATAGCCAGCCAGGAGTCCAGCTTCGGCCGCAACATGGCGACCAGCTCCGCCGGCGCTGTCGGGTACGGGCAGTTCCTGCCGGGCACCTGGACCCTCTATGGCCACGGCGGTGATCCCTACGACTACCGCGACGCGCTACCAGCCATGGCCGGCTATCTCTGCGCCCTTGGCGGCGGCACCAACCTGGAGCAGGCGCTGTGGAGTTACTCAGGCTGCAATCCACAGCTCGACGGCACCTGCCACCGTACCGACACCTACGTGCAGGACGCCCTCGCTCTGGCGAGCCGCTACGCCGCCCCGCCGTCGACCAGCGAGGCAGCCTCTGGACCGCTGCCGCCCAGTGGAGCCGGCAGCGTCGTCCAGCATGCGCTGCGCTACCTGGGCGTGCCCTACGTCTGGGGCGGAGTCAGCCCGGCCGGCCTCGACTGCTCTGGTCTTGTCTGGCTCGCCTACCACGAGGTCGGCATCAGCCTGCCCCGCGTCGCTCAGGCCCAGTACGAGGCCACGGCCCGCGTCGGCAAGGAGGACCTGCAGCCGGGCGACCTGGTCTTCTTCTGGGCGACCGACGGCGTGCCCTGGGTGTCGCACGTCGGGATGTACGTCGGCGACGGGCAGATGGTCGATGCGCCCACCACCGGCACGGTCGTGCGGGTGGAGCCAATCTTCACCGGGTACTGGGCCGCCCACTTCTACGGCGGCGGTCGGGTACGGGCGTGAGAGCGCTCCCGCTCCGCGGCCCACCACCCGGCAGTGGCCGGTGTCACCCGCCATGCGAAGCATCGTCTCTCAGCCACCGCCCACACGGGCCTTTCCTGGAGTCAGCAATGGATACCAGCAAGATCGTCACCCTGTTTCAGAACCTGATCACCATCGGCGTCGAGATCGGCATCCCCGCCTGTGCCTTCTTCTTCGGCTGGGGCGCCTACAAGTACATGAGCGCGGGCGGCAGCCCCCGCGGCATGGAGTCTGGCAAGACGGCCATGACCAACGCGCTCATGGGCCTGGCTGGCGTCTTGCTCGCCACCGTGATCGCTACGCTGGTCGGCTCGGCGCTGCGCTGAGGGGGATAGGGAGGCTGCCATGTCGCGGCACGAGATTCCGACCCACCTCAACGTCGAGGACAGTGTGCTGCTGGGACTCAGCGCCCGGCAGCTGGCCACGCTGATGGCAGGCGCGGCGCTTGGCTACCGTCTCTGGCTGCAGTGGCCAACCGTGCCAGTGCCAGTACGGGCCGGCCTGGCCGGCGCCTGCCTGCTCGTCGGCCTGGTCCTTGCCCTGGTCCGACCCGGCGGACGCTCCCTGGAGCGGTGGGGCCTGACGGCGATGGCGTACCTGGCGGCGCCGCGGCGCCGGACCTGGGCGGCAGCCGAGCCGAAGCTGGCCGACTGGCGCCCAGCCGACTTCTCCGGCTGGGTCGAGCTGACTCCTGACCTGGCCTGGGCCGAGGCGCGCGCTTCTGGCGAGCAAGAAGCTCCCTCGGCGCTGCCCCTCGAGGAGCGGCTCGCGTGAGCCGCGCCGACAGGCGCCCGGCGTCGGTGCAGGCGACCGGCATCCGGCTCGAGGCAATCGAGGACAGGGTCGCGCGCTTCGCGGATGGCCAGTACTGCGCGGTGCTCGAGCTTACCGGCGGCGACGTCAACGTGGGCGACGAGAACCGCGAGGAGCTGATCCTGGCCGGCCTGGCGACGTTTCTGAATGGACTGCGCTTTCCGCTGCAGCTGGTGGTACGAGCCGCGCCGATGGACCTCGGCCGCTACCTGGAGCGACAGGAGGAGCGGGCGCGCAGCGGCGAGCTGACCGCGGCGCTGGCCGATCTCGCCCGCGATCACGCCGCATTCGTCCGCGGCCTGGCCCGCCAGCGCACGCTGCTGGAGCGCCACTTCTACGCCGTCGTGCCGGCTGCCAGTCGCCCGCGGCGGACGCCGGGACTGCTCGGCCGGCTGCCCCGGCTGCTCTCGGGTCGGGTGGCACCGCTGGCCGAGGACGAGCCCACGATCGTGCCGGGCGGCGGCGCGGGGACGGAGCTGGAGCCGGCGGTGTCGCGTCTGCTCACCTTTCGCTGCGACGAGGTGGCCAGGCAGCTGCGGCGCGCTGGGCTCGAGGCCCAACGCCTGGACGACGTGGCACTGGCCCAGCTGTACCACGCCTCCTGGTCGCCCGAGCGGGCCCGCATCCAGCGTCTGCACCAGCAGCTACAGGAGTACACGGCGCTGGTGGTCAGGGCGCGCCGGACCAGGCACGGGAGGTAAGTCATGCGCCTGCCCTTCATCGCGATCCGCCGCCGGGCACGCCAGGCGGTGCCCGCGCTTAGTCCGGACGAACAGCGCTTCGCCCGCGGCGGCCGCACCCTGGCCGACCTGGTGGCGCCCGCAGCCGTAGAGGTGGCGCGCGACCACCTGCGGCTCGACGCCCACTACGCCCGTGTCCTGGCGGTCACCGACTACCCGCGCACTGTCGGGTTTGGCTGGCTCGCGCCGCTGGTGCAGTCCGACCTGCCGCTCGAGGTCAGCCTGCACATCTACCCCCTGGACAGCGCCGAGATGGTGCGCGCCCTCAGCTTCAAGCTGGTGCAGCTCCAGTCGTCGCGGCTGGCGCAGCTACGGGCGGAGCGCATCGCCGATCCCGAGCGCGAGGTGGCAGTCGAGGACGCCGAGCGCCTCCGCGATGGCCTGGCCCGCGGTGACGAGCGCATCTTCAGCGTCGGCCTGTACCTGTTGCTGCGGGCGCCAACGCTCAAAGCGCTCGACGACCTGACGCGTCGGGTCGAAAGCACCCTCGACGGCATGCTGGCCCACTCGCGGATCGCCATTCTCGAGCAGGAGCGCGGCTTCCACACCTGTCTGCCCGAGGGCCGCGACCAGCTCCTGGTGTACCGCAACCTGGACACCACATCGCTGGCCGTGACGGTGCCGCTCACGGGCACCAGCCTGACCATGGACGGCGGCGTGCTGTACGGCGTCTCACCGGCTACGCAGTCGCCGCTCATCGTCGACCCGTTCGACCGCGCGCTCGAGAATGCCAATCTGGTGGTCGTCGCACCCTCGGGGAGCGGCAAGAGCTACTTCGTCAAGCTGCTGGCTCTGCGCAACCTGATCCAGGGCGTCGACTTCCTGATCATCGACCCGGAGGACGAGTACGGCGCCCTGTGCGCCGCGGCCGGCGGGCAGTACATTCGTCTGGCCAGCTCGTCGCCCCATCGGCTCAATCCGTTCGACCTGCCGCCGCGCGGGGTCCAGGACGATGCCGAGGGCCAGGACCCGCTGGCCGAACGCGTCACCGCCCTGCACAGCCTGCTGGCCGTCATGCTGACCACGGGCGGCGGCAGCCCGCCCGACGCCCGCGAGCGGGCCGCCCTCGATCGCGCCCTGTACCAGGCGTATGAACGGGCCGGCATCACCGCCGACCCAGCAACACATGCCCGGCCAGCGCCGTTGCTGCGCGACCTGCACGCGGCGCTGGTCGGCATGCCGGGCGACGTCGCCATCAGCCTGGCGGCGCGGTTGGAGCCCTTCGTGCGCGGCTCGCTGGCGGCGGGACTGTTCGGCGGACCGACCAACGTGCAGCTCGACGGTCGGCTGGTCGTCTTCACCATCCAGCAGCTGGCCGACGAGCTGCGGCCGCTGGCCATCCAGATGATCGCCGGCTACGTCTGGAATCGCGTCCGCCGGCAGCGGCGGCCCCGCCTGCTGATCATCGACGAGGCATGGTCGCTGCTCCGCTACCCCGAGGGCGGCGCGTTCCTGGCCAGCATGGCGCGCCGGGCGCGCAAGTACTGGCTCGGGCTGGTGACCATCTCCCAGCTGGTGGCGGACTTCGTCGACGACCGCCACGGCCAGGCTGTGTTCCAGAACGCGCCGATGAAGCTGGTCCTCAAACAGGACAGCGACGGCATCGATCGCGCCACCCAAGTGCTCAAGCTGACCGAGGACGAGCGCACGCTGCTGCTCGGCGCCGACAGAGGCGAGGGACTCCTGTTCGCCCGCGGCAGCCGGCTCCATATCACCGTGCAGGCCAGCCCTGCCGAGCACCGGCTGGCCACGACGGCGCCGGCTGAGATGGCGGCGCTGCTGGCCAGGCCCGCCAGCTCCCAGGGGAACGGATCGGTTCGATCGGAAGGTGCCAGATGACTGTCCAGACCCACGGCGAGACGCGGTATGACGTGGATGCCATCAAGTACACGTACCCGCTGGCCGACGTGGTGGCGGCCAGCGGCGTCGAGCTCAGGCGAGGGCCGCGCGGCGGCTTCTGGGCGCTGTGCCCATTCCACACCGAGAAGACGCCCAGCTTCTTCGTCGACACCCGCGACGGCCACTTCCACTGCTTCGGCGGCTGCGCGAAGGACGATCGACACGGCGACGTCATCCAGTTCGTCATGCGTCGCGAGGGACTCACCTTCGCCGAGGCCTGCGCGCGGCTGACCGGCGGATCGCCGCCGCTGAGAGCGCAGGGAGCGGCGCCCACCCGACCCCAGCCGCGCGGGCGCCTGTGGGATCGCCTGACGCTCGAGGAGCAGCTGGTCCTGAATGCCGCGGCCACACTCTACCGCCAGGCCTTCTGGCGGCATCCGCCAGCGCGGACGTACGTGCGCGAGCGGGGGATCCCGGACTGGGTAGCGCGCAGCTGTGGTGTTGGGTACGCCGACGGGCGCTCGCTCGAGGCCTACCTGCGGCAGCACGGCGGGCTGCGCATCGCCGAGGCGCTGGGCCTGCTGCGGCGGCCTGATCCCGACAGGCCCGGACGGCCCCTGCGTGAGTTCTTCGCCAACCGCGTGGTCGTGCCCGAGCTGCGCGGCGGCCAGCCGATCTGGCTGATCGGCCGAGCGCTCGGCAACCACGGACAGACGCGCGTCAAATACCTGGCCCTGCCGGGCGAGCGGCCCGTACTCGGCTTCCAGCGCGCCGCCGGACAGCGCGAGGCCTTCCTCGTGGAGGGAGTGTTCGACTGGCTCACCGCCGTGAGCTGGGGCCTGCCGGCCTTCTGCGCGTGCGGGACCGACCTGCCAGCGGATCGGCTCGGCTGGCTGGCGCGGGCGCGGGTCGTCTTCGGCGTGCTGGACGGGGATGGTGCAGGACGGGCCGGGGCCGAGCGCTTCGGCCTGGCGCTCGGCCGGCGCTGGCGGCCTCTGAGTCTGCCCGAAGGAACCGACCTGAACGACCTGGGGCGTCGGCCCGACGGACGGACGTCGTTCTTCACCCTGGTCGCAGCCGCCCGCCAGGTGGCTAGCGAGGAAGGCTAGAGCCCATGGATAAGAGCACCGTGGTGCACGACACACACGGCGCACCATCCGTCCAGCCGCCACCGGCGTGGGCGGTCATGGTCACCCCCACTGACCTGCGGCTGCTCCAGGCCTGCGTCGAGTGGCTGGCCCACGTCCAGTCCGATCGCCGTATCCAGGAACGCCTGGTCCAGCTGCGCTCGCGGCTGGACCAGGCACGGCCGATCGTCACGGGCAGGTGACTGCGTGAGGTGGTCCATCTTCAGGCGGACGCTGCTACCCGCCGAGCCCGCCCAGGAGCTGCTGGAAGTGGTGACCCCGCGGACGAACGCGGCGGTCATCACGCCGGCCGAGCACCTGTTCGGGGCGCTGGGCTTCGACCCCGGCACCGAGGGAGCCGCCGCTGCCGCTCTGTCGCTGGAGATCGCTGGCGACAGCGACGGGCGACGCTTCCTGGCCCGGGCGGGCAGCTCCAGCGCGCGGCGCGACCTCGTCGGCCAGCTGGGCGCGGCCTACCCGCAGGCCAGCCTTCGCTTGCTCGCCGCGGACCGCGATCCGGCGCTGGTGCGGCCAGGCGAGCAGACGGCTGCCTGCACCCTGGTGTTGCGCCATCCGTCCTATCTGCCGCTGCGCACGTTCCGCGACGACGAGGTGGATGCCGCTCGGGCAGCCCAGGCCGATCCCGTGCTGGGCATCCTGGGCGCCATGGGCGACCTGCCGGCTGGCTGGCGGGCGCTCAGCCAGCTGGTCCTGCGCCCGGCGCCGGCCGACTGGTCCCGCGACTACCTCCGCCTGGCCCTGGAGCACCCGCTAGCGGCCGAGCGTCAGGCCGGCGGCTCGGGCGCGGACACCTCGCTGGGCAGCGTGTTCGCCCTGCTCGCGCTGCTCCTGCTTGGAGCGCTCGGTCTGCAGGCCGCCGTGTGGTACCGAGCCCACGACTGGCCGCACCTGGCGCTGCTCGTGCTGGGCGCCGTCGCCGTTGTGGGCCTGCTGGTGGTGGCCTTGCGCCTGCGCCAGCCGCGGCCGCTCCACGACCCGAAGCTGGTCCAGGAGAAGGTGCGGCATGATGCGCGGCTGGTCGAGCTCCGGCTGGCCATCGTCGCGCCGGCATCGGTGGCGAGCGACGAGCTGCGCGCACGACTGACGCGCCTGGTGGCCGCCTATCGACCGTTCACGCTGGCATCCGGCAATGCGCTGGTCGCGCGGCCCGTCCATCCACCCAGCCAGGGTTCGGGTCAGGGCGCGCGGCCGACACGCGACCTACGCGTGCTGGACCCGCTCGGTGGCAAGCCGCGGGAGCTGCCGATCCTCAACGTGCGCGAGCTGGCCGGGCTGTGGCACCTGCCCCAGGCGCTCGACGACGTCCCCCTGGTCGAACGGACGACGGCCCGCCGGCGGCTGCCATTGCCGGCGACGGTCTCACTGGCAGCGAGCAAGGGGCGCGGCTGCCCCATCGGCGTTTCCTCCCACCAGGGGCGGGTCGTGCCAGTGGCGCTGCCCGCGGCGCTGCTGCGCCGCCACATGCTGCTGGTGGCCAAGACCCGGCGCGGCAAGAGCACGCTTCTGCTGCGCCTGGCCCGCCACCACATGCAGGGCGCGGGCGCGCTCATCCTGGTCGACCCGCACCGCGACCTGGCCGAGACCGCGCTGGGGCTGGTGCCCCCCCACCGGCGCGACGACGTCATCTACCTGGACGTGGCCAGCCCCGAGCGCCCCTTCGGCGTCAACCTGCTGGACGCCGGCTTGCACTGGAGCCGTGATCAGGCGGTCGCCAACACGCTGCTGGTCTTCGAGCGCGCCTTCGACCGCTTCTGGGGGCCGCGCATGGCCGACGCCTTCCGCTTCGCGGCCATGGCGTTGTTCGAGGCCAACGAGGAGCTGTGCGTGGGCGACCCGGTCCGTGGCCGCGAGCGCCAGTACACGGTCCTAAACCAAAGACACGCCGGGACCTTCAGGTGCTCGAGATCGTGGGCATGCGGGTCTCACCTTGGCTTTGGTTTAGACGTGCCGCTGCTTCTGGCGGATCCACCTTACCGGCGCACAGTCCTGCGCGCCGTGAGCGACCCGACCATCACGTACTGGTTCACCTCGTACTTCGAGGCGCTCGACCGGCGGCTGCAGCTGGAGATCATCAACCCCGTCCAGACGAAGGTGCACGCGTTTGCCGCCAGCCGCGCCGCGCGCGCCATCGTCGGCCAGCCACGGTCCACCATCGACCCGGCGGACTGGCTGCGCCACGACCGGATCGTGCTGCTCAGCACGGGCAAGGGCGAAGTGGGCGAGGAGCTGGCGGCGCTGGTCGGCGGCACCCTGCTGAACCTGGCCACCCTGGCCATCGGCCGCCAGGCGGAGCTTCCGCCAGCGCTTCGGCAGCCGGTGACGCTGCTGGTCGACGAGTTTCACACGATCCCGAGCGCCAACTACGAGGAGCTGCTGTCGGAGCTGGCCAAGAACGGCGCCGCTCTGGTGCTGGCCACGCAGAGCCTGGCGCGCCTGGACACCCTCGACCCGGAGCGGCGGCGTGGGCTGCGGGCGACCGTCTTCGCCAACCTGGACGGGCTGTTCGCCTTTCACGTGTCGGCCGAGGACGCGGCGTACCTGGCCGCCGAACTGGGCGGCGGTCTGGACGAGCAGGACCTGCTCGAGCTCGGCGACTACCAGTGCTACGCCCGGCTGTGGAGCGACACTCGGGGCGGCGAGCGGTTGCCCACGTTCCTGGTCCGGCTGGACCCACCACCGCGGGCCGATGCCGCGCTGGCCAGGCGACTGGCCGCTGCGTCGGCCGAGCGCTACGGCCGGCCGATCGAGGCCGTCGACGAGGATCGGCGTATGGCGCTGGAGCGGCCCGCCCTCGCCCGCGCCAGCAGCCTGCTACCCCAGACTGGTCCAGCACGGGTGGGGCAATCGCTCTATGCGTCGTCCGGCCTTCTGAGCTCTGGAGCAGGCGATGGGACGCCGACGGCGGCCGGCGACCGTGGCGGGTTTAGTCCAGGTCCAGGCCCGGGACCGACGACGGCCTCAGGGTCGCGCGGTTCCCGGCGACGGCCGTCCCAGGCGGCCCGCCAGCGGGCGGCTGAAGTGGCGGCCGGGCAGGCGGCGCTGCTCAAGACGGAGGCAGGCACAGACAGCACGGACGGCGCACACGAGCCACCGCTCGATGTGCCGGCCGAGCCCAGCGACCAGGAGCCCGCCGATAGCTCTCGAGATAGCGAGAGCGCGGCGTGACGTCGCTCGGACCCCCGACGGCCGAGAGGCTGACGTGCGCGGACTGGGAGACGCTGGGGCACCTGGTGCGTCTGCCGCTCCTGCCGGCGGGAGTGCTGGGCGAGCTGCTGGGGACCGCACGGCCCTCGTCGGCCAGCCGACGGCTCCGGCGCTTGCGGGCGCGGAGCCTGGTCCAGGCCGTGACGATCCCGGCACGCGGCGGCCAGGGTGGCCGCCCACTGGCGCTCTGGCAGCTAACGCCGCCTGGCTGGGAATTGGTGGCCCCTGGGCACGCCACGGAGCCGTCGGCTCGACGGCGGCCGACAAACGGCCCGCCCCGACACCTGCCGCGAATGGTGGCCACGTACGAGCTGCTCGGCGCACTGGTGACTGGCGCTCGTGCAGACTGGGGACGGGTCTACCTGCTCGCCTGGGAAGCGCCCTGGCGGCGGTACTCGCTCTGGCCCGGCTCGGGTGTCCGCGGCCTGGAGCTGCCGGCCGCTGCCATTCTGGCGGGATCGGACGGTGAGGGCAATTGTGTACATCCTCGCTCCCGCCTGCTGCTCCTGCCCGATCTGGGCTGGTCGCCGGTGGCGCACCACCGACGTACCCTTCGCCACCTGGTCGCTCTGCGGAGCGCCTGGGACGACGTCTTCCCGACGCTGGTGGTGGGCACGACCGAGGCGCCCGGACGTGCCGCCGCGTGGCGAGAGCTCATCGCATGCGTGGCTGCCCAGGAGGGTGAGGTGCCGCTGGCCGCCCACGTGACAAGCTGGGCCGACGTGCGGGAGCGGCGTCTCCATCTGCACTCCAACGGCGGGTCCGCTCTCGCGCCGTCCGCCGACAGGGTGCCTGCGCCAGCTCGCCATGGACAGGCAGCCCTTACCCGCGCGACCAGTGCACGGCCGGTACCTGTACGAGCCGCGGCAGGCCTGACCTTTGACCGACACGCGGTGCTGCAACTGGTCGGGCGGCATCCGTTCCTGCCCGTCGAGCATGTCGCCGCGGTGCTCGGCGGCCGTGTCCGCGACGCGCGGGCCCGGCTCGAGCGGCTGGTGGCAGCGGGCCTAGTGCGCTGGGTCGGCGCCGCGGCCGACAGCGAGCCCCTGCCGCTGGGGCTGGCACGCGACGAGCTGGCGGCCCTGGCGCTGTGTGAGCTGACGCGCGCCGGGCTGCGCCTGCTGGCTGCCCTGCTCGGCCTGTCGCTGGCCAGGGCCGAGCGCTTGCACGGTCTGGCCGGCGGCGGACCGGAACGCCCAACACACACCCGCCGACCACTCGCCCGCGCGCTGGCGCACACCCTCGGGGCCGACGCCGTGTTCGTTGCCCTGCACGTCGCCTCCCGCGGCGGCCGTGGCGACGGCCTGGTGCGCTGGGACAATGCAGCGGCCAGCGCCCGCGGCCGCTGCCGGCCGGACGGCTACGGCGTGTGTCGCCAGGGCGGCCGGGACGTGGGCTTCTTTCTCGAGTACGACCGCGGGACGGAGAAGGCTGCGCACTACGCCGGGAAATGGGCGGCCTACTACGCCTACCGTGATAGCAGCCGCGCCGCGCAGGACTACGCCACCTTTCCGACGATCCTGGTGGTCACGGCCGGCTCCGAGGAGCCGGTGCTGCGCAGCGCGCGGGCAGCGGCCGTCGGGCGTGCCGCGGCCTTGCGGATCCTGACGACCACGACCGGCTGGATCGCGGCGCATCCGCAGGGCATGCTCGGCCCGATCTGGCGCACGCCGGACACTGCCGATCGGCATCTCTGGGTGCGTGGGCCGGGCATCCCTGGAAATTACACGCCCCGCCTGGTCTGGCCGACGGTGGCGGACGCACGACGGGAGCGCGGACGGCAATCCTGCCCCACTGCCAGCTCGGGTCCGTCTGACACAAGCCGGTCCGTCCCGGACGGCGCGACCAGCTCACACGCGAGAGGAGGGAACGATGACCGCCAGCCGTGACGGCCGCCTGGCTGACTACCGACGCGTGCGGGTCCGAGCGGCCGCCGCAGGAACGGCTAACACTGGCTCGCTCGCTGGTTCGCCCCCGGGCAGAGGGGCCGGCAGCCGCGAGGCGAGCCGCCCCGCCCAATCCTCCACCCGCCGCGCGCCGCCGGCCCGTGCTGCCCCGGACGCCGCGGCGCCGTCGGAGCTGGCCCAGGACACCGCACCGCACGCGGCTGCCGGCCAACCCGTGCCCTCTGCGCCCGATGGAGGCGTGACGCGCCAGCCCGGATCTGCTGCAATAGCCGCGGACCGGGCGGTCCAGACTCGGAAAGAGGAGGACATGCGCCATCCGGCGAGAGTGTGGACAGATACATCCTTCGAGCAGGAGTCGCTCGAGCGGCTGCGCCAGGAGTTCAAACGCCAGAACCTCACAGGGGCCAGGAAGCTGTCCCCGTTTTCGGTGCGCAAGTACGACCAGACGCTGGAGGACTTCATGCGCTCGCTCGAACGCCACGGGATCGCCGCGGTGCTCGGCGAGCTCACGCCCGACAACGTGGCGCTCTGGCAGCGCGACCAGGAGCAGCGGGGCAACTCGCCCCACAGCGTGGCCAATCGCGTGGTCGCGTTGAAGGTGTTCAGCAACAAGTTCGTGTTCAAGACGCTGGAGCTCACCACCATGGACCTGCTGCGGAAGCTGGCACGACCGAGCCCGAAGCTCGTCGAGCCGGACGTGCTCAGCCCCGAGGAGACCATCGCGCTCCTGGAGGCCTTCGACCTGGACACCTTCGAGGACGTACGGGATCGGGCGTTCGTGGCGGTTCTGGCGGCGACCGGCCTGCGCTTCAACGCGGTCAGAACTATGCGCGTCGGCGACTATGACCGGGTAACCGGGGAGTTCAAGGTGCACGAGAAAGGAGATGAAGACCGGCCGGCGCTGGTGGATGGCCGGGCGCGCCGCTACCTGAACCAGTACCTGGGTCGGCGGCCGCGCACCAGCGGGGCCGACCAGCTGTGGGTAACGGACGTGGGGGAGCCGCTGAGCTACTGGGGCGCGCAGAACATCCTGCGACGTGCCAGGAAGAGGAGCGGGATCGCGCGCGTCCATTCGCACCTGTTTCGGCATGGGATCGCCCACCGGGCGGCCGACCAGGGCGCCCACCCGGGCGAGATCCAGCTGCTGCTGGGGCACGCAAGCATGGCCATGGCCAAGCGCTATACGGGCTCGGCGGCGAAGCGGCAGGGCGCGCGTCTGATGCCGCAGTACTCCCCGATCTAGGTGGAAGAGTTTCTTGTCTTGGGCTTTCCGAGTTCTTTGTCTTAACCCCGGTTGAGTCAGGCGCCCGAGACAAAGGACTCAGGGGTTTTGAGATTGGCGGTGAGCCCCCTCGGACTCGAACCGAGAACCGGCTGATTAAGAGTCAGCTGCTCTGCCATTGAGCTAGAGGCCCGCGCGGGTGGGGTGCTGATCTCAAGTCTAGCCGATGACTGACTCTCCCAGCACCTCGTCTCCGATCCAGTTAGCTGCTCTCGCCCGGCGCGCCTTCAGAATTAGCTGCTCACCAGTTAGGCGTTCGCCGCCGTGGGTCAGCTGTTCAGCCCCGTCGCGAGCGGCTCTACCCCGTTGCCCGGCGTGGTCCGACGCCCGTCCGGAGGCCTGCCGAATGGCCAGAGCCAGGTTCAGGGAACCCCCCTGAAGGCACAGCTGTGCCCTGGCCGGGCGCTTCCCGTGCTCGATTAGCTGGTGACTGTTCGAGCATCTGCCAGCACCTGGCCAGCGACACACCAAAAAGCTCCTCACCTGGCACGCCAGGGTCGGAGCCTTTGGATTCCCACGTGTGGCACTCCTCAAGCGACGAGGACTTCAAAACAAACCGCAGCTGGTGAGACCGCGGGGTGCTTCAGCAAGCATCTCTATGGTCCCACTCCCTGCCGGCTGTGAATCATCATGAGGATTAGGCCAGCGGGGGCTGGTTTCATCATGAAGGAACAGGCCAGTCGCTCATCACGGTGGATTAGGCCACCTGCGGCTCCGTTCATCACCATGTCGGCCACCACGAGGTGAGCGGCATGGGGTATCGGGAACTGAGTCGTATGGAAACCCAAGAAGTGGTCCGCCGTTGGCAGGCGGGCGAAACGCAACGGAGCATCGCTCGGGCGAGCGGGCTAGCACGGGAGACCGTCAAGAAGTACCTGCCCGCGGCCCAGGCGTTGGGGCTGTCGGTCAAGGGCCCGCCCCCGACGGAGGCCGAGCTGGTGCGGCTGGTACAGGCGGGTCGGCTGGCCACGGCACCGCGGACCTGGGCCACGCTTCAGGCGGATCGGCTGCGCCCGTACCGGAGCGGATCAGCGCCTGGCTGCGGGACGACCAGTTGTTGCTCACGCGCGTGCAGGAGCTGCTCGGCCAGGATGGGCTGCGCGTGTCGTACAGCACGTTGGAGCGGTACGCCTGGCAGCTGGGCATCCATCCGCGCCGACGGGCACGCGGCACCACGGTGCATATGGCAGCCACCGCCCCCGGGGAGATCGCCGAGATGGATTTCGAGAAGCTCGGGCTGCTGCTGAATCCCCTCACCGGCAAACGCCAGGTGATCTAGGGTCTGAGCATCGTGCTGATCTACAGCCGGCACAGCTTCTTGTGGCTGCTGGTCCAGCAGACGGTGGAGGCCACCATCGAAGGGTTGGAGGCGAGCTGGCGCTTTTTCGGGGGTCTGCCGCAGCGCCTGCTCTTGGACAACTTTCCAGCGGCGGTGGCCGGCACCGATCCGCTGAACCCGCGGCCGACGCGGGCGTTCCTGGAGTACAGCCAGGCGCGGGGCTTTCTGGTGGACCCGGCCCGCGTGCGGCACCCGCGGGACAAAGCTTGCGCATCAAACTGCTCCTCGTGGGTGAGCTGAAGCAGGAAGACGTAGTGGCGCGGGTTGGCCGCGGTCCTGCCGAGGCAGGCACACGGCGCTCAGCGAC
>JAABUZ0100006722.1_pt1 | contig 14230 bp, 11 predicted proteins | sample 5562091 | NCBI WGS metagenome assembly JAABUZ01 (sample SAMN12813069, study PRJNA571459) | rock metagenome | isolation source: Antarctica rocks | place: Antarctica: Victoria Land, Linnaeus Terrace sud | collected 2015-12-21 | reverse complement strand
GCTGTACACGCTCGCCAAGGCGCTCAGCGCGCGGGCGCTCGCGGAGCGCCTCGAGCCGGTCGTCGGCCTCCCGGTCGCGACGGTGTTCTGGGCGGCGACCGACGACACGGATTGGGAAGAGGGCCGCCGCGCGTACGTCGCGGCGGAATCGGGGCTCGAGGAGCTCGCGCTCGCGGAGGCGCCGCCCGGGGGCACGCCCGTGGCCCGCGCGCCGTTAGGCCCGGAGGTCGATGCGCTCCGGGCGCGGCTGGCGCGGGCGTGCGGTACGGCCGCGTACGCGCCGGCGCTCGACGCGGTCGCGCGCGCGTACGTGCCCGGGCGCACGAGCGGGGACGCGTACGTTGCCCTGCTGCGCGACGTGCTCGAGCCGCTCGGCGTCGCCGTGCTCGACGCCTCGCACGAGGCGACGCGCGCCGCGGGCTTCCAGTTGATGCGCCGCGCGCTGCTCCGGGGCGGCGTGATCGCGGACGCGCTCGCCGAGCGCGCACGCGCGATCGAGATGGCGGGATTCTCGCCGCAGGTGCGCGACGTGCCCGGACTGTCGCTCGTTTTCCGAGAGGCGCACGACGGACGGAAGCGCCGGCTGCGCACGGACGAGGCGCGCGGGCTCGTTCCGCTCGTCTCGCCCGGCGACCTCGCCCCGAACGTGTTGCTCCGTCCCGTCGTCGAGCGCGGCGTCCTTCCGACGGTCGCGTACGTCGCGGGGCCCGGCGAGTACGCGTACTTCGCGCAGGTGAGCGCCGTCGCCGACGCGCTCGCCGTGCCGCAGCCCGTGGCGGTCCCCCGGTGGTCGGGGGCCGTCGTCGAGCCGCGCGTCGCGCGCGCGCTCGACGCGTTCGGCCTGAGCCCGGACGCGCTCCGCGACCCGCACGCGGCCGAGCGGGCGCTCGCGCGCCGCCTCGCGCCCGACGGGCTGGCGGCCGAGTTCGCGGCGTTCGCGGGGGCGATCGACGCGCACGTTGCGGCGCTCGGCGCGGTGGCGGACGGCGCGCCGCCGCTGCTCTCCGAGCGCGCGCGCGAGGGCGCGCGATTCCAGCTGCGCGGCCGCGTGGCGCGGCTCGAGCGGCGCGCGTTCGCCGCGGTGAAGCGACGCCACGCGGACGCGATGCGCACGCTCGCCGGCGCGCAGGCGTCGCTGTATCCGAACGGCGCGCGGCAGGAACGCGTGCTCAGCTTCGTGCCGCTCCTCGCCCGCTACGGACCCGCGCTCACGGACGGCATGCTCGCCGGCGCGCGCGCGCACGCGGACGCGCTGGTGCGCCGCGGGCCCGCGGGCGATGACTGACCTCGCGCCCGCGGCGTCCGGCGGCGCGGGTGGAGATCCGGCGGACGTCGTCGGCCGGTCGGTCGCGCCGGCGGTCGGACTCATGGCGCCGGACCCGAGCGCGGCCGCGCCGTCGCCGAACCCGCCCGCGCCGCGGCGCGCCCCGGCGGCGGCCCTCCTCGTCGCGCTCGGGATTCTGCTATCGCGCGTGTTCGGCTTGGTCCGCACCAAGGTCACCGCGCATTATCTCGGGACCTCGAACGCGGCCGACGTCTTCGTTTCGGCGACGCGCATCCCGAACATCCTGCAGAACCTGTTCGGCGAGGGCGTCCTGTCCGCGTCGTTCATCCCCGTCTACGCGCGTCTGCTCGCCGAGGGAAAGCGAGACGAGGCGGATAAAGTCGCGGGCGCGGTGTTCGGGATTCTCGCCGCCGCGATCACCGTGCTCGTCGCCGCGGGCGTGCTCGCCACGCCGCTGTTCGTCGACGTCGTCGCGGACGGGTTCACCGGGGCGAAGCGGGACCTCACCGTCGCGCTCGTGCGCATCCTCTTTCCGGGTACCGGGCTGCTCGTGTTGGGCGCGTGGTGTATCGGGGTGCTCAACAGCCACCGCCGCTTTTTCCTGTCGTACGCGGCGCCCGTGCTCTGGAACGTCGCGATCATCGGCGCGCTGGTCTGGGGCGCGGTCCGCGGGCTGCGCGACTCGGCGTTAGTCACCTTCGTCGCGTGGGGGACCGTCGCCGGCTGCGTGCTCATGGTCGGCGTCCAACTGCCGTCGGCGCTCCGCTCGCTCGGCCGCTTCCGTCCGTCGCTCGACGTCGGATCCACGGCGGTGCGCGCCGTGCTGCGCGGGTTCGGGCCCGTGGTCCTCGCGCGCGGCGCGGTGCAGATCAGCGGCTACATCGACCTCAACTTCGCGAGCCGGCTCGGCACCGGCGCGACGACCGCGCTCGGCTACGCGCAGCAGATCTACCTCCTGCCGGTGTCGCTGTTCGGGATGGCCGTGTCGGCGGCCGCGCTCCCCGCGATGTCGGGAACGCTCGGCGCGTCGGCGGAGGTCCGCACGGCGCTGCGCGCGCGGCTGTCGACCGACATGCGCCGGATCGCGTACTTCGTCGTGCCGTCCGCGGTCGCGTTCCTCGCGCTCGGCGACGTGCTCGCCGGCGTGTTGCTGCAGGGCGGCAAGTTCGGGCCCGAGGATAGCGTGTACACGTGGGCGGTGCTCGCCGGATCGGCGATCGGCCTGCTCGCGTCGACCCTGGCGCGGCTCTACTCGTCGGCGTTCTACGCGCTCAAGGACACGCGCACGCCGTTCCGGTTCGCGCTCGTACGGATCGCGCTCACGATCGCGCTCGGGTGGCTGTTCGCGTTCCCGCTCCCGCGGGCGCTCGGTGTTCCGCAGCGGTGGGGCGTCGCCGGCCTCACGGCGTCCGCCGGGCTCGCGGGCTGGGTCGAGTTCGCGCTCTTGCGCCGGCGGCTCGGCGCCGACGTCGGCCGCGCGGGATTCCCGGCGTCGTTCGCGGCGCGCGTGTGGGGCGCCGCCGCGCTCGGGGCCGGGGTCGCGTGGGCGGCGAAGCTCGCGCTGCACGCCGCCGGCGTCCGCGGCCCCCTGGCCGGCGGCGTGCCGGTGCTCGCGGTGTACGGGACGCTCTACCTCGCGGCGACGTATGCGTTCGGCGTCGACGAGGCGCGCTCGAGCGTTGGGCGCGTGCTCGCGCGCGTCGGCGTGCGGGGCGGCCGCGCACCGTAAGCGGACCCGCCCGCCGTGCCGGCTAGAACGCGGCCCGCTCCCACGGGTAGCATTCGGAGATGATCACGCCCCCGGAGGCCGTCGCGGCCAAGCTCCCGCACCTGCCCGAATCGCCCGGCGTCTACCTCTGGAAGGACGCCGAGGGGAGGGTGCTCTACGTCGGTAAGGCCAAGCGCCTGCGCTCGCGCGTGCGCAGCTACTTCGCGAGCGACCACCCGGAGAGCCCGAAGACGCGCGGCCTCGTCCGCAACGTGCGCGACCTCGACACCATCGTCGTCCCGACCGAGGCGCACGCGCTGATCCTCGAGGCGAACCTCATCAAGGAGTACAAGCCGCGGTACAACATCGCGCTCCGGGACGACAAGAACTATCCGTACATCAAGGTCACGCTGAACGAGCCGTACCCGCGCGTATTCGTCACGCGCCGGCTGCAGGCCGACGGCGCGCGCTACTTCGGCCCGTACACCGACGTCGGGCAGATGCGCCGCGCGCTCGCCGTCGTGAAGCGCATCTTCACCGTGCGCTCGTGCAACTACGACATGCCGCGCGAGCTGCCCGAGCGCGCGTGCCTCGACTTCGCGATCGGCCGCTGCAAGGCGCCGTGCATCGGCAACCAGTCGGTCGAGGACTACCGCGCGATGATCGACGAGGTCGTCGTGTTCCTCGACGGCAAGACGGACGAGGTCGTGCGCCGCATCAGCGCGCGGATGCAAGAGGCCGCCGAGCGACTCGACTTCGAGCGGGCGGGCGAACTCCGCGACGCGTTGAAGCACCTCGAACGCATGCAGGAGCCGACCGTCGTCGTCGAGCTCGAGGGCGGCGACCGCGACGTCGTCGGGTATGCGCGCGACGGCGACGACGCGTGCGTCGCGATCCTGCGCATCCGGAGCGGGAAGCTGCTCGCCCGCGACCACCGCTTCCTCGAGAACGTGGACGGCGAGGACGACCCCGACGCGCTCGCCGCCTTCCTCGCGCGCAGCTACCTCGGCGCGAGCGAGGAGCGCGCGGGCGAGCTGCTCGTGCCGTTCGACTTCCCCGACCGCGAGGTTTTGGAGGAGTCGCTCGAGCGCACGAAAGTGCTCGTCCCACAGCGCGGGTCGCGCCGGCAGCTCGTCGACCTCGCGGAGCAGAACGCCCGTCACCTGTTGGAGGAACTGAAACTGTCGCACCTGGAAGCCGGCGAGCGCGCCGCCGACCCCGTGTACGAGCTGCAGCGCGAGCTCGGGCTCAAGCGCGTGCCGCGCTCGCTCGTCTGCTTCGACATCTCGCACGCGCAGGGAACCGACACGGTGGCGAGCTGTGTCTGGTTCGAGAACGCGCGCGCGAAGCGGAGCGAGTACCGCAAGTTCAAGGTCGAGACGGTGCAGGGGATCGACGACTTCGCGTCGATGCGCGAGGTCGTCGGGCGCTACTTTCGGCGGCGCGTGGACGAGAAGCGCCCGCTCCCGGACCTCGTCGTCATCGACGGCGGCAAGGGACAGCTCAACGCGGCCAAGGAGGCCGTCGACGCCGTCGGGCTCTCGGAGTTACCAATGATCTCGCTCGCGAAGCGCGAGGAGGAGGTATTCGTCGTGGGGAGGAGCGAGTCGGTCCGCATCTCGCGTCGGTCGCCGGCGCTGCGCATGTTGCAACAGGCGCGCGACGAGGCGCACCGGTTCGCGGTGACGTTCCAGCGGAAGCGGCGCGCCGTGCGCACCGTGACGTCGGAGCTGATGACGATCCCGGGCGTGGGACCGGTGAAGCGTCGTCAGCTGCTGCAGCACTTCGGTAGCGTGGCTGCGCTTCGCGCGGCGACGGCCGAGCAGGTGGCCGAACTGCCGGGCTGGACGGTCGACGGCGCCGCGCGCGTGCTGGCCGGGCTCGCGGCGAGCGACCCCACGCGGCCGAACACGGCGACCGCCGCCTCCGGCGTCGGGTCGGCGACGCCCGCGGAGGCCGGCACGTGACCGCGGCCTGGACGCTGCGTTGCTCGGCGTGCACGTACACACAGCCCGGCGATCGCGCCGCGGGCGTCTGCCCGGAGTGCGGCCAGCCGCTGTTCACGGAGTATCGCGCGCCCACCTTCGCGCCGACGGCGCGGTGGGACATGTGGCGGTACGCCGGCGCGTTGCCGCTGGCGCCGGGGGAGTCGCCCGTCTCGCTCGGCGAGGGGCTGACGCCGATGGTCGAGGTGCCCGCACTCGCTCGGCGCGTCGGCGTGGCGCGGCTCTGGGTGAAGGACGAGGGGCGCAACCCGACCGCGTCGTTCAAGGCGCGCGGGATGAGCGCGGCCGTGACGCGCGCGCGCGCGTTAGGCGCGGTAGGCCTGGTCGTGCCGACGGCCGGGAACGCGGGCGCGGCCCTCGCCGCGTACGGCGCGGCGGCCGGGCTTCCCGTGCGCGTGTACGCGCCGCGGACGACGCCCGCGCCGATCCTGCGCACGGCGCGCGCGTTCGGCGCGGACCTTCGCCTCGTCGACGGACACATCGGCGACGCCGGCCGCCTCGCGCGCGCCGACGCGGCGGGGGGAGGCTGGACGGACGTGAGCACGTTTCGCGAGCCGTACCGGGTCGAGGGGATGAAGACGATGGGCTACGAGCTGCGCGAGCAGACGGCCGACGCGTTAGGCAACCGCCTGCCGTCCGTGGTCGTCTACCCGACCGGCGGCGGCGAGGGGACGGTCGGCATCTGGAAGGCGCTCGGCGAGCTGCGCGCCGGGGGCGTGCTCCCGGCCGACGTCGCGCTTCCCCGCATCGTCGTCGCGCAGAGTGCGGGGTGCGCGCCGATCGTGCGCGCGTTTGCGGCGCGGCAGGACCGGGCGACGCCGTGGGAGGATCCGGCGACGTACGCCGCGGGGCTCCGCGTGCCCGCGCCGCTCGGCGACCGACTCGTGCTCCGGACGTTGACGGAAAGCGGCGGGGACGCTGTCGCGGTGCCGGACGACGTCACGCGGGAGGCCACGTTCGCGCTCGCGCGGGCGAGCGGCGTCGACGCGGCGCCGGAGGGCGGTTGCGCGCTCGCCGCCCTCGACGCGCTCGCCGCGGCGGGACGACTCGGGCCGGAGGATACGGTCGTGCTGTTCAACACCGGCGGCGGCGCGTCGTACCGAGCCGACGACGTGTGACGCTCGGCACTCGCCGCGCGGTCCGCGGTTCGCGCGGCGAGTGAACGCGAGCGCGTAAGTGACGGCGCGGCATTGTGTTGCAGGCCGCGTCGTCATAGCTTGTCTGGTTCTCCGGCCCGTGCCCGCGTGGGGCGCGCCCGTTCTCCGTCCCGCACCGCCCGCCGTGGTCCGCGTCGCTCGCATCCACCCCGACACGCTCGCCGCCGAGCTTGGCCTCGTGCCGGGGACCGAGTTGCACCGCGTCAACGGTCGCGACCTCGCCGACTTCCTCGACTGGGAGTTCCTCTCGGCCGACGACGAATTGGTGATCGAGGCGACGCTGCCGGACGGCGAGGCCGTCGTCTACGAAGTCGAGCGCCCCGAGGGTGAACCGTTTGGTCTCGAGCTCGAGCCGCCGACGGTCCGGCGGTGTGCGAACCGCTGTGGGTTCTGCTTCATCGAAGGGCTGCCGAAGGGGTTGCGGAAGCCGCTCTACATGCGCGACGACGATTACCGCCTGTCGTTCGCGTACGGCAATTTCGCGACGCTCTCGAACCTGAAGGAGCGCGATTTCGCGCGGATTCTCGAGTACCGGCTTTCGCCGCTGTACGTGTCGGTGCACGCGACGCCGTGGGACGCGCGGAAAGTGCTGCTGAACAACCCGCGCGTGCCGAACATCGTCGAGCAGTTGACGCGGCTGGCGCAGGGCGGCATTCAGTTCCACTGTCAGATGGTCGTCGTACCCGGCCTCAACGACCGCGACGTGCTCGAGGCGAGTCTGCGTGACCTGTACGCGTTAGGCGAGGCGGTCTTGTCCGTCGCGCTCGTCCCGGTCGGGGTCACGCAGTTCTCGCACCTGTACACCGGGCGCCCGATGGACGCGGAGAACGCCGGCCGCGTCCTCGCGGCGGTCGAGCGGTGGGAGGAGCGCGCGCTCGCGGAGCGCGGGGATCGCTGGGTGTTCGGGTCGGACGAGTTGTATCTGCTGTCCGGTCGTGTGTTGCCCGGGCCGGAGCACTACGGCGATTTCTCGCAGATCGAGAACGGCGTCGGCGCGGTCGCGTCGCTGCGCCAGCGCCTGGCCGACGGCCTGGCCGAGCTGCCGCGGCTCGACGGTCGCCGGATCGGCGTCGTGACCGGGACGTCGATGGCCGCGCTCATGCCGCCGTTGCTGGCACGGCTCGCGCAACAGACCGGCGCGGCATTCGAGCTGATCGCCGTCGAGAACTCGCTGTTCGGCCCGACGACGACCACCGCCGGCCTGCTCGTCGGCGCCGACATCGAGCGCGCGCTCGTCGGGCGCGCGGACCTCGACCTCGCGCTCGTGCCGGCGGAGTGCATCAACCAGGACGGGCTGTTCTTGGACGACACGTCGTTCGTCGCGGTGCGCGAGCGGCTCCCCATGCCCGTCTATCCGTCGTACGACTTCATCGACGTACTCGCGCTCGAAGGCGACGCGGTGCTCGACCCCGCCATGTCCACCGCTGCCTAACATCGCATGAGTCTCCCCGTCGTCGCCCTCGTCGGGCGCCCCAACGTCGGCAAGTCCGCGCTCTTCAACCGCATCATCGGCGAGCATTCCGCGATCGTCAGCGAGGAGGCGGGCACCACGCGCGACCGCCACTTCGGCCGTGCCGAGTGGAACGGCCGCTCCTTCTGGCTGGTCGACACGGGTGGACTCGTCGAGGATTCGGCGCAGCCGATGGACGTCGAGATCCGGAAGCAGGTGCTCCAGGCCGTCGACGAGGCGGACCTGCTCCTGCTCGTGACGGACGCGCGCGTCGGCGTGCACCCGAGCGACGCGCGGCTCGTCGACCTCGTGCGCGACCGCGGCAAGCCGTTCGTCGTCGTCGCGAACAAGGTCGACGACCCGGCGAGCAGCGACTTCTACGAGTTCTACCGCCTCGGCGCCGGCGACCCCGTGCCCGTCTCGGCCGGGAACGGCAAGGGCTCCGGCGATCTGTTGGACATCGTCGTCGACCGCCTGCCGGAGCGCGACGAGGCCGCGCCCGAGGCGCTCCGCGTCGCCGTCATCGGGCGGCCGAACGTCGGCAAGTCGAGCTTCGTCAACAAGCTGTTAGGCGAGCAGCGGCTCGTCGTCTCCGAGGTCGCGGGGACGACCCGCGACGCGATCGACACGCCGATGCGGTACCACGGCCGCGACCTCGTCTTCGTCGACACGGCCGGGCTCCGGCGCCAGTCGCGCGTCGACGACGGCGTCGAGTTCTACTCGTCGCTCCGCACGCGGCGCGCGATCGAGGGCTCGGACGTGTGCGTCCTGCTCATCGACGCGACGTTAGGCCTCGAGAACCAGGACCTCAAAATCGCGACGCTGGCGTGGGAGGCGGGGCGCGGCCTCGTTCTGATCGTGAACAAGTGGGACCTGAAGGAGAAGAGCGACAAGACCTCGGCCAAGTTCCAGAAGGACGCGGTCGAGAAGGCGCCCTACCTCGCCTGGGTGCCGTTCCTCTTCACCTCCGCGGTCACCGGCCAGCGCGTGCCGAAGGTGCTCGACGTGCTGCTCGAAGTCGCGGCCGAGCGCGAGAAGCGGATCACGACGTCGCAGGTGAACGACACGCTCGAGGCGCTCGTGCAGCGCACGCAGCCGCCGCAGGCGGCCGGGCACCACGAAATCAAGCTCAACTATGCGACGCAGGTCGAGAGCGCGCCGCCGGTGATCGCGGTATTCTCGAACCACCCCGACGCCGTCCCCGAGCACTACATCCGCTACCTGCATAACGGCTTCCGCGGCGAGTACGGGTTCATCGGCAACCCGCTCCGCATCGTGATGCGGGCGAAGAACGCGCCGGCGGGGGACGACGGTCGTCGCGTGCGCGGCGAACGTCGCCCGCGCATGTCGGACGCCGCGGCAGCCGAGGAGAGCCCGCGGCATCGCCGGGCGGGGCAGGGGCGGAAGCGCGGCTCGCGTACGCGCTGACGATGGGCGCGCTTCCGTTCGCGGGGCTCGTCGCCGCGTACGTGCTGGGCTCGATCCCGACGGCGTACCTGGCCGGCCGCGCGCACGGCGTCGACCTGCGCCACCACGGCTCGGGGAACCTCGGCGCCACGAACGCGTTCCGCGTGTTCGGCTGGCGGACCGGCGTGCCCGTGTTCCTCATCGACGCGGCGAAGGGGTACGTGCCCGCCGCGTTCTTCTGGCGCTGGTTCGGCGCGCACCCGCACTGGGCGATGGCGTACGGCGTCGCGGCGATCGTCGGGCACGTCAAGCCGGTGTTCCTCCTCGGCCGCGGCGGCGGGGGCGGGAAGGGCGTCGCGACGGCCGCCGGCGTGTTCCTCGGCCTCGCGCCGGTGGCGACGCTCGTCGCGATCGGCGCCTTCGCGGCGACGCTCGCGGCGAGCGGCTACGTGTCGCTCGGCTCGCTCGTCGCCGCGCTCGCACTCGTGGTGGCGTTAGGCGTGACGGCGGGGGTCCGCGCGCCGGTGTTCCCGGTCGGCGTGCTCGTGGCGGCGTTCGTCGTCTGGTCGCACCGCGCGAACATCGGCCGCCTGCGCCGCGGCGAAGAGTCGCGGATGACGCGGCGCGGCCGGCGGGACGCGGGCCCGCGACCGGAGCGCGTCGCGTGACGGCGACGCGCTGTGCGGTGGTCGGCGCCGGGGCGTGGGGGACGGCGCTCGCCGACCTGCTCGCGCGCAACGGTCACGACGTCGTCCTCTGGGCGCGCGAGCCCGACGTGGTCGCCGATGTCAACGCGATGGGCGAGAACCGCCGGTTCCTCGCCGGGCATCGGCTCGCGCCGGCGCTGCGCGCGACGAATGATCTCCCCGCGGCCGTGGCCGACCGCGACATCGTCCTCTTCGCGCCGCCGTCGCACGTGTTGCGCGCGGTCGCCCAGGCCGCGGCGTCCGCCGTCCCGGGCGACGCGACGCTCGCCGTCGCGAGTAAGGGGGTCGAGCAGGGGACGCTCGCGGTGATGACGGACGTCATCGCCGACGTGCTGCCCGCGCGCGCCGTCGTCGCCGTCTCGGGGCCGAGCTTTGCCGCGGAGGTCGCGTCGCGGCACCCGACCGCGGTGGTCGCGGCCGCGGACGACCCACGCGCGGCCGCGCGCCTGCAAGAGGCGCTCAGCTCTCCCGAGTTTCGCGTCTACACGCACGACGACGTGCTCGGCGTCGAGCTCGGCGGCGCGCTCAAGAACGTGATGGCGGTCGCGACCGGCATCCTGGAGGGGCTCGGGCTCGGCTTCAACTCGCGCGCGGCGCTCATCACGCGCGGGCTCGCCGAGATGACGCGACTCGGGACCTCGCTCGGCGCGTCGCCGGCCACCTTCGCGGGGCTGGCCGGTGTGGGCGACCTCGTGTTGACGTGTACGGGCGCGCTCAGCCGCAACCGCAGCGTCGGCGTCGAAATCGGACGCGGTCGCCGCCTGGAGGACGTGTTAGCCGAGCGGGAGACGGTCGCCGAGGGCGTCGTCACCACGCGCAGTGCGCGCGACCTCGCCGCGCGTGCGGGGGTCGAGATGCCGATCGTGAACGCGGTGTACCGGATCCTCTTCGAGGGCGCGCCCGTCGCGGCCGCCGTCACCGAGCTGATGTCGCGCGCGCCGCGCGGCGAGCAGGACGCGGTCATGTCGGCCGCGGCGGCGCGGGGCGCATGACACTCGGCGCGAACGGCCGCGGGGCCGCGGGACGCGCGAAGGGTGAAGTGCTCCAAGAGTACTTCTCGATCGGCGACGTGTGCGCGCTCACGGGGCTCAAGGCCCACGTGCTGCGCTACTGGGAAACACAGTTCCGCGTCCTGAGTCCGGCCAAGAACCGCTCCGGCAACCGGGTGTACGCGCGCCGCGAGGTCGAGTTGGTGCTGCTCGTCAAGCACCTGCTCTACACGGAGAAGTACACCGTGGACGGCGCGCGGCAGAAGCTCGACGACCACCGGCGCGCTGGCGAGCTGCGGGGCGCGGCGCGCGACGCGTTGCGGCGCGAGACGATGGGCGACATCGAGCGCGAACTCGCGGCCATCGTCGACGTGCTCGAGGGACGGCGGCTCGTGACGACGGCCGCGGAGTCCGCCGCGGAGGCGGCCGCCGTCGAGGCGGCCGCCTCGGACCGCGGGGACGGGCAGGCCGCGTAGATTGCGTACACCTCCGGCGCGGCGCACCACGGCCGCGCCGGCGTGTTCGTCTCACGCCCCCGCTTCATGCGCTTGCTCTGCACCAACGACGACGGCATCCTCGCCCACGGCCTCGCGACGCTCGTGTCCGCGGCCGAACGGCTCGGCGAGGTAACGGTCGTCGCGCCGGACCGCGAGCAGAGCGCGACCAGCCATTCGCTCACGCTGCACCATCCGGTACGCCCCGTGTCGCGCGGCGAACGGCGGTGGCAGGTCGACGGCACGCCGACTGATTGCGTGATGCTCGCGGTCGAAGCGCTGATGCCCGTCAGGCCGGACGTCGTGTTGAGCGGCATCAACCACGGGTCGAACATGGGGGAAGACGTCCTCTACTCGGGGACGGTCGCGGCCGCGATGGAAGGGTTGATGCTCGGCATCCCGGCCGTCGCGATCTCGTACGCGGGCGGCGACCTGCGCGCCGACCCGGCCGCGCTCGACGGCGCGGTGGACCTCGTCGCGGATCTGCTGCGGCACGTGCTCGCGCTCCCCGAGCTGCCGACCGACACGCTGCTGAACGTGAACCTCCCGCCGATCCCGGCGGCGGACGTGAAGGGCACGAAGCTGACCGGGCTCGGGCGGCGGGTGTACTCCAATTCGCTCACGCCGATGCGCGACCCGTGGGGACGCGAGATCTTTTGGATTGGCGGCGGGTCGGCGACGTGGCGCGGGGACGCCGACTCGGATTTCCAGGCAGTGCGCGATGGCTACGTCTCGATCACGCCGCTGCACCTCGATCTGACCAATCGCGAGCTGTTGACGACCGCGGCCGACTGGTGGCGCGCGCCGTGACGGCGCCGCGCGCGGACTCGACCGACGGCACGACGAGCGAGTTCCGCGGCGCGAGGCGGCGGCTCATCGAAGCGTTGCGGGCAAACGGGATCACCGACCTCGCCGTGCTGCGCGCGTTCGACCAGGTCCCGCGCCACGCGTTCGTCCCGACGGGCGTCGCGCATCGCGCGTACGACGACACGGCGCTGCCGATCGGGGCGGGGCAGACGATTTCGCAGCCGAGCGTGCACGCGCACTCGCTGCAGGCGCTCCGGCTCACCGGGCGCGAGCGCGTGCTCGAGGTCGGCACCGGGTCTGCGTTCCAGACCGCGTTGCTCTCGCGCCTGGCGGAGCAGGTGTTCTCGATCGAGCGTGTGCCCGCGCTGTTCGACCGCGCGCGCGAGATGCTGAAGAAGCTGCAGATCCGCAACGTGTCGCTCTTGCTCGGCGACGGGACGCTCGGCTGGCGCGAGTACGCGCCGTTCGACGCGATCGTCGTGAGCGCGGGCGCGCCGGACCTACCGCCCGCGCTCGCCGAACAGATTGCGCCCGGCGGTCGGGCGGTCGCCCCCATCGGACGTCGCGAGGAACAAACCTTGACGTTGTACGAGCGGGTCGGGGACGGGCGGACCTCGCGGCAACTCGCGCCCGTGCGGTTCGTGCCGCTGCTCGGGAGCCAAGGCTGGGCGGAGTAGGCGCGCCGCGTAGGCGCGGGGGACGGTACAGACGACTCGGTAGCGGGTGAGGAGCGACGGCCGTAACTTGCGGCCGGGCCAAAGCATACGGCCTCCAGCCTCCGTAGCTCAGGTGGATAGAGCAGCAGTTTCCTAAACTGTTGGCCGCAGGTTCGAGTCCTGCCGGGGGCGTCGCGCGTCGCGGACGTGCGATCACCTCACGCCCTGGCTTCTGATGACCGTTCCCGAGCGCGCCACGTACGACGTCAACGAACCCGCAATCGTACCGACCGACGCCGCGCGTCCAGTTGGCGTGCCGCGCACGACGTCGTCCGGCGAGGCCGCGGGCGAATGGCTCGAGCGGAACGGGCGTGCGCTCGGCGCGGCGGCGCTGGTCGCGGTGGTGGCGGCCGCGGGCGGATACGCGTGGCGAGCGTCGTCGCGGGCGAGCGCCGAGCGTGCAGACCGCGCGCTGTACGAGGCCGAAGCGCGGTACGCGCAGGGCGACCCCAGCGCGGCCCAGGCGCTCCAGCAAGTCACGTCGCGGTACGGTGACACGCCCGCGGCAGCGCACGCGCGTGTGTTGCTGGCGCAGTCGTACTACGACCAGCAGAAGTACGCCGACGGGCTACGGGTGTTGAGCGGCGGTTCGGTTCCGGCGGATTGGCGCGAAGCCGTCGAGCGGCTGCGCGCGGTCGGGAACGAAGGCGCGGGCCGGCCGAAGGACGCGGCGGCGACGTTCGAGCGGCTCGCGAAAGATGCCGGGCCCGACGCGCGCGCGACGCTGCTGGGCGATGCGGCGCGCGCGTACGAGGAGGCGGGAGACCTCGCGAACGCGCGCCGGATGTGGCAGCAGCTCGCCGATTCGGGGGTGCGTGGCGCGGCGGACGAGGCGCGGGTGCGGCTTGGCGAGCTGGAAGCGCGCCTGCGGTAAGCGCGAACGCGCCCGCGGCCGAACACACATAATACATGTTATGTAAACCACGCACCGTGGAGTACTGTGGATATCTGCACGTATCGCTCGACATCCCAACGCGTTAGCTCGCTTCTCCCCGCCCGCGTCCTCAGCTCCGTGCGCCGTGACCCCGGGGTGCACCACGGGAACGCACACCGTCGACGCTCCCGGGGGCCGTTTAGAGCGCGTCGAGCAAACCCCGGAACACGAGGCGACCTTCGCCCGCGAGCAACGCAGACCCGTCGACGTCCGTCGCCGGCGTCACCTCGACCGGGCGCCCCGACGACGTGACGAGTACGACCGGCCCAGATCCGCCGGTCCAACGCGCGATCAGCGTGGCCGCGGCCACCGCGCCCGTCCCGCAGGCCAGCGTTTCCCCCTCGACGCCACGCTCGAACGTCCGCATCCGCCAGCGCTCGCCGACCGGCGACACCCAATTCACGTTCGCGCCGTCTGGTCGCTCGGCCGTCGGCGCGCGGAGCTCGGCGCCGCGCACGTCGAGCGCGACCGCCGCGACGTCGTCGACGAGGACGACGAGGTGTGGCACGCCCGCGAGCGCATACCCGACCGCGCGTTCGCCGGGCCCGCGCACGACGCCCGACGCGTCCG
>JAABUZ0100006719.1_pt1 | contig 14234 bp, 18 predicted proteins | sample 5562091 | NCBI WGS metagenome assembly JAABUZ01 (sample SAMN12813069, study PRJNA571459) | rock metagenome | isolation source: Antarctica rocks | place: Antarctica: Victoria Land, Linnaeus Terrace sud | collected 2015-12-21 | reverse complement strand
TACCCCCGGCATGATCTGGCGGTGGTCGCTGGCAGAGTCACGGTGGAGCGTGGGGAGTCGCGCATCCCCCCGCTGCTCGCGCTGGCGACCGCGCTGCTGCTTCAAGTGCTGCTGCCGGACGACCTGGTCGTGCTGCGCCCGCGCTACCTGTTGCCGGGCCTGGAGTTCGCCGTGCTGCTGCCCCTGGTCCTCGGCGGTGGGACCAGGCTCACGGCCGGGTCCCGCGAGCTGAGGGCCGTCGCGCTGACGCTGCTGGTGCTCATCGCGCTCACCGACGCCGTGCAGCTCGGCGGCCTGGTGCGGGTGCTGCTGTTCGGCACTGGACCGGCGGTCGGGTCGCCGGGACGCGAGCTCATCCGCGGCGCCAGTCAGGTCTGGCTGACGAACATGGTGGTCTTCGCGGTGGCCTACTGGCAGATCGACCAGGGCGGCCCGCACGAGCGGCTCCGTCCGGGGGAGGTGGAGGCCGACTTCCGCTTCACCCAGCAGGGCGACGAGCCCCGTCCCGACGGCACGGTCTGGCTGCCCGCGTTCGTCGACTACCTGTTTCTGTCGTTCACCAACCAGACGGCGTTCAGCCCGACCGACACCATGCCGCTCACGCCGCGCGCCAAGGTGCTGATGATGGTGCAGGGGATCGCCTCGCTGGTCACCGTGACGGTGGTGGCGGCCCGGGCGGTCAACGTGCTGACGTGACCGGCCCAGTGCCGGGCCCGCTCGACGGCGTGCTCGTGGTGGACCTGTCGCGGGTGCTGTCCGGACCCTTCGCGACGATGCTCATGGCCGACCTCGGCGCCCGCGTGGTCAAGGTCGAGCGCCCGGTCACCGGGGACGACAGCCGCGCCTACGGCCCGTTCCTCGCTGCCCAGTCGCTCTACTTCGCCCGGGTCAACCGCGGCAAGGAGTCCGTGGCCGCGGACCTCAAGGCCACGGCGGGCCGGGAGCTCGTAGGCCGGCTGGCGGCCCGCGCCGACGTGGTGGTGGAAAACTTCCGGCCCGGCGTGCTGGGCCGGCTGGGGCTCGGCGCCGACGCGCTGCTCGCCGCGAACCCCCGGCTGGTCGTGGCGAGCATCAGCGGCTTCGGCCAGAGCGGGCCGTGGGCCGGCCGCCCGGCGTACGACGCGGTCGTGCAGGGTCTGTCCGGGCTGGTGGGCGTCACCGGACGACCGGGGGAGCGGCCGGTCAAGCCCGGGATCCCGGTCGCCGACCTCGCCGCCGGGCTCTACGCCTTCGGCGGCATCTGCGCGGCGCTGCTGGCCGCCCGCGCCACCGGGCGCGGCACCCACCTCGACGTGTCCATGCTGGACGCCTCGGTGTCGCTGCTGGAGGGGGCGGCGCTGCGGTTCCTCGCCACCGGCGCCGACCCGCCGTTGATCGGGGACGCTCACCACGCGATCGCGCCGTTCGACAGCTACGCCACGGCCGACGGGCGGGTGGTCATCTGCGCGGCGAACGACGCCCTGTGGGGGGCGCTGTGCGTGGTCCTTGGCGCCCCGGGGCTGCTGGCCGACGCGGCGTACGCGTCCAATGCCCTGCGCCACGAGCATCTGGCGCGGCTGACGGCCGACCTGGAGGCCGCGCTCGTGGCCCGCGGCACCGGCGAATGGGTCGAGCTGCTGACCGCCGCCGGGGTCCCTTGCGGCACGGTCGCCGGCGTCGGCGAGGCGCTCACTTCCCCCCAGGTCCTGGCCCGCCGGATGGTCGTCACGGCCGGCGGCCTGCCGATGCCGGGGCAGGCGCTCAAGGCCTCGACCTGGCCGGATCCACCGGTTCGGCCGGCTGCGCCGCGTCTGGACGAGCAGGGGGACGCCATCCGGGTGGAGTTCGGCGGCTGACCTGTCGACACCCTGGTGTCCGGGCGCGCGCAGGCGGGCACTCATGGCAGGGTGGGGATGAAGCGGAACAGCGTCCGTCCCGCGCCCGTTGCACCCCATGTGTCCGTCGCTCTCGCGGCGGCCACGCGACCGAGGACGGAGAGACCACCACGATGAGCACGCCGACTCCCCAGGCCACCCGCCCCGACCCGACCATGACCCCGCTGACCGTCGCCGACCGGTGTGACAAGTGCGGGGCGCAGGCGTTCATGCGCGCCGTCTTCCCTGGTGGCGGCGAGCTGCTGTTCTGTGGCCACCACGGCCGGGAGTACGCCGCGGCGCTCTCCGGCTCCAGCGTCCAGCTGGTGGACGAGACCGAACGGCTCAACGACAAGCCCAGCGCCGCCACCGACTGACGGCGTGCCGCGCGACTACGCGGCTCACGGCGTGGTGAGTGTCGAACGTCGCCTGCGCGAGGAGCGGGTGCTGCTCGGTGGGCCGCTGGCTGTAGTTCGTGTGCTGCGACGGTTGGGCCGGGCCCTGGGTGAGGGAGCGCCTCGGGATGCCCGGGGTGGTCCGCCGGGGCTTGCGGCTGCCGCGCAGCGTGGGGGCCAACAGCGACGCGAAGGTCGCGACCGTGATCCTGCCGCCGGGTCGCGCAGGGGACCCAGGGTCGTCACATCGAGTCCGATCAGCGGCGGAGGTGCCGCCTGCGTCGTCTGCGCCCCAAGTGGCGCATAGGCGCGAGTGTGGCGGTGTGGCGTGGATGCTACGATTGCGCACATGAGCACTGTCGCGGCCCGAGACCTTCGCAATCACACGGCCGAGGTGCTGCGTCAGGTAACGGATGGCACGCGCGTCACCATCACCGTCAATGGCATGCCGGTCGCCGAGCTCGGGCCGGTCCGCGCGGCCCGCCCACAGTTCTTCTCCGCAGCCCAGCTCGTCGAGCTGATCACGCGCTACCAGGCCGATCCCGGTCTGGCCGGCGACCTGGATGTGCTCGCCGGTGACACCACCGACGATCTGGACGCGCTGTGAGCGCGCGCCCCGCGCTGCTCGACACTCCCGTGCTGATCGCACGGGAGTCGGGCCGGCGTCTGGACGTCGACGCTCTCCCGGAGCAGACCGCGGTCAGCGTCGTGACGCTGGGCGAACTGCATGCCGGCGTCCTCGCCGCACGCGACACCGCGACCCGCGCCCGGCGCCTCGCGACCCTGCAAGCCGCCTCCGCGGTAGAGGCCCTCCCGGTCACCGCCGAGGCGGCCCGTCGGTGGGCCGAGCTCAGGGTCCGCCTGGCCGAACAGGGCCGGCGGGCCAAGGTCAACGACCTGTGGATCGCCGCGGTCGCCATCGCCAACGGGATGAACGTTCTTACCCAGGACGAAGACTTCGACGTGATCGAACACGCCGGCGGCCCGCCCGTCATCAGGGTCTGAGCCCCGCGCACCCCGGATGGCGTCGAGGTCGGAGGCCGCGACGTTCAATCATTGGCGCCCGCGCCCAGCTCGGAGAACAGGACCGCCGGCGCGCCAAACGGGTCGTTCGGTCCTCGCCGCTACGGCGTCGAACAGCGGTAGCCGGTACTACTGATAACCCTTGTCCTGCTTATAATCGTTGTTGTTGGAGTAATGGTACGTCCGGAGGGCCAGGGGCAAGTAGCCCGTGCACCTCGTAGGGCAGTAGGTTCTTCTCACCGATGATGACCACCTGAGGGTTGACTCGGGCCCTGCGCTCGCCGGCGTAGTGGTGGCGCTCCACGGGCTCGCCGTGGAGCTGCATGAGCCTCTCGCGGTGCGAATGCCCGCCGGCACCACCTCGTGCCCCACCCCCACCACGACGGCAGCTACGTCCTCGTGGACCAACACAGTTGGGACACGAATCACGCTGACCCCACCCGACCACCCGGGCTCGTCGCATGACGAGCCAGCACCCCACCCACCAGCGCGCACCCAAACCGGCACCCGCGCGCCCTCAGGCCGGGGGTCAGGCGCCGCTGGTGTCCGTGGTCGGCGCCGCGGTGCGGCCGCCGCGCGTCTCCGCGTCGTAGAGCGCCGCGCCGACGATCCCGGCGTCGTTGGCCAGTGTCGCGGCGACCACAGGGGTGCGGCAGTCGAGCAGCGGCACGAACTTGTCCGGCTCCTTGCTCACCCCGCCACCGAGCACGATGAGGTCGGGCCACAGCAGCGACTCCATGGTCTGGAGCACGATGGAGAGGCGGTGCGCCCACTCCTTCCAGGAGAGGTCCTTCTTCTCGCGGATGATCTCGCTGGCCCACTTCTCGGCCTCGCGGCCGCCGTTCACCTCCATGTGGCCGAGTTCCGTGTTGGGGACGAGCTGGCCGTCGAGCAGCAGCGCCGAGCCGATGCCGGTGCCCAGCGTGAGCAGCAGCACGACACCGCGGTGCCCAGCCGCGGCGCCGAAGCGGGCCTCTGCCAACCCAGCGGCGTCGGCGTCGTTCACGACCGTCACCGGCACGCCGAGGCGCTTGCCGAAGATGCCGGCGGCGTCGACGTCGACCCAGCCGGGGTCGACGTTCGCCGCGGTCTTGGTGACGCCGCTCTTGACCACGGCGGGAAAGGTGCTGCCGATCGGGCCGGTCCATCCCAGCTGCTTGACGGCGTCCGCGACGACGTCGGCGACCGCCTCCGGGGTGGCCGGGTGCGGGGTCTTGATCCGGAGTCGGTCGGCGAGCAGCTTGCCGGTGGCGAGGTCGACCGGGGCGGCCTTGACGCCGGTGCCGCCGATGTCCACGCCGAAGCCGGTGCCCTCGGCCCGGGCGGGGCCGGTCACGTGCGGGCCCCAGCAGCGGTGTCGCCCACCCGCGGCCCCGGCACCCCACGGAACGCGAACGGCGCGCTCGGCCGCCCGGGCTGCACCCACCAGCACTCTCCGCTGCGGCCGCCCTCAAGGATGGCGATCACGGCGTCCACGACCTCCTCCACATCGAGCAGCGGCACCCCGCCGGCGGCCAGCACCTCGCGCAGCGGATCCACGATCGCCGTGCTGGCGAAGCTCGGGCACAACGCGTTGACCGTCACCCCCTCGGGCTCCAGGGCCGGGCCGAGGCCACGCACCAGGCCTACGACCGCATGTTTGTTGCCGCCATAGACCGGGTCGAAGGGCACAGCGGTCAGCCCGGCCAGGCTGGCCGTCGCGATGATCGCCCCGCGCCGCTGCCGCAGGGCCGGCAGGGCCGCGTGCACGCCGAAGACGACACCGTCGATGTTGATCGCGTTGGCCCGCCGGTAGAGCTCCTCGTCGAAGTCGTCGCCGAGCCCGCAGCCGGTGCTGACGCCGGCGTTGAGAAAGGCGATGTCGAGCCCGCCGTACGCCGAGACCGCAGCGGCCACAGCGGCTCGGTTGTCGGCCAGGGAGCGCACGTCGGTGCGCACGAAGACCCCGCCGATCTCCTCCGCGACCTCGGGCCCGCGGGTGGCGTCGACATCGGCGACCACGACCCTGGCCCCGCCGGCGGCGAGGCGTCGCGCGACGCCCGTGCCGATCCCGTTGGCGCCGCCGGTGACCAGTGCTGCCTTGCCGTCCAGGTCCATGACGGGGACGCTACCCACATGCCCGACGCCGAGCTGCACGCCCGCATCACCGCCCTCGCCGACGAGGAGCACGCGCTGCTGCGCTCCCGCTCCGGTGGGGGCGGGCTCTCGCCCGAGGAACACGCCCGCCTCGGCCAGATCGAGACCGCTCTGGACAAGACCTGGGACCTGCTGCGCCAGCGGGAGGCCCGACGCCGGGCCGGCCTCGACCCCGAGTCGGCGGCCGAGCGCGACACGGCAACCGTCGAGGGCTACTTGAGCTGATCGGTCCGCTCAGCCGGGCAGCGCGGTGGCGGAGACCTCGGAGACGCCCACGGAGGGCGGCTCGGCCACCGGGCCGGCGTCGGTGCCAACGCGGTCGATGAGCAGGGCCGCGAGCAGCTCCCGGTGGGTGGCCGCATCGCCCCAGGCCGCGGCCAGCCGCTTGGCCCGCTTGTAGAAGAAGTGCGCCTCGTGCTCCCACGTGTAGCCGATCCCACCGTGGTACTGGATCATCAGCTGGGTCGCGAGCTTGGCCGTGTCGCTGGTCTTGCTCTTGGCCACGCTGACCGCCGTCGGGGCGTCCGGGAACCCGCCGTCGAGGGCGGCGGCGCTGTAGAGCGCCGCGTGCTCACTCATCGTCGCCGCGACGTGCAGGTCGGCCAGCGAGTGCTTCAGCGCCTGGAAGGAGCCGACCGGCCGGCCGAACTGCACCCTGTCCTTGTCATAGGCCACCGTGCGCGTGACGGCCTCGCGGGCGATGCCGGCGAGTTCGGCGGAGGTCAGGACCGCGGCGCGGGCGGCGAGCGTGCCGAGCACGTCCGGCCCGCCGGCCGTCAGCGCCTCCGCCGGAGCCCCCTCAAGGGTGACCCGGGCGAGCCGGGTGGTGCCGTCGTACTGCGTCAGGGGTGTGACGGTCACGCCGTCGCCCCGGGGGTCGACGGTGTGCAGCCCCCCCTCCGGGTCGACGACGACGAGCAGGTCGGCCACCCCGGCGTATTCGACGCGGGGGAGTACGCCGACCGCGACGCCGCCGGTCACCGCGACGGCCCGGTCCAGGCCGACGGTGCCGACCACCTCGCCGGCAGCGATCCGCGGCAGCCACGACGCCTGCTGCGCCGGTGAACCCGCCAGCCGCAATGCCTCGCCGGCGAGCACCGTCGGCAGCCACGGTCCCGGCACCACGCCGGCACCGAAGGCCCTGGCGATGACCTGCGCGTCGAGCAGCCCGAGGCCCAGCCCGTCGTACTCCTCGGGGACGAGCACCGCCAGCCACCCCTGCTCCCCGATGCTCTTCCACAGGTCGAGGGGGTGACCGTCGCCGTCGGGGTCCTCGAAGACGCGGCGCACCGCGGCGAGGTCGAAGCGGTCGGCCAGGAAGTCGCGCACGGTGGAAGCCAGCGCGCGCTGCTCGTCGGTGAGCCCGAAGTCCACGAGGGTCCCCTTACCGGGGCAGGCCGAGCACGCGCTCGGCGACGACGTTGCGCTGGACCTGGGACGAGCCGCCCCAGATGGTGACCGAGCGCGACCACATGGACAGGGTCTGCATGGTCTTCAGATCGGTGCCGTCCCCGAACGGCGACTGCACGGTCACGTCGGCGCCCATCAGGTCGTCGAACGCCTCCCACATGTGCTGGAAGGTCTCCGACCACTGCAGCTTCGTCATCGAGGCCTCGAAGCCGAGGTCCCTTCCCTTCTCCACCTGCGACTGGATGTGGAAGGAGTGGTATTTGAGGCACTCGAGCTCGACCAGCTGCTTGGCCAGTTCCTGGCGCAACACCGGGTCCTCGGCGGCGGTGCCGGCGCCGCGCTCGATGCGATGGGAGATGCCGGCGATGGAGCGCAGCTGCTCGCTGAACTCGGTGTACTGACCGATGGCGGACGCTCCGCGCTCAAAGGACAGCAGCAGCATCGCGGTGCGCCAGCCGTTGTCGACACCGCCGAGATTGGCCGACACGGGGCAGCGCGCGTCGGTGAAGAAGACCTCGCCGAACTCGCTCTCCCCGCTGATCTGCTTCAGCGGCCTGGCCTCGACCCCAGGCTGGTCCATGTCGATGAGCAGCATGGAGATGCCCTCGTGCTTGCTCGTGCCGGCGCCGGTGCGCACGAGGGCGAACATCTTGTCGCCGTGCATCGCCTGGGTGGTCCACACCTTCTGCCCGTTGACGACGAACTCCTCGCCCTCCTGCACCCCGGCGCAGCGCAAGGCCGCGAGGTCGCTGCCGGCTCCCGGCTCGGAGAAGCCCTGCACCCAGATGACCTCGTTGCGCAGCAGTGGACCGATGATCTCCTTCTTCTGCTCGTCGGTCCCCAGCACCATGATCGTCGGCGCCAGGAAGGTCAGCCCCAGCTGGTTGGCCGACTGGGGGGCCCGGGCACGCGACATCTCCTCGTCGTAGATCGCCTTCATCCCCGGCGTGCCGCCACGCCCACCGAACTCCACCGGCCACTGGATCCCGGCAAAACCGGCGCGCGCCTTGTCGGCCTCCCACTCCCGGCGCAGGGCGAAGCTCTCGTCGGCGGACACCGACGACCAGAAACCGGGCATCTTCCACTCCGGCTTGACCGTCGACGTGAGGTAGGCCCGCAGCTCGCTGCGGAAGGCCTCCTCCTCCGGGGTGTATGTGAGGTCCACAACGCTGTTCTACCAGGCGGGGTTCTACCGGGCGGGGTTCTACCGGGCGGGGAGGCCGGCGAGCAGCAGCTCCACCAGGCCGGCTGTCAGCTCCGCGCGGGGGAGGGGGTCCGGCTGCCCCAGCCACCAGTCGCCGGCCGACTGCACCATCCCGACGATCGCGTGCGCCCAGACCGGTGCCAGGGGGTCGCCGGGCGCGAGCCCCAGCTCGATGGTGAGGCCGGCGGCCAGCAGGTCGCCGAACCGGCGCTGGAACGACGCCACCTGCCCACGCACCCGCGGCTCGGCGGCGGCCTCTCCCGCCATCAGGAAGCGGTACGTCGCCGGCTGCGCCGACACCAGCGCGAGGTAGGTGTCCACGGTGTGGGTGGCCCGGGCCCGCAGGTCGTCGCCCGGCCGGGTCAGTGCCGCGCGCAATGCGCGGAGCAGCGTGTCGGTGTGCCGCTCGGCGAGCGCCCGGTAGAGCCCGCCCTTGTCACCGAAGACGCGGTAGAGGATCGGCTTGGTGATGCCGGCACCGGCCGCGATCGCTGCCATCGACGCCGCCGGCCCGTCCCGCGCGACCACCAGGTCGGCCGCGTCGAGCAGCCGCTCCCGGCGCGTCTTGACAGCGGTTACCGCGGGTAACACCCTTAGCACGCTACCGCTCGTCGCCCCTTGGAGGACCACCATGACCGCCGACCGTGCCGCGGCTGCCGTCGCCGCCGAGACCGGGACGCCGTTCTCGCTCGCCCTGACCGAGGACCAGGTGACCGTGCGGGACTGGGTGCACGACTTCGCCACCGACGTGATCCGCCCGGTCGCCGCAGAGTGGGACGAGCGCGAGCAGACGCCGTGGCCGGTGATCCAGGAGGCGGCGAAGAACGGTCTCTACTCGGTGGAGTTCTTCGGCGAGCAATGGTTCCACCCCAGCGGGATCAGCATCCCGATGGTGATGGAGGAGCTGTTCTGGGGCGACGCCGGCATCGCCCTGTCGATCGTCGGCACCACGCTGGCGAGCGCGGCGCTGCTGTCCAACGGCACCGAGGCGCAGATCGGCGAGTGGATCCCGCGGATGTTCGGCGACGCGAACGACGTGAAGCTCGGCTCGCTGTGCGTCAGCGAGCCCGATGCCGGCTCCGACGTCTCCTCCCTGCGGACCCGCGCCGTCTACGACGAGAAGACCGACGAGTGGGTGCTCAACGGCACCAAGACCTGGGCGACGAACGGCGGGATCGCCGACGTGCACGTCGTCGTCGCCAGCGTGGAGCCCGAGCTCAAGGCCCGCGGGCAGGCCAGCTTCGTGATCGGCCCCGAGCACAAGGGGAGGGGGCTGGCGCAGGGGCAGAAGTTCAGCAAGCACGGCATCCGGGCCTCGCACACCGCGGAGGTGGTGTTGACGGACCTGCGGCTGCCCGGCGCCCAGCTGCTGGGTGGCAAGGACAAGCTGGACGAACGCTTCGCCCGGGTGCGGGAGGGCAAGCGGGCGGGCGGCCAGGCGGCGATGGCGACCTTCGAGTCCTCCCGGCCGGCTGTCGCGGCGCAGGCGGTGGGGATCGCCCGGGCGGCGTACGAATATGCGGTGGAGTACGCCAAGGAGCGCGTGCAGTTCGGCCGCCCCATCGCCATGAACCAGGGCATCGCCTTCACCCTGGCCGACATGCGGGCCCGGATCGACGCCGCCCGCCTGCTCACCTGGCGGGCCGCCTGGATGGCGCGCAACGGGGTGCGGTTCACCGCCGGCGAGGGCTCGATGAGCAAGCTGATGGCCGGCGAGACGGCTATCTGGGTGACCGACCAGGCGATCCAGGTGCTGGGCGGCAACGGGTTCACCAAGGACTATCCGGTCGAGCGCTGGTGCCGGGACGCGAAAATCTACACCATCTTCGAGGGCACCAGCGAGATCCAGCGGCTGATCATCGCGCGGGCGATCACCGGCCTGCAGGTCCCCTGACGCGTCCGGCCGGGTGGGCGGCTGGGTTGGGCGGCCGGCTGGGGCTGGGAGGCTGGACCGATGACCGAGGCTGCTCCGACGCGCGTCCGCCAGCTCACGCTGCACGGCCACCAGGTCAGCTGGCGGGAGGTCGGCCCGGCCGACGCCGAGGAGGTCGTGCTGCTGCTGCACGGCATCACCGGGTCGAGCGAGACGTGGGAGCAGGTGCTCCCGGGTCTGGCCGGGCACGGCCTGCGCGCCATCGCGCCGGACCTTCTCGGGCACGGCGAGTCGGCGAAGCCGCGGGGGGACTATTCGCTGGGGGCCTACGCCAGCGCGCTGCGCGACCTGCTGCGGGTGCTCGGCCACGACCGGGTGACCGTGGTCGGGCACAGCCTGGGTGGCGGGATCGCGATGCAGTTCGTGTACCAGTTCCCCGAGCTCGTCAGCCGCCTGGTGCTGGTGGGCAGCGGGGGGCTCGGCCGCGAGGTGTCGCCGTTCCTGCGGGCCGTCGCCCTGCCGGGGGCGGAGTGGGTGCTGCCGCTGCTCGCGCACCGCCGCATCGTGTCCACCCTGGGTCGGGTCGGCCGGGCACTGAGCTTCCTGCCGGTGCTGGGGCGCCCCGATGTCACCGAGGCGGCGCGCGGGTTCGCCAGCCTGGCGCACAGCGACGCGCGCACGGCCTTCGTGCACACCGCGAGGTCGGTCATTGACCTGGGGGGTCAGCGGGTGGACGCCCGCGATCGGCTCTACCTGGCCGAGGCGGTCCCGCTGCTGCTGGTGTGGGGCGGCCGAGACCCGATCATCCCGGTCGGGCACGGCGTCGAGGCCCACGACCTGGTGCCGGGCAGCCGGCTGGAGGTCTTCGCCCGCGCCGGACACTTCCCGCACCGCGACGAGCCGGCGCGCTTCGTCGAGGTGCTCGCCGACTTCATCGCCAGCAGGCCGCCGGCCGAGGTGGATCAGCTCGAAGCCCGCCGTCGGCTGCTGCGCGGCGGCCCGCGCCCGGCGGTGGCCGATCAGCCGGTGGGTGGTCCCAGCAGCTCCACCGGGACCACGCGTAAGGGGAATGGAGCCGCCAGCTCCAACGGCTCGTCACCGGCGACCGAGGCGACCTCGACATAGCGGTCGCCCCGCAGCGCGTGGGCAGTGATCCGCGGCACCCGGTGCTCCACGCGCCAGTACGCCGGGACGCCCGCCGCGGCGTACTCCTCGTGCTTGTCCACGCGGTCGCGGCGTCGGCTGGATGGCGACTCGACCTCCACGGCCAGCACGATGTCCCCGGGGAGCAGGACCTGGCGGCCGCGCGCCGCCGCGGTGTCGCGCAGGACCACGAGATCGGGTGCGCGGGCCAGGGTCCTGGTGAGCGCTAGCTGTCGGCACCGGCATCGGCGGGGGCGGTGGCTCCGGTCGTGCCCCCGGCGGACCGCTGGTCCCCGCCAGCAGGCGCCGGCGCTGCTCGGCGACGCCGACCAGCGCGGCGGCGACACCGGCGGCGCTCCTGGTCAGCGGGGCGCGCACCAGGCCGCCGCGGGGCGCGACATCCTCGCCGGCGAAGAACGCGGCGGTCGCGCGATCCTCCGCCAGCTCCCCCCACACCGGCATCCCGAACTGCCCGAAGTAGGACTGCACCTCCGATCGGCTGTACCCGCGGGGCCCCACCATCAGGATCCCCACCGCCGGTGCCGGGCCTTGCGCCACGGCCAACTGCTCGCGCAGCCGGGGCGCCCACTCCGCCATGTGACCAGGTCCGCGCACCAGGGCGACCACGTCGGCGCCCGCGAGCACCGGGGTGAGGAACCCCGAGGTCGACAGCCGGCCGCAGTTCGCCAGCACGTCCACCGGGTCCGGGCCCAGGCCCAGCTGGGTGAAGGACCTGCTGAGCGAGGTAGCGGCCGCCGCGACGTTGCGGGCCTGCGCCTGGTCCACCATCCCCGGCAGCAGTCGCACCGAGCCGTCGCCGCTGATGTCCACCGTGCACTCCAGCAGCTACTCGGCGGTCAGTCCCCCGCGCAGGGCGCGCCGCGCCGCCGCGGTCAGCCCCTCCGGGGCCTGCTGCCCCTACCGGTAGCCCGCCAGCACGGTTCCGCCCGCCACGTCGCACTCGGCCAGCAGCAGGCGCCCGCCCGGCCAGACGCTGGCCAGGGCCAGGGCCGACGTGGTGACCCCCGGCGACTTCGCCGTGGCCACCGCGAACACCGTCACCGGCTGCCCGCCGGTGCCAGCGTCAGCGCCACCCGGCCCGCTGCCCCCTCCGCCGCCACCGCACCCGCGACCGCGTCCGGCACCTCCACGTCCACCACCACCGTGCCGCTGGTGTCGACGGCCCCGACGTCGGTGACCACCGCGGGCGTGGAAGCAGCCAGCGACCCGACCGCGGGCGTGGCCGCCGTCGTGGCGCCCCCGGCTGCCAGTGCCGGGGCGACCGGCTGGGAACGGGCAGCGGAGGCACCGGAGGCGTCGGGCGCGGGCACCAGGACCACGTTGCCGCCGGGCACCAGCCGGCGCGCCGGGAGCAGGCCTGGGCGCAGCGCGAGACCCACCACCCGGTGGCCGGCGGCCGGGGCGTCAGTGCCCCCCAGCTCGCTCATCGACAGTGTCGTGCCCGCGGCCAAGGGCACCGAGGTGACCTTGCCGAGTACCTGGTCCACCTCGCTCGCGCGGATCAGCGACAGCGCCGGGTCGGCCTTCAGGCGGGCCACGCCGAGGTCGTCTCGGGTCAGCGCCGTCCCCAGCGGCACCTGCCTACAGTCAGCCCACGTCGCGGACGTTGACCGCCTGGAACTCGCCCACCGGCACCCCGAAGACGGGCCCGGGGACGGTCTTGTCCTGGGTGCCCGACTGCCCGGCGTACGCGCCGGAACCGACCCAGGTGATCGCGTAGTAGGCGGTCACCGACCCGGTGAACGCCAGCCCGGCCTGGTGCGCCGAGCTGTGCCGGTAGGTGTAGCCGCAGTCCGGGGACGACGAGTCCGGCGAATGACGGGCCGGGTCGTAGAGGGTGCCCGCGCCCAGGCATGTCACCGTGCCCGCCCCGTCGTCGGGGTCCCCCATCACCCACACCGTCTTCACCAACCTGGCCGTGGCGGTGATCGACGCGCTGTCCACCCCGTTCGACACCGACGTCGTGTTCACCACCGCTGCGGTGTTGCTGTCCGCCATCCACACCGGCAGGCCCACGTACTCGTCCGCGCACGACACCGTGGACACCGCGCGGCAGCCCAACAGCGGGTTGAACACCGGCACCGGCGGCGTGAAGCGCAGATCCCCGATGTTCCGGGCTGCGGTGGCACCCGCCGCGGGCAGCGGCGGTGGCGGTGGTGCTGGTGGCGCAGAGGATGCGGCCGTCCCCGTGCAGGTCAGCTGCGGGCCGTTCAACACGCAGCCACTCGGCTGCCGCGCCGGGCCCGACGGCCTCGGCATCGGCTGCGCCGGTCCGGTCGGCGGCAGCGGCGCCGGCGCCCCAGTCGGCAGCGGAGCAGGTGCCGGAGCGGGACCAGCACCTGGGGCGGACGCCGGCAGCGCCACCGTGATCGTGCAAGTGGGCACCCCGGTAGGGCAGATGACGTCGGCGGGCTGCAGGCGAGGCGCGGCGATCGTCTGCGACGACGAGGTCGGCCTACCCGACATGGCTGCCGCGGCGCTGCCTGCTGCCGAGGGCACGATCACGGCGGTCAGCACCGCTGCCGTCAGGTGCCGGGCGTGCATGTCCCGAGCTTGTCCGCCGCCGTGGAGTAGTCCGTCACTCGCCACACCCCGTCGGACTGCAGCTGCACGGTGCTCTTGACGACCCCCCCGACCGCGACCCTGTACCCAGCACCTTGTTGCTGCCCAGCCGCAGGTACCTGACCTTCCCGGCGGCGTAGCAGTCGGTGACCTCGGCCATCGTCGGAGCAGGAGCCGGCGCCAAGCTCGTCACCACGGGATGCGTGGTCACCGCGTCGGATGCGTAGTACTGCTTGGTCTTCTCGTCGGTGTACGTGCCCTTCAGCAGGTTGAGGGCGTGGCCCGCGGCATGCCGCTGGAGGATCGACTCGTCCTGCTTCTGACCGGCCGTGGCGGAGTCCGCCCACATCGCGACGTAGGACGCGCGGACCGTCGCCGCGACCGGCAGCGCGTCCGGCGCGACCGCAGCACCGAGCTTGGCAGCACAGCGGGTGACACGGGCGGTGCCCTGTGCGTCAGGATGTGCTGAGTGAAGCGCCCCGGGTTCGGTGGAGGGTTGGATCTAACGGATCTTGCCTGGCATGTGCTGATCGTCGTCGACGCCGAGCAGCTCGTCAACGGTCATGGGTTCGCCGCATTCACGGCACAGGCCGCCGAGGCCGACCCGGGTGCAG
>JAABUZ0100006718.1_pt1 | contig 14235 bp, 12 predicted proteins | sample 5562091 | NCBI WGS metagenome assembly JAABUZ01 (sample SAMN12813069, study PRJNA571459) | rock metagenome | isolation source: Antarctica rocks | place: Antarctica: Victoria Land, Linnaeus Terrace sud | collected 2015-12-21 | reverse complement strand
ACTTCGCGATCATGGTCCGCGAGCTGTCGCAAGTCTTCGTCGCCGGGCCTGCCGTCGTCGAGGCCGGGATGGGGCAGACGGTCGACAAGGAGGAGCTCGGCGGTTGGCGGCTGGCGGCCCGCGCGGGGACCGTCGACCTCGTCGTCGACACCGAGGACGAGGCCTTCGACGCGGCGAGGCAGGTGCTCGCGCTACTGCCGCCGAACGTCTGGCGGCTGCCGCCCGTCGTCGCGACGGACGACCCGGACGACCGCCGCGACCCGGCGCTGCGCGACCTGGTCCCGCGCGACCGGCGCCGGCCGTACGACGTCCGGGGCCTCCTTGCAGCGGTGCTGGATACCGGGAGCGTGGTAGAGCTCGGCCGGCTGCACGCGCCCTCGACGGTCACCGCGCTCGCCCGGCTCGCTGGTCACGCCGTGGTCGTGCTCGCGAGCGACCCCCACATCTACGGCGGCGGCCTGACTGCAGCGGGTTCGGACAAGATGGCGCGGGCGCTTGACCTGGCCGAGACGTTCCACCTGCCGGTCCTGCACCTGGTCGACCAGCCAGGGTTCGTGCTGGGCACAGCAGCCGAGGCGGCCGGCACGATCCGGCACGGTGCCCGGGCCCTTGCGGCCGTCTACCAGTCGACGGTGCCCTGGGCGAGCGTGCTCATCCGTCGCGTGTTCGGCGTCGCCGGGGCCGGCCACCGTCCGCACTCGCGCTACACGTACCGGATCGCCTGGCCGTCCGGCGACTGGGGCTCGCTGCCCGTCGAGGGCGGGCTGGAGGTGGCCTTCAAGCGCAGGCTCGCCGAGGCCGGCGAGGAGGCGGCGCGGCTCAAGGACGAGCTGGCGGCCCAGCTGGAGGAGGTGCGCTCACCATTCCGCACGGCGGAGGCCTTCCTCGTCGAGGACGTGGTCGACCCCGCGGACACCCGGCCACTGCTGTGCGACTGGGTCCGCAGCGCGTACGAGACGCTAGGCACGGAAACGCTTGGTCCTCGCTCGCCCGGCTACCGCCCCTGAGCCGGTTGCAGTGCGAGCCGGGTCAGGCCGCCAACCAGTCGTCGATCAGGCGGCGGGCGACGGAGACGACCGGCGGCACCGTCAGCCCGCCGTCCTTGATCCCCTGCTGGAGCTCGCGCCGGGTCACCCACCGGGCCTCGGAGATCTCGGTGGGATCCGGATGCAGCTCAGCCTCATCGGCGACCGCTCGGAAGGCGAGCATGAGGCTGCACGGGAACGGCCACGGCTGCGAGGTGGAGTAGGCGACCTCCGTGACCGCGAGCCCGACCTCCTCCTGCACCTCCCGGACCACGCACTGCTCGGCCGACTCGCCGGGCTCGACGAAACCGGCCAGGCACGACATCATCCGGCCGCGCCAACCGACGGCCCGCCCCAGGACGGCCTTCTGCGCATCGGGCGTGGTGACGAGCACGATCATCGCCGGGTCGGTCCGCGGGTGGTGCTCGCTGCCGTCGGACGGGCAGCGCCGGACGTGACCACCCTCGTGCACCTCGGTCGGGTTGCCGCAGCGCGGGCAGCGGGGGTGCGAGCGGTGCCAGGTCTGCAGACCCACCGCGTGCACGAGCAACCCGGCGTCGCGGTCACCCAGCAGAGCGCCGACATCGCGCAGGCCGGCCCACTCACTCGCCGCCGACGCCGCCTTCTTGGCCGGGGAGCCAGCTCCGGGCTCGCCCTGCTGGTCGAGTGCGAAGTAGGCGCCGTCGGCGTCGGCACCAAGGAACAGGGCATCGGGCGGCAGCCGACCAGCGGCTTGAGCGAGCCGGAGCCCGGCTGCGTCGCCGTTGCGCTCGACGGGAGCACGCATCTCGTCGTCGAGCACGAGCACATGCCCGCGGGACGACCACGCCTGAGCGAGCCAGGCCGGGTCACGCCTGTGCTCGGACGCGCGGTCGACTGCTCCGCGCGAGAGCACCGGGGGCCGGGTCACTGCGTGGTGAGGGGCGTCAGCACGCCGACCGGCCCGCTGATCCGTGTGGCGTCACCCAACAGCACGGTCGTCAACCGAGCCGGCGAGAGCACCTGGGCAGCAAGCTCCTGGACCTGCTCGCGGGTCACCCGCGCCAGCGCGGCCGGGTGCTCGATCAGGTACTGAGAGCCAAGCCCGACGCCGGCGAGCACCGAGAGCGTCGACGCCAACCCTGCGGACGTGGCAGTCGACAGGGCGAGGCTGCCCATCGCGTACTGGCGGGCCCCCTCGAGCTCGTCGTCGGTGACCGGCAGGACGCCGATGCGGCCGAGCTCGTAGCCGATCTCGAGCAGTGCCGGTGCGGTGACCTCGGTCGCGACATCGGCACCGACGGTCAGCCGGCTGCCGGCCAGCGCGTGCTCGATACCACTACGGGGCGAGTACGTGTAGCCCTTGCCCTCGCGGATGTTGAGCACCAGGCGGGAGGAGAAGTAGCCGCCGAAGATCGTGTTGGCCACTTGCAGCGCGGCGTACCGCGGGTCGCTGCGCGCCAGCGCGGGGCCACCGAGGCGGATGTTGGTCTGCACGGCACCCGGCCGGTCGACGATGGCCACACCAGCCGGCCGGTGTTCGGGCAGCGCGGGCAGCCCGGCGCCGGACGAGCCGGACCAGCCGCCAAGCGCTGTCTCGACCGCGTCGAGCGCGGCCTCGGGCTCCAGGTCGCCGACGAGCGTCAGCACGGCGCTCTGCGGCACCACCCGGGCGGCGTGCAGCGCGCGCACGTCGGCCGCGCCGACAGCGGACTGCTCGTCGGGGGTCGGGACCTCGCGGGCGTAGGGGTGGGTGCAGTAGAGCTTGCCGAGGAGGGCCTCGCGGGCCAGCAGGGAAGGCTGGCTGCGGGAGATGGCGAGCTCGGCGACGATGCGCTCGCGCTCGCCGCTCACCTCGTCGTCGGGATAGCTGGCGCTGGTGAGCACGTCGGCGAGGATGTCGAGCAGCCCGTCCAGCGAGGGGGCCAGCACCGAGCCGACGACGGCCAGCCGGTCGGCGTCGGCACCGGCCGACAGGCCGGCCCCGAGCGACTGCAGGTCGGTGGCGAGGCGCAGCCGGTCGCGGGACGCCGTGCCAGTCAGCAGCGTCTCGGTCAGCAGCGTGCGCTGCGCCAGCTGGTCGTCGGCTCCGGCGGAGAACGGCACCCGCAGGCGCGTCTCGACGACCGGGATGCCCGGACGGGCGACGGCGAGCACCCGCAGCCCGGAAGCGAGCGACCGCTCGCGGACGTCGAGCGGATCGAGGGGACGCGCAGGCAGCACGGCGGGCAGGAGCCGCGGGGCATCGCCTGGCACCAGCGCGGGGGCGCTCATCGCCCGGCCTCCCCAGGCTCGACGAGCAGGACCGCGCCCGCCTGGCCCGCCACATCTTCTGCCGCTGCCGCGAGCTGGTCGTCGGTCACCGCGTTCAGCAGGTCAGGCAGGGCGTTGAGGGTCGCCGCGTCGTCGTGCAGCAACTCGAAGGTGGCGAGGGTGAGGCCGCGGCCCAGCACGTCGTCAACCTCGCGCAGGAGCTGAGCCGCGAGCCGCGCCCGTACGCGGTCGAGCTCGCCGGCATCCGGGCCATCTTGGCCGAGCCGTTGGAGCTCGTCGTGGGCGGCCTGCAGCAGGGCGTCGGCGGGCGTCTCGGCCGAGTGGTAGGCCTCGAAGGTCATCAGCAGCGGGTCGCGCTGCTCGAACGGGTCGCCGAACGTGCCCAGGTAGCACGACACGCTGGTCGCGATCCGGTCGCGCTGCACCAACCGGCGCTCCAGGCGGCTCGCGTCGCCGGCGGACAGCACATCGGCGAGCAGCAGGTAGGGCAGATAGCCGGACAGGTCGGGGAAGGGGTCCGGCACCCGCCATCCGACGGCGAGCGCCGGCTGGGGCGCCAGCGCGTCGGTAGCGGTGTGCCTGTTCTCGGCCGTCAGCCGCGGCTCGGCGAACGACGGGCGGGCGGGCACCGCGCGAGCCGGGACATCGCCGAACTGCTCGTTGACCAGGGCCAGGGCGGCGTCGGGGTCGAGGTCGCCGGCCACGGTCAGTACCGCGTTGCCGGGGGCGTAGTAGGACTCGAAGAACGAGGCAGCGTCGTCCAGCGTGGCCGCCTCGAGCTCCTCGAAAGCGCCGTAGCCGTCGTGGGCGTTGGCGAAGGTCGAGAACGCCACCGGCGGCAGGGTGATCCACGGGAAGCCGCCGTAAGGGCGGTTCAGCACGTTGACCCGGATCTCCTCCTGCACCACAGCGATCTGGTTGTTCAGGTTCTCCTGGGTGATGCGGGGCGAACGCATCCGGTCGGCCTCGAGGAACAGCGCCAGCTCGAGAGCGCCGGAGGGCAGCATCTCGTAGTAGTTGGTGAAGTCGCTGTGCGTCGAGCCGTTGAGTGTGCCGCCGGCGGACTGCACGTGGCGCGCGTGCTCCATCTTCCCCACGTTGGCGCTGCCCTGGAACATCAGGTGCTCGAACAGGTGGGCAAAGCCCGTGCGCCCCTCGGGCTCGCTGCGGAAGCCCACGTCGTAGAAGACCGAGACTGACACCACCGGGGCGCGCCGGTCGGGCGCGAGGACGACACGCAGCCCGTTGTCGAGCGTCGCGCGGCGCACGTCGAGCCCGAGCGGGGGGATCGCACCGTTTCCGGCGTGAAAGAGGGGGCGCGCGGGGGCAGAAGCAGACACAACCGCAACGTATCTGCGCCTACCGACAAAGCACCGACCAAGGCACCGACCAAGGCACCGACCAAGGCACCGGTCAAGGCACCGACCAAGCACTGGCAAGCACCGGCACGAGCCCGCAACAACGTGTCAGCCGGTCCCGTGGACGGGAAGCCGTGGCAGGCTCGCAGGTGTACGCACGACGGGCCACGCGCCGCGAAGGAGCCACCATGACCACGGCGTTCGTGCTGTCCGGCGGGGGCAGCCTCGGAGCGATGCAGGTGGGGATGCTGCGGACCCTGCTGCGGGCAGGCATCCGCCCGGACCGCATCTACGGCACGTCGATCGGCTCGCTCAACGGCGCCGCGCTCGCGATCGACCCCACCCCGGCCGGCGTCGAGCGGCTGGCTCGCCTGTGGCAGGACATCGGCCAGCACGACGTGTACCCGCTCGACCTGCGCCAGGGGGCGCGCGCGATCCTGCAGTCCCTTCCCTGGCTTCCGGTCGGGCTGCTGCGCGCGACCGGCGCCCTCAACCGGGCCTTTCCCGTCCGTCCGCTCACCGCGCTCGCCGGTCTCGTCGGCCTGACCGACCACGCGGTCCCCAGCGGGCCCGAGGCGCGATTGCTGCGCGGGGTTGTCGGCACCCGACGCATCGAGGACACGCTGGTGTCGTTCGAGGCCGAGTGCGCGGAGGTCACCAGCGGCAGGCTTGTGTCGTTGACCAGCGGAGACGCTGTGACCGCGCTGCTGGCGAGCACCGCCATCCCCGGGGTCTTCCCCCCACAGCAGGTCGGCGAGCACCTGTTGATGGACGGCGGTGTCGCCGACAACACCGCGCTCGACCGCGCGCTGGAGCACGGCGCCACCGAGGTCTACGTCCTGCCGACCGGCTTCGCCTGCGACCTGTCCGCAGCCCCGCGCTCGGCCCTCGGGATGGCGGTGCACGGGCTGTCGGTGCTGATCGAGCAGCGGCTCATCTCGGCGGTGCACCGGACCGACCCGCGGGTGCCGGTGCATGTCGTCCCGCCGCTGTGCCCCGTCACCGTGGTGCCGGTCGACTTCGCATCGTCCGAGACGCTGATCGCCGACGCCGAGCGCGCAACCCAGCAGTGGCTCGTCAACGGTCACCAGCCGGTCGAGGGCCTGAGCCGCGCGCTCGGCGACCACGGCATCGAGAGCCCTGTCGACCTGACCACACCCGACCGGCCCGCGCCGCGCCAGGTCTGACCCCGACGCCGGCACTGCGGCCGGGCTGCGGCCCGGGCCCTACGTGCGGGGCAGGGCGGCCAGCTCGTCCCACAGGTAGGCCGCCGCGCGGGCGCCGGTCAGCAGCATGGGGACGACGACCCGCTCGTTCGGGGCATGGATCCTGTCGTCCGGCAGTCCGACGCCGAGGAACAGCACTGGCGCGCCGAGGATCTCCGCGAGGTCCGCCTCCGGGCCCGAGCCGCCCTCGCGGGTGAACAGCACCTCGGTGCCGAACGCCCGCTCCATCGCCCGGACGACGGCCCCGAGGGCGGGGGCGTCGAGCGGGGTCAGACAGGGGCGCACGCCCGGCCCGTCGAACTCGACCTCCGCGCGGATGCCGGCCGGCACCCCCCCGCCACGTAGGCGCTGAGGGCGCTCTGGACCTGCTCGGGCTGCTGGCCCGCGACGAGCCGGAACGAGACCTTGGCATGGGCCGACGACGGAATAATAGTCTTCTGGCCGGGGCCGGTGTACCCACCCCACATGCCGTTGACCTCCGCAGTGGGGCGCGCCCAGATGCGCTCGAGCGTGCTGAACCCCGCCTCCCCCGCCAGTCCGAGGGACCGGGCGGGACCGGACATCCACGCCTGCTCGTCGAACGGCAGACGGGCGAACAGCTCGCGCTCACGGTCCGACAGCGGCACAACGTTGTCGTAGAAGCCCGGGAGCGTGACCCGCCCGGCCTCGTCGTGCAGCCCGGCGAGCAGGGCCGCGAGCGCGTGCAGCGGGTTGGGCACCGCGCCGCCGAACGAACCCGAGTGCAGGTCGCCCGACGGGCCGCGGAGGTTGATCTGGGCGTCGGTCAGCCCGCGCATGCCGGTGCAGATGCTCGGGGTGTCGCGATTGAACACTCCGGTGTCGCTGACGACAACGGCATCGCAGCGCAGCTGGTCGCGACGTTCGTGCAGCAGGGCCGGGAAGTGCGGCGACCCGGACTCCTCCTCGCCCTCGACGAGCACCTTCAGGTGCACCGCCGGTGCGGTCCGGCCGCCTGCGGCCAGATGCGCCTGCAAGCCGAGCAGGTGGAACAGCACCTGGCCCTTGTCGTCGACGGCGCCGCGGGCGACCAGCTCGTCACCGCGGCGCAACGGCTCGAACGGGGCGGTCTCCCACAGCTCTAGCGGGTCGACCGGCTGCACGTCGTGGTGACCGTAGACGACGACGGTCCGGGCGCCGGCGTCCGCTGCGGGCCACTCGGCGAACACTGCGGGATGGCCGGCGGTCTCCCATACCTCGACGGTGGGGAAGCCGACGGCGCGAAGCCGGCCGACGAGCCACTCGGCGCTGCGGCGGACATCATCGGCGCGCTCCGGGTCCGCACCGACCGAGGGGATGCGCAGCCACTTGACGAGGTCGGTAAGGAAGGCGTCGGCGTGCTGGTGCACGTACTCGCTCACCTGGTCGGTGCCCGTCACCGGGAGGGCCTCGGCCACCCGCTCAGCCGCGGGTGCCTGCGTCGGGTCGGTCACCGCTCCACCCTAAAGAGGTCCCGACTCGGGGTAGGTGTCGATGTCGGTCGCCTTCACACTGACCCAGACCGGGTCGCCGGGTGCCAGGCGCAGCTCGGCGACGGCCTGGGTGGTGACGTCAGCCAGCAGCTGCGGGGGGCCGGCGAGCGTGAGCCGGACCCGGTCGCCGAGGGCTTCCAGCGAGCGCAAGGTCGCGGGCCAGACGTTGCGGGCGCTGGAGGGACCAGGCGCCCTCGTGTGCACGACGACGGCGCTGGGCCGAACGACCGCGAGCACCCTGCCGGCAAGGGCGGTGTCACCGGTTGCCAGCTCGCCGCCGCCGTCGAGGCGCAGTACGCCGCGGGCTGCGGTGCCGCGCAGCAGGTTCAGCCCGACGAGTCTGGCCACGTAGCTGGTGGCCGGGCGGCGGGCGATGTCCGCCGCGGGCCCGGCCTGGACGAGCCGGCCGTTCTCGACGATGACCAGCCGGTCGGCCAGGGCCATCGCTTCGAGCGGGTCATGGGTGACCAGCAGCGCCGGTCCGCCGAAGGCGCTGAGCTCGGCGCGCAGCTGGCTGCGCACCTCGGTCTTGGTACCAACGTCGAGGGCGGCAAGGGGCTCGTCGAGCAGCAGCAGCCGCGGCTCGGCACACAGCGCCCGGGCGAGCGCGACCCGCTGCGCCTGGCCACCGGACAGCCCCCGCGGGCGGCGGGCCTCCAGACCGGCGAGCCCGAACCTCGACAGCCACCGGTCGGCCGCAGCCAGGGCCACGGCTCTGGACGTGCCGGTGCTGCGCAGCCCGAACGCGACGTTCTCCCGCGCCGAGAGGTTGCCGAACAGCAGGTAGTCCTGGAACACCACCCCGACGCGCCGGTCCTGGGGTGCCGTGCGGATCCGGGCCGCTGGGTCTTCGAGGACGCGCCCGTCGAGTTCGACCCGGCCGCTCCGCAGCGGGACCAGTCCCGCGAGGGCCTGCAGCAGCGTGCTCTTGCCCGCCCCGTTGGGTCCCAGCACTGCCAGTACCTCCCCAGCCCCGGCAACGAGATCGAGGTCGAGCGCGAAGCCGTCACGGCGCAGCCTCACCTGCGCCTGCAGGCCGGGCAGGCCGGGCAGGCCGGGCGGTCGAGGCAGGCTGGCCGGTCTGGGCAGGCCGGGCTGGTGCGGCTCGCTCATCCGGCGATCCCGGGGCGCAGCCAGCGCTCCCGCAGCACCAGCAGGATGCTGATGCTGACCGCCAGCAGCACGAGCGAGAGCGCGACGGCAGCTTCAGGGTCGTTCTCCAGGGCGATGTAGACCGCCAGGGGCATCGTCTGGGTCGTGCCCGGCAGGTTGCCGGCGAATGTGATCGTCGCCCCGAACTCGCCCAACGCCCGGGCGAAGCACAGCACGGCCCCGGCCACGACTGACGGTCCAACGGCGGGCAGCGTGATCCGGCGAAAAGTCGTCCAGCTGCCAGCGCCGAGTGTTGCGGCGGCCTGCTCGTAACGAGGGTCGAAGGAGGCGAGCGCCCCCTCGACGCTGACGACGAGGAACGGCATCGCGACGAATGCCTCCGCGAGCACGACACCTGCTGTTGTGAACGGCAGGGAGACCCCGGCCGTGCCCAGCGCCGGGCCGACGATCCCGCTGCGGCCAAAGGCATACAGCAACCCGACCCCCCCGACCACCGGAGGCAGCACCAGCGGCAGCGTGACCAGAGCCCGCACCAGCCGGCGCCCCGGGAACTGCAGCCGACCCAGCACCCACGCCAGCGGAACCCCCGCCAGCACCGACACCGCGGTGGCGGCTGTCGCGGACAGCAGCGACAGCCGCAGCGCCTGCGCCACCGAGGGGTCAGCCAGCAGCCGCGGCAAGCCGCGCCAGGGCGCTCGAACCAGGAGACCAGCCAGCGGAAGCAGCAGGAACAGCAGTGCTGCGGCGGCGGGGGCGGCCAGCAGCACCGGCACGCGGGGGCGCCGCGCGGCGGCGACTGCTGCGGCCCGTCGCGTCGTGGTCCCGGTGGTCACCCCATACCGGTCACGGCTTGGCGAACCCCGCCTCGGCGAGCACGCTCTGCCCGGCAGGCAAGAGCACCAGGGTCTCGAACGCGTCGGCAAGGGTTCTGTTCTTGCTGCCCTTGACCGTCGCGATCGGGTACACGGTGCTCGCGTTGTCCGCGACCGGGATCTGCACCCGCTTGACCTTCGCGCCGGCTGCCTTGACATCCGTGACGTAGACGATCGCCGCGTCGACCTGCCCGCCGGTCACGTAGGCGAGGGTGCTCTTGACGTCGAGGCCCTGCGTCACCGGATGGACCGTCACCTTCGCCTTGGCCAGCACCGCCTGCGCCAGCGTGCCGCACGGAACCTGGGGTTGGCACAGCGCCACCTTCACCCCAGCCTTGGCCAGGTCGGAGACTGCGGTGACCTTCCCGGCGCTCGCGGGAGCGACGACGATCTCGCCGACGTTGCTGGCGAACGTCTTCGGGTCGGCAGCGTCCCCGGCCTTGGTCACCTGAGCCATGTTCTGGGGACTGGCGGAGGCGAAGACGTCGGCCGGGGCGCCGGCGATGATCTGCTGGGCCAGGGTCGAGCTGGCACCGAAGCTGAACCGCACCGTAGTGCCAGGATGGGACGCCTGGAACTGCTGACCCAAAGTCCTGAACGCCGTGGACAGCGACGCCGCAGCGAACACCGTGATCGATCCGGACAATCTCGAGGATCCCGAGGCTGACGTGGGCGACGAGGGCGACATGGAGGCCGACGTGGACGCCTTGGGGACCGAGGACGACCCGCAGCCGGCAGACAGTGCCGCGAGAGCCGTCAGGCCGAGCGCAGCACGGGCAGGCAGGTGGCGGGACATGGCAACTCCACGGCGGGAAGCGAACGACTCAGCGCTGGCGGGGAACCTCGATGACCACGTTGGTCGACTTGACGCTGGCGACCGCCAGCACCCCGGGTTCAAGACCCAGTTCGGTAGCAGCTTCGGCACTCATCAGCGAAACGACCCGAAAAGGGCCGGCCTGTAGCTCGACCTGGGCCATCACAGTGTCCTTGGTGACCTTAGTGACCAGGCCCGTGAAGCGGTTGCGGGCGGACTCGCCAACAATCGGTCCGGCATCGAGCAGCACCTGCCGGGTCGGCTGCTCGCCGGCGAAGCGTGCCAGCACCACCCCGTCGATCACCCGCCGCCCCTCCTCGTCGAGGGTGGACTCCAGCCGGCCGGAGTCGGCCCAGCGCCGGACCGTGTCGTCACTGACCCCGAGCAGCCGGGCAGCGTCCAACATCCGCAGCGCTGCCACCTCGCCACCATACCAACACTCCGCGGCTGCGGCTGTGTTGGGCCAAATCGTCCGCGCGTGCGGAGGGGGGGAGTGGCGGCCGTTCTGCGCCAACCGGCTAGGGCCGAGCAGGGACGAGCGTGTCGAGCGTCGTGCCCGAGCTGCAGCGGCGGCGCACCGACCTCTCGTCACACACTGCTACTCGCGCCAAACCGGTCAACCGACCCCCTGCCGCTAGCGTTGGCCCGATGCGCCTCGCCTCGTTCAACTTGCTGCACGGTCGTTCGCTGACGGACGGTCAGGTGGTCCCCGAGCGGCTGGCGGAAGCTGTGGCGACCCTCGACGCCGACGTGCTGGCGATCCAGGAGGTCGACCGGCACCAGCCGCGGTCAGCCTCGCGCGACCTGACAGCCGACGTCGCGGCAGCATCAGGAGCACCGGACGGTTCGTGGCGCTTCGCCGCGGCCATCATGGGCACCCCCGGCGGTACCTGGCAGGCGGCCCAGGACCCGTCCCGGCCCGGCGACGGTGCGTCCTACGGCGTCGGCCTGGTCAGCCGGCTGCCGGTGCTTGCCTGGCACCTGCTGAGGCTGCCGGCGGCACCGGTCCGCTCCCCGGTGCTCATCCCCGTGGCCGGTCGGCGGGTTCTGCTGCTGGCCGACGAACCGCGGGTCGGGCTCGCTGCCGTCCTCCAGCTACCTTCGGGTGACCTGCTCACGGTCGCCGCCACCCACCTGTCGTTCGTACCCGGCTGGAACCTCGTCCAGCTGCGCCGGCTGACCCGATGGCTGCAGCGGCTGCCCCAGCCGGTCGTGCTGCTCGGCGACCTCAACCTGCCAGGACGGGTGCCCGCACTGCTGCCCGGCTGGCGCTCGCTCGCCAGCCACGCCACGTTCCCGGCGCCGCAACCGCGGTGGCAGCTCGACCACGCGCTCGCCCACGGGAGCCTGCCGCCCGTGACGCACTCGGCCGCGCGGGAGCTGCCGGTCTCCGATCACCGCGCGCTGGTCGTCGAGCTCGGCACCCGCCCGTAGGCCAGGCGCAGAGCAAGAGCCAGCTCGAACCGTGCCTCTGGGTCGTCGAGCGCCTCGCCGAACAGGCCACGCAGCTGGCCGAGCCGGTAGCGGACGGTCTGCGGGTGCACGTGCAGCCGCTCGGCGACGGCAGCGCGCGCACCGTCGAGCAGCAACCAGGTCTGCAGCGTCGTCGCCAGGCGAGCGCGCACCGGGGCAGGTGACTGCTCGAGGGGCGCGAGCCGGTGGGCGACGAGGTCCGCTGCCGAGGCCGGGTCGGCGTGCAGCACCAGGTCGGCCAGGTGGTCGTCGGTCCACAGCACCGCCGAGCCGGGCACGACACCTGACGTAACGAGGCCGAAGGCTGCACGCGCCCGGGCCGCGGACCGGCCGGCATCCTGCCAGCCCACCCGCTGCCCGACCGCGACGGTGAGACGGTGGAGCCGGCGCTCGATCGCGCCACGCCCGGCCGGCCCTTCGGCGAGCGTGATGAGGATGAGCGACGGCTCCTCGCCGGTCGGGGGAAGCACGGCGTGGTCCTCCAGGCGCGCTGACGCCTTGCCGGCGTCGGGGGTCGCGACGGCGAGTACCGCTACCTCGGCGGGCGGGCTCCAGCCGGCCTCGCCGGCCGCCGTCTCGAGGGTGGCGGGATCCGCACCGGCGACGAGCAGGTCGGCCAAATGCGCGCGGAGCCGGTCGCGCTCGCCCCCGATGAGCGAGCGCTCGAGTGCATACCCCTCGACCGAGGCTGCGGACAGCCGGTCGATGTGGCTGTAGATCAGCTCGCCCAGCTGGACGAGCGCATCGCCGTCGAGGTTGAGCTCGGATGCGGCATCAGCCATCCGCCGCCAGGAGACGCGGGCCCCGACCCGGTAGGCCGCCAGCAGCGCGTCGAGAGTTCGGCCGGCACGCAGCTCTCCACGGCCGAGGGCAAGGCTCGTGCGCCGACCCTGCGGCGCATCCGCGGGCTCCTGGCCCTCGAGGACGAGGACGAAGTGCCGCAGCGCCTCCTGCACCCCGAGGCGGACGCCCTCTCCGAACCGGCCCTGCAGCGGCCGGGCATAGGCGGGTACCCCGGCAGCAACCGCCGCGACCACTTCATCGGCGAGGCTGGGAAGCAGCCCGCGCAGCGAGGCGGCAAGCAGCGGCCCCCAGTCCGGGAGCATCCCTGGCTGTCCCGCCGCCTCAGCAACCACCCCAACAGTCTTCCCCCTGCGCGGCAGATCGGACCCCCCCTGTTCCCGAGGACTAGTCGTCACCTCCTGCTGCCTGACCGTCGGGTAAAGAGTCGAGGAGTGCGACGAGCTCACCCCGGCTCGGCAGCACGGGCCGAACCACTCCCCCGTCACTTCGGTCGCCCCCGTCGCTGCCAAAGCCCCTGTCGCCCCAGTCGCTGCCGGAGCCCCCGGCGCCCGACCCGGCGTCGGCCACGTACAGGAAGGCGGCCCCTACCCGCTCTGCCGGCGTGCCGCTGATCTCGGCCCACGCCTCCCGGTAGCACGCAAGCTGGATCGCCGCCGCTTGCGCGGCAGCGCCGGTCGGGCGGGCGCCCGTCTTGTAGTCCACGACCTCGACGTCGATGTGCTCACGCAGGTGCTCCTCCGCCGGGTAGACGGCGTCCATCCGGCCGCGGACGAGGTGGCGGCCGAGCATGAGCTCGAACCCGACCTCGACCTCGAGCGGCTCGCGCCGGCCGTACGGCGAGGCGAGGAAGGCAGCCTGCAGAGCGCCGAGCGAGCGTGTGTCGCCACCAGTGCCGCCCAGGCCGATGCCTGCGTCACCTGCGCCGGGCACCTCCTCGGTCTCCAGCAGGGCCCGCCGCCCGGAGCGGGCCTCTGCCCAGCTGTGGAACGCGGTCCCCCGCCGAGCCGCCGGCGCGGGCAGCTGCGGCATCGGCCGGGCTACCTGCTGGGCCAGGCGCGCCGGGTCGCTCGCCACAGTCACCAGGTCGCTGACCGACAGCGTCTCGGGAACAGGCACCGCAGCAAGCCTTCGGGCCCGCAGGCGTCGCTCCTGCACCAGCAACTCGCTGTCACGACGCCACCCCTCGACGAGGGACGCCTGGTCGGGCGGAAGAACTCCCGGCGGGGCCGCTGCGGGACGTACCAAGGTGAAGCGACGGACCTGCGCTGCGGCCTCGGCCATGCCGGCGTCGACCTCAGCGGCCGGGGGCCAGCTCACCTCGCGGGTACGGGTGGCGGCCAGGAGCGGGTTGTCGCCCTCCGGCTCGGGCGCGAACGGCTCGGCCGTACCGGCCCCGTCAGCGCAAGCCTGCGCAGCCTCGAGGAGGAACGGCGAGGGGGCGTAGGGGCTCTTCGCCGTGGAGCCCCACCAGTACCCCGAACAGAACAGCATCGAGCGTGCGCGGGTGACGGCGACGTAGGCAAGGCGCCGCTCCTCCTCGGCATCGCGATTTGCGCAGGCAGCCTTGTAAGCCGTGTAGCCCGCGTTCGTGGGGTCGGTCCACTGCGGCAGGTCGGCGCGATCGCCCCGCACGTGCCACGGCAGCACGTCGGCACGCTGTGGCCAGCGGGGACTGCTACGACCGCTGGGAAACACTGACGACGCGGAGCCCGCGCACAGCCCCGGGACGCAGACGATGTCCCACTCCAACCCCTTCGCGGCGTGCACGGTCATCAGCTTGACGGCATCCGCGGGTGACGGGGTGCCC
>JAABUZ0100006717.1_pt1 | contig 14235 bp, 15 predicted proteins | sample 5562091 | NCBI WGS metagenome assembly JAABUZ01 (sample SAMN12813069, study PRJNA571459) | rock metagenome | isolation source: Antarctica rocks | place: Antarctica: Victoria Land, Linnaeus Terrace sud | collected 2015-12-21 | reverse complement strand
GTCGGCATCCTGCACGGCTGCCTCGCACATCATGTCGGCTACGACGAGACCATCGCCTGGGGACACCGGGCCAACCAGAAAGTTCAGGAAGCAGCTTGACAAGATGCAGCCGTGGGATGTCTAGCTGACGCCGGCGCTGGTGCGCAGCTGGGCCAGGCTGCGGGCCAACAGACGCGAGACGTGCATCTGGCTGATACCCAGACGGTTGGCAATCTCGGACTGGGTCAGGCCCTCGACGAAGCGCAGGGCCAGGATGGCGTGCTCCCTCTCCGGCAATTGGGCGATGAGCGGTGAGAGGGTGGCGCGTTCGTCGGCCGAACCGAAACCAGGGTCATCCTGGCCGAGACGGGCACCGAGGGACTCGCCTTCCTCGTCGGACGAGGTGGGGGTGTCCAGGGACGCGAATCGGTACGCTCGGCCGGCCTCGAGCGCCTCCAGCACCTCTTCCTCGGACACGCCCGCTCTGAGGGCAAGCTCCGGCACGGTCGGTGACCGCTTGAGCTCCTGGGAGAGGGACGCGACCACGTCACCCAGCAGAAGGTAGAGCTCCTGCAACCGCCGGGGCGCACGCACGGCCCATCCCTTGTCGCGGAAGTGCCTCTTGAGCTCACCATCGATGGTGTGGGTGGCATAGGTCGAGAATTCGATGCCCCGCTCGGGTTCGAACCGGTCGACTGCCTTGATCAGGGCGATGCACGCCACTTGGACCAGGTCGTCCAAGGGCTCTCCCCGATTGCCGAAGCGTCGGGCCAGGTACTCGGCCAGTCCCATGTGGGCCATGATCAGTTCCTGGCGCAGCTCCTGGTCGCCGGTGCTCACGAACTCCACGAACTTGCGACGAAGGTCGTTGCGGCGGTCTGCGTCAAAGGGCATCAGTCGGCCCTCTCGAGGCGTGTCTTGCGAAACCAGGCTCCGGTGGGTGAAGGGTCATCGGGCTCGGTGCCGTGCGCGTCGACCAGGGCGGCAAGGATACGTCCGGACCATTCGCTGAAGGTGGGAGTGCGACTGGTTGACGTATCGTCGAGGGCACCCTTGACCTCGAGGACATTCCCGCTGATCCGGTAGCGAAGGTGGAGCGAACCTGGCACCGCCTCGTTCCCGACTATGGCGAAGCAAAGCTCGTCGATGGCCAATCGAAGGTCCTCGATCTCATCCCAGGAGAACCCGAGCCGGCTGGCGAACCCCGCTAACGTGACTCGAGCAAGTCGCACATGCTCGGGGCTGGCGGGCATGGTGAGTAGCACCACCTCTTCGGCCGACACCCCGATCCTGCCTCCTTTCGAGCCCTGCGTATCGCCACTGTGGTCGGGTTCTGGCCGGCAGGTGCTTCGCCGCTGCGCCGGCTCCAGCATACGCGGCCAGTGGGGTGGCTGAGAACCGCCCTCAACCGACCGAGAGCGTCCGACGAGATCAGACCAACGGCCAGGGGTAGGGATGGCTGTAGCCCTCGGAGCTCGGATATCGAGGGTACCGGGCGACGGCCGCCGCCCGGTGGGTGAGCGCCCGGCGTTCCTCGGGCAGGAGAAGGGCGGCCAGCGGCTCGGGAAGGCCATTTGCCAGGCGGTCCAGATCTGAGACCAGCCTCTCGGGAATGGCTGTTCCCTCGAAGTCCCAGATCACCGTGCGCAACTTGGGCTGGGGATGAAAGCAGAGGCCGTTGTCGATGGCCCAGATGTGGCGGTCCTCACCCAGCAGGCAGTGGCCGCCCTTGCGGTCGGCGTTGTTGGCCACCAGGTCAAAGGCGGCTATGGCGCGCAAGGCTTCGTGGTGGTGGATGTCCTCCAACAATGTGAAGTAGTGCTGCGAGAAATCTGATGGCACGAATCGCTGAAGGGAGCCCAGGCCAAAGGGCGCATCCTGGCGAACCAGGGTCTCTGGAACCAGTCCCCAGTCAAGGGCCACCGACAGCTGGTAGGCCGCCACCTCCCGTCGGTACAGCCCGTCGGGAAAGTCCCACAGCATCTGCTCTCCCCGGTAGGGCTTGTAGACGGCAGGCATCATCACTCCCTGGCGGGTACAGGTCACGAGGAAGGTCTGATTGGAACTCCATGGCATCCGGCCCTCGACCTCGATGTCTCCTTCGGCCAGGATCAGCATGCAAGCCGAGGTGGCGGACTGCTCCGCCGACCCGGACTGCTCCGCCGGCCCACACTGCTCCGCCGGCCCACACTGCTCCGGCTGCTCCGAGGTCAAAGAGCAGGCGGCCGGTGGCCGTTGGATCTGGGACAGGCGTGCCCCGCGGGATCCAGCGGGTACCCGCACAGGGGGCAGGGAGGCCGCCCAGCCTGGACCAGCTGAGCTCCTCGGATCACCAGGGCGGCGATCTGGTCTCGCGTCGCTCCGAAGCGGGCCACCGCCGCATCCTCGTCCTCTGCGACTGCCTCCTCGGCGACCAGTAACACCCGATCCGTGAGCTCGTCGTACGTGACGCCCAACGTGCCCACGGCCCAAGCCGGCTCAGCTGACTCCTCGAGATCGAGATCCTCGGGCAGGTTGTCGGGGCTCGGCAGGTCCTCGAGGACCTTGGCCAGGTAGGCCGACAAGGCGGCGACCTGTGCCTTTTCCATCTTGAGCGTCACCACCAGGGTTCCCTGGCGACCCTGGAGGAGGAAGATCCGCCTACCCGGAGGCCCCACTGTCCCGACCGTGAGTCGGTCGACGGACGAAAGGTTGTGAGAATCCGCCTCACTCATCTGCAGGTCCCGTCGTACTCATCGAAGCTGGGCTCATTGAAGCTTGAGCTCGCTGGCCAAGGCGTTGACGGCCAGCACGGCCGGCCCGGTGGCTGAGTAGGTTATCGCCGTGACCGAGCAGGGCGCTATCACCACCCGCTGAAAGAGATCGAGGTGCAGCCCCATGGCATCGGCCACCGCCGCCTTTATGGGGTCGGCATGGGATACCGCCACGACCGTTCCGGCTGGGTGGCCAACCCGGAACTTCTCGCGGGTGGCGGACATTCGGGCCTGCATCTCGCCAAACGACTCGCCTCCAGGGAAGCGCCAACCGCTGGGCCAACGTTGCACGGTCTGCCACTCCGGGCGCTTCATCAGCTCCTTGAGCTCAGCCCCGGTCCACTCCCCGAAGTCGCATTCCAGCAACCCCCTCTCGGTGCGCACCTCCTGGCCCAGCTGCTCGGCGATCAGAGCAGCCGTCTGGCGGGCCCGCGCCAGAGGTGAGGCGTACACGACGTCCACCTTGGCCAAGGTCGCCAGCTTCTCTCCGACCGACCTGGCCTGGAGACGACCCTCGTCGGCCAGGTCGAGGCCGGGAGCCCGCCCGGGCAGGATCCGCCCGGTGGTGGGGGTCGTGCCGTGGCGAACGTAGAGAACCAGGGTAGGCGGAGCCGCCTTGGGCTTGCGCGAGGGCATCGACGGCTACCAACCTACCTGGTCAGTGCGCCAAGACCGTGCCGTGCCCGACCGTTCTGCTGAGCTGGATGTCCCACCGAGGTCAGCACCTGTCGCGCCTGTCCCCGGCTGGTGGCTTGGCGGGAGCTGGTGGCCCAGGAGAAGCGGGCGGCCTTCGCCGACCAGGAGTACTGGGGTCGGCCGGTGCCCAGCCTCGGCGACCCGACTGCCCGATTGTTGGTGGTGGGTCTGGCCCCGGCGGCCCACGGAGGAAATCGGACCGGGCGAATGTTCACTGGCGACCGCTCGGGCGACTGGCTCTTCGCCGCCCTCCACCGAGCCGGTTATGCCAACCAAGCGACCAGCACGGCGATCGGGGACGGCTTGTCGCTCCGGGGTGCCTATGTGACCGCGGTGGTGCGTTGCGCGCCGCCGGCCAACAAGCCCACCGTCATCGAGCGCGACACCTGTCTGGCCTATCTGGAGCGGGAGATGGCGCTGTTGTCCGACGTACGGGTGATCGTGGTGCTGGGAGCCTTCGCCTACGCGGCGGTGTCCAGATTGCTGGGCGTGCGGCCCCGGCCTCGGTTTGGTCATCTGACAGAGGTGTCGGCGGGGGAGCGGACCATCGTCTGCTCGTATCACCCCAGCCAGCAGAACACCTTTCCCGGCACCCTGACCAGGGAGATGTTCGACGCAGTGTTCGTCCGAGCCAGAGAGCTCAGCGTGTGAGTTGGACCGGAGCATCCGGCATCCGGCCGGGCCCCGCCACCGCCGACTCGGGCCAGCGTCGGCGGCTGGCCCGCGACAGCTTGCGCAACAGGGCAATCGCCCCGGGATCATCATCCCCGGGCCTGGTCTCGATCGACCCGTCGGCCACCATCTTCTCCATGACCTCCCGACCGGTGTCGGTACGCACGATGGTGAGGGTCCAGTCGCCAAAGGCACCGATCCCTCCGGCCGAGATGTCCGCATGCTCGGCTGCGAAGTCAGGGCAGGCCTTGCACCCCTGCCTGGTCCAGTCCTGGCACTCCTTGAGGGGTATCTCGTGGAAGCTGCCGTCGCGCATCCAGATCTGGAAGGCACCTTTGACGTTCATCTTGACCATGTCCTGGCGAGCCAGCCCGTACCTGGCCTCGAACAGCTCGGCGAAGATGGCGTCATCGAAGGTCTTGGAGCACAACAGGCCGATATTGAGGGCGAAGCGCTTGGACACCTTTCCGGCCCGTCGGGCGGCCATCACCGGCGGGACCGAGGACTGGCAGCCCATGCCCACCAGGGCCAGCCGCGTGGCGCCACCGGCGATGGCGTCGGCGTAGGCCAGCGTGTTGGCCGAGTAGGTGTAGCGGGACCCGCCCCCGGCCAGGACCTCGGACCGGTCCCGGGCCACTCCGGGCACCGCCTTCCAGCTGGTCCCGTCACCCTCCAGGTAGCTGACCAGGGCCGCGTCCACCACGTCATTCTCCAGCGCCCAGATCAAGATGGCGGACACCAGGCCGCCATCCTGGCCCTGAACGGCTACCGCCTGGTCGGTGGCCCGAGCCAGGACGATGTCCTTGGACACCCCCTCCACCTCCGCCACCTCTCGTTCCCGGCCGAACAGCCTGTTGTCGATCTCCGGCTCCCACAGCCGAAAGCGGGGGCATGCCCGGGTACACAGCGTGCAGCCCCGCTGGCCGTGGGTGCAGTCGTCAAACCCGCCGTCCGCCTCCACGTGGAACGGCCTGTAGGCGCCCTTGGTGTCGTCGTACTGGAGCACGTCGTAGGGGCAGGCGACCACACATCCGGCACACCCGGTGCACAGTCCGGAAGTGACCACCTCGGAGAACAGATGCGCCCAGTGTGGCTTGTCGGGAGGCATTTGCCCATCGTACCGGTGGGTCGGTGGCCCATTTCATGCCTGGTGGTCCACTGGTGGGGTGAGTGGGGCCACTGGTGGGGTGTGGGGCCACTACCGTCGGGCGGTGCCCGAGATGCCGGAGGTGGAGGCCTACCGGTGCCTGGCGCAGCGGGCCCTGGGCAGGCGGATCGCATCGGTGTCGGCACCTGACGCCTGGTTCCTCAAGAGGGGGCTGGATGCCGCCACGGCCACCGTGGCCCTGACCGGCAGGAGCTTCACGCAAGCCCGGCGGCTGGGCAAGCTGTTGTTGCTGGACACCGGGGCGCTGGCCTCCAGCGAGCTTCTCGGTCCCACCCTCGGCCTGCGGTTCGGCATGACCGGCCGCCTGGTGGTGGACGGACGCCTGGGCGTCGACCGGCTCCTGTACTCGAGCGATCGGCACGAGGAGGTGTGGGACCGCTTCGCGGTGGCCTTCGACGACGGTGGCATCCTGGCCGTGAGAGACCCTCGTCGTCTGGGGGGGATCGAGATCGACCCGGACGAGGGTCGCCTCGGCCCTGACGTGGCCTCGGTGGGGCCAGCTGGGCTGCGCAAGACCCTCGGCGCCAGCACCGCGCCGCTCAAGGGGCGCCTGCTCGATCAGGGGCGCCTGGCCGGCGTCGGCAATCTCATGGCCGACGAGGCGCTGTGGCGGGCTGGCCTGAACCCGACCCGGCCGGCCGGCTCTCTCTCGGCGGCCGAGCTCCGCCGCCTCCACCGCCACCTCCGGGCCACCGTCACCGACCTGGTGGAGCGGGGGGGCTCGCATACCGGGGACCTGTTGTCATCCCGCCGGCCAGGGGGCGTCTGCCCCCGCGACGGGACCCCGTTGCGCCGGGCCACGGTAGGTGGCCGGACCACCTGGTGGTGCCCAAAGCACCAGCGTTGAGAGACGGTATCTCTCGAAATTGGGCTCTCTCCGGCCCACGTCCCTCACCCACTTGCACCCGGCCGGCTGCGGCTACGCCCCGAGCCGTCCCATCTCGGACTCCAGCTCGGCCACCGTCCAGCGGTGGTTGCGGTCCAGTTTGTCATCCGCCTCGACGAGCGCCCACGGCCGAAAGACCTGGATCCGGCCACCCTGCACGAAGAACACCTTGCCGGTGGCCGTGCACCTGGTGCCGCTCAGATAGGCGATCACCGGTGAGGTGTTGGCCGGGTCCCATTGGTCGAACACCTCAGCCTCCTGCGGAGGCTGGACCATCTCGCTCAATCCCGGCGTGGCCTGGGTCATCCGGGTACGGGCCGCCGGGACCACGGCGTTGACCCTTACGCCGTAGTGCTCCAGCTCCATGGCGGCGATGGTGGTGAGGGCGGCGATGCCAGCCTTGGCTGCCCCGTAGTTGGCCTGGCCGGCGTTGCCCAGCAGGCCGGAGGTGGACGAGGAGTTGACCACCGCCGCCCGCACCGGGTGGCCAGCCTTGGACCGCTGGCGCCAGTGATGGGCCGCCCACCGCATGGGCACGAAATGTCCCTTGAGGTGGGCCCGGATCACGGAGTCCCACTCGTCCTCACTCATGTTGACCAGCATCCGGTCCCGCAGTATCCCGGCATTGTTGACCAGCACATGCAGCTCACCAAAGGCATCCAGGGCCGTGTTGACCAGGCTCCGGCCCCCTTCCCAGTCGGCGATGTCGTCGGTGTTGGCCACCGCCTGACCGCCGGTGGCGACGATCTCGGCCACCACCTCGGCAGCTGCGCCGCGGTCGTCTCCGGAGGTCTTGCTGGCCTTACCAACCATGCTCACATCCAGGTCGTTGACCACCACCATCGCCCCTTCGCGGGCGAACAACAAGGCGTGCTCCCGACCCAGGCCGCGTCCTGCCCCGGTGATGATGGCCACCCTCCCGTCGAGTGAGCCCATGGTCAAGTAGTACTACAGGACGAACAGGGTGACCGCGGTGCCTCGATGCATGGTGGTACCCGGCGTCGGGTTGGTGAGGATCACCGGGCCGTCGTGGATGGGCCCGTACACCCCGCCAACCGACAGTCCCAACTGGGCCAGGGTGGCGGTGGCTTCCTGTACCGTCTGGGTGGTCACGTTGGGCACCTTTACCAGAGCGGGTCCCAGGGAGACGGTGACGGTGACCAAGGTGTCATGAGATTCCAGGCCGGCGTGGGGCGTCCAGTCCAGCACTGTCCCGCTCGGGATCGTGTCGCTGTGGGCGAAGACGACTGACGCGGTGAGGCCGGCATTGTCCAGGCGCTGGACGGCGGCCGTCTGGTCCAGGTTGGACAGGTCGGGAATGGCCTGGGGTGCCGGACCGGCGGAAAGGACCACGGTCACTGTCCTTCCCTCCTGGGCCATGGCGCCGGCCAGGGGCGACTGGTCGGCGATGGTGCCGGCCGGGACGACCGGGTCGTAACGGGAGCCTTGCTGCACCAGGCGCAGGTGCTCGGGCGCCAGGGCGACCACCGCCTTGGCTGGGAGAATGTCTCGAAGGGCCGGCACCGGGTGACTGAGAACCGCGGAGCGCTGGGCAACCAGGGCGCCAGCCGCCGCCAGAGCGGCCAGGACCACCAGCGCCAGCAGGATCCACGGCCAGCGCCGACGAGCACCTCGGGAGTCACCTGGCACCGCGACTGGCTCGGACTCTGGCCACCCCGGCCGGTAACCGTCGAGAACCGTGAGATCGGGGAGCGTGAGATCGGGGAGCGTGAGATCGGGGAGCGTGAGATCGGGGAGCGTGAGATCGGGGACCGTGAGATCGGGGACCGTGAGGTCGGCCGGCTCGGACACGCCGCCGGCCCGGGAGGCCGGCTCGGACACGCCGCCGGCCCGGGAGGCCGGCTCGGACACGCCGCCGGCCCGGGAGGCCGGCTCGGACACGCCGCCGGCCCGGGAGGCCGGCTCGGACACAAGGGGCAGGGGCCGGGGGCGTGGCAGGGTTCGGGCCAGCCTTTCGAGGGCGGTCACCAGTCCGGCCGCATCCAGGCGATCGGCCGGATCGGGAGCGCCAGCCCGGCTGAGGACGGGCCCCAATGGCCCCAACTGCTCGCCGATCCGCAGGGGTACGCCCACCCTTCCCATGAGGGTGGCATGGGGGGATTCGCCTGTGAACGGTACTTGCCCAGTTACCGCCTCCACCAGGACCAGGGCCAGGGCATAGACGTCGGAGCGGCCGTCAAGTGGCTTGCCCTGAGCCTGTTCGGGCGAGGCGTAGCGGGCCGTGCCGGGCATGGATCCCATGGGTTCGGTGCCGCTTGTATCAGCCAGGGCTCGGGCGATGCCAAAGTCGGCGATGCGGGGACGGCCCTCCTCGTCGAAGACCAGGTTGGCCGGTTTGATGTCTCGATGGACAAGGCCTCGCCGGTGGGCGTAGTCGAGGGCACTGGCTGCCTGCAACCCCATGGTGGTGGCCTGGACGGCTGACAGACGTTGCCCGGCGTCGAGCAGGTCCCGCAGGCTTCCCCCGCTCAGGTACTCCATCACCAGGAAGGGGCCGTCCTCGTCCTCCCCCCAGTCGAAGACCCGACAGACATGGGGATGGTTGAGCCCAGCTGCCGACCTGGCTTCGGCCCGGAATCGCCAAGGAATGCGAAGTCGGTGGCCAGCGCCGGCTGCAGGATCTTGACCGCTACTTGGCGCTCGAGGCGAACATCCTCGGCCAGGAACACGTGGCCCGACGCGCCACTGCCAATGCGAACGAGTAGCCGGTACCGACCGCCCAGGACCTGGCCCAGCTGGTCGGCGATGCGCGTCAGCGCCACTGCGTCAGGTTAGCGCCCGCCCGGTCTGGCAGAGTTGCCCGACCGGGCGGGCAACTCTGCTGCTGCTCAGATGGGGCGGACCGACGAGGCCTGGGGGCCCTTCTGGCCCTGGGTGACCTCGAACTCCACCCGCTGGTTGTCTTCCAGACTGCGGTAGCCGTTCGACTGGATGGCGGAGAAATGGACGAATACGTCATCGCCTCCGCCGTCAATGGCGATGAAGCCAAAGCCCTTCTCAGCGTTGAACCACTTGACTGTGCCCTGTGCCATGTGTCTGCTCTTCCTTTACGAGTGGGGACCGCACGGTGCGGCCCCCGGCCGTCCTGGCGAGCGAGCGCTCGCACGATAGTCCTGCGAGCGTGACATCAAGCACGTGCACGAACTACGACCGCCCACCACCATAGCGCGTCATGCGACCAGGAGTCGGCCTGTGTCCAACAGCGCGGCGAAGCCATCCTCGTCGATCACCGGTACCCCGAGCTCGGTGGCGGCCGCCAGCTTGGCCGCCCCTGGGTCGCGCCCGGTCACCACCGCAGTGGTCTTCTTGGACACGGTGCCCGGCGACTTGCCACCCCTTGCCTTGACGGCCGCCTCGGCGTCCTCCCGGGACCAACCCTCCAGGGTGCCGGTGACCACCACGGAGCAGCCCTCCAGAGTTTGGGCCAAGCCGGGGGCGGCCGGCCCCTCCAGGTTCACCCCGGCCTGGCGCAGCTTGTCCAGCACCAACTGGTTGCGCGGGGACGCAAAGAACTCGGCCACGCTGGTCGCGATCTTGGGGCCCACGCCCTCGACTCTCGCCAGGTCCTCGGCCGACGAGCCCTGGATCCGGTCCAGGTGCCCGAGGGCTCGAGCCAGGGCCAATGCACCGGTGTCGCCCAGATGGCGGATGCTCAGCCCGACCAGGAGGTTGGCCAGGGGCCGGCGTCGCGAGGCGTCGATGGCATTCAACAGATTGGCCACCGACTGCTGACCAAAGCCGTCCAAGCGCGCCAGGTCCTCGGCCCTGATCGTGTAGGTGTCCCCCGCATCGGCCAACAACTTGTGCTGGAGGAACAGGGCCACTCGGGCCTCGCCCAGACCCTCGATGTCCATGGCCCCCCGCGAGGCGAAGTGGACGATCCGCTGCAGGCGCTGCCCAGGACAGTCCAGGTTGGTGCAAAAGGTGTCGCTCTCACCTGGTAGGCGCACCAACGGGCCACCGCAGACCGGACAGTTGGCAGGGAAGGTCCACTCCGCCAGCCCCTCGGGGCGGGCCGAGAGCACCGGGCCCAGGACCTCGGGGATGACATCGCCGGCCTTGCGGACCAGCACGGTGTCGCCGGGACGAACGTCCTTGAGCGCCACCTGGTCCTGGTTGTGCAGGCTGGCCAGTCCCACGGTCGAGCCTCCGACCACCACCGGCTCCAACTGGGCGAAGGGGGTGGCCTTGCCGCTCTTTCCTATGGAGACCATGATGTTCCTCAACCTGGTGGCCCGCTCCTCGGGGGGGAACTTGAAGGCCATGGCCCACCTAGGCGCTCGCGAGGTGGCTCCCAGCTCCCGACGCTGAGCCAGGTCGTCGATCTTCACCACCACGCCGTCGATCTCGTAGCCCAGGTCGTGGCGGTGCGCCTCCCAGTGGCGGCAGTAATCGTGCACCTCCTCCAGATTGGCCACCACCGACAGCTCCGGGTTCACCGGCAACCCGACCCGCTCCAGCAGGGCCAGGCCCTCGGAGTGCCGCCAGGGTGCGGGCGCTCCCTCGGCCTGGACCAGCTGGTGGGCCCAGTAGGCCAGCTCTCGGGTGGCGGTGACCGCCGGTTCCTTTTGGCGCAGGGAGCCGGCAGCGGAATTGCGGGGATTGGCGAACAGGCGTAGGCCAGCCTCGGCTCGGTGTCGATTGAGCGCCTGGAAGGCGGAGAGGGGCATGTAGAGTTCCCCCCTGACCTCCAGCCGGCTGGGCATCTGGTCAATCGGGAGGTCCAGGCGCTCGGGAATGGCCGCCACCGTGGACACGTTGGCGGTCACGTCCTCTCCCACCTCGCCGTTGCCCCGGGTGGCCGCCCGGATCAGGTTCCCGCCCTCGTAGACCAGGGAAATGGCCACTCCGTCGATCTTGAGCTCGCAGGCCAACCGCACCTCACCGGAGATGACCCGCTCCATGCGCTTGGCCCACGCCATCAGGTCATCGAAGGAGAAGGCGTTGTCCAGGCTCATCATTGGCACCTGGTGGTGCACTGGGGCAAACAGCACCGAGGGGGTGGCCCCCACCGCCTGGCTGGGTGAGGCAGTACCGAGCAGCTCCGGGTGGGCTGCCTCGATGGTTCGAAGCTCGGCGGCCAGGGCGTCGTAGTCGGCGTCGGGGATCTCGGGGTCGTCGAGGGCGTGGTACCGGTGGTTGTGGTATTCCACCAGCCGGCGAAGCTCATCCACCCTGGCCGACGGATCTGCGCTCTGCGGTCCGGTCATGGGCAGAGGGGCGGTCGCCTCACCTGAGGGCCACGCCCGCACCCAGCACCGAGTCCCCGTCGTACAGGGCCACCGTCTGGCCGGGGGCCACCCGGCGGTGGGGCTCGGCGAGCCTCAGTACGACCCGCCCAGCCGCGCCCGTCCCCCCCAGCACCGCCGGCACTGGCTCACCGTGGGCGCAGGACTGGGCCAACAGGCGGACTCCCCACGGCACCGGCCGGTCGACCCAGGTCAACCGATCGAGCTCCACCCGATCGGCCAGCAGATCGGTGGCCTGGCCCACCGTGACGGTGGCCGAGGTGGGATCGACGGCCAGGGCGTAGCGGCGCTGGCCGCCGGGCCCGCTTCCCAGTCCCCGGCGCTGGCCCACCGTCACCATCTCCACCGCCGGCACCTGGCCCACCACCGCACCGGTGGTCGCGTCGACCATCCGTCCGGGATGGAGATCCATCCTCTCCGCCAGGAACTGGGAGCGGCCACCGGTGGCAGTGATGAAGCAGGTGTCCTGGCTGTCCGGCTTGGCTGCCGTGCACATCCCCAGGGCCCGGGCTCGGTCCCGTACCTCCGACTTGGTCAGCTCGCCCACCGGGAACATGCAGTGGGCCAGTTGTTGTTGGCCGAGCATGGACAGGACATAAGACTGGTCCTTGGCCCGGTCGGCGCCCCGGCGCAGGTGCCAGGTTTCCCTGTCGCGGGTCGACCGGGCGTGGTGGCCGGTGGCCACCGCCGAAAAGCCCAATTTCGCGGCCCTGACCAAGAGGCGGTCGAACTTGAGGTGTCGGTTGCACTCGATGCAGGGATTGGGGACGTTCCCGGCCGCGTGGGCCGCCACATAGTGGTTCACCACCTGGTCCTCGAAGTCGCTGGCGAAGTTGAAGACGTGGTGGGCGATGGCGAGCTGGTCGGCCACCCGGCGAGCGTCCTCCACGTCGGCCACCGAGCAGCAACCGGCGTCGCTGGTCCCCCCCCACAGCTTTAGGGTGGCTCCCTCCACCTGGTGGCCGGCCTCGACCAGCAGGGCGGCAGCCACCGAGGAGTCGACCCCTCCAGACATGGCTACCAGTACTCGCATCAGTCAGCCAGCTGGGCTACTGACTTGGGTACCACCTGGAGGGCCAGGTCCACGTCGGCGTTGGTGGAGGCGGTGCCGAGGGACAGGCGCAGGCTGGAATTGGCCTCAGCCGCCGACAGTCCCATGGCCACCAGCACGTGGCTGGGCTCGATGGCCCCGCTGGCGCAGGCCGAGCCAGCCGAGGCGCACACCCCCTCTCGGTCGAGCAGGATGAGCAGGGCCTCGCTCTCAACTTCGGGGAAGCGCAGGTGGCAGTTGCTCGCCACCTTGGAGCGCCGGGGGCCGGTCTCCACCGCTCCGGGCACGGCCGCCAGCAGGCCGTCGGCCAAGCGGTCCCGCAGGGATGCGACTCGGTCCACCGTGTCCTTGCGGGTGGCGATCGTGGCCCGCATGGCCGCCTCCATGGCCACGATGCCGGCCACGTTGTGGGTGCCGCTGCGCCGACCCCGCTCCTGGCCCCCTCCGTGGATGATCGGAGCAATGGCTGTGCCAGTCCTCACCACCAAGGCGCCCACCCCCTTGGGACCTCCGAACTTGTGGGCACTCACCGACACCAGGTCGGCCGGGGCGGCCAGGGCGGCCACGTCCAGCCAGGCAAAGGCCTGGACGGCGTCGGTGTGCAGGATGGCATTGGGAGCGTGCTGGCGCACCACGGCCGCCACCTCGGCCAGCCGCGTCACCGTACCCACCTCGTTGTTGGCCAGCATCACCGACACCACCGACGTGTCCGGGCCGAGGGCATCGGCCAGGGCATCCAGGTCGATGGTGGCGTCGGAGAGTGTAGGGACCACCCGGCCACCCAGCGCCGCGCAGGTGTGCAGCACGGCGTGGTGCTCGGCCGCCGGGCAGACCACGGTGCCGGGCCGGCAGGCGTGCACGCCGGTGATGGCCAGGTTGTTGGCCTCGGTACCCCCGGCGGTGAAGACCACCTCGCCCGGCTGCGCCCCCAGGGCGGCGGCCACCTCCTCCCTGGCCTCGTCCAGGGCCAGGCGTGCGTGGCGGGAGGCGGCATGAGAGCCCGAGGGGTTCCCGTAGTGCTCGGTGAGGAATGGCAGCATGGCCGTCACCGCCTCGGGCCGCATGGGCGTGGTGGCAGCATGATCCAGGTAGGCGACGGGCCCAGGCACAACTATCAGCGTAGAGCGGTGCCGGAGCATCTTCAGCCGGTGCCGGCCAGCTCGGGACCGCCGAGCTCCGGACCGCCGGGGTCGGGACCCCCCAGGCCGGGCAGGCGTCTTCGCACCTCGGGGCGCAGGCCCGGTGGCCGGCTGGCAAAGACCCGTCCGTTGGGGGCGCAAAAGACCAGGCCTCCACTGGGTCGGCCCTGGATGCGCCAACCCGCCTCGTGGACCCGGCGGTGGTGGTAGTGGCACAAGGTGACCAGGTTGTCCAGGTCAGTGAGGCCGCCGTTGGCCCAGTGGACCAGGTGGTGGGAATGGGCCCAGCGTTGGCGGCCACAGCCCGGGAAGCGACATCCCTGGTCCCGGTGGCGCAACTGGCGGGCCAGCCAGGCCGGCACCACCCGGGTGGTGCGCCCCACTCCCACCGTTGCCCCGTCAGGGCCCTCGGCCACCGCCCCAGGCGGGCGTCACAGGCCAGGCGCCGCAGCGTCTCGGGGGCCAGGACACAGCCGTCCTCGGTCTCGGCCATGCCCTGGTCCCCGGTCAGGACCGCCAGGGGGGCGTGGATGACCACGGTGGCCCGGTCGGCATCGGCATCGTCGGCCAGGGTGGTGGAGCACAGCCGCACCAAGGCGTCCGCACAGCGAGACTCGAAGG
>JAABUZ0100006714.1_pt1 | contig 14243 bp, 13 predicted proteins | sample 5562091 | NCBI WGS metagenome assembly JAABUZ01 (sample SAMN12813069, study PRJNA571459) | rock metagenome | isolation source: Antarctica rocks | place: Antarctica: Victoria Land, Linnaeus Terrace sud | collected 2015-12-21 | reverse complement strand
CGAACGTCTCATGGATGTCCATCTCTGCCCCTGACTATACCTCCTCCCTCACCGAGCCGCAAGTGTTGGCAGATATGCTCTATTGACGTCTGTGTTGATGAGTGACATTATGAGGACATTGCATGAACGTTTCATGCACTCCTCCTTGGAGGGCCTGATGGCAGTCGCACAGGCAGTGGAGAGATTGATCACCCAAGCCCACCGGGAGGCGATGCGCGTCTCGACCGCAGAGGGAGCAACGACGCTCCGTGCCGTGCTCACCCCGCGGCTCGTCGCCTACATCACCGGCGTGGACGCCACGCGCACGGTGGCGCGCTGGGCGCGGGGGGAGACGGCGAACCTGCGCAGCGACCACGCGACGCGCCTGCGTACGGCGTATGAGATTGTGCATCTCCTCGATGGCGCGCACGAATCCTCCGCGACGATCCAGGCATGGTTCCTCGGCATGAATCCCGTCCTGGACGACTGTTCGCCGGCACGGGCGGTACGCGAGGGCGACTACGCCGGGGCGCGCGCCGCCGCAGTAACCTTCCTCGCCGAGGGATGACCCTGTACGCGGTGCCGTCCCCGTCCTCGCCGGTCTTTCGGGTGGCGCGGGGAGATGACGGACCGCCGCCGGATCCCTTTGCACCGCCCGATTGGGAGTACGCGGGCGCGGATGGCACCTTCGGCAACCGGTTCGATGATCCGAGCAAAGTGGACGGTCGCCCCGACGAAGCGCGTTTCCGCATGATCTACGCTGCTACGCAGCGCGAGGCGGCGTTCGCGGAGACGATCGCCCACTTCCGCCCGGACCTGCCCGCGCTTGCCGCCCTGAGTATGATCCACGGCGGAGCATCGGAACCGCAGCCACTCACCGGCGTTGTTCCTGTGCGATAGCAACAACTGCGCGGCATCGGCCGACTGCTCCTCGACTCCGCGCTCCGCTTCGTGGATCTCGCGCATCCCGACACCCTCGCCGAGATGCGCGACACGTTCGCCCGGCTCGCGGTCGATCTCGGCCACCGGGATATCGCTGTCAGTTCCCTGACGAGCGGCGATCGGCGCCTCACGCAGCACATTGCGCGCGCTGTCTACGAGCGGACGGATGCGACCGGTGTGCCGATCTATGGTGGGATCCGCTATCTCTCGCGCCATGGAGCGATGTGGGAGTGTTGGGCGCTCTTCGCGGATCGGCTCGTTGGCGAGCAGCTGCCCGTGCAGGCGGTGCGGGCGGATGACGTGGGCCTGATTGCTCTCGATCGATAGCTGTGGTATGACCTACCGTACGGTATCTTTCCCTGCCATGGCTTTGGCTGGTGAGAACTGCGGACGAGATGTTGAATCTGAAGGGATATGTTTTGCCCTTCCCTCTCGCATATCCGGCCTTATGCGTCAAGTACGACAGACGGAGCCAAGGATATCCGAATCGTCTCGGTGCGGCGACGATGGTCCTCCCCTTCCGTGAACAAAGGTGGGTCGCAGATGCTTCGCACAAGGGGAAGCATTGCCTTCCCCTTGCATCGGGTAGACTGATCCGAGATCGGATGTCAGCAATCGTCGCTATGCTCGCCTGCCGCGAGAGAAAGCGGGGTCGTGGTGGGACGCCTCGAGGAGACGCGCCGGGTTTCCCGGCTGCTCGATATGGCCTGGCGGATTGCCGCCGCGCCGCGCCACTGGACGCGCAAACTGCTCGCCGGACTCTACGAGGTCAGCGAGCGCCAGATCACGAGCGACCTCACGCTCATGCGGCATGGCCTGCAGTGGCAGGTCCGCACCTGCCACACCGGGTACTACTTCGATCCGCTGCCCTCCGTCCCCGGTATCCGGTTTGCTCTGCCCGAGGCGCTCGCCCTGCTCCTCGCCGTCCGCGCGAGCGCCGCGATCCCCGGCGTCGCCTCCGCCGACCTCTCCGCCGCCATCGCGCGGCTCTCCTCGCTGCTGCCCGCCGACCTCCAGCCCCTCGCCATCCTCCCCGGCCTGCCCGCATCGCCCCGCGAGCAGACCCTGCGCGCGCTGCAACTCGCCCTCGGCCAGCGTCAACGCGTCCACCTGACCTACGGTGCCGCCGCGAACGACGGCGCGATCACCGAGCGCGATGTCGATGCGTGGGCGATCTATCCCTACGGCCGCTCGTGGCACTGCCTCGGCTACTGCCACCTCCGCCGGGCCGTCCGGGATTTCAAGGTGGACCGCATCCTCTCCGTCGCGCCCAAGCCCGTCACCTACACCGTCCCGGCGGATTTCGACCTCGCGGACTATCTCGGCGAAGGCTGGGGCATCATGCGCAACACCGGCGATCCCGAGGCGGACGTCGTCCTCCGCTTCTCCCCGCGCGCCGGCCGGTGGGTGCGCGAGGAGCGCTGGCACGCCACCCAGGAGGTCGAGGAGGAGCCGGACGGCCATATCCGCTTCATGGTCCGCACCCCGCTCACACCGGAATTCCGCCGCTGGGTCTTCCATTACGGCTCCGAAGTCGAGGTCCTCGCCCCGCCCGAACTCCGACAGTGGATGCGAGCCGAGGCCGAAACCGTCGCAGCGCGCTACTGCACCGAAAGAGGAGATACCAATGCCCGACAATGAACGTGATGAGGCGAAGCGACTCCTGTGGGCGAAGACTCCACAGACACCGGAGGTTATCGGACACCACGGGAGGCCGAAAACCCTTGCTCTGTGGTACGATGCCGTGAAGCGGTCAAGAGGAATCCGCCATGCACTGCGGCGAAATACCGCGAGTGAATTTCCCCACACTGTGGGGGTGAACCGCCGCTCAATGATCGCTTGCAAATCGTCCCCATGCATGTGGGGGGACCTACGGAGAGCATTATCTCGAAGGAAGAATTCTTCCTTCGAGATAATGCTCTCGTTTTACCGAGGGGTCATTCAGCGGCTTTCTATAAGAGATGATTAAGCGGCTTGGTAATTTGCTTGACATCGTATGGTAGGATGAAGGAGTGGAAAGAGAACGAAGAGAATGAGCCTAGCTTGCCGGCGGACTCATCCTCCTCGTCGGTTTCGTGGACTGGATGGATGGCACCTAGGATTCGTGGCCCAAGCACAGGGAGATTTCGTCTCCCCCAGCCCACCATGTTCGCGCCCCCGTAGCTCAGTGGTTAGAGCGACTTCGTGCTAAGGGGTAGGTCGCAGGTCCGAGTCCTGCCGGGGGCACATTCTGCATGAGAACAGGAGGGTTTCTCCATGTCCTGATTGCATTGTAACACACTCATGCTGGATTCACCCTGACCAAAAAATAGGAGAGGCTTCCAAATGTCTCAATCCATACTCTCGCCGCTCGTACTCTGGGCGAAGTCTCGCAGAGGAGAGCAAGATACTTTATTCCATCCGTTGCTCTTTCACTTGCTCGATGTTGCAGCGGTAACTGAAGCGATCTGGGATCGCGTGCTGGCACCGGCGGCGACGCGGGAGATCGCGGCGGGCCTCGGCCTCGGCACGGATGTCGCGACGGCGCGATGGTGGATCATCTTCCTTGCCGGGGCACACGACATCGGCAAGGCGTCCCCCGCATTCCAGTACTGCACAACGGATGGCATTCTTCATCGTCGGCTTACTGCGGCAGGCTTCTCGAAAACGACGGAGTATCGTGCTCCTCACGGTACGATCAGCACAGTCATACTCAGCGAAGTCCTCATCCAAGATTGTCATTGGGATGAAACGACTGCGCGCACGATGGCCATTGCTATCGGTGGTCATCATGGCATCTTTCCAAGCAGTAATGCGCAAGAGGCAGACGGTGTCCGCTACGGACGGGGAATCGAACCATGGCCCGCTCATCAGCGTGAACTGCTTGCGCAGCTTGTCGGCCTGCTTAATGGGATGCCGGGACAGGTACCGCATGGCGTGACCAATGCGGCGGCGATGACCGTCGCGGGACTCGTCTCGGTGGCAGACTGGATCGGCTCGGACGAGTCCCGCTTCCCCTATGCCGAGTACGGGGCAAATGGGCTACCTCTCCTCTCGCCGGAAGCCTATCGCGATCACGCGCAACAGTGCGCGGCAGCGGCGATTACCGATCTGCGCTGGCGGTTGCCTGCAGAGACAGGTGAAGGCACACGCGACTTCGGGGCGATCGTTGATTTCAAATTCGCACCGAACCCGACGCAGCAGGCGACGATTGACCGTGCGGCGGACATACACGCGCCGGGGCTGACGATCATCGAGTCACCGATGGGCGAGGGGAAGACCGAGGCAGCGCTCTATCTGATGGAACATGCGGCGCGTGTACTCGGCGCGCCGGGATGCTACGTCGCCCTGCCGACGCAGGCGACGAGCAACCAGATGTTCGCGCGCGTGGTGACATACCTCAAGAAGCGCTTCCCAGCCTCCGCCGACGCGGTGAATGTGCAACTGCTCCACGGACACGCCGACCTCTCCGCTGCCTTCGCCCTGCTCCGTGCAGCGGCGGAAACCGGCACGACTACAAATGATCTCAGTCCTGCCAATATCGAGGGCGATGCACCAAATGCGAACGCGAGCGTCGTCGCGGCGGAGTGGTTCACGTACCGCAAGCGCGGGCTGCTCGCTCCCTTCGGCGTCGGCACGGTGGATCAGGGGCTGCTCGCGGTTTTGCAGACGCGCCATGTCTTCGTGCGGCTCTTCGGCCTCGCGCATAAGTGCGTCATCATTGATGAGGTTCATGCGTATGATACGTATATGACGACATTGCTCGGTCGCCTGCTGATGTGGCTCGGTGCGCTCGGCTGCCCCGTCGTCCTCCTCTCCGCCACCCTCCCCAATGCTCGCCGCGCAGACCTCTTGCGCGCGTACGCCGAGGGGACGGGCCACGCGCTCGACACATCCATCCCACTTCCCACCGCCCCGTACCCGCGCCTCTCATGGGTGGAGAACGGCGTGGCCGGGGCGGTGCCGATCTCTGGGGTCTCCCCACGCTCGACGAAGCGGGTGCGCGTCGTGTGGGTGGACGGAACGGTCCCGGAGGCGGACACGGCAGACTTCCCGCTCGGTGAACTGCTCCGGGAGAGACTGGCAAACGGTGGCTGCGCGGCGGTGATCTGCAATACCGTTGCGCGGGCGCAGGCCGTCTATCACGCCCTCCAACGCTATTTCCCCGACGACGAACTTGCCCGCGACGAGAAAGAGAACGAGATTGACGGACATCCCGCGCTCGATCTCCTCCATTCGCGCTACCGCTTCATGGAGCGGCAGAAGCGGGAGCAACGCACGCTGCTCCGCTTCGGCAAGCCGGGGGAGACGGTCGAGGTCGCGCAAGGTGGGGCGACATCGCAGACCGTGAACCGTCCCCATCGCGCAGTGCTCGTCGCGACGCAGATCATCGAGCAGAGCCTCGACCTCGACTTCGACCTGATGGTGACAGACATCGCCCCAGCAGACCTCGTGCTCCAACGCCTCGGTCGCCTCCACCGCCACGACCGACCGCGCCGCCCGACCGGGGACGATTGCATCCTCTACCTCTGCGGCCCCGTTTCGGTCAGCCCGGAAGGCGTGCCGACCTTCGAGCAGCACTTCGACCGCATCTATGACCCGCACGTCCTCCTGCGCTCATGGCTCTCCCTCCGCGACCGCAAAGAACTGTCCATCCCCAACGACATCGAAGGGATGATCGAAGCGATCTACAACGAGGGTGCCGTATGCCCCGGCGATACTTCAGAAGCGCTGCGGGTGGCTTGGCAGAAAACACTCGACGCGAAAGCGAAGGACGATGCAGACGAGGAGGGGGAAGCGGAAAAGCGTCATCTGAAGCGCCCTGACTACAGTGGTGAACTGTGGCACATTGTCTCCGCCCTCGCATTAGAGGAGGATGCGCCCGACTTTCACCAGCGGTTCCAAGCCCTTACCCGATTGACGGACGAGAACGTATCCGTCGTACTGCTTTATCCTCACGAAGGTGACGCACTCTTTGATGGCAAACTTCCTTCGCTCAAACGCGCGCGGGAATTGTTGCGGCGTGCATTGACTGTCAGTACCCGTCGCGCGGTCGCAATTATCCGAGAGGAGGGGGAGCAACCGTCGGCGTGGAAAAAATCCCGACTATTGCGGCACCACTACTGTGTGCGTCTCGACGCCGATGGCTCGTACGGGAAGGGGAAGAACCGATTGCACTACGACAGGGATGAGGGATTAATCGTGATACAAGGAAGCGAGGTGATACCTTGACGCTTCACTTCAATTTGCTCGATGAGCGATGGATTCCATGTGTCCGCGTGAGCGATGGCACCGATGAGGAATACAGCCTCACCGATGTATTGATCCGGGCGCACGAACTGCGGGAAATCCGTGATTCGTCACCCCTGGTGACCGCTGCACTGCACCGGCTGCTGCTGGCAGTGATCCACCGCACCTTGCAACGGGGCGGAAACCAAGCCGGCCCGGCATCGTGGGAGGAATGGCGCGATCTCTGGGAGCAAAAACACTTCGACGCGCCCCAACTCGTGCGTTACTTCGATCAGTGGCAGCACCGCTTCGCGTTGTTCAGCGACGATCACCCCTTCTATCAGGCGGCAAGTCTCGACTTCTCCTACGAACGCGCGATCACCAATCTCACGCACGAACTGAACACGGACGGCACCACGCTCTTCGATCACACCACGCGGGCAACCTCCCCGGCGTTCTCCCCCGCCCGCACCGCGCGGTACCTCGTCGCGCATCAGGCGTTCGCCATCGGCGGGCTGCTCTCGCTGGAGAAAGGGCAGGACCCGAAACTCTTCAAATCCGCCGACTCCGCGCCGCTCACGAAGGGCGCTGTGATGCTCGTGCAGGGCAAGAACCTCTTCGAGACGTTGATGCTGAATCTGCACCGCTATAACTGCAAAGACGCTGAACCGTTCGAGATGGATGGCGACGACGCCCCCGCATGGGAGCGAGGCACGGAGACAAAGGCCGAGGATCGCCACCTGAAGGGGTATCTCGATCTCCTCACATGGCAAAGCCGCCGCATTCGGTTGCACCCCACCGAGGAGCCGGATGGGACGGTCGTGGTGCGGAGCGTCGTCGTCATGAAGGGGAATCAGTTCGAAGATGACTTCACCCGCTTCGGTCGTGAGACGATGCTCGCCTTTCGGGTCAACAAGAAAGCGAAGGGAACGGAAGATCCGACGCCCGTTGTCAGTTTCCAGCCCGAGAAAGCCCTCTGGCGTGACAGCCTCACGTTGCTGCAATCGGCGGAGGACGCGAGGAAACGTCCGAAGATGCTTGACTGGTTGAATGATCTCGGCGCGCACCATGCTCTCGACCGCTCGCAGACGGTGCCGCTCGTTGCATACGGACTCGGTTCGGATCGGGCGAAGATCTTCTTCTGGCGCACGGAGCAATTGCCACTCCCGCTCGCCTACCTCTCCGACCGCGACTTGCTCGCCCGCGTGCGAGAAGCCCTCACACTTGCGGAGCAGACCGGCAGAGTTCTGAGTGACGCGATCCGCGAGTTCGCCTGCTTCATTTTTGTCCCTGATCCACCGGAAGACGCGCGGAAACGCGCGGACATGTATCGCCAACGAAGCAAGGACATCGCCGCCTTGCGCGCTGCCCTCGCACCCGGACGGCGATATTGGGCGGCGCTGGACACCGAATTCTCCCGGTTCCTCATCGCACAAGCGAAAGAGGCAGAAGGCCGCTCAATGGGAGAGATGGGAGAATTGCCAAAAAGAAAGGCATTTACGGATTGGGGGGATGCTGTGCGCGACGCCGCGCGCGATGACTTCAACGCGATTGTCGGCGGCCACGATGATTCGGCGCGCGCGATGAAGGCGACGGTGCAGGCGCGCGGGTATTTCGAGGGACTATCGGCGTACTGTCGCAGGCGTGCCGGGTTGGACAGGAAGGAGGAAGCGAATGGTGAGTAGCGATGCGCCTTTCATCTACTACCTTTACAAACTCGCGCACGATGAGCGCGGCGACAGCAAGGACGCACCGGGCGCGCGGGCCGCACTCGCCGGACTGCGCCGGGGGCGCGGCAAGGAACTGGGGACGGTCACCGAGATGTATTCGCTTATCGTGCCGCGATTGCGAGAAGCAGAACCGTGGGAACGACAATCGTGGGTGGACGCAACGTACTTCCTGATCGCTGCTCTCTTCGCGGGCCACCGTTGGAGCCGCGAAAACATCGAGCCGGATTCATTCAAGGAGGTCCATAGCAACCTCGGTGGGTCGTTCCGAGCATTCGAGCGCGTCGCCGAAGCGGACGGGCAAGCAGTGAGTGCGAGCACGGAAAAGCGATTTGCCGCCCTGCTGGAATGCGATCAACAGCGGTTGCCCGATCATCTGCGCTATGCCGTGAATCTCTTGGACGACACCCCGATTGATTGGGCGACATTGCTCGATGACATCCTCCGCTGGGATGCGGAGAAGAGGACGCAATTGCGATGGGCGAAGGCATATTGGTATCGCCCGCCCACGAAGCCCGCCGATGACGAAGCCGATACTGAACAGGCCGACGACGATGCAGGATTCGCATCGCTCGAACAAGAAGGAGACTAACCACCATGTTGATCGAACTGCACGCCATCCAGAACTTCGCGCCTTCGAATCTGAATCGGGACGACACGGGGGCGCCGAAGGATTGCCTCTTTGGGGGCTACCGCCGCGCCCGTGTCTCCAGCCAAGCCTTCAAGCGGGCGATGCGGATGGAGTTCCGCGACGGCGGCCTGCTGCCGGACAAGGCGGATATTGGCACGCGCACGAAGCGCATTGTGGAGGAGTTGACCAAGCGGCTGGCTACAGCGGGCATTGAAACGGAAGAATCGAAGTCACTCATCGAGCGGGCGCTCGGCGGTCTTGGATTGAAATTAGACGACGGCAACAAGACGCAGTACCTGCTCTTCGTCGGCCCACGCGAACTCGACGCCCTCGCGGCGGCGTGCGTGCAACTCCGGGACGCGGGGGAGAGCGGCGCGGTGGGCGAAGGGGCGGTGAAGAGCGGGCGGGCCGCGAAGAAAGACGCGAAGAGCGCCATCACCGGGGAGATGCAGAAGACCTTGAAGGCGGCGATGAACGGCGGCAAGGCGGCGGACATCGCCCTCTTCGGGCGGATGGTCGCGGACAATGCCGACATCAACACCGACGCGGCCTGCCAGGTGGCGCACGCGATCTCCACGCACAAGACGGACATCGAGTTCGACTACTACACCGCCGTGGACGACCTCAATCCGAAGGAGGAGACCGGGGCGGGGATGATCGGTACCGTCGAGTTCAATTCCGCCTGCTTCTATCGCTACGCAAATGTGGACCTCGGCCAGTTGCGCCGCAACCTGAAGGATGACGACGCGGCGGTCCGGCAGACATTGGAGGCGTTCGTGCGCGCCTTCGTGACGGCGATCCCGGCGGGGAAGCAGAACAGCATGGCGGCGCAGAACCCGCCCTCGTTCGTCCTCGCGGTGGCGCGGGACGCGGGAAACTGGTCGCTCGCCAACGCCTTCGTGCGCCCCGTGCCGCAGCACGCGGACGACCTCGTGGCGGAATCCATCGGGCGGCTCGACAAAGAGTGGGCGGGAATCGCGAAGATGTACGGCACGCGCGCCATTCGCGGCACCTGGTGGTGCGCCTCCCACGAGGTGCCGGAGGTCGCCCTGCGCGACGAGGTGCCGGACGTGGACACGCTCGTCGCGCGCGTGCTCGCGGCGGCAACGGCATGAAGACGCTGCTGATGCGGCTCGCGGGGCCGATGCAGTCGTGGGGGACGCAGAGCCAGTTCCGCGAGCGCGACACCGGGCTGGAGCCGTCCAAGAGCGGCGTCATCGGCCTGCTGTGCGCCGCGCTCGGCCGACCGCGCGAGGAATCCGTCGCCGATCTCGCCGCGCTGAGGATGGGGGTGCGGGTGGAGCACGAGGGGGCGCTGCGCCGCGACTACCAGACCGCCGGCGGCTGGCATCGCCGCGCGGACGCGGGCTACGGCGTGGCGAAGGCGGACGGCAAACCGGGCGGGACGGTGCTCTCCGACCGCTACTACCTCGCGGACGCGGACTTCCTCGTCGGCCTGAGCGGAGAAGACGAGGAGACGCTGCACGCGATCAACGACGCCCTCACCGCGCCGCGCTGGCCGCTCTGCCTCGGGCGTAAGGCGTTCGTCCCCGCCCTGCCCGTGCGCCTGCCGGACGATCCGGCACGCGACGGCCCCGGCGGCATTGAGGACGGCAAAATCGAGGACGTACTCAAGGAATATCCATGGCTGGGATACCGCAGACCCGGCGAGCGGAAGCCGGATCACCTTCGCCTCGTGCTCGAATCCACGGACGGGGACGGGGCGCGGCGGCAGGACGTGCCGATCTCATTCGCGCTGGGGCGGCGGGAGTTCCGCGTCCGCTATGTGGAAACAGACTTCGTCCCGCTCGCGAGCCTGAAACACCAGGGAGGAGAGACCGATGTACCTCTCGAAACTGACGCTGAATCCGCGTGACCGCGATGCGCGACGCGCGCTCGGCGATTGCCATGTGCTGCACACGACGCTGATGCGCGCCTTCCCGACGCTGCCGGGGGAGCCGAACCCGCGCGCGGCGGTCGGGCTGCTCTATCGCGTCGAGCCGTCGCGGGAGGCGGCGCGCGTGTGCATCCTCGCGCAGTCCGTCACCGAGCCGGATTGGTCCCGCCTCCCCGCGTGGTGCGCCGAGGACGAGACCAAGCCCGTCGTCGCCCTCTACGACCGCATCGCGGCGGGCCAAACCCTCACCTTCCGCCTGCGCGCCAACCCGACCAAGTCCACCGGCACGCGGCCCGAGGGCGGCGGGCGGCTCACCAATCCCTATCGGAAGGCGCTGACGGACCCGGAGAAGCAGATCGAATGGCTCGTCCGCGCGGGCGGGCGGGGCGGGTTCGAACCGGTCTTCGTCCAGGTCGCGCGGCGGGCGACGGACGGCACGATCACCGGCGCCGTGGACGTGCCCGATATCCGCATTGTCCCGGAACCCGCTGTCCTGGGGAGCGGCAAGCGCACGCTCGGCTCCGTCCGCTTCGAGGGGCGCCTCGCCGTGCGCGACGCCGACCAATTCCGCCGGACGCTCGCGGAGGGCGTCGGGCGCGGCAAGGCGTACGGTTTCGGGCTGCTCTCGATCGCCCCGGCACGTCGAGAGGCCGCTATGGGGGAATAATCGTCCACAGGTCCATCGCCGACCAGTGATTCGCCGCACCTTCACAATCGAGGAGCACGACATGAGCACGAGCATGGACCTGCATCTGCTGCCCAAAATTCGGGATGGCTGGAGTTACCTCTACGTCGAGCACGCGAAGGTCGAGCAGGAGGCGAAGGGGATCGCGATCTACGACGCGAACGGCAAGGCGCCGGTCCCGTGCGCCTCGCTCGCCCTCCTCATGCTCGGCCCCGGCACGAGCATCAGCCACGCCGCGATCCGTGCCCTGGCGGACAACGGCTGCCTCGTCGTCTGGGCGGGCGAGGAGGGCGTCCGCTTCTACGCGCAGGGGATGGGCGAGACGCGCTCCGCCGCGCGACTGTTGCGGCAGGCATGGCTCGTCTCCGACCCCGCACGACGGCTCGCGGTCGTGCGGCAGATGTACGAGCGCCGTTTCCCGGACCCCCTCGATCCCGATCTGACCCTGCAGCAGATTCGCGGCAAGGAGGGCGTCCGCGTCCGGGATTCGTACGCGCATGCCAGCCGCGAGGCGGGCATCGAATGGCAGGGCCGGTCGTACCGGCGCGACTCCTGGGCGAGCGCCGATCCCGTCAATCGCGCGCTCTCGTGCGCCAACAGTTGCCTGTACGGCATCTGCCACGCCGCGATCGTCTCCGCCGGGTTCTCGCCCGCCCTCGGCTTCATCCACACCGGCAAGATGCTCTCGTTCGTCTACGACATCGCCGATCTCTACAAGGCGGATATGACGATCCCGCTCGCCTTCAAGGTCGCAGCCGCCGGGAAGGAGAAACTGGAGAGCCGCACGCGCCACGCCTGTCGGGACATCTTCTACGCCAAACGACTGCTCGCGCGGATCGTGGATGATATCGACGCGGTGCTCACGATCCCGGCCATCGAGGCGCCGGACTTCGATGCCGATTTCGCCGCACCCGGCGGACTGTGGGATCCCGACAAGGGCGAAGTCGCGGGCGGCGTGAATTTCGCCGACGAACCGGAGGAGGTGTAGCGATGGTGGTGTTGATCCTCGAGCGCGTCCCGACCAGCCTGCGGGGCGAACTGACGCGCTGGATGCTCGAACCGAAAGCGGGGGTCTTCGTGGGCAAACTCTCGGCGATGGTGCGCGAGCGGCTCTGGGAGAAGCTCTGCGAAGGCATGGGCGACGGGGCCGGGATGCTCTTCTACAGCGCCGACAACGAGCAGGGATTCACGATCCGGTACTGGGGCGACACGACGAAGCGGATCGTAGACTTCGAGGGCCTTTCGCTTGTGCAGATCCCCGTATAGCGGCGAGAATGTCAGTATCGTCCCCACGCACGCGGGGGTGAACCGGTGATGGCGCATCGGGTGTCGTGGATGCTCGCATCGTCCCCACGCACGCGGGGGTGAACCGGAGTGTGCCGCTCGCGGAGGCGAGGGCGTGCCATCGTCCCCACGCACGCGGGGGTGAACCGTATGCCCCTCGACAGCCCCAAGTTGAACGAAAATCGTCCCCACGCACGCGGGGGTGAACCGACCTCGCTACGGCATGGGATGTTCCCCTCTCTATCGTCCCCACGCACGCGGGGGTGAACCGAACCGTACGTCACGGCTGCTCTCATGCAGGCCATCGTCCCCACGCACGCGGGGGTGAACCGAGGTTGAAACTGACCTCCACGACCCAACGGGAATCGTCCCCACGCACGCGGGGGTGAACCGACGGTGGACGCGGACAACTTTTCTCTCACTCTATCGTCCCCACGCACGCGGGGGTGAACCGGGCAACGCGACCATGTCCACGTACTGCGGGCGATCGTCCCCACGCACGCGGGGGTGAACCGGCGGACGGCTACACCTATTTCGGCAAGTTCCGATCGTCCCCACGCACGCGGGGGTGAACCGAATGGGCAACGGCGTCGGTTCCTTGCCCACGGATCGTCCCCACGCACGCGGGGGTGAACCGCCATGACATACGACGCGAACAGCATCGCAGTAATCGTCCCCACGCACGCGGGGGTGAACCGACCGAAACGAAACTAACGGCGAAGGTCGTGTCATCGTCCCCACGCACGCGGGGGTGAACCGGCCGCGCCGCTCATCTCGCCGGGCGATATTTCATCGTCCCCACGCACGCGGGGGTGAACCGCCGGGCGCGTCCACCTTGACGGCCGCGAGGGAATCGTCCCCACGCACGCGGGGGTGAACCGAGGTTCGTTCGTGACTCTATCGGTGCGATAGAATCGTCCCCACGCACGCGGGGGTGAACCGCATTTCGCGGTGCTGATGGCGGTGGAACTTGGATCGTCCCCACGCACGCGGGGGTGAACCGGTGTCTGATGGCAAGCATGGCTGCCCCCCTCCATCGTCCCCACGCACGCGGGGGTGAACCGGGCGATGCACGCGGAGCGGGCGCGCACGTGGAATCGTCCCCACGCACGCGGGGGTGAACCGGCGGGCGCGTGGGAAGCGATCGGGCGACGCCTATCGTCCCCACGCACGCGGGGGTGAACCGGAGGCGGCGTCCTTCGGGCCAATGCTCCCGTTATCGTCCCCACGCACGCGGGGGTGAACCGGGAGACTTGATGCCCGCCCGACGCCATGCGCCATCGTCCCCACGCACGCGGGGGTGAACCGCAGCGGCGCGAGGGCATCAGTCTCTTTCCGCTATCGTCCCCACGCACGCGGGGGTGAACCGTACGTCGCGGAACGGAAGGGGAAGCCGGGAACATCGTCCCCACGCACGCGGGGGTGAACCGCAACCAGCAACACTCCTCCTCTACCCGGACGGATCGTCCCCACGCACGCGGGGGTGAACCGTCGCCCACGCCGCTCGCGAAACCGGGCAGGAGATCGTCCCCACGCACGCGGGGGTGAACCGGATCACCGGGCAGGTTGTATTCGATCATCTGCATCGTCCCCACGCACGCGGGGGTGAACCGGTCGGCGTCGGGCCGGTGCCCGTCACCGCCGCATCGTCCCCACGCACGCGGGGGTGAACCGTATGCCCGCCGATGCGCAAGGGGATACTTGCGATCGTCCCCACGCACGCGGGGGTGAACCGAAGCCGCCGTCGTTGCGCGCTGTCCAGTCACCATCGTCCCCACGCACGCGGGGGTGAACCGTGGAGATCGCCACGGAAGAGATCTTCGTCCCCATCGTCCCCACGCACGCGGGGGTGAACCGGTTGCCTTCGAGGAAATCTGCCCGCTCCGTGGA
>JAABUZ0100006712.1_pt1 | contig 14244 bp, 18 predicted proteins | sample 5562091 | NCBI WGS metagenome assembly JAABUZ01 (sample SAMN12813069, study PRJNA571459) | rock metagenome | isolation source: Antarctica rocks | place: Antarctica: Victoria Land, Linnaeus Terrace sud | collected 2015-12-21 | reverse complement strand
CGATGTTTCGCTACAAAGCCCTGATTGGGTCCGCGCTGCGCGCTCGGACACTCCAAGCGCAAAAGACGGAAGCTCGTGTCGCCTGCTCGGTGATCAACCGCATGACCCAACTCGGAATGCCGGTCTCACAACGCATTTGGTAAAGCAGCCCAACAGACCCCAGTTCGTCCCTGAAGGGATTTATGCACCAACGCCGCATAGTGGCGAAACACGTGGGGATGAACTGGCTTCTGAATGCCGGCGCGTTGTCCGGCGTTGGCGCACAAGACACGCAAACTCTTGCCGCCCATCGGATGCTCCTGCCGTTCTTGCGAAGGGAACAGCCACTCTTGGGGTTTCCGCCAGCGCCAGTAAACCCGCAGGCGTTCGAGCAGAGCCGGGGCGAGAGGCCCAAGTCGCGTGGTACTTGCCCTTTCCCGTTTCGGATGGGGAGGACCATGCGTTGACTGTCGATGTCGCTGCTCTTCAGCAGGCGCACTTCCTTGGAACGGAGGCCCGTGGCGTAAAGCGTGGCGAGAATGGTCCAGTGCTTCAGATGGCGCGTGTGATCGAGAATCCGGGTGATCTCTTCGGCACTGAGCACGGTCGGCCAGGGCAAAGGACGCTTCGGGCATTGAATTTCCTCATCAAACCAACGCTGCTTGAGGACCCGAACGGAGAGGAAGCGAAGAGCGGCCCGGGCCACATGGATCGCAGGCCAGCTCAGTTTCCTTTCCTGGAGCAGGTGCAGTAAATAGGAGCGCACCTGCTCGGCATTCAGCTGTTCCGGACTCTGGCCGTAATAACGGGTAAATCGCTCGACACAACCGAGATAGGTAGCGATGGTCTCTTCGGAGGAGTTACGGAGTTGCAATTCCTCCCTCATTCGCTGTAGCAGCTTCATCATAAAACGACCTCCTTTGGTCGTTTCTGCATCATGCCCTTTCGCAAATGAGTCGACTACCCGCTACCAGTACTGCGCGTCAGCGCTTCGTTCCAAGTGGGGTTCTCGGTAAAGTGCCCTTCGACAATACGGGTGCCGGTCAGGTTACGTTCGTGCCCTTCTCAATCTCACTTTCCGGGTTGCTGACCAACCGCGAACAACTCCGAAGCAGTGCTGGACGGTCGTTCACCCTTGATACGAGGCTCCTGTGCGGGATTGCCGAACGGCGTCGGACACAGCTGTCTGCTACTCACCTCGTAATTTCGAGTTGCTGGTTCTGCAGTGCGCGGGGGAGCACGCATGGGCGGTGGGCGTGAGTCGCTTCCGGACGATCCCGACTGTTTCGGAATCGTTTACTCCCGAGATCCGAACGGGACTTCTGTTCGGCGTCATCGACCTGGAGCTTCGGGAGCGGATCCGGCTTGTTTGGGGCAAACGATGGATGCGCTCTCCGTCTGTACATTGAGACCCTCGACCCAGCGCAGTTCATCGCCGTTTTGATAGACGAGAAGCGCACCGTCGGCACCTAACAAGCGACCTTTGGGCAAAGAGGGAGCCGGTTTCCAGGTACTGGTGGACCTGTCAAAGACGGATATACCGACGCGCTTTTCCCTCATTCGGTGCTCTCCGTAGAGCAAGCTGTCGGAATCGAAAGCGACCGGCATGACCCATTCCGGCGCGCTGAAAGTGTCCGTCCATTGCCCGATCAGTTGACCTTGCAGATCGAGCTCAATCCACACCTGCTTATGGTTGCCGAGCAGGAGCGCGGCGCCTATGCGGTCTTTGCTGGCGCGGAGTCGCCAATGGCCGATGAAGGGAGCAACCGCTCCATCCAATCCAGCACCTTCCCAGGCAGGAAGTGTGGAGCGCGGCACAAAAGAGCCGAGCAGCTTGCCATCACGCGAGTAGTGACGGAAGGTCATGAAGTCGGCATCCGGTTGAGCCTTGCTGTTCCACTGATCACCGAACATCCAGATGGAGTGATCGGGGGCAAAGCATACTTGAGATGGCCTGTAGGGCTGGGTCTCGACGATGCGGATTTGATTACCGGTTTTGTCGACGAGTGCGAAGCCGGCTCGCAGACTGGAATTAACCCAGTAGGCGAGCGCGGACGTGCCGTCCGAGTCGATGTCAACGCTGATGGGGGTGTTGGTTTTCGTGCCGTCGGGAAGGGTCAGGGATGTGAGGTCGAAGAGGCGGCGGCCATCCGTGTCGTAAAGCGTGAGGCTATGAACCTGGACGAGATCCCAGGCGGCGACAAAGCCATGGTCGAAGGCGGCCCCGGGATTGGAGCGGCTGAGCTCGTCGAATGTGATGGACGCTGGATGTTGCGCAACGGCAACTGCGGAGAGGGCGATCAGGACAACAAGCAGACGCACGTTTTAGACATGACCTCCGTTGACGATCATTATCGCGCAATTGGGCACTGGGGCTGAGGCATCAATGGCTGACTATTGGCCTACAAAAGGGTCCCCGAGTAGAAAGATTTCCGAGTTTTCAACCAGGTGTTTGCGCGTAAACATGGACAAAAAGGTAAGACTCAATCTCCTCTGGGTGACGATCGCTTGTCTCACGGCAGCGCCTCTTGAAAGTCGCGCTCAAGACGTCACGCTAGCGGTTGCCCATCGCTTCGGAATCCACGTCCCGCAGAAATTTGAAAACGGTATGTGGTTCTCGGAAGCGGCAAGTTTGCTGCCAACGCAGGCGTGCTGTTTCCGGATTGCGATCGGATCACGGGCCAACCGTCAGTTGCATAATTTACCGGCATGATTATGTCACGGTCGAGGAGGACCGTGATCCCATGGCCCAAAAGCGTTCACCGAAGAAACGGCGGCTTGTTCCGAAAACCGTCTTACGTCTGCCCGACCTCGACCAAGCGAAAACGGCTGTGCTCCACAGCCTGACTTCGGCCGATGCCCAGCGTGGCTATCGTCACGCCATCAAGGAGTTCATCGGATGGTACTGCTCCGAACCGCGGCTGTCCTTTAACAAAACCGTTGTCCTCCGCTATCGCGTTCGTCTGGAAAGTCGGAAATTAGCACCGGGCACCGTCAACCTGCGCCTTGGTGCTGTGCGCCGCTTGGCCTGCGAGGCGGCCGATTGTGGGCTACTCAGCTCCGATCTGGCGGCTGGCATCCGACGCGTGAAAGGGGTCAAGAAGCTGGGCATTCGCCTGGGGAACTGGTTAACCATCGAACAAGCGGAGGCTCTACTCGCCGCGCCCAACGCAGAGCGATTAAAAGGCAAGCGGGACCGGGCCATTTTGGCCGTGCTGCTGGCCTGTGGCCTGCGACGACAGGAGGCCGTAGAGCTAACGGCGGCACATCTGCAGCAACGGGAAGAACACTGGGCCATTGTGGATCTACGCGGGAAGGGAGGGCACACCCGGACGATTCCGATGCCGGACTGGGTGAAGGAGATCCTGGACGAATGGCTGCAAGTGGCGGGTATCACCTCGGGCAAGATCTTCCGGCGGGTGAACCGAGTGGGCCAGGTCTGGGGAGAGGGTCTGACCGAGAAAGTCGTCTGGCATCTTGTGAAAGAGTTCGCAGCCAAAGCCGGAATCGATCGACTCGCACCCCATGATTTGAGAAGGACCTGCGCCAAACTCTGCCATGCGGCGGGAGGAGAACTGGAGCAGATCCAATTTTTGTTGGGGCATGTCTCTGTGCAAACGACGGAACGGTATCTGGGCTGCAAACAACGCCTCCGCGACGCAGTCAACGATCGTCTCGGCATCGGACCCCAACGGAATCAAAACAAGATAGAGTAGTTGACCGGTTGCGGGCTAACCGTCCGCAAGCCGGAAGCTGCGGCTGAATGCTAAACAATCACAGGGATTGCTATTGACTTCTCAGATTCGGAAATAAAGACCTTGCGCGTAGTTCTCTCGGTCGGAACAGATCAATGGAAAAGGTAAACGACCTGGATGAGTGAGGAACGGTAAACGGGTTTTCCAGGCCGCTCTGTGGTGACGAACTCTCCGGCTCCCGCCAAGTGCGCCGCTGCTACACGCAGAGCATCCATCGCGGCCAGGCCCGACTTCGCCGCCTCGGTTTGCGCTAACCTCTCAATCTGAATTAGATCTCGCATCCACTCGGCTGCGCGAAAATACTCTTCGTAAAATGCCTTTTCCAGACGCTTTTTGTTATAGATTGCTTTCGGAACTAATTCCCAATAGACGAACGGACTTGTGACGAATACCCGATCGCTATCTTCGAGAAGTCGTAAGGCGCGTTCCTGGTCTGGGCCAGTGGCGCGGGCCCCGGCTAGCAGTACGCCGCTGTCCAGAAAGGTCCGGACCACGGGGGATTAGCGAATCCCGCTACGGCGCTGGATCATCTCCCGTTCGAGTTCGCGCCGTGTAAATGGCCTTTCGCCTGAGGCAGCGATCTTGGCGCTAATGCGGCGGAGTTTTCGCCCTAGCGCCGACACGGCCGGTTTCTCCTGGTTCTTCCTCGTCGTGTTGATCTCCGCGACTCTCGCCATCACACGTATGATAAATGAAGTCACGAAGGCTCTGCTGCTTGTGCCAGAGAGGCGGCAGGGCAGCGCTGATTCCAGAATCTAAGCAACGACGCAAGGAAGAAAGAGCGTCACTCTAACGGCGAGCGCCGGCCGAGTCAGGGCCAATCAAGAATGAAGCAGATTGCGGCCAACATCTGGCAAGTCTCCAGCTCACTTTCCTGTTTGCTGACGACTCACCCAGTTGAGTCCGGCTCGTTTCCTGGCCGCCTGTGATACAGCGCGGACCACAGCGGATATGAGGTGCCGATTAACAAGGCTGCCCCTGCGGTCCATAGCGAGGTTCGACCCACGCGTATCCAGCCCCAGTATTCGAACAATGGCAAGGGCAGATACAGCAACGTACCGCTGATTGTGCCGGGCGAATATGTGCGGCTGTTGTAGCTGGCCCACAAATGCCAGCAGCCATTGGAAAACAGGATTCCGGAGAACGTGAGCAACAAAACCACACCGAATGGAGTGTTGCCAGCCATAGCACCTTCCAATAAGGTGACCAAGAGGCCCGTGTTTATGATCACGAGAAAGCGTCGAGTCACGCTCTTGGTGTTGACCCGATACCTCCGATACCAGCGCGGAAAACCACCCGGCCACACGAACTCCTCAAATACATGGAGGCAGGTCGTACCCAGTGGAGCCCACAGAAGCCATTGGAGACTTGCTGGCATATGGTTCAGAATACGCTTGCATTTTCCCCAAAGTCCAGCTTGGTTCCGGACCGCGGTCGAATAACGCGCTATCCGTAGATGTGCTGTCGCAAAGTCCTGGTGGGTAAACCTTTCACAGTTCGCTCCAGCCAGATTAGTAATGGAAGCCGCCCATGCATTATGCGATCGTTTTACAGCAGTTCCGGCGGACCCTAACTGACTTGCGGGTACCTCTCTGAACTGGTTGGACACAATCTGTGTTGGGAACTCTGTTGTCGCCAGCAACACTTCAGAACAAGTCCGGTGTTTCGCCAGTTGTCAGTCTCAGGCAAGCTAGACTTAATAAATCCATGAGGGACGCACCGGAGATCAGTAGCCTACCTGACTTGCGTTTCGACAGAATTGTCCAACGGGAGAAGGGACTCAATCGAGGCTTGTCCACGGGCCAGATCTCCATGATTGCGATTGGGGGTGCCATCGGCACCGGGCTCTTTCTGGGAAGCGGGTTCGCCATGAGCTTCGCTGGTCCCAGCGTTTTGGTCAGCTATGGCATCGGAGCACTCATTGCTCTGTTGCTCATGGGCTGCTTGGCCGAGATGACGGTTGAACATCCCACCTCTGGCTCATTCGGAGCTTATGCTGAATACTACATCGGCCCACTAGCCGGTTTTCTGGTGCGCTATGCCTATTGGTTCGCCGTGGTTGGAGCAGTGGGAACGGAGGTCACCGCCGTCGCGGTCTATATGCGATTTTGGTATCCCAACGTACCGGGCTGGCTTTGGATCGTTGCTTTTTCCGTCGCTCTTGTCAGTGTCAATGCTGTGAACGTAGAGGTGTTCGGGAAGGTCGAATATGGCTTTTCCCTGTTGAAGATCGTCGTCATCTTCCTCTTCATCCTGATGGGAGCGGCAGCTGTCTTCCTCGCACCTCCTGGAAGCGAAATTGGATTTCATAACTACACATCGCGCGGCGGATTCTTTCCTAAAGGCTGGTGGGGTATGTGGGTGGCCGTGATCGTCTCTATTTTCAGCTATCTGAGCATCGAAATGATTGCCGTCGCCGCGGGTGAGGCGCGCGATCCGCAAAACGCTATTACAAGCGCCTTTCGCGTCACTGTTTTTCGACTCATCTTTTTTTACCTGGTAACGATCGCATTGATGCTCGCGATTGTTCCCTGGAACGCGAGTGGGGTAGAGGGAAGTCCCTTCGTCAAAGTGATGCGGGCAACCCATGTACCGGGCGCAGCAGGAATCATGAACTTCGTTGTCCTGATCGCCGCCTTGTCAGCGATGAACAGTCAGCTCTACATCACGACACGCATGATGTTCAGCTTGTCACGGGCAGGTTATGCGCCGAGCTCTTTCGGGCGGCTCAGCGCCCGAGGCGTTCCGGTCTCTGCCTTGCTGGTATCCACGATAGGGATCGCCTTGGCAACGCTCCTGATTGTCCTCTATCCGGAGACTTCATTTACTTTGATGATGTCTCTGGCCATGTTCGGCGCTCTGTTTACCTGGCTTATGATCTTTGTCACTCATCTCTTCTTCCGGACTAAGCAGACGGGGAAGATACTTCAGTTCCGCATGTGGGGCTATCCGTATCTCAGCCTGTTGGGCGCTGCCCTGATGATGGCCATCCTCTTGACCACGCTGCTGACCTCGGAATTCAGAATGACTACTCTCTTCGGTGCACCTTTTCTGCTGATTCTCACCGGGGTCTTTCAAGTACGGCATCGGAAGCCCGCCTCGGGTCAGGAAGGTCCGGCTACGATTTAGAGGATGGACTCCTTACTTGCGTGGCGTCAGGAATTTCCGATTCTGGCTCATACAACTTATATGATCAGTCATTCGCTGGGGGCCATGCCTCGTCGAACGGCAGACTCGTTGCAACGGTTTGCTGAAACGTGGGCTAGGCGGGGCATCCGGGCCTGGGAAGAAGGTTGGTGGGAGATGCCCGTGACGATCGGCGATCTGATTGGCAAAATCATTGGAGCCGCCGAGGGAGAAGTGGTCATGCAGCAGAACGTATCGATCTGCCAGTGGATCGTGTGCTCCTGCTTCGATTGGAATGGCCCCCGCAATAAGCTTGTGACGGACGGGTTGAATTTTCCCTCGAACGACTACATCTATTACGGACTGCAACGCCAGGGAGCCGTCGTGTGTAGTGTGCCGTCAGCTGACGGGTTGACATTGCCGCTTGAATCCATGCTGGCCGCGATTGACGAACAGACGCAATTGGTTTCGGTTTCTCATGTCGCCTTTCGTAGCTCCTTTGTACAAGACTTGGCGGCCATTACCCGGCGGGCGCATGAAGTAGGAGCGATGGTAATCGCCGACCTTTATCAATCCGCTGGCACACTGCCGGTGAATGTGCGCGCCCTTGGCTTGGACTTCGCCACCGGCGGGTCGGTCAAGTGGCTATGCGGAGGACCTGGTGCCGGTTACCTGTACGTGCGACGAGACTTGTGGCCCAAGTTAGAGCCAACGGCGACGGGATGGATGGCGCATCGTGCACCGTTCGATTTTGAGGGCAAGCCAATTGATCTCGCTCCTGACGCTTTTCGCTTCCTGAACGGGACTCCGAACGTACCAGCGCTGTATTCGGCACGGTCCGGCTATGAAATCATCCAGGAGGTCGGAGTGGACAAGATTCGGGAAAAATCCATGCGACAAACACAACGGCTGATTGACCTGGCCGATGAGGCGGGCCTGCCCGTGCGCACGATGCGCGATCCGAAGCTGCGGGGCGGGGTCGTGATTTTGGATGTAGCAAACGGAAAAGAAATCACGAAAGAATTGGCGCGGCGTGAAGTGCTGGTTGACTTTCGTCCGCAGGCGGGCATCCGGATTGCGCCCCACTTTTATACGTCGGACGACGAGCTGGAGCATACAGTAAATGAGATTCGGTCCATGGCGAATACGTTCGGCAAGGCTGGCGGATGAACATTCTCGAGTTACCGCCTCCGGAACCCGGCATTCGCATCCATTACGGCCCGGATGTGAATCAATTCGGAGAGTTACGCGTGCCTGCTGGCAAAAAGCCGCACCCAGTCGTGATTTTTCTACATGGCGGGTTTTGGCGGTCCCGGCATGACCTCAGCCACACGGGCCATCTCTGCGTCGCTTTGACTGGTGCCGGATTTGCCACCTGGAGCTTGGAATACCGACGCTTGGGGCAGGCGGGAGGCGGCTGGCCTGGCACACTGGACGATGTTCGACAAGGCGCAGCGCATTTGGAAAGAATAGCCGGTCCATACGAGCTTGACTTGAGCCGTGTTGTCGCCGTTGGGCATTCAGCTGGCGGTCAACTGGCTTTGTGGCTTGCCAGTCAGCCTGAAGTCCCGTTGCAGGGCGTGGTGGCGCTGGCGGCTGTCTCTGACCTGTGGTTGGCTTGGTCGCTGGGGCTGAGCGATGGAGTTGTTGCTCAATTCCTGGGTGGCACTCCAGACGAGTTTCCCGATCGTTACGCGTCCTGCTCACCGGTTGAACTTCTGCCGCTTCGCACACCGCAGCGTTTGGTGCACGGTACAAAGGATAACGTCGTTCCGTTTGGCATGAGTGAGCGGTTTGTGCAGATCTCGAAGAACGGACGATTGGTTGTTTTAAACGGTGCGGGGCATCACGAAGTCATCGACCCGCGATCAGAGGAATGGCCGATGGTGATAAAGAACATGACAGAGTGGGACTCGATACCAACGTGACTTATATCGACAGTCTGTCGACTATGGGCAGACTGCGTCATGATCTCGTGATGCGCCGCCCAACCGGCGTTTGGTTCAATTTTAATGAGCCAACTCAGTCCGTATGCGCCTGGCAATGAATTGGTGAAGGTCGGCAAGAAGACCTTACGAACCGCCAAGCTCAAGACGACCGCGGCGAAGTGACGCAGCGCACCTTTCGCTTTATTCCTGCCCTCCGACGAAACAAGACCCATGAAGCAACCCGCCTCAACTGTTTCCGTGTTCAATTTCCCATTCCCCGACTCACCAGACCTAATACCAAGTTGCGATCAAACGATGAGTAATGCGAGGGTAGACGTCAGGAGTCGCCCATGCTGTGTATTCCGGTCTTGCTGAATAACGATTCCGGACAAAATGAATAAACTTCTGAAGGCAAAAAACGACGACGACGAAACCCTCATCTTATTTACTCTGAGCAACTTATAGTCGCTGCTAGATTCATTCATTGACTCCGGGATACGTATTCACTCATTCCGGAATGATTATTCACATCAGCGGAATACGCACCATGCACCCTCTGCCATCAAAGGCGCGCCGCAACTCACCCCACTTCCAGCACTGGAGCGTGATCCCCAGCAGGTGGCTTCGCTGGCAGGCTTCACGTGGATCAAGAACATCTCACTGGCCGTCCTCTGAAGTTACTCATCGTTTGATCGCAACTTGGTATAAGCCGCTGGCTCGAGATTGCAGGTGGGAGCCGACTTGCGGGGATCTATCGCTGGCGGCTTGCACGTGACGGCGGAAGTGTTAGAACTTTTAAAAATAGTGAACGCCGAAATGCGTTCAACGAAGATTTGCTTAAGGCACTTAAGGAACTCAAGTACGGGGCGATTACCGTATCTATAGACAAGCAGGCACACCAAGCAAAGTACGGACGGTGGCAATTTGCTTCGTACCACTATTGCATGACCTGCTTAGTGGAGCGCTATGTCAAATGGCTTAATAGATTTCCAAATTTGCGCGGCGATGTGATGGCAGAGTCCCGCAATCGGATTGAGGATGAAAAGCTAAAAGACTCATATACGCGATTCTTCAGAAAGGGCTCTCTATACGAGAGAGAACGCAAACGTCTTGATCGGCTGACATCCAATGAGCTAAAGCTTAGCAAAAAGCAGGCAAATATAAATGGGCTTCAAATGGCTGATCTTCTGGCAAGCCCAAGTTTTCGGCGAATGCTTTGTGAAAGAGAAGGTGTGGAAATGAAAGCGAACTTTGGACGCCGTGTTGCCGATATTCTTCTGGAAAAGTACGACACATCTGGAGGCATTCAAGGAATTTCAGGCTGTGGAACAAAATGGCTCCCTTGAAGCAGAAACGGCCTGACTCGCAGGCCGTCGAAGATTTCATCTTCTACCTCCACTGTGTCAGGGCAATCGCATATAAAAATCAGCATTGAGCGATGAGCTTGCGAAGGAAGCGATCGTCCCATCCCGCACGTTTGAACTTGAGGCGGTTTGACCCTTTGTCCTGGTTGGCTTGGATCGTGTTCAGGGCCAAGCGGCGCCAGATCGCCAGATTGGCCGGGGCGTGATCCTTGCGCGCGCGGGCGTGAACTTCGCGCATCACCACATCCCGTACCCGAGGCAGGGAGTTTTCAATGCTCCAGTGGGCGCGTACCGTGTCCAGAAACTCTTGCGCGGTCATCACGCGGCTCAACAGATAGTAACGGGACTGGGTCTGTACCGTGCCGGAGGACTTGTCCTCGCGCGTGGCCGTGATTTGGCCGAGGCAGGCGAGGCCCGGCCCGTGATGCTGCTCCTGCAGCCAAGTGAGCTCCGTGACCAGCTGCGCCTCTCGGGTTTCGAGGCGGCCGGCGTTGGTGCATAAATTCCTGTGAGGGCTTTTCGGCGGAGATGACAGGATAGGAGCAGACGGTCTCTTCTCCGAAATTCACATGCCCTACCAAGCCAAGCAAGCGCAGCGCCACCCGTTTCCGAAGATGCGGTATCAGGTGAAGAACTGGCGCGAGTATGACCAAGCGCTGCAAAATCGTGGCAGCCTGACCGTGTGGGTCACCCCCGAGGCGATCGCGGCGTGGCAGGCACCGCCCACGGGCCAGCGCGGCCGGTCCCCTTTCTATTCGAATCTGGCCATTGAGACCGGGCACCTGTTGCGCTTGGCCTTTGGGCGACCCTGGCGGCAAACCGAAGGTCTGCTGCGTTCCGTGGTGAGCCTGCTCGGCGTGAGTCTGGCAGTTCCCGACCACACCACCTTTTCGCGGCGGAGCACCGGCCTGTCGCTCCCCACGACGCTGAGGCCGAGCAGCGAACCGGTGCAGGTGGTCCTCGATTCCACCGGTCTGAAGGTCTATGGGGCGGGCGAGTGGCAGCGGGAGAAACACGGTGAGCGCGGCCGTCGGACGTGGCGCAAGCTGCACTTAGCCGTGAATCCCGAGACAAATGAGATCCTGGCTTCGGAGTTAACCAGCCACGAAATGGGTGACAGCTCGCTGGTGGGGCCGTTGCTGAATCAGATCCAGAGTCCGATGACCTCGGTGACCGCCGATGGCGCGTACGATGGTGAGCCCGTCTATCGTACGATCGCCGCCCGTCAGCCGGACTCGCCTCCGGCCGTGATCATTCCACCGCGTGTCACGGCTGTGCTCAGCTCTACCACGGAGACTTCGCCCGGCTGGCGGGATCGGCACATCCAGATGATTCAGGAGAAAGGGCGGAAAGGTTGGCAGAAAGCGGTCGGCTATGGCAAACGGGCGCTCGTGGAAACCGCGATGTTTCGCTACAAAGCCCTGATTGGGTCCGCGCTGCGCGCTCGGACACTCCAAGCGCAAAAGACGGAAGCTCGTGTCGCCTGCTCGGTGATCAACCGCATGACCCAACTCGGAATGCCGGTCTCGCAACGCATTTGGTAAAGCAGCCCAACAGACCCCAATTCGTCCCTGAAGGGATTTATGCACCAACGCCCTCCCGTAACGTTGGTCACCTCAGCGTCACGTGTTGCTTGTTCTTGAGTTAAATATGGATTTCTCTATGCGAGGAGATTTCCGAGAGGGACAAGGGGTTCGTATCTCTCGGTTGGTCCCCGTTTTCTGTTATGCCGCTAGGGCTTGGTAAATATAAGAATTACCACGATCTAGAACACCGGACAGTACGCCTGAACCTAGCAAATCATGGGCGGCAGACCCCGTAGGATCCGAGTATTGGATCGCCCTGAAAACGCGGTATGATCTCCAAAACGCCAACGCGTTTCACGCCTCCCGCCCGGTTGGTCCTGTCCCCTGCTCTGGTGACGTTCCTGGCAGCAACGGGTTGACTTCAGGCCGAGATCACCTTTCCGATCGGGACCCTCGTTCTGTTTCGATCGTCTCCTAATAATTTTTATTAAGTCGTTGATTCTAGGTACGAACTCACCGCCCCTGAGCCCAACTCCCGCTGCAAGCTCAGCCCCGGGGAGAGGAGGCCGGCCCGACGCAGGTTGTCGTCAAGGGACGTGTTGCCTCAGTGACGAATCTTACCGCACGATAGATGTCGCTCTGTAGGAGGAGCGCTCTGCCGCCTGTCTCTCTTCTTAAGGCAGGGGAGGAATCGTCGTCGTGCGTGTGCGAATGTGGAAATCCTGATTTTGGATTTCCAAGGAGTTTGGGGAAGGTTGGAAAACCCGGTGTTTGGGTTTTCCAGGCTTTCCCGGGCTCCGTCATTTGCACACGGGATTGTGGAGCTCAATTTGAGAAAGGCAATTCGTATCCGTCCGCGCCACGATGGAGAAAGCAGGGAGAGCATTATCCTCACTGCTCAGGATGAGTTGTCGCGCGATCTCGCTTCTCCACTGCTTGACTCGTCGTTGCAGTGTCCGCAGTTGAGTGTCGGGAAAAACACCCGGATGCTCTTTCTGAAGTTGCTGAAAAAGATCTTTGGCACAAGCCTCCGGGCTAGTCTGCAGTTGTTCCAGGAGATGGGGCCAGACCGCTTCAAACGGGTCGGGCCGGGTACGCCAAGTGCGTGGCGCTCGTTTTCGTTTCTGATGCGTCGGTCCTACTTCGCCTTCTTCCCAAGCCGTTCGGAGATTTTGCAAGAAAGCTTTTGTGGTGAATTCGCTGCTTGGTTCCGCCGCGGGACTCTCTTCCGCGGCCACGAGTTCCTGCTGCCGGGAACGGATGTGTTGCAGGAGCTGAACGGGATCCAGCGTAACAAAAGCTGCTGGGAGCTGCTGCTTGATCGACTCCGGGATCTGATCGGAGGCGAGCAAGCGGTGATAGGGCGTGGCGGGTGCGTGATACTGCTTGGTTACTTTCGCTCCGAGGCGCGTCTTGGATTTCAGTTTGAAGGAGGGTTGAAAGAAGTTGACGTAGTATCGTGAGACTTCGTACAACGCACTCAGCGTTTCGGTAGCTTTCATGCCAGAGAGTCGGCCCTAGCCGATGAGCTTGCGAACGACGGCTCCATTCTTTTGCTCCACCCAGGCTTGATCGTTCTTGCGGTACGCCCGGGAACGGGTAAACTCAATGCCTGTTCTCCGGCAATAGTCCAGAACCGTTTCATTGATGAACGCACTGTCGTTATCGGTATCGAATCCGCGGAGCGGAAAGGGCAGTCTGGCTCGCACCCGTTCGATGGCTTCGACAATCAGATGCTGATCTCGTGCGGCCAGAGCGAGGCACTCGGTCCAGCCTGTGGCGACATCCGTCAATACAAAAGAGTGGACAATACTGTCCGCCATCGACCCACCACCATGGACGACCAGGTCGGCTTCCAGGTACCCGGGCGCTGGGTCGTTCCCATCGGCAAAGGTGCGGACCGGAATACTCTTTCGGAGTGCCGTGGTGACTCCTCGTCGCTGTTGCGTCCCTTTGGTGCGTTCCCGTACGGGGCACAACAGGCGGTCCATGGTAGCAGCACTCACGGTCAACACCTGCTCCCGTATCGCCGGAGGGAGCTGTAAATGACCGTGCTGTTCCATGGCTTCGATCAGCACGGGGATCAGCGGCTTCAGGCGTTTGCCGCAGAGTCGGTCCGAGGCTTCCCACAGCAGCGTCAGTGCTTCTTGTACCGCTTCCTGGTAAATGCGTCTGCCAATCCGGGGCTGTTCCGCTTCCACTCGATTGGCATCTTGCCCGAGTAAGTGCAAGGCGTACTTCCGATGATATTGAGTCAATTGCACAAACTCATTGAGGATTTCTGTCTTGTGCTCACGCTCTGCCGTTTGATAACGCTTCCTGACGGCTCTGATTAATTCTTGTCTCGTGATCAAACTGAGTTGCCTTTCCATTTGCTGCCCCGTGGTTCACGGGTAACATTTTGTTGAGGCAACGACCCCGCACCGGTAAGGAAAATCTTGAGTGTATGTCCAGCAAAGGCTGGTGTATTCAGTGGGAGTCAACCCCACCAGGACAAGAGTCAGAGTTCTGTAGCTTGGATAGTCGGGCGGAAGGAAACTGAACCCCGAGAGTCTATCGACAAAGC
>JAABUZ0100006711.1_pt1 | contig 14244 bp, 13 predicted proteins | sample 5562091 | NCBI WGS metagenome assembly JAABUZ01 (sample SAMN12813069, study PRJNA571459) | rock metagenome | isolation source: Antarctica rocks | place: Antarctica: Victoria Land, Linnaeus Terrace sud | collected 2015-12-21 | reverse complement strand
GGCGAACTTCATTGACCACGGTAACGGTGGATGCGTCGGGCCGCTTGGTCACCGGAATGTAGATCGTGCGTTTGCCATTCAGCAGAGCGTAGCCGGCCAGCGTGTCCGATGAGTCGGATACGCTGCCCACGTCGCGCATATAGATAGCGGCTCCGGAGCCGAGTTTGAGGGGAATGTTAAGGAGATCGTTGATCTGCGTCACCGTGGAGTCAGTCGTTACCAGCGTATGAAGCGTTCCGATATCGGCGTTCCCCGCAGGCTGGATGCTATTTCCGGTGGTGAGGGCGCTGACGACTTTCTCGGGGGACAAGCCGTATGCCTGCAGCTTTTGCGGGTCGACGTTGATGACAATGGTTCGCTGATTTCCTCCGAAGGGAGGCGGCGAAGAGACGCCAGGTAAAGTCGCAAAGACCGGCCGAACTCGATTGAGGGCAAGGTCCTGGATTTCGCCCAGAGTTCGTGACGGGCTGGAAAAAACCATGTAGCCCACCGGCAACGTTCCAGCGTCGTAGCGGATGACGAACGGGGCGACCGTCCCTGGCGGCATAAAGGCACGGGCACGATTGACGTATGAGATCGTCTGCGAGAGCGCTTCCGTCATATCGGTACCGGGGTGAAAGGTGAGCCGGAGAAGCGCGGTTCCCTGGATCGACTTCGCCTCCACGGTCTCGATCCCGTTGATGTAAAGGAAGTGGTACTCGTAATAAAACGCGAGAAACCCTTCCATCTGCTGCGGGCTCATGCCTCCATACGGCTGCGCGACATAGATCACCGGCAGGTCGAGACTCGGCAGAATGTCGACGCGGGTCCGCATGATGGCCAGAACGGAGGCCAGCGCGAGGGCCACGACGAAGACGAGAACGGCAATCGGGCGCCGAAGCGCAGTGCGAATGAGCCACATAGATGCTTAACTCCTTTCCGTCATGGTTGACTCTTGAGCAATTGAAGGAAGGGGGCGAGATCGCCCTGCGCGGCTGTAACACCAAGCTCTGCGCGCCAGACGCTGAGCCTTGCGATCGCGTCATCCGCCTCGGCCTGGGAAAGAACCCCTTCCGTCGTGGCTACGTCGACGACGGTTGCGAGCGAGGAGCGATAGCGAGCCTGCTGCTGCTGTTCACTGGCCTGTGCGGCCGACAACTCGATGGGTGTATTCGCGGCGATTTTGCGAGCTCCGGCAAGTGTGGCCCTCGCCTGTGCGACAGCAACCGAGATCTCATCGCTCACCTGGTTGTAGCGTGCCTGTTCTGCTTGAGTATTCGCCTGCTGAACCTTCTTCTGTTCTCGAAGACCGAAGTAGTCGAAGACAGAAAACGTGACCTGAACGCCGGCTGCCCAATTGAACTTATCGGGGAGAAGCCCAGCAGTGCCACCTGGGAACTGACCATTCAGGTCTGTACCCGCTCCTCTGCCAGAGATCGCCCCAAGGGTGTTGAAGACAGGAACATAGCTGCGATCAAGGATGCGCCTTTGTGCGTCCTGCTGCTGGATCAGGAAGCTCTCCTGAAGAGCTGCCGGGTTAGCCGTTGTCTTCGTAGTCTCCAGATCGGAAACAGGAAGCGCGGCAAGCACCTGGGAGGCATCGATCTCCGGATGCTCCTCAGCAGGGCGCAGATACTTTGAAAGGGCGGACCTGCGCACATCTTGTTGCGTCTGCGCCTGGACCAATTGATTCTGAGCAAGCGCAAGCTGCGCATCAGCCTGTGACGCGTCCGCACCGGGCCGCAGTGAGTTGTCTACGAGAACGTGGATCGTCTTATTAAACGTTTCGAGCCGTCTGACGTTGGCTTCTGCCACCGTCACGAGCTGGTGTGCCGCCGCCAGATCGAGAAATGCACTTGCTGCACCCACGCTGCCTTCCAGCGTGGCCAGAGCAGCCGCCTGTTTAGCTGCTTCAGTTCCTTGCAGTGCGGCGTTCACCCTCGCGGCCCGAACACCGAAGTCAAAGGGTTGCCAACTCAGCAACGCGCCCCCTCCACTGCTCCATGCATTCCGCGACACGTCTATTCCAATCACCGGACCCGTTATAGGCGAGATCACTCCTTGCGGCAGAAGAAGACCGTAAATGTTGTTCGCCGTGGCTCGATTCGTCTGCCATAGCAGATCGGTTCGCGGGAGGTAGGCCGTGCGGGCAACGCCGACCGTTCCTTGCGCCGCCCTCTGTTGAGCCTGCGCCGCCTGGATGGCAGGATAGCTCCTCTTTGCCAGGTCAATCACCTGTTCGAACGTCAATGGCCGGCTGCGGGCTGCTTCGGAACTTTGGGCAGAGAGCGCGACCGAGATCATAAGCAGACAGGCTGTTGAAGCAATCGCAAATCCTGCTCGTGAAAGATCACAGCGGGTCATCGTGGGCGGTGAAGTTTGTTCTTTCATCTCCGCCTATCTCTGATCGACCGGACGCATGATCCGTAGCAGTGGATGGCCGTCCACGTTTTCGAGTGGGAAGTAGACCAGATGGGTTTTTGGATCGACAGAAACCGTGTGGGCGTGTGGCATCACAAAGGATCCCAAAGAGGTGAGGCTCTTGTCATCACTCTGAAACACAGTGACAGTGCCGGACTCGGCCGAAACGTACAAGCGCTTCAGGCCTGGATCGTATGCGAGCACGTCGGGATCTTCGCCTACTTGGTAGTCGGACAAGATCTTCATCGTATTAAGGTCGACCATGGCGAGCGAGTGATTCTCTTCGCCGGCGACGAAGGCCACGTGAGCACGCGGATCGAGCGCGATGCCATGCGGGTTCTTGATCCCAGGAAGCGTTACACGGCTGACAATCTGGTTCGTCGTCGGATCAATCACCGCAAGCAGATTTACACCGTGTACCGCTACCAGGATGTGACCGGAGATTGCGTCGTACACCGTATTTCCCGCGCCGCCGCCCAGAGGGATGGTAGTGATGAGCTTATTGCTCGCCGCGTCGATTACCGCATCGACGCCCCCGCGCTCGTCCGAGACGAAAACCTTGTTCTGCTTGGGGGCATAGGCCAGGCCATCGGGGTAGATGACTGGTCCGGCCGTGCCCGCGATCTTCAGCGTTTCGGTGTCGAGGGCCGTGACCTGGTGGGCCCCTGTCGAAGACGCATAGACTCGGTGAATCTCAGGCGCGACCGCAACGCCGTGCACACGCTTGAATCCGTCCAGATTGGCGACAACTTTCCTCGTCGAGGTATCGAAAACCACGAGTTGGTCGGCGTTCATGTGTGCGATGTAAAGACGGCTGCTCAAAGAATCGAGGGTCTGATAGTCGAAGCGGACGGCCGGGCCGGGCATCGGGACATCCGCCACCTTCGTCAGCACCTTTTCGACCGCCCCGGGAGACTGCGCAAACATCTCCGACGTGGAAAAACAGAGAACTGCGGCCGAGCCGCGAACCAAACTGCGGAAATCGATCTTCATGCGTTCATGCCCTCTTTGCCGGTCATTTCGTTGCGGATTTGACGGAGTTGGTCTGGTCAAGAGCGGCGCGTAGCCCCTGGGCCAGCTTCGTAGCATCGTCGTTGGCCCAGAAGTGCATGAAGTAGAGGTGCGGCTGTTCCGTGAGCATGTGATTGTGGACGGCCTCGACCTCGATTCCGTGTGTTCGAAGTGCCTGGATGACCGGGTTTACCTCGTTAGCGAGCAGAACGAAGTCCCCGGCTATTGCCGCTCTACCTGAGCCTGTCGGCTGGAAGTTGATGGCAGTCGCTGTGCCCATCGAGGGCGGGATCTCCATGCCGCCATCGGTGATCTTCTCCTTCCGGGGGATACCGAACTGAAGGATGCCGCCATTGACCTTGCCCGAGAAGCCCAACGCTTGCTCGACGCCCTTCGTGTCGAGATCGACCGGCTTGGATGTAGCATCTGGCATTCCGGTCGTTGGTGCCGGAGCTTCCGCAACGTTCGATGTGCGAGGCGAGGAGCCGCCTGGCGTCTTGGTCAAAGCCAGCGCCGACGCGAGAGAGATAGCCAGTTTGTCTGCATCTCCGTGGCCAGCGACATGCATGTACATGATGCGTGGCGTCTCACCTAGCAGGTGATTGTGAATTGCGGTCTGTTTGATTCCTTCCTGCTGGAGTTTCAACATCACCGGCTCGATCTCGTCCTCGGTCAAGACAAGATCGCCCATCAGCATGGTCTCGTTGCCCATTTTTTTGAACGCGGCCCATGATCCGAGAGCGAGGCCGGGGGCGATCGTCACGCCGTCTTTTGTGACCTTCAAGTCCTTACGCGGCATCGCGAACTTGTATACATCGCCGGGTTGCATCTGCCCGGACCGGCCTAGAGCCGCGTCGATCGGCTTCCAGTCGTTCGCGGCAGGGAGCTGCTGAGCCAAGAGCGGCGCGACAGCAGCGAGCAAGAGAGCAGGCGAGCAAAGACGATAGAGCTTCATAGAGTGTCCTCGGTTTATGGAATGGAGTGGTAGAGCCCCTCGGTGAGGTCCATCCCTCGCCGAAGCAACTCATCGTCAGGGATGCCCTGTGCTGCCCATCCCTTCAGAATCTGATTCATGGTGTTTCCTTCGGAACGGCCGAACTTCCCGTCCTCAAGATCGGCATCGTGGATCGCCTCTGCAATTTGCAAAACCCTTCGGTCAGTCACGTCAAAGGCAAAACAGAGCGTCTCGAACGTGCAGCGGTCTTCCTCGTGTCCAAATCCCGCGCCTTGGAACATGTCAAAGGGAACCGCTTCGGCGTGGGCCGCAGGATCGCCCCCGAAGACAAACTCCGGCCCCGAGTCGATAAAGCGGGTGATGAGCCATGCGGACGACACGCGGTCGATCCCGGGCCTGGGGCGCGTTATCCAGCAGCGCCGTTGATAGTCGACCTTCGTAGCTCGTCCTTTGCCAGTCTTAGCGGAAGCCCGGGGCTGCTCGGCTCGTGTCAGAGCTGCTTCCGCCTTGGAACGCATGGGATTCTCAAAAAAGTCGATTGCTACGATCTCCTCGTAGCGCCGCCGGAGTCGTGGCATTTGACCCAAAGCCCCCCTGACGGCTGGTGTGAGTTTCTCGATTTCACCGAGGAGGGCGGCGTAATCGACATTGCGAGCGCGTCGGAAAGCCTCTTGTTGCATTGTTGGTGAGACATCGTCGATCGTTTGTATCTCGAGAACAGAAGCCTCGCCTCCATGCTCACGGATGGCCGCCGCCAACCACTCGAAGCGCTCCTGGTGAATTGGACCGTTCGGCAGGATTGATCCTGCGTTACGAAACGGGATGGAACCAAATCTCTGCAATTTCCTCCAAATCTGTACACGCTCGCTAGCTTTGCTCGACGGCAACGTGAACACCAGAAGCAGCCATGCTGAACTCGCCCTCATTGGTGTTATTTTCATAACAAGACGATGTTACGGGGATTGAGTATGATGCGCAAGTTGAGCCGTCGCAAACTTTCACCTTGCGAGTTCTTTGCTTCGAAACTTCAAAAGGGCTGGCAGTGCCCGACTTGGTTGGCGTGGGTTGAAGTGGTGGTTTCAGAAAGCACAGACTTGATCAGAGTCCGCAACGGCAGGAGATCCCGTGCAGTCTTGGCATGGTTCCGTCCAGCGACGGTATGCAGTGACCGTGAGGATCGCTTTGCGGATTACCTAGCTTTTTCGCAATCCGGGCCTCGAACTGCTCTGAGATGAAGTGCTCCAGGCGTTCCGCTTCATCGTGCAGGTCTTCGAGCGGGTAGTTGAGAATTTGGAAGAGAAAGGTTTCGACGAGCCGGTGATGCCGGACGATTTCGAGCGCACGCTTCCGTCCAAGCGCCGATAGCCTCACCCCCTGACCGCGTTCGTAGACCACGAGCGATCTCTTTGCGGCAGCGAGCTTTTGCAGCATGTTGGTCACCGACGCGGGCGCTTTCTTCAACCGGGCAGCAAGCTCCGAGCCGCCGACACAGCGCTGTTCGTCGCCGCTCAAGCTGTAGATAGCTTTAAGGTAATCGTCAACCGCTTCGCTGTTCCTGGGCAAAACCGTCTTCACGGAGACCACCTCGTGCGTGCTTCTGTTAGGCTACCCTAAGAAGTATTTAGGTTGACCTAAAACATGCGCAAATCCCCACTGGCTCCGCTGCTGTCCTCGCTGATCGTGATGATGCTTGTTCCGACTATTGCCCCGGCGCTCTTTGGCCAAAGTGGCACCTCGAGCGCGTTGGCTGGGAACGTGGCCGACGCGAGCGGAGCCGCGATCCCAGCAGCGACCATAACCGCTGTAGAAATCGACAACAAGGCCACACGCACCGGCAAGACCGATGCGGCCGGCCACTACCTGTTCTCTCAGATCAATCCGGGAATTTACCAGGTCTCGGCGGCTGCGGCCGGCTTTGGCCCCTCGACCTCCCCGCCTACCACCGTCGGTGTCGGACGTACGGTCACATTCAATTTCTCCATGCAGCCAGGCTCGGCTAGCGAGACCGTCACTGTGAATGCGGAACAAGGTCTGCTCAGCCTCGACAACCCAAATATCACCACGACGCTGGACGAAAAGACCATCAAGAGCCTGCCTAATCCGGGGCAGGATCTGACCTTTGTCGCCCAGTTTGCTCAGGGTGCTTTGATCAACACGGCAGGTTCGTCGAACGATGCCAAAGGCGCGGGAGGCTACGGCAACGTCGAGTTCAACGGGCTGCCTGCCACCTCGAACGGCTACATCCTCGACGGCTTCGACACAAACGACCCTTGGCTGGGCCTCAATATCGGCCTATCGACCAACCTGGTGATTGGGCTCGATGCGATCCAGCAGGCCACCGTCAACACCAACTCCTTCGCGGTCGATCAGGGCCGCTACGCTGCCTCGCAGGTGGACTATTTTACAAAATCGGGTACCAACGCCTTCCATGGTGACGCTTACGAGGTCTGGAACGGCTCGCTGCTCAACGCGCAGAACTACTTCCTGCACGCGAACGACACCCCCGGCAACGTCGCGAAAAAGTCCCGGTCGGTGGTCAATGAGTTCGGCGTCAGCATTGGCGGACCGATCCGCAAGAACAAGCTCTTTTTCTTTGGCCACTACGAAGGTCTAAGAATTGCTCTGCCGATCGTCACGGCGGCGACGGTGCCCACGCCAACGTACCAGGCGTACGTGTTGCAGCAACTCGCCGTCGGAGGCGTCGACCCAGCTACCGGTACGCGGCTCCCTGCACAGCCTGCGGAGATCCCGTTCTACCGCAACCTGTTCTCCCTTTACAGCAGCACAGCAGGCTCTCCGGTCGCCGTCAACGGGTGCCCATTCGATGGTCCGGGCGTGCCGGGTGGCGGCTGCGCCAACCAGCGGCAAGTGTCGCTCAACAACTCCGATAGGGAAGACCTCGTCGTCGTCAAAATCGACCACACGATCGACCAGAACAACAGCGTTTGGTATCGCTTCCAGCAAGACACGGGCCTCCAGGCCGCCTTCACCGATCCGATCAGTTCAATCTTCAACTCCTACTCGCCGCAGCCGCAGCGCACCCTTGTGGTCGGGTACACCCACCTTTTCACTCCGAATCTGGTGAATCAGCTGAATCCAGGCGCTAGCTGGTACGCAAGCGTCTTCGAGCCCAACAACTTCGATGCGGTGCGGCAGAGCTTCCCAATCGTGTTGCAGGCCGGCAGCTCCGCCGTCCCATTCACCACGGTGGGCGGCAATGACAACACCTATCCGCAAGGCCGCAAAGTCACGCAGTGGCAGGTAAACGACAACCTCATCTGGACGCGCGGGCGCAGCACCTATAAGTTTGGCCTCAACACCCGACGGTTGGACGTAAGCAATTACGACCTCGGCGAAGGGACGGTGCCCACCGTGATTTATAACGATCTCGCCCAGTTCACTTATGGCGCTGCCTATACCGCCAGCCAGACCTTTCCGGTGCGCCTGCGCGAGCGCGTAGCCGTCAGCAACATAGAGTTCTATGCAATGGAAACCTTTAAGGCCACGCCCAAGCTGACATTCACAGTGGGCCTGCGCATCACCAACAACGGGAACGTAACGAATCAGCAGGGACTTTCCGCCCGTCCGTCCGGCTCGTTCCTGGACCAGATCCACTCGAACAGCCAGCCTCTAAGCCAGCTCATCCAAACGGCTCAGCATGGGACTTTTCCCGCGACGCCACTGTTCATTTATCAGCCCCGCGTATCCGTCGCCTACCAGCTGCCGCATCACGCGGCGGTGCACGCAGGCTTTGGCGTGTTCAGCGATCTCATCCCGGCGCAGATCGCCGATCTTGCCTCCATGAACGCGCCCTATGCACCGACGTTCGTCGGCGGTTTGGGTGGTCAGGTGGGCGGCGTCGGAATCGCGCCCGACGTTCCGGGCAGCGCCGTCGATGCGACGGCAAGCGCCAACGCTGCTTTCCAGGCCGCCTTCGCCGGCAACGGTCCGCCTTGCGTGGGAATCACGCCCGATGCACCGGTCTGCCCGCTGGCCGTCAGCCTGAACACCTTCCCCAGCGGTACGCTCAAAACGCCGCTTTATTACCAGTACGGTTTGGGCCTGGAGCAGCAGGTGACCACCCGTGGCGACCTCCATGTCGATTTTGTCGGAACGCGCGGACTGCACGAGCCGTATCAGGTTCAGCTCAACGGCTACCAGAACGTTTGCCAAGGCTGCTTTGCGCCTTACAGCTACGGCCGTCCGCTCGACCGGCGATTCGGCAGCGTGAACGAGTTCCGCACCGATGCCAACAGCAGCTATGCCAGCCTCCAGACCAGCTACACCCAGCAGATCGGGACGCTGACGCTGCGCGCCAATTACACCCTGAGCCACTGCCTCGACGAGGTGTCGAACGGCGGGCTGCTATCGTTCTCCACACAAGGCATCCTCTCGCCACTGCCTGGCGAGCTGGCGCGCAACTACGGCAACTGCGATTACGACGTGCGGCACAATGTTTCGGCGTATGGGTTGTACCAGATTCCATTTCACACCGCCCACGCCTGGCTGCGAGGAGCGCTCGGCGGTTGGGTCTTCTCCGAGATAGCCTTCCTCCACTCCGGCTTGCCGTTCAGTGTCTTGAGCCAGCCTTACACTGCTACAAATGCCGGCGGCACAGCACAAGGCATCTTCCAGGCCAGCGGTCCGCAGTTCGCCCGCCGCGTCCCAGGCGTGCCGGTCTATCGCAAGTCGGGCTATCCCGGCGTCACGGTTGCGGGCACCAAACAATGGCTGAATCCAGAAGCCTTTGTTTCGGTCGTCGATCCCACCACAGGTGCCTGCACCGGCGGTGACTCCGTAGCCAACTGCCAGTTCGGCGACAGCGGGCGCAATACGGTCCGCGGGCCTCACTTTACCAACTCGGACATCTACCTGACCAAGAACATCCGCCTGCGCGAGGGCGTGACATTCCGCTTCGATGCGCAGTTATTCAACGCCTTCAATCACGCAAACTTCGCGCTACCAAGCACCGTTCAGGCAGGCGTCCCGGGCGTTTCCGTCCCGGCGAGATTCGGATCTCTGCAATATACTGCTTCGCCCCCCACGGGCCTTTTCGGAGTCGGCCTTGGCGGAGACAGCTCACCGCGCGCAATCGCCTTTCAGGGCAGGTTTGAGTTCTGATCCACTTTCATTTCGCTTAGCTTTCTGCATTGTATTAAGCCCGATCGACCATTCTGTTAGAGGCCGAGTCCTAGACCGAACCCTGGAGGCTGCTGCAGTTGCGGCGTTTGCTTCGCCGCTGCCGGTTCCGGTTTATGTTGCTGATCCGTATGGGGTCTCCACACCAAACGTCAAAAATCGTACGCTTAGAGAATTAGGATCACTCGTTTGAGGCTGCAAATGTCATCGTTAGGAAAGTCGCCGCACACAAGCTGTTCGTCCGGCCCATGTCGCTAGCCACAACAAGGGCGGTCAGCCTGGATAGGCGGACACTTTACTGAGCCGTAGGAGCAGAACACGCAGCAATCTCCCGGCAGTGGTCTAAGCAGTTCTTTGCAGTGGCTGCATTCATAGAAAAACTGACATGCATCCACCGGCATGGCTTCCAATTTAGGAGTTCCGCAGCGCGGACAAGTCAGAACTGAATCCATCACCATGGCGGCGGCGCTCACTGTTTGCCCGAGCCCACGTGAGGCGTGGAGGGGAAACCGGCATCCGTCGTTGCTTTGACCAGCACGGCAGGGCTGGTTTTCTGCGGGTCGAACTGCACCGTAGCGGTTTTCTTTTCGTAGTTGATTTGTGCAGTCGCTACGCCGGGTACCTTCTCAAGGGCCTTTTTGACGGTAACCGAGCAGAGCGAACAAGTCATGTTCTGCATATCGAGCACGACCGTTTGAGGCGTGACAGCAAGTGCAGTGAGAGGCAATGCAAGCAGCATAGCTATCAGTGTTTTACGCATTGTAATTCTCCTTCAACGATAAAAAATTGGCACGACCAGTGGAATCAATAGCAGGCCAGCAAGCAGGATTGCGACTACCCAGAATGTCAAACGATGACGCTTCAGGGTGCGAGGATCAGCGCACGACCTGCCGGGGGCACATGATTGCGGGACAAGATAGAGTTTCCGGAAGGCGAGGCCAAGAAAGAGAACCGTCAAGCCGATGAAGTAAGGCCGGAACGGTTCAAGCACCGTTAAGTTCCCTATCCATGCGCCGCTCACACCGAGAGCCAGCAGCACCAGCGGCCCCACGCAACAAACCGAAGCGCCGAACCCGGCCACTACTCCCACAAGCAAAGAGCGATTTGCGTTTAGTTGAGCCATTGGCATCTTTCTTAACTCTAAACTCTGTACTTGAGTACGGAGTCAAGAAGGGACTGTATGCACAGACCGCTCACAATAGGAAAGTTGGCCGAAAGCGCCGGGGTCAACGTCGAGACCATTCGCTACTACCAGCGCCGGGGCTTGATCAGTGAGCCGCAGAAACCGGCTGCCGGGTACCGTCGTTACCCGGCAGACATTGTAAAGCGCATACGTTTTATCAAGCGCGCGCAGGCTCTCGGCTTCACCCTGGAAGACGTAACCGGATTGCTGCGGCTCGATGCAGTGGGCGCATGCACGGAAACGCGAGACTTAGCGGCTCATAAACTCGCAGTGATCGATGAAAAACTGTCTGCACTCAACACTATGCGCACCGGGCTTGCTGCTTTGCTCGCCGAATGCGACAAAGGCGGCAGTCGTCCATGCCCCATCATTCAGGTCCTGGTCACCGATTGAGGCACCAGGGTGATGCAGAAAGGAACGTTTATGCACGGTTGGGGGCAGAGGGCGAAAGCCCTGCAATCGTCGTTGCAAAAGCCTGTTGCCATTGCTCTTCCGCTGGCAACAGATTTGCGCAACGGGCCTTAGCGTACGATTTTTGACGTTTGGTGTAGTGACCCCCGTATGCTGGTCAGGTTCTTTGGTGTGTCGAGTGTGGCGGAACTCGACCGCCGAAGTCTTGCTGTGTTCGGTGCTGAGCGCGGCGGCAAGGCCGCGAGCGTCGTTCGTGTAAATCTGCGCTTCGTGAGCCGCGCGGAAAACCGCGACACAAGCGAGCCGGCTGTTGATGAGTCCACGCGGGCCGTCCGCGTCGATGTTGACGAGAACGCGGCCGGTTGACAGCCTCACTCCCCGTATCCACCCCGGTCACGATCCTTACTGGGGTTCTTTCGTTTGATCTCTGCTTGCCTTGAGCGTTCGACGGATTTTGCCTGCGCATGGGTGAGGTCCTGGATCGCTTGATCTATCGCAGGTTTGTACATTTGCTGGACGGAGGCAACGAAGCCCTCAGGCTCTGCCTTCAGGATCGATACGGTGCCGTCGAGGACTTTCATGCTGTGGGTGCCGTCTTCCACCTGCGCGAAGGCGGGAAGAACCGCTTCACGGTTGTGGCCGTACGCGTCGTAAATCAGCATCCATGCCTGTTCGCGGGGAGAGGCGGACTGCGACCTCCTTGACGTCCTCGGCTGCGCGCTCCCGCAGAGCGGGGAGGGCGGCTTGCTTCTCTCCTTTGAGCGTGGCCAGAGCCTTCGAGATCTCTTCAGACGACTTGCGATACCTGTTCAGGGTCTCGCCCGTCTGCGCCACGCAGCCTGCAACCCGACGTTTTCGAACAATAGTGACTTTGCCCAGTGCTTTCGATTCCAGACCGTGAGCGCGGCCTCGGCGACCTTCACCTCGTCCTCGTACTGGATCGTCCGTTGTAGATTGTCATCATACCGCTTCTGCGCGATCCGTTCGGCCTTTCCACCCGGGGACGATTGCCACAGAACCGCGGTACGCTCCTCGATCCGCTTCGCCTCCCGCTCCCGCCGCGCGGCTTCCGCTTTGGCTGCCTCTGCCTCGCGGCGTTGCCGCGCGGCCAGCTCCTTCGCCGCCGCGATCGCACGGGCCGCCATCTCCTTCGCCTTGGCCATGAGCCGGTCGAGGATGCCGAGCTCCTCATCCCGCCGCGCTTCGACCTTGACGATCGCCAACTCCGCCGCGCGCTCGATGTGCATGACGGCCTCGGCTGGACGAAGATGAGCTGGCGGAAGCTCGGCCCTTTGCTCACGCAGCTCGTCCACCTGAGCATGTAACTCCCGCGCTTCAACTTCGTTCCCACCCAGCAGCTTCGGTTCGCGAAGTTCCATCAGGTCCGTGCGTCCCCGATCCTCATAGGAACGCGCATCCATCCGTTCCTCGATGCCGGCCCGCCCCATCGCCGCATTCATCAGCGCAACCCACTTCTCGCGCACTTCATCTGGCTTTGACCGCTCATTCCAAGCCGGGTCTTTCTTCGCTCCATTGCGCTTGAAGAAACGATCCTCGGCCAGCCCACGCGTCGCCTCATCGACGGCCCGCTCCGAGAACATCAGGTGTATGTGCGGCTGATCGATATTGTCCTTGGCAAGCGGCACATGAACGGCCAGCGTGTACGCAAATCGTTCACCCAGCAGCTCGCGCGTGGCTTCTCTCGCCAGCGCTTCGCGCTGCGGCCGGTCCAGTTTACGGGGCAACGCGATCTGCAGCTCCGTGTAGGTACGGCCATTCGCGCGTTCGTGGGTGTCGGCAGCCACCCAGAACGCGCGCGGATCGGTCTGGGCGAACTCCGGCATATTGCCGGACTCGACCAGCTCGACGCCGCCGCGCCGGTGGTACTGGGCATCACGCGCGATGTAATCCGCGTGCGCCGCTGCGGGCGGCGCGGTGCTCGACGACTTGAAGGCGACGTGCACGATGGCCACAGCTTCTATTCCTTTGCTTTTGGCCAGCGGCCTGTAGCTTAGCGTGCTCTATCGTCCGTTTTCTGACGGGACCCCATGAAGCTGGACTCGACGGGGCGAGCGATAGCTCAGCGCACTGACAGCAACGAAAACCCAGTTGGCAACAAAGAAGTAGAGCATCCCGGACAGCGAGACCACTCTGTCTCCGGCGAATCCTTGGCCCAGCTGCGGTAGTACGAAGGCTGCATTGACTAGCCAGAACAGCGAAGCGAAAGCTGTTGCTCGCATCCAGCGAAGCCCCGGCATGTACCTGTCAAAGACATAGAAGTAGAACAGTAGTGCAGCTAATCCACTCGCATAGTGAAACCAAAGGTAGCCACCGAGCGAGGGAGGCTTGCTGAGGCCAAGATGTTGCAATGCGTTGAGGCTTACAGGCGCGAACTTGTGAGCATACAGAAGCACGAGTTGCAGCAATCCTCCCGCGCCCGGGTGGATATGTAGCAGGGGCCCAGCTTTTAGAATGGCCGTATTGATCGTGATTCCGAGTAGGCCGGCGGCCAGCATTCCGAACAAGCCAGGACCGTACGGAGGCATCAGGTGGTCAGCGATTGAATCCTGTTGCATTGCGGCTCCTTGCGTGAGCATCCGAGCAGGGGAAGTCCCCCTGATGCTCTTTGGCTAAAGAAGAAGCGCTCAGGCTGAGCCTGCGCAGGTCCATTCCAGCTACGGTTCCGGATACAGCTCCTACGGGTCGGCGTTACGACCGCTGATCTGAAACCGCCTTCGAAGAATGCAAACTCCGGGGTGATTCCTCCTCTGTGTGTATGACGCTTCGGGACGAGACAAGCGATCCATCATCGTTGCCGGGTAGGTCGGTCCCAAACTGATGACCTCGCTCTGTCCTGGGTGTCACGCCAAAGTTCATCGGACCAGTATCGTCCTCCGGCACATGCCTCCTCTCCTGCTTGAGCTTTGGCGAGAGTAGCATTCAAAGGGCCATGAACAAACAGCTCTGGATTTCAGGTCCGGAGGGCGGCTGTACAAACTGGACGGCTTTTCACGGACAACTAGGAGCTTGTTGAAATAGGTACTGATCCACAGGCGTAGGCGGTGCTGAGTTCGTCTCAGGGAGTATGCGTGGAGATGAGCGGTTTCAGAATGAGATGTTCAGTTGTGTGACGTTGGAGCAGCGC
>JAABUZ0100006709.1_pt1 | contig 14245 bp, 16 predicted proteins | sample 5562091 | NCBI WGS metagenome assembly JAABUZ01 (sample SAMN12813069, study PRJNA571459) | rock metagenome | isolation source: Antarctica rocks | place: Antarctica: Victoria Land, Linnaeus Terrace sud | collected 2015-12-21 | reverse complement strand
AGAGTTTCAATGGCAAGTTCCGCGACGAATGCCTGAACCTGCATTGGTTCGTAAGTCTTGAGGATGCGCGCCGGATCATCGCGAGATGGGAGGAGGAGTACAATACGCTGCGGCCGCACAGTGCCCTCGGCAATCATGCACCGGCTGTCTATGCTCACGCCGTCTGGCAAGCGGAAGTCTCACAGAATCCTTGGGCACACTTCGGGTAGCAGGTCACCCACACTACCATGTACAGCAAGGGGATGGAGCAAAGCCTGCAGACCGTCGTTTGCCAAAACCATGTCCATCTACCGATTCTGCCCGTAAATAGCGCGGACAGCCTTCGCTCAACTATTTTCATCTGTTTACTTTATATCACAGTATTATCGCGTCTCGCACGTCGCAAACGGAAGTATGTACGACCCAAATAGCCCGACACTTCAAAGCTACTACAATGTCTACCATTGCTATGACTTCTATTACGAGACGGACTATGGTTATATCTACATTTACACGGGGCAGCCATGCGGCACGTAACAACCCTGCTCCTCGGCTACTCGTTCGATCTGATCTCTGATCGTCACTAACGGCGATCAAAGGAAGAGCAGGAGGAGATCAATGAGCATTCCCATCACCCCGAACATGTTCAAAGATGTGCCTGGCACGGTGACCGTGGAGATCATCGCCTTTGACGCCGGTGACCCACAATACCAAACAAAGCTCCCTGATGGACGCGTCGTCGACGAAGGACTTTCTCTCGCCGAGTGGCGAAAAAGGTTTGGTGGTGACGAAGGGGTGACGGTCGATCCGGCGGTCGGTCAAACGCACCATATTTCGCTGAAACCCTGGGCGAACGCTGACCCGAACAAGACGCACATACGAATTGGCTTCCACTTTATCCCGAAGCAGCCCATTCCGCCGCAGCATCAGCATCTCTTCCCGCCTCCGCCCTGGAAGAAATGAGCGTCTCGATCGAGCGCGGAGATTCGTAACCATAGGGAGAAGTAGACGCGATGAACATCTTCAAGCCAAACCCCGAATCGGTCGCAAACCTCGTCGCCGTCGTGGAGGCACATGAGCACGCCCTGGCGCTGTGGGGCTTCCTCGCGATCACGCACCAGCAGCTCTACGGGAACGCGTCCGCTCTGACCCCGGCACTGCAGGCAGTGGTAGAGGCGAGCGAGCGAGAAGTGGACGCGGTGCTCGCGGTGTCGCGCCGCTTGGACGACCTGGTGGAAGCGTTCGTCGCGCGCTACTTCGATGACGAGGAGAGCACGGAAGATGAACGGTACGAGGCGGTCGCCTGGGCACGCGGGCAGATGGAACTGGACCTGGAGATCGGGGAACATCTGCGGGATTTCAAGGCGGCGCAGTTGCTGCTGGAAAAGGCGAGGGAGCACGGCTACGCGTAATGGCAGTGCAAACCCGATGGCCTGTCGCCTAAAGTGGTTCCGATAAAAGCGCTCTGGGAACCTTATCTGGAACCGGCCACATGCCTGGGAAGCCCGAGTTGACGGCGATATACGCTATTATCGGACCCCAGAAGCGGCTCCACAGTGTGTTTCCTGCCGCGGATAACGTCATATCTCCTTCATTTCTTCGCTGTATCCTCACCGTTATGGCTACCGCACCGGACGCATTTATCGGACAACACGAGCATTCCCTCTGGCATAACCGCAACTACGTGCTGCTGTGGAGCGGCCAGGCGATTTCCCGCGTCGGGAGTCGGGCGTCCGCCCTCGCATTTCCGCTACTCGTCCTCGCCCTCACCCAGTCTCCGGCGCAAGCGGGACTCATTGGTGCCATTGGGAGCGTCCCCTCACTGATACTCAGTCTGCCCGCAGGCGCATTCCTCGATCGCTGGGATCGTAAACAGGTAATGATCGTCTGTGAGATTGGGCGTGCCTTGCTCCTCGCGAGCATCCCGCTCACCTTGTGGCTGAAGCATTTGACGATGGCACAACTCTATCTGGTCGCACTGTGCGAAGGGGCATTAGCTGTCTTCTTCGGCATCGCCCAGACGGCGTGCCTCCCGCAAGTCGTGACGAGACAGCAACTCCCGGCTGCGGCAGCGCAAAATGAGGCGCTCTTTCCTGTCGGGGATCTACTTGGATCACCGCTCGGTGGAACACTCTTCGGCCTCGTCGGGCGTGCCGCTCCCTTTCTCGCGGATGCCTTTTCCTATCTCTTCTCGATCGGAGCGCTGTGGGCGGTCAAGATATCGTTTCAGCAAGAACGCCGTGTGGAAGCACCCCACCTGCGGCGGGAAATCCGTACCGGTCTCATGTGGCTCTGGCATCATCCGCTCATCCGCTTTCTCGCGTTGCTCTCGGCCGGTTGCTTCGTCATCGATGCGGGCGCTCCACTGATGGTGATTGTGCTTGCCAAACAACAAGGAGCGTCCGCGCGGCTTATCGGGATCGTCTTTGCGATCGCGGCAGTCGGCGGACTTGCGGCGTTTTTTGTGGTCGCGCCCTTGCAGCGACGCTGGCGATTCGGACAGATCGTCTGCAGCACCGTCATGCTCCAAGCATGTGTCTGGCCATTGCTGGTGTTCCCCCCGCCCGTACTTGCTATCGGTCTCCTCGCGGCAGGGAACTACCTCTTCTTCGCCCTCTACAACAGTGTCGAGGCAGGCTATCGGCTCGCGTTGGTTCCCGATGCGCTGCAAGGACGGGTCAATAGCGTCTTTCACCTGATCGCGCTGAGTTGCTATCCACTGGGCGCGGCAGCGACAGGGCTATTGATCCAGGGGATCGGGGTCAAACCGACATTGCTTCTGTTCTTTGCGTGGATGCTGATGCTCTCTGTCGCCGCCATTTCCAACCGAGCCGTGCGCCGGGCGCAACCGCTGCAACCGGAGATAATGCAGCAAGAACATGCGCCGTGAGCGGCTTCTCCCTTTCTTGTCTCAGGTAGTCCCGTGAACTGTGTTCGTACATATATGCGTACTACTCTGTTATAATGGTTGTATACAAGGGATCAGTAGGCGGTCCATTCGAATGTTAGGCTTGAGTTCGATGAGGTGTGTCCATAATGGCGACGCATACTGCTTTCTATGCTTATCCCTCGCGCCCCTGGGATATCCGTGAAACGATCGAGAACGCAATAAAAGACATCAATAGCGGCAACGTCGTGGCAATCACTCCCTGGCGAAACCTTCGCGTCTCAGGCAAGGTGATCATCACGGAAGTCATGAAAGCTATCGATGAGGCGGACATCTTCGCCTGCGATATGACTAACATAAATGAGAATGTTCTCTTCGAACTTGGATATGCCCTCGGACGCGGCAAACGTCCATGGTTAACCCTGAATACTACGGTCGGTCGTGCGACGTTTGAGTATCGACGACTGGGCGCACTTACGCCGTTCGGCTACTCTGCCTATAAGAATCAAGGTTCGCTTGTTGAAGCGTTCTACACGGACGAGCCATGGCGGGATCTCGGGGACGGCCCGCTCGCGCTTGCGTACAACGGCCATGCGTCTTCCCAGGCAAAGCCGAGCCTCCTCTATCTCAGGAGCGAACAGCCTACGGATGCTTCGCTTGCTCTTTCGGCTGTACTCGATCAGTTCCCGTTCTTCCGAAATATAATCGTGGACGACCCGGCAGAAGTACCCAGTCAAACTCTAAGTTGGTATATGCAACGCGCTAGGGAAGTGGATGCCGTAGTCGTTCATATGGCAAGCGACGACCACGCTAACGCTCGATGGCACAATGCAAAATGCGCCCTTGTCTCAGGCCTCGCTTGTGGGTTCGGCAAGCAGGTGCTTATGCTCGCCCACGCACCGCATAAGACGGCTATTGACTATGCGGATCGTCTTAGGGTGCACGATGGTGCGACCCAGTGTCGCGGGTTGGCGGCTGAGTGGCTAACCGCCACAGAGGAGGTTGTGTCGAGCCATTGGCGATCGGTTCGCGATCACGAGTCCAAAATACGTCGGAGTGCTGAGCTTGCCAACCTCTCCGTCGGAGAGGCCGTAGCGGAGCTAGAGGAGGACGAACTCAGCGAGTACTTCGTTGAGACGAGCTCCTATCTGGAAGCCCTTGCAGGCCGACAAACTATCTTCGTTGGACGTAAGGGAACCGGCAAGACCGCCAACATGTACGCGATCGTGAATCGACTGGGCAGCGACCGACGGAATTATATCTGCGTCATCAAGCCCGTGGACTATGAGGTCGAGGGGATACTTCGGATGCTTAAGCAGAGCATCTCTGTATCCGAGAAAGGATACCTCGTCGAGAGCCTCTGGAAGTATCTGATCTATACGGAAATCGCTATGGATGTCTTTCATGATCTACAGAGTCGCCCTGAACACTATCGTCCGAGCGCGGGCGAACAGCAGCTGCTTACCTTCGTTACAGACCACGTAGACCTCATCATGCCTCCATTCTCAGTTCGGCTCCAAAGCACGATTGAGAAGCTATGCGACCTTGAGGGCGTCGATCCGGGGAATAACCAACGCGCTCGTATCAGCCAAATCCTCCATGAGAGCATGCTCCGTGACCTTCGGGATGTCCTGGGGCAGGTGCTCGAAGGGAGGGAGCGCGTGGCGATCCTCGTGGACAATCTCGATAAGGCGTGGGGTGAGAAAGAAGATGTGCGATATCTGTCGGACATGATTTTCGGCCTCCTCTCTGTCTCACGGCGCATAGCCGACGAATTTCGAGCGAGCGATCATTGGAGAAAGAGGGTCAATCTCTCTCTCACGGTATTCCTACGGAGCGATATCTTTTCAGTCGTCCAGTCATTCGCCCGCGAGCGAGACAAGCTGATGTTCCATCGCATCGTCTGGGATGATGAGGAGTTGCTGATCCGCATAGTAGAGGAGCGGCTGTCGAACTCGTTTGGCTTACCCAGGACACCGGAGGAAATCTGGGACGAGTTCTTCGTTCCTACCGTTCAGGGCCGTCCCACCAAGGAATTCTTAACAACGTATACCATTCCTCGGCCCCGAGATATCATCTTCCTTGTGCAAGCCGCAATCGCAGGGGCGATTGATCGGAGGCATCCCAAGGTCGAGGAGGCAGATTTCATCTCGGCGCGCGCAGCATACTCCGAGCACGCCCTTAACTCACTCATCGCTGAGGACGACCCGCAGTTCGGGAAGCTAGAAGATGTCCTGTACGAATTTGCTGGTGCCTCAGAGAGGCTGACCCGTGCACAAATCGAGAGCTTCATCATGAAAGCTGGAGTACAGGACGAAGGGTTGCACCGTTATGTCACTCTGCTCATCGAGCTGAACTTCCTCGGCATCAAGACAAGGGAAGATCGTGTCGAGTTTCCACTGGACGACAGGCGCTTAAAGATTCTGCGAAAGATCGCCGATACCGTAGAGAATAACCCGGCGACTGATCACTCCGTGTACGCAATCAACCCAGCATACCATCCGATCCTTGAGATCCGGCCGGTAGGCTAAGGAGAGTGCAATAGCTTACCAGAATAACCTCAGCACACGTCTAATCAATTGGCCTGGCACGCGCATCAACTCCATCTGCTCCTTCTCATCAAGCCACATGAGTTCAGTCGGCATCCACGCCTGAACAAGATCAGTCAGTGCGCCGTCATCCTTCCCTGATGAGTAGATGTAGAGGCAATCGACATTCCACTTGTTCTCGCCCAGATCGCGAAGATGGAGGAGTCCCCAGGTCGGATCGGGCATCATGATTGCCGCTTCCCAGAGGTGGCGGTTCTTCGTGAGGTCGGCAATGACGCGCTTCGCATCGAAGCCCTCCAACACGACGTGCTCCATCAGCTCGAACTGGATCATCTGTAGCTGGTTTATGGTCTTTCTCATTCTCCCTCGTATTTCTCCCTTCGCCCCTGCATCCGGGCAACTATCTGTCGCCTTCGTTCGCGCACACCGGCGTGCACTGCCTGTCGCTTCGCCTTAAGGACGCGCCAAGTCGGTGTTTCCTGATCGGGTCTTGGTGCGCGTGGATAGGCGGTCATCGTATCCTCACAATGAAGAGACTACGCTGCCTGCTCCTCCGCCAGCATCCCGATAAACTCCTCCGCATCGATGATCGCAATCCCCTCGTACCGCTCCATGTCCAACAAGTCCCGATCCTCCGACACGAGATAGTCCGCCTTCCCTGCAACGGCCGTCGCGAGCACCTTGTCGTCCTTCGGATCGCGATTGACGGCGGGAATGCCGGTCAGTTGTATCGTTTCCGCTGTTTGCAGTATGTGAAGGATTGTCGCGGGATCACGACCCGGTAAGGTTTGAAAAAGCCGCACGACTTCCGGACGCCGCAACACGGCAAGGATCTCGACGACCATCGGTCTAGAAAGGATGAGGGTATAGGACGCTGCGTAGTCGAACACGATGCGTCCCCAACGACTTTTCGGATTGATGAGGGCACGGACAAAACCGACGGTATCGAAGACGACTCTCATGCTCCTTCTGCACGCACCGCAGCCACGGCTTGATCAATCGTGTCGTTGATCTGTGCTTCGGTGTAGCCCTTAGTAATCGCCTCTTGCCGGACGGGTGCAAAGTAGTCATAGAGCTCCTTCAGCCAGAGGGAGCCGGTGGTGTGCGTGGTCTGGACTGGCTTGATCACGACTGCGCCGGTCTCTTCGGAGACGGCGACGAGGTCGCCCTTCTTGATGCCAAGGCTCTTACGAACCTCTGCAGGGAGAGTGATTTGGCCCTTCTCCTGGACACGGACAAGGCGCTGATCGGTCGTTGGGATGGGGATAGGGAAAGTCATATTTTCTGATATTCTAACGAAACTAGTAGCTTTTGTCAATATTGTTTGTAGAAAGAAGGGGGCGAGCATGTCTGCTCGCCTCCCATAAGTGAAACATACCAGAGGTCGTTCGGGTCATTGGCGCAGTCCCGCAGGGAGCGGAGCGTAGCGGAGACCATTGATGCGCACTCAGGAGATGTGCTCCTGTTCGTTCGCCCCTTCTTCATTCGATACTGGCTCTCCTTCGATGATCCCGATCATTTGGTGGCTGATTTTCTGCACCTCGCTGAGATTACGCCGGAATACGGCCATGTCCTTCGCCCATCCTGCGATATACCCGAACGAGTAACCGCTGGTGTCGATACCCATGTGCATGAGCGTGACGTAGGCGGCACTCTCGGCAACATCCTCCGCGTCTGCCCGATCAACGGTCGCCCGATGGTCGGCCAGGAAGTGCGCCACTTCATGGCACGTCGTCTTTACCTCACTGATGCCCGTCAGATCACTCCTGATGCCGATCTCTCGCCGGGCGGGATGCCAGTAGCCCCGCTGATTGCCCGTGAAGTCTCGGACGATGGTGACGCCCGCCTCAGTGGCAAAGCGAGTCAGTCTGGTCAGTATAAGTACCGCCTCCTCACTCTCCCCCTCCGGGTTTTTCACCGCCGGTGGGTCAGGAAGAGGCCTCCCTTCCGTCTGCAAAACGTCCCAGACATACCCGACACCAAATCCGCGAATGATGTAGAGCGGGTCGGTATCTTCCTTCTCGATCTTCGCCTTATAAGGCACCATGATGCGGATCCCCTTCTCTCCCTTCTTCACGAACCGTCCCAGACTCTTCCAGGTGTGGAATCCGGCCACCCGCGTGGCGTCCGGCTTTTGCAGCATGACGAGGATCACGTTCCCAAATGAATAGGCGTGGAACCGGCTCGCCGTTTGGAGATATTGCCGGTATCCCTCGCTCGTCAGGATCGTCTCGATGCCCTCCTCCAAGGTGGTCAGAACTTCCTGCATCCGCTCCTCGCGGCTGGCCTCGGTCGTGCGCGTCCGTCCGGTCATCGGCTGACTCCTCCATGCGTCGCTTGCAACGCAAGCAAAAACGGCCAGGAGAAGGGGCGGTACCCGCTCTCTCGGCCGTTCTCACGGCAACGCGATGGAGTCAGAAGTGCTGTGAATGTGCCAGCGGCAGAGGAGAATCGCTCTCGATTTGCTCTCCGCTGCTGTGGCAGGGATTATAGCAGAAGCGTAGCTATATTCCCAACACATTGTTTCTCGTCTGGTGTGCGGTGACGGAGATTTCGATTCGACGATTCGTTGCATACTGCCACCTGCCAGCGGACTACTTGACACACTGAGTAGACATGAGTCATCCCGAAGTTTTGCGCCGGGATGATTCCGCCTATACCAGGCTCGTCTTCATGCGCTTCTCCTTCTTCCTAAAGATATTGTCTACCGTGCCTGAGAACAGTGCAGAACCCGTCACGATCATCCGTACCACTTCTCCCGGTGCATCCTCTTCAAAGAGTACCGTGAATGGTAGCGATTCGACTGCGAATGCGTTCTGTGCTATCGGCACGAGGCGATTCCGAGGCCATACCAATGGCAGTCGATCGAGCAGGAGTTCGCCGTTCTCGCACAGCACGATGCACGACGCCTCGGCATCAACCATCTGCGCGTAGTATTCCCCGGCGAACCGGTTCGCGTGCTGTACAGGGGAATCGATGAATGCTGCGTCAGGTAGGCCGAGGAACTGTAACACGGTGCGCTGATATGAGACCCAATCGCCCGCCGAGTTCTCTATTGCCAGTTTGGGGATGGTGATGCGCGCGAAGGCGTCGTCCGTGACTGCGCGATAGTCCCGCCACAAGGAGGCCATTCCACTGAATCCCTGCAACCCGTGGTGTTTCCCATAGGCGGACTCGGTCGCATTCCGGATTAACCGGTCCGCCGTGCCGCCGCCACGACGAGCGCAGATCTTCCGCAGCGCTGCGGTCACATCATCCTGGTAAAGATAGACAAGGCATGGGTCGTTATCATGGATAATCCGCGCGACCTCGGCGAGGTAGGCGTGGATATCCTGCTGCGGGGCATCGTAAGGGAACAACGTCCACGTCAGGTAACCGAAGAGGCAACTGTCGAGGATGACGACCGTGTCGGAGGTTTGTAGCGCCTGCGACAGCTGCCGCCACTTAGCGAGCGCCGCCGTGATGACCTGTCGATAATTGCCTGCGGCGAGATTATCCAACACCTGTTGCATGGATGCAGCGTCGTGGAAGATATAGAGCGGATGCCCGATTTCCTCCTCATACCACCATTTCGCTGCGATTCCCTGCTCCCTGAGGCGGCGGATCAAGAAATGAGCAAGGGTCGATTTGCCCGACCCCGGTAATCCCTCGAGCAAGATTAGCGCCGTCCTTGAGTTGCTCTGCATGCTGAGGCCTTTCCGTGTCCGCACGAGCGGGCAGGGTAATCCGTCCACGTTACGGTGCAGGCAGGGTTGCATACGGACGATGCTCTTGCCATAGGCGGCTCAGCGCAGAGCGCAGGCGATAGAGCGGCGTTGCTGTCTCCCGGCTGCGTTTCCCGGTGCGATGACACCAGTGCCGCAACAACCACTGCCGCACCGGTTCGAGCGCGGGATCGAGTAAGGAGAGCAGAAAGGCGTAGACCAGCGTCGCCATCAGCAACAGCTTCTCCCGTCGCTCCCATGTCCACACCCGGGGACTCTCCATCGCCAACTCGCTCTTGCTGTATCGCCACGTTGTCTCAACTTGCCAGCGCCGCCGGTAAGAATAGACGATCCGCCAGGCATCCGCGACCGTGCGGATCGGTTCGCTGGTCAGGAGATACCACGGATCGCGTCCTTTCCCTTGCCGCGCCACCACGAGCCAGAGTTGCTGTGCCGACGCGCTGTGCGTGACGGGCATCGCGACCACCCCGGTGCGCTGTTCACAATGACGATGCGTGTCCCAGAGCAGGCGAAAGTCCCAACTGCGCACGCCGCGCGCGATCTCCCATGCCTTGCGCTCCCGCCCGGTAGCATCGACCAGTTTGTAGTTCCCCGGCCAGCGCAGCACGAAGCGCACCTGTGCGGTCAGCGCCGTCAGCAGCCAGGGTTTACCGGCATAGCCGCGATCCCAGACGTGCAGCACGCGCCGTCCCCATGCGGTCACACACTGCGCGAAAAGCTTTCCCTGCTCGACGCGCTCCTCGCTCGCGCCGATGCCACGATTCGTCCACCAGCGCATCGCAGCCACCGTCGGCGGACCGCTCATGCCGAGCACGAGCACCCCGATCCATTGCATCCCCGGCACGAAGATCGGCTTGGCGGGTGGATCGTAGAAGCCGGGTTTGATATGGGTCAGCCGATGGGCCTTGCTCGAGCGAACGACGCCCAGTCCTTCAAGGACGAGGCTTTCGGGCTTTTCGAGGACACTTTCATCCCAGATGGCCAGCGCACCTTCGCCTGCCGCTTCGAGGGCGGCGAGGCGCGCATCCGCCTGCTGCGACAGAAAGTGGCCAATCAGGCTGGCTGACCAGCGGGGAGAGCGCAAGAGGTTGGAGAGGCGTTTGGTGCCAGCAGGAGCATGGCTGGGAGGAGAAAGGTAGCCGCCGAGTTCGCTAAGAAGCAGGCCGTGGGGACGGTTGCGCCAGCGGAGGATGGCAGCGAGCGTGGCGACGAACGTCTGGACGAGGCGACGATCGAGGTGGGCATCGAGAACGACGAGGAAGGGAAAGAGAAACGTAGTCAGACGGGCATGTAAGGCGGTCGCCACTTGAGGCGAGGCGTGGAGACCGGTGGCAAGGACGGCATCATCAAGCATGGAAGACCTCCGCAGTAGACATCGGGAAGCAGACCAGCAGGATGCTACCGGCAGAGGTTGAGTGGCGTCACGGCGGCGAGCATCCCGCAAACTCCGGGATGACTCATGTCTACTCAGTGTGTCAAGTAGTCCGCTGTCAGCGCTGACAAGGGAAGGAACCTAGAGGACGATGCGTCCTCTAGGTGTCGTCCTTCGTATGCGGCGTTGAGCGCAGCGTGTAGACGCGGAGGAAGTAGCTCGTCGTGAACTTCATGAGTGTGTTGCGATGGCCGCTCGGACCGGCGATCACCTCGACCAGGATGTGCTGGGGCATGATCTTGCGCACCCGCACCGTCCACTTGTGGTGCACCTGCGTGCCGACCCAGATCGATCCGACCGTCATCGTCATCGGTGCACCGCTCCTTACCACCGCTGTCCCACAAGCAGTATGCCACCCGGGAACGCGCGGTGTAGTTGTCGTCACTCCACCCGATTTTGCTACCCGGCGACAATAGCCATCGAACAATCGAATGGTCGAAAACGTCGCATCGAAGACTCTGCGAGGCCAGAAAGGCGGACACCGCCTTCGTTCGCGTCAAGAGTCTCCGCTGCGCTGCGATCCGGTTCCCGGACTTCGCTCTTGACCCGAACTACCACCGCAGTATGTCTCTCAGGTAAGCATTCCAAAGAAATGCTTACCTTTTTATAGTATGCTATACTAAGGCCGATGTGGGAAAGGAGCACGACATGAGCGCACAACCGCAACACAACCAAATGAATCAGGACATCGAGCGCGAGCTTGCGCGACGTATCAACATGGCAGAGGCCGAGAACAAACCGGCTGAAGTGGAGATCGCCGGGAATCTCTATCGCCTCGTGCCAGTTGATGACGATATCCAGACGACTGACGACCCAGCCGCGAACTACGATCTGGCGAAGGTGCTTGCGGCGATTGACGCGGGCGCCGGTGCATTCAAAGGCATGGACGTTCCCGCATTCCTTCAAGAAATCTATGAGGCCGGGGAACAGGACACGCCCGGACACTCGTTCTAAGTATGCGCTATCTGATTGATACCACGGTGCTGATCCCCTATTTCGCAGACGATCCGGCGGCAATCGCGCTCCTCAAACAACTCGCACCCGATGGTTTTGCCGTCGGCATCCTGGCGTATCTTGAAGCCTACCAAGGAGCGATTGAGCGACCCGACGCGGAGGAAGCAAAGCGGAAGTTCAATGCCTTTTTTCGCGACGTGCCGACTCTGCCCGTTTCCCCGGCGGTAGCGAAGCGCTGTGCCGAGATTCGCTCCTTCCTCAAGAAGCAGGGAAAAAACCCGAGGCGACGCGCGTTTGACCTCGTGATCGCGGCCACGGCGTTGGAGCACGGCTTAGCAGTCGTGACGCACAACACGAAGGATTATCAGGACATCCCCAATCTCATCCGGTATCAAATCTAACTTTTCGTTGTGCTATAATCTGCTTTCTCAAAACAGATATGGCACGACCCGAGCAGTACCACCAACCAGCTTTATCTCTTGACCAGACACCGCGATCGCAAAGCAGCGGCGAACGCCAATCTTCTCCATTACCAGCCGGAGCGAAACACCACGGCGATGAGCCTGTCATGCCGTCTATCGCCGCCGATCCGGAGGGGTTACACCGTGGCAATGCCAGCGACCGGCTACCGGATGACTTCTGGCCGGAGTTCCACTTGGAATGGGAGTTCCGCGAGCAACAAGGCATGACGCCGGTTTCCCCGGCTGAGTTTGCCGACATGCGCGACTTCGCAGACGGTATGACTCTCTATCTTGAGATTGACCAGCCGGAGCCACCTTACGAGCGGAAGAAGACACCGTAGCGGTGTTTCCCCATCACGCGCGTTCCGTCCGCTTCTGGTGTCGCTGAACGAGCGCACCATCGGCGTTACCAGTCAGCAGACGGAGGAACACAGATGGGAACGGCACAGTCGCCACTTGGAGAGCAGGCGGGCAGTCCCGCGTATTTGCATATCGTCCGCTTCAAGCGAGATGTGGCTGCAAAGCGGGTCTATACCGCAGCACAGGAGGCGATCAGAAATGCCGCGTGCGATCTATCGGTCTACAACCTGCGGTTCAACGGCGAGCCGACTTTGGTAATCTTAGGCCACGCACCACCGGCAGACTTGGATAAGCAGTTGCGGCGAATGCTCGCCGCAGGAACCCCGGCAGACTTGCCGCCAGATATAATCGCGATGCTTACAGATCGTAGCATCGATGAGTGGCGGAAAGGGCCGTGGAGTGAAGGTCATTACGACCCCGGAAAACGGCTCATCTGAGAGCGACACTACTGCCCCTGCCCTTCGTGGCAGGGGCATTCTTTATACTCTATGACAGCGTACCCGAGACCGAAACCAAAGGACACGGAAAAAGAGGCATACACTGAAGCGCGAACAGCCCGCCGTCGAGTGCTTGCCGCAGTGGAGGCTAGACGTCGACGGATTTATGCCCGATTCTTTCGTCAACGCCGATCCGCACGCGCTGACGTTGACAGTCAAGAGTAGAACCCTAGAATGGCAATGGGCATTGTACGTACTATGGCGGCGAAGGGAACTCACAATGGCTTATACGCTTTTCCATCGAGATTGCCTCGACTGGCTTGCTGCGGAGCCGGAGAACAGTGTGGAGGCGATTGTTACTGATCCTCCCTATGGGTTGAAGGAATATACCCATAAGGAGAAGACCAAACTGCGTAACGGAAACATCGGTGGTGTGTGGCGCATCCCGCCGAAACTCGACGGCTCTGAGCGATCACCACTCCCTCGATTCACTGTCTTGACCCGAGAAGATCTATCCGTACTTACTGAGTTCTTTACGGCGTGGGGCATGGCAACTCGTCGTATCGCCGTTCCAGGCGCTCATCTCTTCATCGCTACAAACCCGTTTCTCTCAGACCTTCTCTATGCTGCATTGCGTGCCGCAGGATGGGAGAAACGTGGAGAAGTTGTCCGATTAGTACAGACCCTCAAAGGCGGCGATCGGCCAAAGAACGCCGAGGAAGAGTTCTCTGATGTTACTGTCATGCCGCGCTCGGCATGGGAGCCGTGGGGCATCTTCCGGAAGCCCCTTGACGGTCGCGTGCAAGACAATCTTCGACGGTGGAAAACGGGCGGGTTGCGGCGCGTCTCAGCAAGCCGACCATTTACTGATGTGATTGCAAGCGAGCGGACGCCGAAGCGAGAACGGGAGATTGCCAATCATCCATCGCTGAAACCACAGCGGTTCATGCGGGAGATTGTTTACTCTGTTCTTCCCCTTGGCAGCGGACGGGTGCTTGACCCATTCATGGGCGGCGGCTCGACCATCGCCGCTGCGGAGGCGGTCGGATACGAAAGTATCGGGATTGAACTAGACGAACAGTATTTCTGCGTCGCAGAACAGGCGATTCCCCGGCTTACCACGCTGTACGGCAAAGCGCGATCGGCGTTTTCCTTCGAGTATTCGGTTGACGCTATCGAAGAGGAAGAACTGGAGCCGATTTCTGTCTCCATGCAACCATCGTTGTTATAGCAGCGGAAGCGTATCGTTCCGCCGAGTCTTGATCCTCGGAACAGCCGGGACGTGCTCAGGATTTCGGTAGACTGAGTTATCCCGCAATCGTTGTGTGGCTTCATGTATACGCGACTGAGAAATGAGCCCACTTTGACGGGAAACGCGAGCGAAATCTGAGCCCACCGGAGCACCAACCCGCTACCCTTGCCGCGCGAGCAGCGAGTGAAAGCGGGAGGAAGGAATGCTCA
>JAABUZ0100006708.1_pt1 | contig 14246 bp, 10 predicted proteins | sample 5562091 | NCBI WGS metagenome assembly JAABUZ01 (sample SAMN12813069, study PRJNA571459) | rock metagenome | isolation source: Antarctica rocks | place: Antarctica: Victoria Land, Linnaeus Terrace sud | collected 2015-12-21 | reverse complement strand
GGGCGAGCGCGGCGTTAGGCCGAGCATCGCCGACCACTGCTCGCGCGACGTCACGCTCGCCGTCAAGGACGGCGACGCCTTCCGCCGCTACGTGACGGCCCTCGCAGCGGTCCGCGCCGCCCACCCCGAGCTCGCCATCAGCGGCGAGTTCTGCTGGCACGACGGCCTCTGGCGCGAGCTGCCCGCCGCGCTCTGGGCGCGGCTCGACCACGCCGTCGGTTCGCTCCACGCGATCCACCTCCCCGACGGCACGCGCGTCCACATGTTCTCGCGCCACCTCCCCCCCGGCCTCGACCTCGACGTCTACATGGACGCCCACGTCGCCGACCTGGAGCGCTTCACCCGCGAGATGCCCGTCGACATCCTCGCCCACCCGACGCTGCTCCCGCTCCCGATCCGCGGGCGCCCGCTGGAGGAGCTGTGGACGGAGGCGCGCGAGGAGCGCGCGGTCGCCGCCCTCGCGGCCGCGGGTATCGCCTTCGAGGTGAGCAACCGCTACCGCCCGCACGAGCGCTTCGTCCGCCGCGCCGCCGCCGGCGGCGTGCGCCTCGCGTTAGGCTCGGACGGACACTCCGTCCAGCAGGTCGCGGACGTCGCGTGGCCGCTGGGGCTGGCGCGCGCGTGCGGCGCGCGCGACGAGGACCTCTACGACCCGTCCGTGCACGGGCGGCGCGGGGCGACGGCCGGCCGGTAGGCGACGTCGGCGTGCGCGTCTACACCGCCCGCTGGCTCCTCCCCGTCGCGTCCCCGCCCGTCCGCGACGGCGCCGTCGCGGTCGACGCGGCGGGCCGCATCGCCTACGCCGGCCCCGCCGCCGGCGCGCCGCCCGGCGCGCTGCATCCGTTAGGCACCACCGTCCTCCTCCCCGGCCTCGTCGCCGCCCACCTCGCCCCCGCGTGGCCCGCCGCCGCCGGCGTGACGACCGTCGCGACCCCGATCGCCGGCGCTACGGATCGCGATGCCCTGCTCGCCTCCGGCCTCCGCGCCGTCGCGTACCACACCGTCGTCGGCCCGACCCCCGCCGACCGCGAGCCCGCACTCGCCGCGCTCCGCACCGCCGTCGCCCGGACGTGCGCGGCCATCGCCGCCGCCGGCGCGACCGCCCGCGTACGTTCGGGCGTCGCGCTCGGCCCCATCGAAACGGTGCACGAAGACCTGGCGATCGACGCCGGCGCCTGGGCGGTCGCCGAGAATCTGCCACTCGCGATCGTCGCGGGCGCGAGTGCCGAGGAGGTCGCCTACCTCCGCGACGCCGCCGGCCCCCACGCCGACGCCCTGCGCGCCGCGGGCCTCGACGTCGTCCGCCGCGCCCACTCCACCGTCCACCTCCTCGCCGAACTCGGCGTCGCCGCCGTCGCCCGGCCGCTGCTCGCGGGCGGTGCGTTCTTCGACGAGAGCGACGTCGCGCTCGCCGCCTACTACGGCTGTCCGGTGGCCTACAAGCCGTTCGGCACCCCGCCCACCCCCGGCCCGTTCGCCGCGCTGCTCGACGCCCGCGTCCCCGTCGTCCTCGCGGCGCCCGACCCGCTCGCCGCCGCCCGCCACCTCGCCCCCACCCCCGCCGACGCCCTCCACCTCGTCACCCTCGGCGCCGCCCGCGCCCTCGGCCTCGACGCCGAGATCGGCTCGCTCGAGGTGGGCAAGGCCGCCGACCTGTGCGCCTTCGCCCTCGCCCCAGCGGCGCTACGCGTGGCCGACGCCAGCGGCCCCGATCACGCCCTCATCGCGAGCCCGACACCCCCGCACCTCACGACCGTGAACGGCGTCCCCCTCCGCACCCCAGCCGCCTAACAAGCCGGCGTTACCCCCACGCCCGGGGGCCGTGCGTCGCCGAGCGAGCGGAGCGCCCCGCGTCCGCCCACCGCCGGCGCGCCACCCCCTCCGCCGCCCGCGCAACAAACCTCACCCGTCTAGCTTTCACCGAAACGCAAGACCCGACCCGCCCCCACACCGCGAGACCCCAGTGTCCGACCGCACCAACGGCCGCACCACCGTCATCTGGCGCGACGGCGAACTCATCCCCTGGGACCAGGCCACGATCCACGTGATGAGCCACGTCGTCCACTACGGCTCGAGCGTGTTCGAGGGCATCCGCTGCTACGAGACGCCGTCCGGCCCCGCCGTCTTTCGCCTGCGCGAGCACATGCGCCGCCTGCTCGACTCGTGCAAGATCTACCGCATGCCGATGCGCTGGTCCCTCGACGACCTCGTCCAGGGCACGGTCGAGACGGTCGCGGCCAACGACCTGCGCGCCTGCTACCTACGCCCCGTCGTTCTCCGCGCCGGCGAACAGATGGGCGTCCTCGGCGTCGGCGTCCCGGTCGAAACGTTCTTGATCGCCTGGCATTGGGGCGCCTACCTCGGCCACACCGCCCTCACCGACGGCGTCGACGTCTGCGTCTCGAGCTGGCGCCGCCCCGCGCCCGGCACGCTCCCAGCCCTCGCCAAGGCCGCCGGCAACTACCTCAACTCGCAGCTCTCCAAGATGGAGGCGCGCGCCGACGGGTATGCCGAGGGCATCGTCCTCGACAACTTCGGCTACGTGAGCGAGGGAAGCGGCGAGAACCTGTTCCTCGTGCGCGACGGCGTGCTGTGGACGTCCGGCCTCGAGTCCGCGATCCTCGAAGGCATCACGCGCGACTCGGTCGTCACCATCGCGCGCGACATGGGCCTCGAGGTACGTACCGCCCGTGTCCCGCGCGAGATGCTCCTCCTCGCCGACGAGATGTTCTTCACCGGCACCGCCGCCGAGCTGACCCCGATCCGCTCGGTCGACCGCCAGCCGGTGGGGGAGGGGAAGCCCGGCCCGATCACGCGCGCCATCCAGGACCGCTACATGGGCATCGTCACCGGCCGGTACCCGGACGCCCACGGCTGGCTCACCCCGGTCCCGGTGCGCGAGACGGCTGGGGTGTGACCGCCGGGCTTGGCGCGCGGTGTATGATACTGAAGCCGGCCGGCGCGACCGCGCCGCCGGGCCGTCGCCCCTGCGGCCGGGGCGACGACAGGTCGCGCGCCGCGCGGCGCCACGCGCGCCGGAGGTCATCGTGATGGTCGCACCGACCGCACGGAGGCTGGGCATCATACGCAGGCTGAGCCACGCCGGGGCCCTTCATGGGAGGACGGCATGAAGGGCCCGGCCTGCCTCGCGCTCAATGCGTCCTACGAGCCACTCACCGTCACGCCGCTCCGCCGCGCCGTGCGTCTCGTGCTGGAAGGCAAAGCCGAGATCGTCGAGCAGGACGGCGCCGACGTCCGCGCGGGCATCATGTCGATGCCGCGCCCCGCGGTCATCCGCCTGAAGAAGTTCGTCCACGTGCCGCGCAAGTTCCGCCGGCAGGTGACCAACGTCTTCCTCTTCTCGCGCGACCGGCGCACCTGCCAGTACTGCGGCCGCCCCGAATCCGACCTGCGCCCGCGCGAGTTCCTCACCCGCGACCACGTCATCCCGCTCTCCCGCGGCGGGGCCAATACGTGGGAGAACTGCGTGACCGCGTGCAGCACCTGCAACACGCGCAAGGGCAGCCGCACGACGGTCGAGGCGCATATGCCGCTGCTGTCGACGCCGACCGAGCCACACCTGGTGTATCTGGTATGGGCCGTGAGGCGGCTGACGCCGTTGCAACGGCAGTACATCGTCCAGTTCTTCGGGGATGAGGTCGCGGCGCTGCTCGAGTAGGTTCGCGGGCAGCGCCGCTTCTGTTTGGGCGGGACCGGTCGTGCCGCCCTCACGATCCCACCTACGGCCGAAACGTCTCCGACCTCACCTCGAAATGCCGCGTCTCCCCGCCTAACACCCGCTCGGCGAGCACCTTCAACCCGTTCCCGAGCGCCGTCCCCGGACTCCGCCGCCCCCGCACCGCCGGCCGCAGCTCCCCGCGCAGCCACCGCTCCACCTCGTCGAGATCCGACAGCGACAACGTCTCGACATCGATCACCACGTTGTAGTACGCCCGCTTCCCCCGCGGCGGCGTGATCGGCACCCGGAACGGCCGCTCCGCCGCCGCCGCCGCGTCGTCCAGCGCGGGAAACCGGCCGAGAAACGTGATCTGGTCGGCGACGATCCGCGCAACCTCGTACACCTTCGCGAGCGGATCGAGGCGCACGACCACGTCCCACTCGCGCGTCGCCTGCAGGTCGTTGAAGAACCGCCCCACGGTCCACAGCTCCGTCTTATAGTGCACGCGCACCGGGAAGCTGTGCCCGAGGAGATCTCGCAACTCGCGGTCGTCCAGCACGCGCACCACGCGCACGAGCGGGCCCTCGGCCGCGAGCGACGTCTGCGCGGGCAGCCGGATCTCCGCGCCCGCCCGCTGCGCCCACGCCGGCGCGCCGCCGAGCAGGGTCGCGAGCGCGACCGCGACGAGCAGCCGCCGGCGTACGCCGGCCAGCCGCGGACCCGTCGACGCCACGTCGCCTAGAACCGGCGGCGGAGCCGCGCGAACAACGTCAGCGGCCGGCTCGGCGCCGTGACACTCTTGGCGACGTACACCCCGAACGCGCCCACGTCGCGGCTGCCGTGCGGGTGGCCGAAGTCCACGCCCGCACCGAGGTCCGCGAGCGCCGTCCCGAGCCCGGGCAGCCGGCCCGCCGGGTACTGGATCAGCCCCTCGCGCGGGCCTAACAGCCAGCCGCGCCCCGCGTCGGCGAACAGCACCCAGGTGAACTCGGTGCGCAGCCCGCGGCGCACGCGCTCGCCCCCTTCGTCGCCCGTGAACAGCCCGACGCGCACGTCGGTGCGGTACTCGACCTGGCCGAACGCCACGCGCTCGCACTGCGCCGGGTCCCCCGCCGGTTCGATTCCGCCGACGCTGCACTGCGCGACGTCGTAGCCGTTAGGCCCCGCGGCCCGGCGGAAGCTGAACCCCGGGATCGCGCCCGGGCCGCTCACCGACAGCCGGCGTTGGGCCGGGAGCGGGTCGCCGTGCAGCCAGCCGCCCGCGACGAAGCGCAGGTTGAGCTGCGCGTCGGGCGTGAGCCGGTTGTAGCGACGCACGTCGAGGAACCCGCGGCCGTACGCGCGGTGCCCGGGCGTCTCGTCGCGCCCGCCGGGCGGCGGCGTCACGCCCGCCCCGGGCCGTGGCGGAGGGAGCGCGAAGTCGGCCGAGAGCGGGGCGAAGTGGTCGATCGTCCCCGTCCCGTACTCGTAATCGGCCGCGACGTACCACCCCGCCCACGGCCGGTCCACGTCGTTGCGCGTGTCGATCCGCACCCCCGCGGTGAGCAAGCGCATGAGTCCCTCGTCCGCGGCCGGGTTCGGCCGCCACACCTCGCTCCCGCGCAGGATCGTCGCCGGGTTGAACTGGCGGCGTCCGCGCCAGCGCTCGTCCGCGTAGCCGAGCGTCAGCACCGCGTCCGGGCCGAGGTCCGCGCCGACGGTGAGGGCGGCGCCGTGGCGGCCGTACCAGTCGCGGAAATCGCGCCGCAGCACGAACGACGTGAGCCCCGTCTCCGTCGGCGTGAGCTGCCAGTCTTCGACCGGGGCGACGACGTCGTACAGCCGTCCGCCGACGCGCATGTGCCGCCGCCGTCCCACGCGCAGTTCCGCGCGCGCGTCGTGCCCGCGGTGCTCCGCGTTCCAGTCGAACTCGCCGGCCGTGCGGTAGACGCCTAAGAGATCGACCGAGAGCCGCGCGTCGCGGGCCACCTGCGCCTCGAGCGTCGGGCCGACGAGGATCGGCAGCCCCTCCGCCCGGTTGTACGCGCCCCCGGAGGCGAGCGTGAACCCCGCGTACGTCCGCGCACTCGGCGCCCCGCCAACCCGGAAGCGTCCACCGCGCCGGTCCGCGTCGTCCGGCCCGAGCGCCTCGCGGTCGGGGGCGAGCGTGTCGCCACGCTGGACGACCGGCGCCGGCCGCCGCTCGATCCGCAGCTCGCCGCCGAACGTCGCCTCGCGGCGCCCGTCGACCAGTCCGCCGACCACGAGCACGTCGCCGTCCACGCGCGCGCCCGCGCGGAAAGTGACGTCGCCGTTGAGCACCGTCAGGCGCCCCGTGATGCGCCCCGCGACCGTCACCGGCCCGCCCGACACCCCGACGTCGCCCTCGACCGTGCTCCCCGCCGGCACGACGAACCGGCCGCGTACGCGGAGCGTCGTCGGCGCGTTGTAGCGGGCGAGGGCGTCCGCGACGTCGTCGGCCGCGACGTCCGGGACGGTGTCGGCGCGGGTCGCGGGCGCGGGGGCCGCTCGCGGCGTCGCCTGCGCGCCGGCGTTCGGCGCTCGCACGATCGCCGCGCACGCCATCGCCACCCCGAGGCGTCGCATCCGGCGGTACAGGTTCGGCCGGTCCGTGCGGAGCCGGCGCGCCGCGTCCGCCACGTTGCCGCCCGCGGCCGAGAGCGCGCGCACGATCAGCGTGCGCTCGTACGCGTCGAGCGCGTCGGCGAGCGACACCTCGAGCCCCGCCGCGTCGGGCAGCGGCCCGAGCTCGCCCGGCCGCACCTCGGCCCCGCGCTCCTCCGCGTCGGCCGCGAGCACGCGCCGCGCGTCCCCCGCCCGCACCTCGCCCCCGGGGTGCAGGATCGCGAGCCGCTCGACCACGTTCGCCAGCTCGCGCACGTTCCCCGGCCACCGGTGGCGTTCCATGAGCGCGAGGGCGTCGTCGCTCCACGCCGGCGCGGGGCGCCCGGTGCGCGCCCGGTACAGCGCAGAGAAGTGGCGCACGAGCAGTGCGACGTCGCCCGGGCGCTCGCGTAAAGGCGGCAGGTGGATCGGGATCACGTTGAGCCGGAAGAACAGGTCTTCGCGGAACGCGCCGTCCGCGACCGCGCGCGCGAGGTCCTTGTTCGTCGCCGACACGATGCGCACGTCGACCCGGATCGGCCGCGCGCCTCCGACGCGCTCGACCTCGCCCGCCTCCAGCGCGCGCAGCAGCTTGGCCTGCGCCTCCGCGCCGAGGTCGCCCACCTCGTCCAGGAAGAGCGTGCCGGTGTGCGCGAGCTCGAAGCGCCCGATGCGCCGGTCGGTCGCGCCGGTGAACGCGCCGCGCTCGTGGCCGAACATCTCGCTCTCGACGAGGTCGCGCGGGATCGCGGCGCAGTTGACGCGCACGAACGGCCGCTCGCGGCGCGCGCTCGCCGCGTGCAGCCCGGCCGCGACGAGCTCCTTTCCGGTCCCGCTCTCGCCCGTGACGAGCACGCGCGCGTCGGTCGGCCCCACGCGCGCGACCAGCGCGCGCACCTCGCCCATCGCCGAACTGTCGCCGACCATCGCCCCGCCCAGCCCGATCTCCTCGCGCAGGGCGCGCGCCTCCTGCCGCGCGCGGCGCAGCTCGAGCGCGCTGCCGAGCGCGAGCAGCACCCCCTCGGGCGTGAGCGGCTTCTCGAGGAAGGTGAACGCGCCGAGCTTGGTCGCGCGCACCGCGTCGCCTAACGCGGCGCGGCCGCTCATCATCACCACGGGCAGGTCGGGGAGCTGCTCGCGCAGCCGCTCCAGCATCCCGAGCCCGTCGACCGCGCCGGGCATCATGAGGTCGACGAGCGCGACGTCCGGCTCCGCGGCGCGCGCCGCGGCGAGCCCCGACGCGCCGTCGGCCGCGTCGCGCACCTCATACCCCTCGCCCGCGAGCAGCGCGCCGACCATCCGCCGGATGTTCGGCTCGTCGTCGACGATCAGGACGCTCGGCACTGCCTAACGCACGTCCGCGCGCGCGCCCGGCGCGCCCGGCGCCGGGGCGAGCAGCCGCTCGGTGTAGCGCTGCGCCTCGCCCACGCGCTCGACCTCGACGGCGACCACGTCGACGGCCTGCTCCAGCTGCGCGACGCGGGCGCGCAGCGCAGCCACCTCGTCGTCCGCCGCCGGCATCGTCCGCCGCCCCGTGCGGATGACCCACACGACGCCCGCCGCCATGCTGAGCACGCTCGTGGTGATCACCGCCATCACGCCCGCGAACTCGAGCACGTCACCCATGGTCGGCCCTCGACGCCGCGATCGCGGGCGCTGTCAGCCCCGCGGTCGGCAGCCGGTCGGTGAGCAGCTGCGCGGAGTAGCGCTGCGCCTCCGAAATGCGCTCGACCTCGATCGCGACGGCCTCGACGGCCTGTTCGATGCGCGCGAGGCGTGCGGCCGCCTCTGGCGACAAGGTCGCCGTCGTCGATCCCGCGATCGTGCGGCGCGCCGTGAACATCCGCGTGATGAAGTAGACTATGATCGCGAGACACGGGAACACGATCCCGAAGATCGGGATCAGCGCCGGCGGGATCTCGGGGCCGTTGTGCGTCGGGAAGGACGGGGTGGGCTGCAGTGTGTTCTGCACCAGCTCCTGAATCTGATCCGGATTGAGCCCCGCCTTCGGGTCGATCGTGATCGCCTTGTTGTTCGGACCCGTGACGGTGATGTAGCCCGTGTTCGGGTCCTTGATCACGCCGGTCTGCCCGGCGCGCGCGAGCGCGGTGGCCCGCGCCGTCGCCCGCCCGCTCGCCAGCCGCGTCGCCGCCTCGACCGCTTGATTCGCGTCGTCGATCTGCTTGGTCAGGCCCTCGGGCACGCCCACGTCGGTACGCGCGGATGGCGACGCGGAAGCCGCCGGTTGTTGGGTGGTCATGTGCGATTCTCTGGTTGACCGCCGTCCGGTACACCCCGGACCGGCAGAATGAAACGGATCTCCGTCCCGCGCCCTACGGCACTGACCGCGTCAACGTGTCCGCCGTGCGCGAGCACCGTCTGCCGCGCGATCGCGAGCCCCAACCCCGTGCCGTGCGTCTTGTGCGTCACGTACGGATCCCAGATCCCCGCCAGCTGCTCCGGCGCGATCCCGCTCCCCGTGTCGCGCACCGCGAGTTCCACCGTCCCGTCCACCCGCCCGACCCGCACGTCCACCCGCCCCCCCGCCGGCGTCGCCTCGACCGCGTTCAGCAACACGTTCGTCAGCGCCCGCGCCAGCGCGTCATAGCGCCCCCGGACGAGGGGCACCTCCGCCGCGACCTCGACGGTCGCCTGCAACGTGTCCGGCACCGTCGTCGCCGTCGCCCACCGCGCGAGTTCCCCGAGGTCTACGTCCGCGACCGGCCCGTCCGGCAACCGCCCGAACTGCGCGAACCCGCGCGCCATGGCCTCCAACCGCGCCGTCTCCGCCGCGAGCACCTCGACCGCTTCGGCCTGTCCCGGCACCGCGTCCCGCCGCAACCGGTCGACCGCGAACCGAATCGGCGTGAGCGGATTCTTCAGCTCGTGCGCCACGCGCCGCGCGGCCTCGCGGAACGCCTCGGCCCGCTCCGCCTCGAGCGCGCGCTCGCGCCCGACCGCCAGCTCGCGCGCCATCGTGCGCATGCGGCGCCGGAGCGTCCGGAACTCCGGCGCCCCGCGCGGCTCCGGCTCCTCAGGCAGCGGCGCCCCGTCCTGCACCAGCCCCGTCCAGCGCACGAGCTGGCCGAGCGGCCGGGAAAGCTGCCGGCTGAGGTGGCCGGCCACGCGCGAGGCGACGAGCGTGAGCCCCGCGACGAGCAGCGCCCCCGTCGCGAGCAGCACGCGCGCCAGGCGCGGCGCCACGTAGCTGTACCGCCGCGAGAGCTCGAGCGACGCGCGCAGCTCCTGCGCGTGCGCGTCGAGCGCGCGGTCGAGCGCGCGGCGCTCCGCGCTCGACAGCGCGCGCCCGCGCTCCTCACGCGCCGCCGCGTCGCGCGCGGCCGCGAGCGCCCGCTCGCCCGTCGCCGCCGCGCGCTCCCACGCGACCCCGCCGCTCAACAGCGGCACCGCCCGCGCGAGCGCGCCCGTCCACGCGGCCGTCAGCAGCACCGACGGACAGACGGCGAACAGGACCAGGATCGTGAAGAGCCGCGCCCGATACGAGGCCCGGAGCGGGCGAAGGCGAGTGCGGATCACGGTCGGACCACGGGCAAACGACGGGCAAACGACGGGCAAACGACGGGCAAACGACGGGCAAACGACGGGCAAACGACGGGCAAACGACGGGCAAACGACGGGCAAACGACGGGCAAACGACGGGCAAACGACGGGCAAACCACGGGTGGGTCGGCGGCGGGCCGCGCGCGGACCGAGCCCGCGCGACGCGCAACTTACGACCCGGCGACCGCCTCGGTTGCACCGTGCCCGCCGCGCGCGCTTTACCCCACTCTGGCAGGGGGTTACCCTTCGCACGCGATATGGCACGCTCCCGCCCGCGCACGACCGCCTGATGGCTGACCAGCCGACGCTCGACCAGCTCTTCGCCGACCGCGCCAACACCCGGGCGGAGCGCCCGCTGGTCGTCGCCGGTGCGCGCACGCTCACCTACGCCGACGTCGACCGGCAGGGCGCCGCGCTCGCCGCCGCGCTCGCCGCCCTCGGCGTCACGCGAGGCGACCGCGTCGCGGTCGCACTGCCCAACCGCGCGGAGTGGATGCTCGCCCTCCGCGCGGCCGCGGCCCTCGGCGCCGTCATCGTGCCGGTCAACCCGCGCCTCGGGCCGCACGAGCTGAAGTACCAGCTGCGCCACGCGGGCGCGAAATGCCTCTTCGTCGCCGACCGCGACGATGGGCTCGACACCCTCACGCTCTACGAGGGGGTGCTCGCCGACCTGCCCGCGCTCCGGTTGTTGGTGTCGGTGGGCGAGGAAACCGAGCGGTGGTTCGACGACCGGATCTTCCGGCTCGAAGACCTCGTCGCCAAGGGCGCGGGACGCCGCCCCGAGGCGCCGAACGTCGCGGGCCACGACGACCTCGCGCAGCTCTACACCTCCGGGACGATGGGCAACCCGAAGGGCGTGCGGCTGAGTCACCGCGGCGTCATCCAGACCGCGCTCCACACGGGCGAGGCGCTCGGCCTGGGCGACGACGAGCGCATCCTCGCGGCGGTGCCCCTGTTCGCCAGCTTCGGCTTCGGCGTCGCGGTCGGCGCCGTCGCCGCCGGCCTCACGCTCGTCCTCCAGGAACAGTTCGAGCCCGAGGCCGCGCTCGCGCTCATGCGCCGCGAGCGCGTGACCGTGCTGCAGGGCGTGCCGACCACGTTCCACCTGCTCATGCGCGCGCCCGGCTTCGAAGAGGGCGCCGTGCGCGACGGCGGACTCCGTACCGGGCTCATCGCCGGCGCGCCCGCCGACGAGGACCTCCTGCGCCGCGTCCGGCGTTGGTGCGACGTGCACGTCGCCTACGGCCTGACCGAAACGGGACCTGCGGTCACCGTGACGCGCACCACCGATCCGGCGGACAAGCGCCTGACCACCGCGGGCCGCCCCCTCCCGGGCGTGGACGTCATGGCCGTCGACGTCCTCACCGGGCAGCTGCACGGCCCGACGGAAGCGGTCGGCGAGATCGCCGTCCGCGGACCCGGCGTCATGCTGGGCTACGCGCGCATGCCGGCCGAATCCGCGCGCGCCCTCACCCCCGAGGGCTACTTCCTCACCGGCGACCTCGGCATTCTCGACGAGGACGGCTACCTGCGCATCGTCGGCCGGCGCAAAGAAACGATCCTCCGCGGCGGGTCCCAGATCTACCCCCGCGAAATCGAGGACCAGCTGCGCACCCACCCCGCGATCGACGACGTCTGCGTCATCGGCGTCCCGCACGACGTGCTGGGCGAGCTGATCTGCGCCTGCGTCGTTCCGGTCGAGGGCGCCGTGATCACGGGCCGCGACGTGAAGAACTTCGCCCGCGATACCCTGACGGACCACAAGATTCCCGACCTCGTGCGCTTCTTCGACGCCTTCCCGATGACGGGCAGCGGCAAAGTGAAGCGGCGCGAACTCGAGCGCGTCGTCGCGCTCGACCCGACTGTCACCGCGGCCGCGTGACCGCACGCGTGCACGCTCGCTCGAGAATCGCTCGCGCGAACGCACGCGTGGCCACGCAGGCCGCATGACCGCCGCCACCGCGCGGCGGCGCCCGCCCACGAGCGCGGGCCTTACACCATGAGCACTCGCTACCCCCCCCGGCCGCGCGACCGCGGCCCCGCGGCCCCCGCGACTTCGTCCGCGGCGCTCCTCCACCGCGGCCCGCAGGCCGCCGCGCCCGGCGCCTACGCCTCCGGCGCCTACCTGCCGCCCGCGCCCAACGCGGCGCTCCTCATCGACTTCGACAACGTCACGATGGGGATCCAAAAGGACCTGCAGGCCGAGCTCCGCTCGCTGCTGTCCTCGGACATCATCAAGGGCAAGGTCTCGGTGCAGCGCGCCTACGCCGACTGGCGCCGCTACCCGAACTACGTCGTCCCGCTCACCGAGAACTCGATCGACCTCATCTTCGCCCCCGCGTACGGCGCCGCGAAGAAGAACGCCACCGACATCCGCCTCGCCATCGACGCGATGGAGTTGGTGTTCACCCGTCCCGAAATCGGCACCTTCATCCTCCTCTCCGGCGACAGTGACTTCTCGTCGCTCGTCATCAAGCTGAAGGAGTACGGCAAGTACGTCATCGGCGTCGGCATCCGCGAGAGCGCGTCCGACCTCCTCGTCCAGAACTGCGACGAGTACTACAGCTACAACGCCCTCGCCGGCCTCGCCCGCACCGCCGACGAGCCGCAGCCGCCGCGCGACCCCTGGGAGCTCGTCGTCGAAGCCGTCGACCGCATGGCCCGCAACGGCGACACGATGCGCGCCGACCGGCTCAAGCAGGTCATGCAGGAGATGGATCCGTCGTTCGACGAAAAGAACCTGGGCATGCCCAAGTTCTCGCGCTTCGTGAGCGAGGCCGCGCATCGCGGACTGCTCACGCTCACGCGCCTCGAGAGCGGACAGTACGAGATCGCCCCGGCCCGCCCGGGCAGCACGCGCGAGAGCGGCCGCGAGGCGGGCCGCGAGACAGGGCGCGACCGCGGACGCGACGGCGGTCGTGAGATCGCCCGCGAGACGCCGCGCGAAGCCGTCCGCCCCTCGGCCCGCGACGCGGCGCGCGACTTCGCGCGCGACCTCGCCCGCGACGGCCGCGACACGGCCCGCGACGCCGGCCGCGACTTCGCGCGCGACCTCCCGCGCGACCTCGGCCGCGAGCGCGCCGAGTCGTTCGACCCGACCGACGCCGAGCTCGCTGAGCGCGCGTTCGACGAAGGCCTCGGCGACGACGAGTCCGCCGCGGAGCAACCGTCGCGCGCCGATCGCTCCGACCGCGGCCGCAGCCGCCGGCGGAGCCGCACGCGCAGCGGGCGCGACGCCGACCGCACGTCGACCACGGGCGAGTTCGCCGTCCCGACCGACGACCTCGTCGCCGACGACCGCACGCCCGCCGAACCGCGCGACGTCACCCCGCTCCCGATCGTCCCCACGATCGGCGTGCAGGGCGAGCGTCTCACGCGCGCCGAGGCGTTCGACCTCGTCCGCCGCGGCGTCGACGCGCTCTCGACGGCGGACGACGACCGCGTCGCCGTTCAGCCCCTCCGCGAGCAGGTCTTCGCCCTCCTCGGCCGCGACTCCGAAAGCCTGAGCGAGCGCATGTTCCCGCGCATCGTGCAGGACGCGGCCGACAACGGCATCGTCCGCACGTTCCGGAGCGGCGACACGATGACCGTCAGTCGCGCACCACGCCCGGCGGCCACCGTCGGCGACGAGTTGAGCCGCGCGGCCGCGGTCACGCAAGCCGCACCCGCCCCGGTCGCACCCGTGCCGTCCACGCCCGCGGCGCCGCGCGGCATGGGCCCACGCGGTGTCGCCCGTGGTCGCGGCGGCCGGCTCGGCGCGCCGCCGCCGGAGCTCCTGCTCATCGGCGCGGTGCCGACGGCCGGGGGGACGGTGGCCGGCGGCACACCCGTCGCCTCGCCCGCGGTCGACACGGTGCCGGTCGGCGTGACCGGGTTCCCGTTGGACACCGTACCGGCGGATGCATTACCGGACGCCAGCACGTTAGGCACCACGACGTCCGACGCCGGCGCGGACGCGGCGCCCGCCGAGGGGGCCACTCCCGTCGACGCCACCGACGCGGTCGCTCCCACGAGTGACGGCGACGCGCCGACCGGGTCGAGTGACGGTGCCGGGGACGACACGGCACCCAACGCGCCGGCCGGTCGGAACCGCGATCGCCGGGGCCGGAGTCGTGGCCGTGGGCGCGGAGGCTCCGGTCGCGGCGCCACCGCCGACACGGCCGCCGAGCCGGTCGCGAGCGCCGCGCCCGACCCGGACGCGCAGCCCGAGCCCGACGCCCCGCCCGTCGTCCCGCCGCAGCCCGCCGCCGACGACAACGCCGCGCCCGCGCGCGGCCGCGGCGCGCGCAAGGCGGCCGCCAAGGCGCCGGCGAAGACCGCGGCCAAGCGCGGCGCGCGCAAGCGGCCGGCCGGCGGCCGCGCCGGCGGCTCCGACGCGGGAGCGTGATCCCGCGTCGGCCTT
>JAABUZ0100006706.1_pt1 | contig 14249 bp, 24 predicted proteins | sample 5562091 | NCBI WGS metagenome assembly JAABUZ01 (sample SAMN12813069, study PRJNA571459) | rock metagenome | isolation source: Antarctica rocks | place: Antarctica: Victoria Land, Linnaeus Terrace sud | collected 2015-12-21 | reverse complement strand
TACTGCAACTTGAAGCAATTACAGCAATGGACCGGCCGCTGCAACCCGCTCACTTTGACTGTCCCGCGATCATAACCGCATTCCGAGCAACGCGTACGAAGTTCGATCTCATCAAGCATCACGCACGCTCCGCGTTCCGGGGACTGCAGCACTCGGCGAACATCGCCTCTTGTTTTGTCATCGGGTACATCGCGATATGCGACCCCTCGAAGTGGGTGTGGATCCACGGCTCGGGGCCGCGTCGATTCTTGAGCACGAGAATCTCCATGATCGTGTCGCGCAGCGGCGTGCCACGAAACGGGCGATGCAAAGCAAGAACGGTATCGGCGACGCGCGGCAGACTCGCAGAGTCGGCGAAGTCGTAAATCTGCGGGCGCTGGCTCCGCTTGATCTTTTCAGCCTTGAGTTGGTGGATGCAGACAATGTGAACGCGCTCAGCGACACACATACTGCGGAGCTTTCGAAAAATACGCGCTGCAGCAAGATCCGAACGCGTTCCCGTGCCTGACCAATCTTGGATGTGCTGCATGTGGTCAATGAAAACGACGTCGGGCTTGTTCGCTCGGATGAGCTCGACGAGTTGCTCGGAACGATAGTCCTCGGGCGCGAGCATCGTGAGACGGCGCGACTGTAATAGCTCGACTGCCTCGTACAGCGCCCGCTTCTCAGAGTCCGACTTCGACCGCTCCATGCGCTCGACAGTCTCCTCGTCGCACCGCAAGAGCTTCGCGAGCATGCGCCGCTCGGTACGCTCGACCCCGAGCTCGAGCGGAAGGAAGAGTGTTCGGGCCGACTTGCTGATCTCAAGCGCGAGCTGCTCGGAGAAACCTGACTTCCCGACGCCCGTCCACGCACCGATAAGCGAGATCTCGCCCGGTCGGAGGCAACGCAAAACGTCATCGAGCGCTGGCAAGCCGGTTGAGTATCGACGCTCGTCGAGCACAGACTGCCACGATCGCAACACGGCGAATCCAGCCTGTTCCGGCACGAGTGGTGCGTCGGCCGCAACAACGAGCGAATCCGGCTTGACCTCCGGCATCACGCCACGCACGAGCTCGGTCAAGCCAACCGATGGCGCGTACTTCGAGACGCTGATCGCGATTTGGCGCATATGCGCGGGCTCGCACATGGGCCGGCACCGCTTCTCGTTCACGACCAGCAACGCGGCTTCGATCTCGTCAGGACCCATCTGGTGACGCCGCATCAGTCCCGCGAGACTCACGAGCGTCTCGTGGCGCCGACCGAGTGGAATAATCTCGACGTCGGGGCGCTCGCCCGTGATCTGCGTCTTACGCTGCGATAATTTTAGTTCGAGCGCTGGCGGGATCGGCATGATAGAGTGCTCGTGGATCCCGAACCCCGCCTCCCACGCATAGGATCGACCGGAAGCATGCACCGACTTCGGCGCGACAACATACCCACCATCGGCCCGGACGTCGATGCCGTCACCAAGCACCTTGCCCGCGCTATTGCGAAATCGCTTCTCGCCGACACGAAAGTAATAGTGCTCACCGCCGCCACCGGTCAAGGCAGTAACAGTTTCGAACGCCGCACTCCCAAGCTCGCCACGCATAATCGCGAACGATTCGTCGCCGCCGTTTTTCGGGTCGATGTCGATCACGACGAGATCGCTCGGACCGGTCGCGATCCCGATATTGGCATCAGGCCACCGAGCCCAATAATCCGCGACGACCACGCTGTCTTTCGTCGCGTCTTCGAGACCGTGCTGGGTCCGCGGATGCTTCGCCACGCTGCCGCACGCGGCATTTCCACACGAGCAAACGCCATCGATCGCCGAATGCAACGGCATTACGGCATAACCGTTCCGGGCGTACCACATCGCCGCCGCGATCATGCCCCGCCCACCACAAGGGCGAGCGAACGCTTCTGCGCTTCTCGACGCTCGCGATCAGCAAGAATCTGCTCGTCGCGCTCCTCCCAGCCTGGTGCCTCGAGCACCTCCGGCATGTGCGACTTGCCATCGTGTTCGAACTCAGGCCGTGACGCATTTCGGTCCTCACCGCGCTCAAAGTCCTCGAGCTTGCTCCACGCCTCGGCAAGCTTTTCGAGCCGAGTCAGCCGGCCGTAGTACTTGCTGGCCTCGGGATGGGCGTACGCGACGCGGAGCATCCGGACCACATCCTCGGCCGATACCCCGCTTGCGACAAGCGATTCTGCTCCGCGCTTATTGCTTCGCCGCCAATCAACACGCTTGAGCTTTGGCTGAGCGTACTCGAACACGAGTGGGACGGCCGCCTCGAGGATCCGCCACGCGGCCTGATCGGCGAGCGATGGCTCAGGGCGTTGGGGCTTAAAACGCCCCTTCGACACGACAGCCGGTTCCGGCGGCGAGGAAATCGCCGCGTGTAGTGGAGTTGCGTTAGCAACGGAACTACACCCTTCGTTCTCCGAAGACGAAGACGAAGACGAAGACGAAGACGAAGAGCGATCTTCTGGGGATCGCGAATCGATCGCAGTGCGATCTTCTGGGGATCGCACTGGGATCGCAGTGCGATCTTCTGGGGATCGCGAATCGATCGCAGTGCGATCTTCTGGGGATCGCGAATCGATCGCAGTGCGATCTTCTGGGGATCGCACTGGGATCGCAGTGGGGATCGGCTCGGGGATCGGCTCGGCTTCGCTACGGGGATCGCTATCCGTCGCCGAGCCATCCCAGCGGCGATCATTCCCAGCTTTCCCATTCTTCGCTTGCTTGTCGCGGTAGTCGCTCTGCTTTTGCCGCTCGACCTCGATACGGGGCTGCACAAAGCGGTCGCCAACGAGCTCAAAGCATGCTGAGAGCGCCTTCCACGCTTCTTCGAACACGTCTTGAGGCTCACCAACAAGACGCGCGTTTCGACGCATGTCGGTTGATAAGCCGCCGTCAGTCCATGCAAACGTCATCAGCATGATGTACATGCCGCGCTCGCTATTCGTCATAGCGATAACATTGCTATCGCTGCGAAAGTCTTTCGGGTAGAACTGAAACGCTGGCGGGCTGCTAGCCATTTGCCAATCCAAACGTTGTTACCCGCGCGCCCTTGGAGCCGTTACACCCCCTACAAAGAACCTGAAGGTTACTCTCGTGGTGATTGCCGCCTAGAGCTATCGGGTGAACATGATCGATATGAAGATCAGTTGCAGATCCACAATAGACACATGCTTTGTCCCTTGCAAGGATCGAAGCTCGTACACTCTTGGATATGGGGCTTCCACGTTGTAGCTTTACGAATCTAAGATCGTCGATTTCTATCGAGCCATCATCCCTGATGATGATGTACTTCTTGTCAGCAAGACTGCTAATGCAGTCTTGCGCAGGTTCGTCCATAAGACTTGAAATACGGTCCAAGCTTCCCGGCTTCGAGAGGCAGTGCCAAAGCGGTGAACTTTTAATTGACAGAAGTGTCATAAGAAGTCCGCGTTCTTGAAGCGTTAACTCGTCGAATTCTAAATAGAAATCGCGCAGTAAGATGACGGCGTTCGACGGGATCGCGGCTTTATTCGCCATTGTACCTCAGAGAATCGTCGCGGCTTTGAGCAGCGACTGAAGAAGGGTTGAATAAGCCATGCGTCAGACCGGCCGCACGAGCGTTTGGAGGATGGAGCCGACGTCACGTAACGACGCGACTCGATCACGAAGGTCTTGCAATTCCGTCTCCGCGTCGATCTTCGAGCACTTCGCTTCTGCGAGTACGCTCGAGTCTTTGGTTCGTAGGATCAGCTTTTTCGAGTCGGCAAGCCGTGCTCGAGCGAGAGCGGTGAGGCGGCGGCATAGGCCGCGCGCCTCGATCACTTCCCACAGCATCGTGGCAACACGTTGCTGTTCGAGCTGCTGCATCTCGTCATGTGAGAGCCGCTCGCACTCGAGCAGCGCGTCCGAATAGTCCGCTCCGAGCGAGACGGCGACGACGGGTATCCGGGCGCGCTGCACGTCGAGCATCAGAACGGAATGTCGTCGTCGTTATCGAAGTCCGAGCTGGCCGCCACGGGTGCGGGTGCAGGAGCGGGCTTCGGCGGTTCTTGGGTTGGGCGCGCAGCGGTTGACGATCGCCGCGTCACGACATCCGTAATCTTGAGCGCGCTCGCGTTGTTATTCTGCCCGATATTCACTTGGACCGGTACACGAATCGGGTACGTGAGACTCGAGTACCACTCGTCCAGTTCTTCTGCCGTCGCGTTAGGCCGACCCGAAAACTCACGGAGACGGGCGAACAACTTCGATGCGCTCAGTGGCTCGCCCGCCTTGTTCTTGCTGGCGGGCGTCATCTTGAACGCGACCTCTTCTTCTTCTTCGAGCCCGTTCTCGAGATCGTAACGCAGCCGCGTCATCATGTCGGTCTTCTTGCCGCTTCCGTGGCACGCGCGGCAATCGCCGTTCCCGTTGAAGCCCGTGCGGGCGCCCTTGCACAACCGGCACACGTCGCCAAACGGCGACACCTTCTCGACCCGTTCGGTCATCCCGACGAAATAGGCACGGTAGCTGCCCTTTTCGGACTTCACTTGGATCTGATCGTCGCTGACCATCTTCTGTGGCATCGCGCCGCTAAGTAATCCCATTTCGCTTCTCCTCGGTCAAAACGACCGCTATCGCGTGACAACAAACCGCGCCGTGCACGCTGGCCTGACAATCGCAGACCCATGTCTTTTGCATCTGTGAAAAATAGATCGTGTGCACGTCGACGCTGCCGCCAACGCGATAACTGCCGTTGGTTGCGCGCACGACCGCGAGGCTTGATGCCCTCGCGAGCGTGCGCGCGGACGGCTGACGCATCGGCGTTGTCACTTCTGGCATGCTCCAAGGAGTGATGAGCCCGCCGAACACGGCGGGACCGGCGCAGCGGGCGTCGTGACGCTGCGGTGCGGGAGCAGCGCATAGATGAGCCCGCCCGCGAACGCGATCGGGGCCGCGATAAACGCCCCCGCCCCCCCGGCCGCGACAGTAGCGGGAGCGACGGCCACAACGGGCGCGACCGGCGCGAGCACGGCGGCAGGCGTGTCGACGCTCACGAGTGCCGGTGCGGGAGCGGGCACCGCCGCCACGACCGCCGCTTTACGGCCACGCGGAGCTGTCACGATGCCTTTGCGGTGCTTCGTGAAGATCGGCGCGACCGCAGCGCGCGCGACGCGTGGCGGGCGCAGGAGCGACAAATTGCCGCATGCGCTCGGCGTGTACACGACCGCCCCGTCCGCGAGGTTGACCCGCCACCCCATCACGCGATGGACGAGCTGCACGTTGTGGACCGCGTAGACGGAACCGCGCCGATCGCCCGACATTGCGTCCAAGCGCGCGGGGAGCCGGACGTATGTGACGTCGCCCTCGAGGAGCCGTCGCTGGAACTCGCGGTACTCGGCCGACGAGAGCCCGATCCGTGCAGCGGCGGCGCGGTACACGCGTGGATGCTCGCGACTTTCCATCAGGAGGTCGGATGACGACGCGAGCGGTCGCGACGCTACGTGGTCGATCGCAAGGCTTGGGATCAAGACGATTCCTTCCAAATTCTACCGGATAGAATTTTAGAGAAATTCCCCTTTGATATCCCGAGCGCTTTTGCCGCGGCAGCCTTGGCCCCGTGTTTTGAATAAGATTGAGAGCGTATTTCGCGCACTGACTCCCAAGAGAGCTTTCGCATCGGATGCTCTTCTGCTTTTAGGTGGAACCCCGTCGGCATGCGATTTCGTGCGTATACGTCGAGGCAGTTTTCAAGCTGCGTGCCGGCGTACAGATGTACAGGGTTTACGCATGGTGGATTATCGCAATGATGCAAGATATTTAGGCCACTCGGCACTCGCCCATAAGCCAACTCATAAGACACGCGATGAGCCCGAATCTGTCGTCCTCCAATGATGACGCGACCATAACCAGACTTGAGGCGGGACATGGACCATTCCCAGCACTCATCAGAACTCTTACCTTTCGGAACGCCCAAATAGAATCGTCGCTTAAGTTCCTCCGGCTCAACGATGTAGGTCTTATGTTGGCGGGCTGCCTTTACACACAGATCGGGGATCATACAAGCCTCAGACGTGAAGTGAGCTGGGCGACGATATAGGCGAGCGCGATCGCGAGAACGATGTGCCACACAAGGAACGCGTTCACGGCGCGACCGCCGGGCGCACGATCTGCAGCACGATCTCGTGCCAGAGAATCGACCCGAAACAGAGCGCGAGCACGAGCGCGAGCGTAACACCTATGACGAGTTCTGTGACGCGCCCGAACCCGTACTCGGGCTGCGCGTTCGGGTCGGGGCGATGCGCTGAGCGGACGACGTAGGGCGCGTACGTGTCGTGTTCGGCAGCACGTCGCGACCTGTCACGGGAATCCGGGAGCGGGCGCACGCTCATGCGAGCGCACCGAAGCAGATTGAGCGCGCTCACTTCGCGCCTTCGATCTGCGCGACGCGCTTCTGCTTGCGTCGCAGAACGAGCTTCGGTGCCCCGATCGCGACGTGCCGCAGCCCCTCGTCGATCACGTGCGCGACGTTGCCGCCGTACCGTTTCGCCGCCACGGTCAGCTTGCGCGCGTCGGCCTTCCAAACCGGCTCCTGCGCTTCGAGATAGACCGCCTTCGCGAACTCGTCAGCCGGAAGCATGTCGGCGAGCAGCCGCAGCGTCGCGATGTCTTTTTTCAGCTCCGTCTTCTGCTCGAGCGCGATCTCGATCTCGTCATCGGCGAGCATCGTCCCGCCCGCGAGCGTGATGCGGCGCTGCAGCTCTCCGTAAATCAGTGCCTTGTGTGCCCGCGCGGTTTCGAGCTCGCGGCGCAGCGCCTCGGTGCGCGATTCGATGTGGTCGTCGATCTCAAGCGCGAGTGACGCGAGGTCGCCGTCCGGCATCGTGAGCGCGGTCGCGAGCACGTCCGCAAGGCGCTGCTCCGGCGTCATGGCGGGCGCGGGCTCGATCGGGTGCGCGCTCATGCGAGCCTCCGAGCGATCTCGTCGAGTGCGTCCATCGCGTCGCTAATCGCGGCGTGCAGCGACGTCGCCGATCCGGTGTGAAGAAAGGTGCGTTGCGCAATGTCGCGTCGCGTCACGAACGTCCAGCGCGAGTCCGCGCCCGTGACCCACGCCTGCGTGTCGTCGTGCTGCTGGTCGAGGTGCGCGCCCGTTCGGGTTGCGCGCCATTCGTTCGCGGCGCAGACGCAATCGCGCGAGAATGGCTCGGCGTCGATGCACGCGCCGCTGTGGGCGCTCGCGAACGGGGCGCGGTGCAGGAGCGCGCTCATCGCGACGCCTCCGCGCGCATCTGCATATCCGCGAGCGCGTCCTCGTTCGAGGCGAAGAAATTCGGGAGCGGCCACCCGGGCGAGCTTGCGGCGTAGATCGCTCGGGCCGCGCCCTCGGAGCCTATCGCTTGCTCGAGCTTCGTCCCAGCCTCACCCGCGAGCGTGATCGCCCAGCCACCGCGGCAGTGCGTGGTCCCGCATGCATGATGCCAGATCGCCATATTGAGGCTGTGGCCCGACTCGTTGATCGCGTCTAAAATCGTGCGGTCGATGTCGGGGATGACGGGCGCACGGTTGCGGCCGGTGTTATCCGCCACGTAAGCGTGCGCCACGATCTCTAGGCCAGGCGCGATCTCAACATCGTTCTCAATGAAAGCTCCGTAGCCGATCGTTGCGCGGTTGCCGATCAGCGCGCCGTCGCCGATCCTCGCGCTGTTGCCGATCTTCGCGCCGTCGCCGATCGTCGCGCCGTAGCCGATCTTCGCGCTGTCGCCGATCCTCGCGCTGTTGCCGATCTTCGCGCCGTCGCCGATCCTCGCGCCGTAGCCGATCTTCGCGCCGTCGCTGATCGTCGCGCCGTTGCCGATCAGCGCGCCGTAGCCGATCGTCGCACTGTTGCCGATCTTCGCGCCGTCGCTGATCGTCGCGCCGTCGCCGATCTTCGTGCCGTAGCCGATCGTCGCGCCGTTGCCGATCAGCGCGCCGTCGCCGATCGTCGCACTGATGCCGATCTTCGCGCCGTCGCCGATCGTCGCGCCGTCGCCGATCTTCGCGCGGTAGCCGATCAGCGCGCCGTTGCCGATCGTCGCGCCGTCGCCGATCGTCGCGCCGTAGCCGATCTTCGCGCTGTAGCCGATCGTCGCGCGGTTGCCGATCAGCGCGCCGTCGCTGATCGTCGCGCCGTTGCCGATCAGCGCGCCGTCGCCGATCGTCGCGCCGTCGCCGATCGTCGCGCGGTTTTCGATCGTTGCGCGGTTGCCGATCTTCGTGCCGTCGCTGATCGTCGCGCTGTTGCCGATCTTCGCGCCGTAGCCGATCTTCGCGCTGTTGCCGATCGTCGCGCCGTCGCTGATCGTCGCGCTGTTGCCGATCAGCGCGCCGTCGCCGATCGTCGCGCCGTCGCCGATCGTCGCGCGGTTGCCGATCAGCGCGCCGTTGCCGATCGTCGCGCCGTTGCCGATCAGCGCGCCGTCGCCGATCCTCGTGCTGTTGCCGATCTTCGCGCTGTTGCCGATCGTCGCGCCGTCGCTGATCGTCGCGCCGTTGCCGATCAGCGCGCCGTCGCCGATCGTCGCGCCGTCGCTGATCTTCACGCCGTAGCCGATCGTCGCGCCGTTGCCGATCGTCGCGCCGTTGCCAACGAATACCGAATCAAGAACTGTCGCCGTGTCGGCGACCATCCCGCCCCCGTTCGCGTGGCGATGGTAGCCGGTCGGGAACACGTTATCGACCGCGCTCATGCCGCACGTCCGTTGCGCGCCGGATCGGCCGCCTTCTCGGCGCGCAACACGTCTAGCTCGACGTCGAACGCGCACCATTTGCAGTAGCGATGACCCGCGAACCCCGCCTCGGCCGGCGGGACCGGCGACCCGAGCGCGTAATGGAACGACACCCGCTCGCAGTCGCGCTTCGGATGCGCGGCGCACTCCGGACAGGTCGGGATCTCGGGCAGGGCCCGCGTCGACCACACGCTGTCGATCCGGCGACCGCAAAGCGTCTCGATGTAGCCGATCCCGTGCTCGCGCTCGATGTGGGCCCGGCGATCGTGACGCTGATCCTCGAGCCCGCGCGGCTCGACCCAGCGCTTTACGCTTGCGCCCAGGGACCCGTATTTGGTAGAATCGCCTTGGTCGTACATGAGTGACTCCTGACCCTCGGCGCTTCAATCGCCGGGGGTTCTTTGTTTGGTGCGGGAGTGACGAAGAGAGCGGTCGGGTGTCCGGTTACGAAGCGGCGGGGTAGTGGCGGGTCTCGCAGTACGCGAGCAGCTCGGCCCGCGAGTACCGCCGCGTCTTGCGCGACGAGCCTGCGGGGCTGATGTCGATCGACGGGATGGCCTGAGCGCGCGCGAGTTCGCGCACCGTGCAGGGCGTGACGGCCAGGATCTTGGCGGCCTGCTCGGTCGTGATCAGCTCGTCGGCCACGCGCGCCGCCGCCGTGTTGGCTACGAGAGCGCGGCCGAGATCCGCGAGCGCGTCCACGAACGCGTGGGCGGTCGTCGCGGCGGCCGTGATCGCGGTGTCGAGCGTGCTCATGCGCTCGCCTCGCGGCGTGTCATGTCGTAGCGCCGCCGCTGCACCGCTTCATCCAGCGCGCGCTCCGGCAGGTCGAGCGCCGTCGCGATACGACGGGCGGTCGTGAGCCGCGTGATCCCGTACTGCCCGTTCCTGACGTTGTAGAGCGTCTTGCGCGAGAGGCCCGCGCGATCGGCCACAACCGCAATCCGCGCGCATTGCAGCGCGCTCTGAACCGGCGTCATGCCGCCTCCGGCATCTTGCGACCGAGGTTCCTGGCGTTGACCGCCTGCGCCCAGAGGTCGGCCTCGGCCGCCGCCTGCCGAATCTCGGCGCGCGACCGTTCGAGTGCCGCGGCGCGAGCGAAGTGCGTGCGCGCCTCTTTCGCGAGCGCGGTCCCGGCGCGGCGGCGATCGGCGATCTCTTCGTCAACAACCACATACGCGCTGATGAGCGCCTCGGCCGCCACGACCTGGACGATCGTTTTTCGTCCGCCCGGGTTCGGGCGCGGCGTTATGGGCTGCGATATGCTCTCGCTCGCCATGACGCTACGCGACCGCCCGATCGGCATCGAGCCGACCTGCGAGACCGGGAAGCGAGCGACGCAGAAGCTCGAGAGTTGGACCAGAGGGAGCCGTCTCGCCCTTCAGCCATTTTCGGCCAGTCTGCTCGCCTACGCCAGCGACGGCCGCGAGTTTGGTGACGGTCCAGCCATTTTCGGCGAGCGCCCCTTGCAGGGCGGCGGCGATGCGATCCATGAATCGGATGTTAGCACGCTATCACATTATAGTGCAATAGCACGGTATGGCATTTCGCTAATATGCTGATGCCGATGGTTGAGAAGCCGGCCGACCCCGACGAACCGATCGACTTCAAGTTCGGAACGCGCCTTCGCCGCTATCGCAATGCGAAGGGCTTATCGCTCGCCGATTTGGCCGAGTCATCGAAGATGAAAGAAGGCACCATTCGGCAGATCGAGCTCAACAATACGGGGATTCCGACTTTCATAAACGGGCTGAAGCTCGCAGCCGCGCTCGGCATCTCTCCTTACGAACTTGCTGACGTCTCAGGACCCGGCTTTAAGCAGTCGGTCGAGCCCGATCGAGATTATGAGCACGTTCCAAAATCCGTGCTCGGCGAAGTTCGCTCTGCTCTTGCAACGATGGGAGCGCGGATGGACCGCTTTGAGTCTGTGCTTGCAACGCTAGAACAGAAAGCCGAATCTCCGCCCGCGCCAACCGTTCCGCGAGCAGAGCGAGCTCGAAAATGACATCGCCCAGGCCATCCATTGAATCTCCTAACAAGAAACTACCACGAATAACCCGATCGTATCGAACAAGTGTTCGATTATGCAAGTCCCAATTATGGATTATGACGCTTGTGCGTCCTGTTGTGTTCCTAACCGGCGTGCCGTTGGCGGCCATCATCATGGCGCAGTGGACGCAAGTAAGGCGAGTGCGGTTTCGCAACGCAGCCGTGATCAGCAGCATATTATGGGCGGTTTCGGGATGCGCTGAAGCTCCTAGCTCGAGTAGCGCGGCAGACCACCGCGACCTCGTGCGGCAGCATCATGCCGAATCAGTTCTTCAAGTGAAAGAGACAAAAGCGTACCAGCGAGTCGTCGACCTACTCAATAAGGGAACCGTCGCGGATGGTGACGGCCAACTGATTAGAGCCTGTGGAATTGACGGCAGGCACCTTCAGGTTAAGGAAGACGCCGATGTATACAACACGCTCTCGCACCAGCTTCAAGTCACCGTAAACACTACAATGCTAAACGAATGGTCACTTATATTTAATAAATATCATCACACCAAGAAAAGCCTCGTCTCGTTCTCGATCTTCGACTTGAACGGCGAGTTGTTGTACCACGACGAAACCTTGAATTCCAACGGGTGAGCGTCTACCGGCGCGCTTCGGGCCGCTGGGCCGTGCTCGTGGACGAGACGCGGCCCTCGACCGGAAAGCGGGTTCGCGTCTCGCTCGGGACGTTCGAGCGCAAGCGCGACGCCGACGCGGCCGAGCGGGCGGCGAAGATTCGCCTCGAACGCGGCGAGACGCTGGGCGGCTCGCTGACGGTCGCGGACCTGTACGAGCGATGGATCGCGAGCGCGGCGGCGCGCGGGCTCGCGGAGACGACGCTCGACGGCTACCGGCGTCGCTGGGCCTACTGCGCGACGATCGCCGCGACGGTCGCGAACGAACTCCGGCCCGCCACGATCGCACGTCTCTACGAGGACCTGCGCGACCACGGCGGGCTCCGGCGCGGCGCTGACGGCGGGGGCGGGCCGCTCTCGGCGCAATCGGTCCAGCACGTTCACGCCACCCTTGCGGCCATGTTCGCGTGGGCGTACCGGCTGGAGCTCGTCCAGCGGAACGTCATGAAGCAGGTCCAGCCCGGGCATCTCCCGCGGCGGCAGGTGCGGCCGTACGCGGCCGACGACGCGCGCCGGCTCATCGAGGCCGCGGCTCGGACCCGCTACGGCCCGCTCGTGATGCTCGGGATGACAACGGCGCTCCGCCGCGGCGAGCTCGCGGGGCTCCGGTGGGACGACGTCGACCTCGAACGTCGGACCGCCACGATCCGCGGCTCGGTCGTGATGATCCCCGGGCTCAAGGCGTACAAGACGACGAAGCAGGACCGGATCGAGACGATTGCACTCTCGGCCCTCGCGGTGGTCGCGCTCGATGCCCAGCGCGCGCTTCAGGTCGCGGATCGCGAAGCGGCGGGTGACCGCTACCGGGACGAAGGCTGGGTGTTCGCGACCGTGCTTGGCGGCATGCCGTCCCCGGCCGCGATCGCGAAGAACGTGCGCAAGATCGCGATGGGGGCCGGGCTCACGATGGGCGGGATGCACGCGATGCGACACTCGGTCGCGACCTGGCTCCTACGCGAGGGCGTCGACATCAGGACCGTCTCGGCCGTCCTACGCCATGCTCAGACGAGCGTTACGCTCGACGTTTACGCCCACGAAGTGCAGGGCTCGCAGGCGGCTGCGGTTGGGGAGATCGATCGCATCCTAGGGTCGAGAGACCCCTGATCGGCCTCGCACATCCTCGCGCGTTTGGCGGCACGTACAACTGCGGCATCCTCCACCGGCAAGCACCGATTCGTGCCGCCCCGATCCGTGACCGCACTCGCATGGATTCGTTGGCGTAGCATTGCTGACAGATCCTCGCTCGATCTGCCATGCGCGGCGACGCGAAAGATGGGTGCTGAGAATTTCCTCGTGCGAGCCAAGAGCGCGGACGCACCAGGTGCCGACGGGGACGCCGCACGTCGAGCACGGGACCGCCGCGACGACTTTGGGGTCGCGGTTATCCCAGGGCACGAGCTAGTGACTCGAGCATCCGCACCAGCCGTTTTCGTCAACGTCGTGGCCGCAGGCGCACGCCTCGTCCGGTGACGGTTCGCGTGGTGGGAGGTAGGGGAGATCCGGTCTCCACGAGATCAGCGCCCCCAGCGCGTCGTAGTCGTTGCCGGTTGTGACGATCTCGTACCCCTCACCCTTGGCGAACTGGATCCGAGACCCCCGGGAATACGGAGGGAGCGCGCACTCGCACCCGGTGCATCCATCGTCGCGATGCCTCGCGTATGCGTGAGAGCAGAAAAAGCAGACTTGCTGGATTTCGTGCATCAGCACGGCGCTCAGATACCCGTCAATGATCCCAGTGTTCGCATTTTTGCTCCAACGGAGCGAGGCCCCGTAGCCGCCACGCTGCAGTAGCCCCCGCAGTCGGGCGTCGTCGTGGACGATCACGTTGCAGTCACGCAGCAGATCGTCATACGCCGTCTCGTTTCGAGGCGTCACTGAGCACGTGCGCAGCCCCGCCGTCGAAACGCGAAAGTATCGTGGCAGCGCGCCCGCCAATGTTCTCGTGTCACACACGCCGTACGAGCTACCCTGGGATACAATCACCTCATAGAGCTCAGGATCGCCGACCGTTTTGCCCTTCGGGTTTCCGTTCCAGCGAACTGTCATCCTACTCATTGTCGAATCCGTTGCAATTGCATCCAGGGCGACGGCAGGTATCTGAGAAAAACCCGTCGCTGCAACGACGGCGGCGAGGCGACGATGTGCGGCGGCTTGCGTACGAGGGGCTTGCGGCAGAGCTTCGGATCGAAGCGATGCAATAATCCGCGCCGCTCGTCACCACACGAGAAACCGTCTCGCTCTTGCTCGTCCCGTCGCGCTTCGCGACGATGATGCACTGCCCGACGACGAGTTTCTTGTCGGAGCGGATGCCCCATGATCCGTCGTTGAGCTTTGCGTAGTTGGTCATTTGAGCCGTCCCTCTGATGGAGCGGTGAGTGCTGATGTGCCTATTCTACATCGAGGACATGGATATGTCCATACCCCGGCGAACGAAAATCAAATGACGCGTACGCAGCTCTCCCGGATCGCAGGGTCGCTCCGGCCCTCGGAGCTTCGGACGCTCGACTCGCTCTTGGGACCGAACGACGCCTACGCGATTGCCGAAGCGTTTGGGCTGAGTAGGCTCACGATCGACAACCAGAGCCGCCGCGTCTATGCGGCGTACGGCGTGCATAGCCGCGTCGCACTCATAGCACTGTTCGTCGTCCCGCTCAGCGGCTGACGGCAACCGTTCGGCAACCGGTCGCGATGAAACGCCGTCGTTATAAGGTTTCTCGCATGAGGAATTTGTAGCCGAAGCCATGGACCGTGTGGAGGCAGGCGCCGAGCCGGTGCTGTTCTTCGAGCCGCATGCGCAGGCGCCGCACGTGCACGTCGACGGTCCGCTCGTCGCCGTCGAAATCGTAGCCCCAGACG
>JAABUZ0100006705.1_pt1 | contig 14250 bp, 18 predicted proteins | sample 5562091 | NCBI WGS metagenome assembly JAABUZ01 (sample SAMN12813069, study PRJNA571459) | rock metagenome | isolation source: Antarctica rocks | place: Antarctica: Victoria Land, Linnaeus Terrace sud | collected 2015-12-21 | reverse complement strand
GGCGGCGGCGGCGGCGGCGCCGCCGCCGACGTGCGCAAGCGCGACAAGGAGGCCCGGCGGCAGGAGGCCAAGCGCAAGCGCGGCGCCGAGGCGGCCGCCGCCGACAAGCGGCGCAAGGGCAACCGCCTGATGGAGGTGCGCCAGGCCGGTCGCGGCGGCCGCCGTGCGGGCTTGGCAGGGCGGCGGCCGAGCGGCCCTGCTGCTTGCTGGCAGCGGGGAGGCGGGAGGCAGGGCCTCTGCACCGCCCTGTGGGTGTCGCCTGGCCCAGCCGTCGTCAACAAGCGGTGCGCGCTCAGACGCCCGTATACTGCTGCGGCATTGGCATTGCTTGCTGTCCCGTTTTGCCAGGCCTGGCAAGCGGCATGCGTGGTCTACCACTGGCCGCTGTGCTGCTGCCTGCCTGTGCCCAGCCGCACTTGTGCGCGTTGGCCGCTGCGCTCGGGCTCGGCCAGCCCGCCAGCCGACCCCGCCGCTCGCTGCTGCTCACCAGCAAGCAACCCTGGCCCCCCTGTGACCCCGTGCCCTTTGCAACATTGCCACAGCTCTATAATGTGTGTGGGCTCTGAGGCTGGAAATGCTGCGAACTTGTTCCGAGCGCACGCGCGTGCGCCTGGGCAGGAGACGGAGGCGGTCGCGGGCAGCGTGCGCGCGGCCAAGGCGCGCGAGGCCGCGGGCCGGCAGCAGGGCCTGTCCAAGGCGGCGGCGGCCGCGGCCGCCGTCGGCGGCGCGCGCAAGGACGCCAAGGCCAAGAAGAAGGACGCCAAAGCCAAGAAGCGCAAGCTCTCCGGCGCAGGGTGCGCGCACTCCCCGCGCCATGCCCTGGGCGCTCTCTTCATCGTCCTGTCAACTCAGGTCAAAGGGTTAGGGTAGGGTTTTCGATGCATGCATTGCATGCGCGGGCTCACTATGTGGCGGCAACGGGGATCATGCGGCTTGGTCTGGGTTGCTACGCAGACCGCGACGCAACCGCGGCTGTCATTTGCATGCAAAACGCTTGATCGGCATCCACACGATCTGTGCTTGCGCCCTCCTTGCCTGTGAAAAGGAGAGCTTAATCACTCAACGCATGTCACAATCGAGCCTCGTAACAAACCTGGTTTGCTCGGCCTCGTGCAGGCCCGCGGGCGGCGGCGGCGAGGAGGGCGCGCTCTTCCAGGGCGACGGCGCGGGGCGGGGCGAGGCGGCCGGCGCGGGTCCGAGGGGCGCGCCTGGGGAGACGGCGCGCGTATACGCCGGCGGCGGGCGCTCGGGGCGGCTCGCGCTGCCGAAGGCGGGCCTGTCCAAGGGCGAGCGGGCCAAGGTGCGCCGCCACGGCAAGGGCGTCAAGGCGTTCAAGAGCAAGGCGCGGCACAAGCGCCGGTGACGCGCGCGGCGCGGCCCGCACCGCCCCCCAGCGCTGGCAGTGCCCTGGCGGCAGAAGTGTAGGTTGTGGGGTGCGGGCGTGCGCGCGCGGCTGGCACTCAGGGTGGCCTGCTCGGCCAAGGCGACTGGGCGTCCTGCTCGGCCAAGGTGGACGGGCGCCCAGGGTGCGCTGCCTCTGCATGCGCGGCGAGGCACTCAGAAAAGGAGGCGCAGTGACAAGCGCTGGTGGTGCGTGTGCTGTGCGGCCATTGGGCGGTGGCAGTGTGGGTGGTGGCTAGCGGCAAGCTTCCAGCCTCCCTCGCCTCACTATTGCCAACCATTGCCACTTGCCATCACCCGTACCAGGGAAGGCCGACCCGCTGTGCACATCACACGCTGGGGCAGCTCCATGAACATGCGATTCCGTGTAAAAGTCGCCTGTTTGTCAGTGGAGCTGCTTCATCGGCCGCATGCACGTGAGCTTTGAGAGACGATGCGCGGCGGGCTTGCCAGAGCGTCAGCTGTCCACCAGGCTGCCGGGCGGGTAGGACAGGTGCAACTTGGCTCTTTAGCCATATTCTGCTACCTTTGTGCATGCTAGAGCTTAGCATGAGCAAGCAGGGCATAGACTGTCGTGGTGCTCACGACATGTGTTGTGGCGCTCTTTGCTCGTTTTATATCGCTACCACACACGGCCGACTTACAGCACACGCAAAACAAGCGCAACGGGCAGCCGGCAAATCCACACATGCAGAAAGCACTTCAACGCGTCTATGATACAGTTGCTGGGCTAGAAAAAGCACCCCAGGAGAAGGAGGCAGCCACATTCGAAACCAGGCGCACAGTTCAGGCATCCGGAACAGATGTGTACATATGAGGGGGCCGGAGACCCTGGAGACCGGTGGCGCCTGGTATGGCGCCTGATGTGCACTCCAGCAACGCGACGCGCTGGAGGGACATACGGGCAACAGGCATGCATGCCCCCGCGCCTCAGCGCTACTACATCAGTATAGTAAGCAACCACAAAGCACACTTCACGCGCGAGCAGTGTCTGCGCATAAAAGTCTAGGGCAACTGCAAATACACTGATCGGAGCATGATCCGGCCGCGGCGCGCAGCCCACCCCGACACACAGAGCGTATGGGGACCTGCGCATGCACACAAAAGGGTCGCCAGCCCCTAAAAAAAAGCGCGGACACCCGGTCGGAACCAAGCGCGGTGTGACGGCTAGAGAGCGGGGGCCTAAGACCAGGTTGGGCTGCAGGCACGCAGCGTCGACGGCCGCGTCGCCCAGGCGCGCCCAGCAGGCGCGCATTCGGGCATGCTGGGCCCGCACAGGGGCTCCCTGCCGCGCTGTGCGCACTCTTCCTATACCGTGCCATACGCACAGTGCTGTGCTCCATTACCGCCAAGACCCGGGTCCATGATCGCAGAGGCTAAAGCGCGCGCGCGCCTGCCGCCTACTAATTACGGAACGCCGCGCTGTTGCCAGGGTTTGAGGCCCTGCTGGCCCAGGGCGCAGCGAGAAAGCGGGCCTCTCGCAACAGACTGCGCGCGCTCCGCAACACCAGGGGAGGCCAGTCCAGGCAGCATTGCACCCATGTGCGCACTGCCAGGCTCGACGCGCTGGCCTTGGCCCACAGCTCAGCGGGGCGTGTATGTGGCCTCAGCAGGCGGACTGCTGGTGGGCGGGCGGAAGGACAGCTGCGCCGTGCGTGCACTCCTGCCTGCCCGGCATGTCAGAGCTCGCCGTCCCCAACAGCCGGGCCGACCGGCACACAGGGGACGGCAGGTCTGGCATGCCGCGGCGAGGCCGCAGTGGACACAGGGCTTGCGCTTGCCGCTGCATGTGCCGCACAAGCCTGCGGCGCCGCAGCGGCAGGCTTGCGGCGGGCAGACGCATGAGGGCGGTGGAACTGCAGAGCCGCCCAGGTCGGGGGCCCCAAGGCGAGCGCCACAAGCGGCGCCCGACTCGCTGGCCCCGCAGCTTCCCGGCGCTCCTGCAGCTCCAGGCAGGAGCTTGTGTGCGCGCGTCAGGCCATCCACGGGTCAGGATGCACCTGATGCGCTTCAGGCTGCTGGTCGCGGAGGCGCCCACTCTCAAAGTGCGCCACCCAGCCAGCGACTAGCGGCGCCAGCCTACCCGTATGCCGCAGAGCGCCTACGCCTGCGCGACTTTGGCCTCCACCACGGCCGCGGCAGCACTGCGCGCCTCCGCAACCAGCGCGGCGCGCGGCGGCGCGTCCGCAGGCGCCTGTTCCTCCCCCTGAAACCCCGAGCCGGGCGCGCGGCCGCACTCATCGGCCGCTGGCGGTGGCCCGTGCGCCGCGAGCTCCGCTGCGCCGGGCGTCACCTCAGCCGCGCCGGGCTCGCCTGTCCTGGCGCGCTTGGCGGGCGGGAGCAGCACGGTGGACGGCGTGGACGCCTTGTCCGCCATCTCCTGCCAGATCTCCAGCGCCGCCTGCGTCCGCCTGCGCGCCCGGCCCGCGCCGCGTGACCGCGCGCCCGCCCGCGGCAATTGGCGCTCTGCTCTGTCAAGGGGCCCTGCTTTCAAAAGCAGCGCCCGGCCCACGCGCGCTCAGCAGCCCAGCAGGTGCGCAGGGCTGACCGCGTCAATACACACGCCGATCCGATGTCGAATCCAGACACATGGTGCACCGTTTGCACCACAGACCAGCGACTCCTCACGGAGCGCCCTGCACGGATCAGGCCTGCGGCGCGAGCGAGGCGGCGGAGGCCGGCGCGCGCGCGCCTGAACAGCAGCGCCTCGGTCTCGCGCAGGCGCTCGACCTTGGCGGCCGTGGCGGCAGAGCCCAGCGTCGTCACGCCCGCGTCGCCCTGGCGCAGCGCCTCGATGCGCTGCTCGGCGTCGCGGACGAGCTCGGTGATGTGCTCCGTCGAGTAGAACGGCTGCGCGGCCGCGGACCAGGTGAGCGCACCGCGCCGGAGCGGCTGCAGCGCCTAGAAGACCTGGCTGTCTGCCGCAGCGCTCCTGCGCGCAGCTGACAGGTGCGTCTCCCACACGCACATTTGGCCACCGCGCCACTGGTCGCACCTGCTTGAGCACGTTTGCCAGGAACGGCGTGCGCAGCAGAACGCCCGAGCGCTTATCTGCATCGCGGCCGCGCGGCTGTAAGCAGACGACGCTGGACACGTTTCCCGGTGGGGTGCAAGCAGACAACATGCAGACGCCTTGCAGCAAGACAAAGCACTGGCCGCCGCACCGTGCTTTTTCAGAATCTTAACCACCGCGGCATAGTTCAGCATGCTCCAGTGCAGCAGCAGGACCATCTCCCCTGCGCCACACAGACCAGGTCAGTCCTTGTTCAAGCGCCGGTCACAGAGAACAGCAGCACTGCGCAGCACGTCTCGCACCATGGAGGTCGATGAATGAGCTGCGAAGCGCCGCCTGGCGCTCCGCGTCGCTCTCAGTGAGCTCCGCCTGCTGCGAGACCAGGGCTTCCATCCGAATAACAAAGTCCTCTTCGCGCTCGATGAAGTAGTCGTTCAGGCCGTTGACGTCCTCCTTGAGCGTGTCCACAAAGTGTGCCTCGCCCGGCTGCAGGCACACCCTGCCGTCGGTCGCCGGCGCGCCGGCGCCACTGCCGCCCTGCGCCGCCCATGCCCCCAACGCTGTGGCTTCCCGCGCCTTCAACCTGCTCCGACAAAGCACTACAAACGCCCTAGGAGAATATACCATGGACGCTGGAGCAGCCGATGATGGCGCCGCGCTGCTGGGGGCAGCCGCCTCACTCTCGTCACCTGCAGAGCATGCTCACACGGCGTCAGGACTACCTTGAACAAAGCTAAGCCCTTGCTACAAGTTGTTCATGAGAGTGGGGGGGGGAGCATGCCTCGCCCCGGCTCCATCTGCTGCATCTCTTTGAGCTGCTTCTTCAGCGCCTTGCAGAAAATGCTCGCCGATGCCGCCCGAGGCGCCAACAAACTCATCAACATGCGCGCGCATCAGCCGATGGAACTTCATCGGACCAGATGCCGCCTGCGCCTGCTACCACGTGCAACGTGAGGCGCTTGCACAGGGCGCAAGGTGCATACTAACCAGCTGATGCTCACCCATTTCGAGATAGGGCAATATGGCGTTATCACTCAATTTGTTGCAAAAAACAGCGACTTGGCGCCAGCCAGAGCGTTTAAATCGCAGCACAATGTGTCCCAAGCAGCAATAATTCTGCTCCACAGAACTGGCACAGTACTCATGGGCGGGCACCGCTCAGTCACAGGCAGCAAGTTACAGTCTGGCGACACAGGAGTCCTGCCAGCCGCACTGCAGGGTGAGGTGCCTTGCATGGGCAGCCCACATATATACAAAGTACACGCGGTCTGCACATGCCCTGCCTACAATGTTAGTGATACAGACCCGCAGACAGTACACGCCAACTTTCTTCCAGGCAAGAGATCAAGAGTCATCCTTGACGAGCTCGCGCCCTATCAGCATCCGCCGGATTTCAGACCTGCGCGCACACACACGCTCAGCGCGCGCACCAGCGCGGCCCGCAGCGCAAGCACACAAACAAAGCCAGGGGCGGGGGCGCGCACGTGCCGGCGCCGATCTCGTAGAGCTTGGCATCCCGCAGCAGGCGGCCGGTCGGGTAACTGCGCGCGGTGCACCCTTCTATAAGCAAAGCCCTCTGAGCTACCAAGTTGCTGACTACGCCTGTGGCACAACAAGCGCCTGTCAACATAAAAGTGGGGAGCGTGCATGGGTGGTGTTTTGAACCACATGATAGGCATGCCGCCTTTCATAAGGCCATGCCTGGAATATAGGGCACCTAAGATCAGCCTCCAGGTTGCTTTCACACGTTTGGCTGCCAGGGAGCAGGGGCAGTCCGGACAATCATTTCCTACAAAGGTACCACTGAGGGGTCTCCATGCCGCCTGCCTAGCTCCGACCTTGGTCTAAAACGCAAACAAGCGGCATGAGAGGGGGCGGCGGGGGCGCACTCGTTGATGTAGCCGTTGCCGCCCAGGACCTGGATGCCGTCCAGCGCAACGCGCGTGGCCGCCTCGGCCGCGAACAGGATCGCGGCTGCGCAGTCGCGGCGCAGCCGGCGCGGCGACGCGGCATGCGCGTCGGCCGCGCGCGCCGTCGCGTGCACCAGCGACCGCGCGGCCGCCGCGGTCGTGTACATGTCGGCCAGCTTGCCTTGCACCAGCTGCAGCGCGCCCGCGCATGTTCAATCTGACGGCTGCAATCCTGGCCGAACAGCACACGCGACACGTCCAGGCAGACGCACTACGGGTGGCTGACCTCGTGCCTCATCGGCATGCTGACCGGTGCGCAGCCATGCGGAGAGCAGCAGCTCGCCGCAGCTGTGCTGGCATAGACAGGTCACTCGCGTGCTCCCCGCACGGCTGATAGCTGTGGCGGTGAGCGGTAGCCAGCGCACAGCACGCGCGGAGGACGGGGCGCCGCCGGCGCGCGCGCCGGCGCGGCGGGGCCCCGGGTTGGGCTGGGGGACCCGCGCGCGCCTGGAAGTCGCCGATGGGGCGGCCAAACTGCTCGCGCTGGCGCGCATACGGCAGCGCCACGTCCAGCGCCGCCTGCATCAGGCCCAGCGGCCCCGCCGCCAGCACCAGCCGTTCGTAGTCCAGCCCGCTCATCAGCACGTACACGCCGCGGCCGACCTGCGCGCGCGCGCGCGCCGCCCGCGTCGGCCCCGACCCTCGCCGCCAGCGGCGCGGCGCGCTTGCGAGCCAGAGCCCCTGCTGCACACGTCAAGGCCGCAATTATTGGCACTCGCGCTGGACACATAAGACCACACTCTTGAGCGTCAAATTCCCGCGCGTGAGGCGGCGCGCCGGTGCCGCCCGCGGGGCGCTGCGCGGCGGGCGGCGGGGGCGCGCCTCGCCGAGCACGCTCTCCGCCGGCACCTCGCAGTCCTCGAACACGAGCTCGCAGGTGTCGCTGCCGCGCATGCCCAGCTTGTCCAGCTTCTGCGCCGCGCAGAAGCCCTGCGCGCGCGCGGCGCGCGCGTCGGGCGCGCGGCGGCGTACGCGGGGCCGCCTGCTCCAGGGCGGCGGCTGCTGAGCCAGGCCAGTGCGACAGGGCTGGACGCTGGTCAGGCTGCCCTGGACCATCGCGCGCGCTGGCTGCCAGCATGGCGACCTCGCGCGGCCATAGGCACATAGCTGGCATGCGACCTGGAAACTGACACTGTCAGTCGAAGCTTGTGTGGAGGCAGATCACGCGCCCGCCCCAGTGTGCGGCGTGGGAGCGGCCGATGGTAGGCCGCGCCACCTGCATGCCCTTCTCGATCAGGAAGGCGGTGATGCCGTGCGCGCCGCCGTCGGCCTGCGTCTTGGCGTACACGACCAGCGTGTCGGCGACCGTGCCGTTGGTGCACCACATCTTGGTGCCGTTGAGGACAAAGCCGCCGCCGCGCGCGTCCGCGCGGCAGCGCATGCCCACCACGTCTGACCCCGCGCCCGGCTCGCTCATCGCGAGCGCGCCCACGTGCTCGCCTGCGCCACGCGCCGGCGCGCGTTGCAGCGCTGCGCGCTCGCCGGCGCTCGCAGCCAGCACCCAGGCGCCCAGACCGCAGACCGCACCCAGACGCCCAAACGGCCCCGACCGGAACAAGCAATCAGACATTCAGACCGGGACACCCAGACACAGCAGGCACCGAGTAGGACTATGCGGCGCGCTTGGGCAAGGGCGCGGCTGGGCGGGCGTCCGGCCCGAGGTCGCGGCCTGGCCTGCTCGGCATGCGCGCCATGGCGCGGCCGGTGGGCGGCGGCCGCGCACCCGTCAGAAGCTTCGGCAGGTACTTTGCCTTCTGCGCCTCGCTGCCGTTGCGCACGATCTGGTTCACGCACAGGTTGCTGTGCGCGCCGTAGCTTAAAGCCACCGACCCCGAGGCGCGGCTCAGCTCCTGCGCAGCGCGGCGCACGCAGCGTCTCTGTGCCCGGCGCCGCCGGCGGCCGCGCCGGAGCCGAGCTGACTATGGGACAAGATGGCGCCCTGGCTTGACACGCGGCGGCAGCGCACACCTCCATGGCGATGCAGTGGTGCAGGTAGCCCAGGTCCAGCCCGCCGTAGCGCTCCGGAACGGTGATGCCTGGGACGCGCCCACGCGCTGCGGATCAGCCAGGCTGCGCTGCAGGCTGCCCGGTGCCTCACGCGAGCGCGCCTGCTTGTGTCCCGCACCGTGCAGGCCAAAGTCGCCCATGGCGGTCCACAGGTTGACGCCCTTGGGAAACGCGTTGGTGCGGTCGATCGCCTCGGCGTGCGGCGCAATCTCGCGCTGCGCAAACTCGTGCACGCTTTCACGGAACTCCTCGGCCAAGTCATCGAGGGACCCGGGCGCGGCCGCGGCCTCCGCGTGCTGCCCGCGCCGGGCGACCGCCGACAGCGCGCGCTGCGCGAGCGAGGCCCGCGCGCGCACGCACGCGGCGAGCATCGCGCGGCCGACCTGCCTGCGGGCGGGCGCCCGCAGTCCTGGCGCTGCCCGCAGCCAAGGCGCCACGGGCGCGAGCGCACAAAGATTTGAAAACGGGTGCGCCTTGGTGGGTGGTTTGCAGGTATGTGTGCGCTATTGTCAACAATCTGTTGATGCGCACTCCCACCTTCAAACGGGCAGTTTGAGCTGGGACACCAAAAACGAACAGTCAGCCACGCCGGGCTTCCTTCAAGCCCTGTTGCCGACAGCTCTTCCGCGAAGTCCGGTCAAGCACCAGCTTAAGATGTCTGCTAGACGGATAGCTTGTTGATCCGCGCGGTGCTTTTCACTTGTGTGTGTGGGCGCCTTGACGCGCGTTGACAGTACGACCCGAGTGTGCGTGCTTCAACAGCAGCCTGTGCTGGGCCACCACTGCCTGGCTCAGACGCACACTACCCAAAGACTCTCAGCAGGGGGCACGCGCAGCCCGCCTGTCACGCAGTTCACACTGTGCGCCCCACCAGCACGTTGAGACAGGACCGCACGGGGCTCCGCACACACACTGCCGTGTTTGGAACAAAGTGTTGTCTTGGTGGACACAGACGCTGGAGCCTTCTGCTGGTCGCGCAGGCCCGCGCGCGCCGCCGCCGCAGCAATGCAGCAGTTTCCGCTGGCGGAGCTGCCGGAGGGCGCGCTGTGCTGCGTGCTGGGCAAGCTGCCGCTTGGCCAGCTGCTGGCCGTCTCCACGGTGCGCCCCACGCCCGGCAGCTACCCCAGCGCTGGGTGTCCCAGGCCTCCACGAAGTTCGCGGCATCTGTGTCAGCGCGCTCTGCGCCTGGCCAAAGCCTCGACGCCAGCACGTCTACTGTGCCGGCGCTTGATATCAAGCTCCGGCAAACGTCAAGACACCCGCACTGGCAAGTATCAAGACACCCGCAGTCCGCCCAGCTCTCCCCCCTGCCGGCCGTGAGGCGGCTTCCTGCTGCGCCGCAGGCCAGCAGGGCGCTCGCGCTGGCCAGTGAAGCCGTCTTCCAGGAGTTCTGCCGCGCGCAGAAGTGGGCTGCGCCGCGGCGCCCGCGCGGCGCCGCGGCCGAGCCGAAGCACTTCCCGTGGCGCGCGCTGTACAGGCGCGCCCGGTCGCCCTGAGGCCCGCCGGCGTCCGTGAGGGCTGCGCTGCTGCGCGGCGGCCGGGTTCTGACAGTTTGCCTGGACGCGCAGCCGCCACGCCTGTGGCGCGTGCGGGGGCCAGGGCGAGCTCTTCCCGGTCCGGCAGGTGCGCCTGCGCCTCTGGGGCGGGTGCTTCGATACATATTTGACTGCTCTGCTGCGCCGCTGGGTTCCCAAGCAGAGCTGAAGAGGTGACAGAGCGGGTGCGTGCGCGGGCAGTGGAGCAGCTTCAAGACTGGCGGCGCGCTCATGTACCTGGTATGCAGGAGGCGCGTCCCTGCCTCACCTCATGCGGTCACGCAAGCGGACAGCGCGATCGTGGAGGCACGTGCTTTGCCGCAAGAGCTATGTCTGTTGCACACCATGCAGACACTGGCCTTATAACAGCTTCACAATCCGCTGCAACATTTTTAGCCTGCCAGCGCCCGACAGGCTCGCCGGAAGGTTGCTCTTCTGGCGCTGTTGAAACAGTGCACAGTGACTGTCAGCGGCACGTGTCCAGGCAGGCTGTTTGCGCACAGGTGCGCTGGGCTCGACCGGGTCAAAAGGCGCCTGGTGGACCGCAACTTGTATATCGATCTGCTGAACTTACGTGGCGCGCGGCTGCTCAGCCGCAAGCAGGCCAAGAAGGACCTGGGTCTTGAATAGGCGCCTAAAGGACAGGTTGGCAATGCTCGTGACCATGCATGTCTGTTGCCTGACGAGCGGGACATTAATGAAGTTGGTGATGTTTTTCTGATACAGCCTTAGGCCTCCTCACTGTCTGTATGCCTGCAGTGAGGTGTTTCATTTCAGTGAATGTTTTGCAACAGGCATCTGAAATCGGTGAAGACCTCCGGGTAGCTGGGGCGCAGCTCCTTGTCAGTTGCTCAACACTTTACTGATAAAGAAACTGTTTCGTTTGCAAATTTCTTGCAAGCCCGGAAAAAGAACATGCTATGATGACACTCTGTAGCGTGCAGTAGAGTTGTGCACACCCCCGCAGCAAACCAGGGCTCTAGTCGCTGATTGCGCTCTGACACCTGGCACAGTGCATCTTGATCTCTACCTCCGCTGCAATACACTGGCCGCACACAGCACGCTGCAGCGCACAATCAGCTGAGCGTGTCGAGCCTCCGAGGTTTTTGCAGACTTGAGCACTTGCGCAGAACGCTGGTGGACGTATTAGTGCTCCTTGTATGCTCGCCAGGGGCGGGCTCGCAGCGAGCTTCTTGGGTCGCGCCTGTGCGCTTAGCTGCTAGGCCGGAGTCTGGCGGGGGGCAGACTCGAGCGTGCCCGCGATGCCAATCTGCGGCCTGCCCTTCCGCACCCGGAGCGGCCGCGCTGTCACCAAACCCACAGCCGCCTGCGTGCCCCATGGAGGCGCGCGCCCTGCCGGAGCACGCGCCGGGACCGCGGCCGCCGCATGCAGGGCCGCGAGCCGCTCTGGTCGCTGCACTGGCCGCGGCGCGTTTAGCCAGCCGCGCAGCTGGGCCGCGCAGGCGAGGCGCCGCCGCTGCAGCGCGCCCTCTTCCCGGGCTGCCGGCACTTCAGCTTCGAGGAGCTGGAGGAGGCAACGGGCGGCTGGAGCGCGCGGAACGTCATTGGCTGCGGGGGCTTTGGCAGCGTGTACGCGGGTCGCCTGGCGGACGGCGCCGCCGTCGCGGTGAAGCGGCTCGACCGCCGCGGGCTTCAGGTGCGCGCCGGGCGCTCGTCCCGGCTCGGCGCCACCGGAGACACGAGTGGGAAGCGCGCCGCGCGCTTTAAGCAAAACTGGTTCGCTGAGTCCTGCTGAAGGCCTCTGATGTGTCCCCCTCCTTGCTGTGGCGAGCTCCTGGCATGCAGCCGCGCGGATGCTGCAGGCGCAAGGACCGTGGTGCGCTGCAGAGGGGCGCTCATGGCCTGGCTCGCCCCCCACACGCGGCTCGTGCGCTGGCAGGGCGACAAGGAGTTCAACACCGAGGCGGCGCTGCTGGCGCGCCTGCGGCACCCGCACGTCGTCGCGCTGCTGGGCGTCTGCGCGACGGGCGACCACCGCATCGCGGTGCGCGCGCGCCCGCTGCGCACAGCCCGGCAGCGCCCGCGGCAAGCGGGCGGCCTTGCTTGCGGCCCGCTGTCGGGGGGTATGAGTGTGAGCGTGTGAACGCGTGCACGCACTGCAGACCAGCATGCACGCTGTGCTCTGCATGTCTACAGCCACCCCCTACCTAGGTGGTCGCCGCGCAATGCTGCCAAGCCCATGCCAAGTGCACCAGAGTGCACGCGCCTGGCAGTGCCGCCCCATCGTTCAGGCCACCAGCTGGGGCCGGGCCGGCGGCCGGCCGCTCGCCGGGCCCCTGTCGTGTGCTGCGGCTCAGGAGCGCGCCCTACCCTACCCTACACCCTAATCTACCCTCCCTATCCCTACCTAACCCCAATTCTAACCCTGCTCTCGTCGGGCGCCTGCAGAAACTGCAGCTCAAGCTCACAGGGGCGCGCGCCCGCCATGCAGGTCACCGCGCTGGCGCCGGGCGGCAGCCTGCGCGGCGCGCTGGACGTGGGCGCGCTGGGCTGGGCGGGCCGCGTGGCCGCCGCGGCGGGCATCGCCGCGGGCGTCGCCTACCTGCACGAGGTGCGCGCGCGACCGCCCTGCGACGCGCGCGGCCGCGCCGGGCAGGCTGCTGTGGGGCAGCCGGCAGCGGGGCGTGCACGGGTGTAGCGCGTGCCTGCCGGCTGACCGCATTGCCTTGACACGCTTACGCTGTCATTCAGCTGGGGCTGTCGGGCCCGGGACGGTCGCTCGCCCTCCTGCTCAGGAGAGCCGGCAGACCCCTGTCCAGCTGCTGTCCTGAGCCCCTCACAGACAAAGACCACATGCGGGGCTGGGTGCATGCTGCGCGCCTGCCATGCAGGACCCGACAGCTCGCTGGCGGCAGGGCGCGCACGCACCGCTGGTGCACCGGGACCTGACATCCTCCAACATCCTGCTGGGCGCGGACGGGCGGGCGTGCATCGCTGTGCGTCCCCTTCTCATTTGTTATGCTCATACTGCTTGACCCATCAACTGGCTGACCTCGCAATCTGCATGTACTTTATTTGAAAAGTCGGCACTCGCAACAGCCTACCAGCGTTCTTGGTTCTTGTGGGGCTGACAGCAACTATGGGGGCACATATGGGTGTTGGGCGTGCCTGCGCAAGGTGCATGAGCATGCCTCTCCAGCGTGCCTTACCCTCCTAACACTCGCCAGCAGCAGGCAGAATTGGGCCTTGCGTTGCGGTATATGAGGCTGAGCGCGTGAACGGCGGTCCGGCGCGGCAGGACTTTGGCCTGGCTCGCATGCTGACGCACAAGTGCGACACACTGCCCAGCCTGGCGCCGGCCGATGGCGCCTCCGTGGTCGGCACGCACGGCTACGTCGCTCCCGAGTACAGCAGCACAGGTGCCAAGACGTGCCCGGAGAGCTGCTGCACCATGGCCCTGAAGTGGAGCTGCGCGCCGGTGCCACGCGCGCGCGCGCGCGCAGGCGAGCTGAGCCAGGCGACCGACGTGTATGCGGTGGGCGTGTTGTTGCTGGAGCTGCTCACGGGCCTGCCGGCGGCGGACGGCGGCCGCGCGCCGGGACGCACCCTGCTCGCCGACGCGCTCGCGCCGCACCTGGGCGACACCGACGCGCTGCAGGCGCGCCCGCGCAGGCGGCCTGGTAGCTCTCTCAGCTCGCAGATATATCTAAAGCCAGCCTGCGCATCGGCCAAACTGCATGCAACATGCGGCGTAGAGCGGCCCAGCGCCCTGCAGAGCACGCCGCACGCACACTGGGCGTCACTTCTTTCATTGCCCTGAAAGGTGCCTGTGCAAATTACATGTGAAGCCTGGGCACCCATCCCGTCAACGACCGTACACGACGCAGTGACACCACCATGCAGGCAACCAGGCTTTGCGCATGCTGCGGCGCTGCAGGCTTTTCTGGACCCGCGGCTGCTACGCGCGGGCGGCGTGGCCACCCCGCAGCTGGCGGCCCTGGCAGAGGCCGCCAGCGCGTGCCTGCAGCCGCGCCCCGCTGACAGGCGCGCAGGCCCCCGTGAGCTCTCTCAGGGCGAGGCGGCACCTGCCTTCTTGGGTTCTGCATTGCACGCTGGCTGCACCACATTGCAGACGCTAGCAATGCACAACGACAATTATACAGCAACGTATCTGACTTATTATTTTCTCGTTTGCTTTATTCACCAACGAACGTGCAAGGGAGTCAGGGCATGGTCGCTTGGAAGCCCATTGGCGGGCGCACAGGCTCTCTTTTTGTGAGCCTGCAAGCCTGAGAGGCGTGTTCGGCCCACAGAGGCAGAGCCCCGCCCGGCCGTGCAGGCCGTGCATGACGGAGGTGGCGGC
>JAABUZ0100006701.1_pt1 | contig 14252 bp, 15 predicted proteins | sample 5562091 | NCBI WGS metagenome assembly JAABUZ01 (sample SAMN12813069, study PRJNA571459) | rock metagenome | isolation source: Antarctica rocks | place: Antarctica: Victoria Land, Linnaeus Terrace sud | collected 2015-12-21 | reverse complement strand
TCCCCATCTCCCCATCTCCCCATCTCCCCATCTCCCTATCTCCCCATCTCCCCATCTCCCCATCTCCCCATCTCCCCATCTCCCCATCTCCCCCTCACCCCCTCACCCCCTTACCCCATCTCCCCCTCATCTTGTCGAGCGTGCTTCTCAGCGCTGCCTAAAAGACCCACCAACGGTCGAGGGAGATAGATCAGACCAGGATTGCTTCACCAAGTCGGCTGCGGCTTTCACACTACCCAAGTAGTTGCCTGCCGGTAGCGAGGGGAAGCGCTGGTAAGGCACAACGTCCTCACCGAAGTATTGAGCATACTCCGGGCTGTTGACCATGGCATCCACAGCCGCCTTCAACCCGTTGTCAGCTAGCAGCTTGTTGTACTGCCGAATTTCCCCCTGAGTAGCTGGAGCGCGACCGAGTATGTGCCGGAACAGGAACTCAATCACCTTGGTATTGGGATAGGGCGTGTAGAAGCGTCGACGATATATGTCAGAACTAGCCAGAGTCCGGACGAACTCGCGCACCGTGATTTCGCCATTCTTCAGTTTGCTGTCCAGAGCAGAAATTCGTAACCCATCAGGAACCTGACCACTAAAGATATCCATCACCTGACAGTAGATGGCATTGATCGCTAGCGCAGTTTCAGGTGAGCTGGCTCCTTGGGTGACACGGTAAATCCGGGCAGGCTTGCGGCGCGCTGTACCCACGCCAACCTCAACCGACTGTCCGCGGCCATTATTGAAGGAACGGCCTAGCTCAATGAACAGCGGCTTGGTCCGGTCAACCTGGCGAGCTTTCGCCGCCATATCTGCGATCGCCAGAGCCATCATCGGCATCTTGTCAGAAGACAAGCGCGCCTTCACCGGCTCGAAGCTGGGTACCACCAGGTCATCATTCTGCTTGGTCTGCTGGTTATACAGCTTCTCCGTATTGGGGAAGTTTGCCGCTGGTAGAGTCGGGAAGCGACGGTAAGGCACTGTATCCTCTCCAAACAGCTGGATATATTCCATACTGTTGACCATGGCGCTGACAAAGCCACGGATGCCTTGGGACGCCAGTATCTGGTTATACTTGCGGATTTCCGGCTGATCCTTGGGTGCCCGTCCCAGGAAGTGTTTGGTACCGAGTTCAATCACCTTGGTGTTGGGGTAGGGGGTGTAGAACTCTTTGATGTAAAGGTTCGAGCCACCTAAACCTTCAACAAACTCCTTAACGGTGATCTCACCATTCCCCAGCCTGCTTTCCAAAACCGTGAATTCGTTCTGGGCGATATAGGGTTCGATATCGCGCTCGAAAATCTGGCGATAGGCGGCTCTAATGACGGTTTGCACCGCTGTTTTCTCCCCGATACCCGCCACCAGCTTGAAGATTTTGGTTTGTTCGCGTTGCTTATTGACGCCCTGGGCGACGCGGGACTGAATATCCGGTTCCGTCCGCATTTCTTTGACTGCACCCAGTTCAACAAAGCGTGGTGCCTCTGACTGCTCAATCTTGCTGCTGACGATATCCTCGGCAATACTGCCAACCCGCAGTGACCTGAGCGCCACACCCCCTGGAGTCAGATACCGCTCATACGGAACCGTATCTTCCCCAAACGCCTCACTATACTCGGGGCTATCAATCAGGGCATCGACCAGCGCATAGAACCCCTTCTTGGCACAGACATCAAAGTACCGATTGGTTTCTTGGCGCCCATAAGTTGGACGACCCAATAAACGCCGGTGGATATACTCAACCGCCTTAGTAACGTACAGCGATGTCCAGTACAATTTGCGGAATAAATCCGACTTAGCTAGCGCTCGGATAAACTCCCGGAGCGTAATCTCGCCGTTCTCCAGCTTGATTTCTGCTACCTTCAGGCGCTGACCTTCGTAGACATCCCGCCCAAACACTTGCAGGTAGGCTGCTCGAATCACCGCTTGAGTCGAGCTTTCCGAGAATTTAACACTGACGCCCTTGACAGATTTCTTTTTACCGATGAAGCTGGGGATTTGATCTAGTCGGAACACCTTTGGACCAAGGGAACCTGGAAATTCACCCCGGGCTTTGGGATTACTGTTTTGGTTATTAATCCCTGGTCCTTGGTGAACCAGGATGCGCTTGGTATCCTTACCAAAAGGAGCTGGTCGGGTGCTAGGATTGCGAGTTTCTTTCGGGAAGATCGCCCCAAACTGAATTTCTAGCGGGTCGTTGCCAGAGCCATAGGGATGTTGATCTGGCAGCGGTCGCTCGTAGTCAGCAAACAGCGTAATGAATTGTGGAACTTTGCGGAACGGCGCACTGTAGTTCAACAGGTCTTGCTGCGGTCCCCAGTTGCGGCATTCTTGGGCTTCTTGACCCAGACCCCGGAGATATGGTACCGTTTCTTCGCCAAAGTAGTCAGAGTATTCCGGAGAATCGACCAGAGCATCAACGAGGGCTGGTAGACCGCCGTTGGAAACAATAGAGAAGTATTTTTGGACTTCCTCGCGCGAACTCGGACCCCGACCTAGGAAGTGACGGAAGGCCAGTTCAATCACACGGCTGTTGATAAACGGATCGTAGAACTGTTTCCGGTATAGGGGAGATTGCCCGACGCGACGGACAAACCCCTTCATGGAGATGTCGCCGTTCTTGACCTGTGACTCCAGATTTGATATTGATTGGCTGTAAGCACGGGTGATGTCGCGCTCAAAGATTTGCCGGTAGGCAGCTTTGATTACTTCTTGCTTTTCACCTGCCGACAAACCAGGCTTCATAGCATATTTGGGTCGTCGCTCTGCCGAATTAAAGTAAATCTGGGGCAGTTGTAGCCCTTGTTGATCTCCGGAGGGACGTTGCCGCACTTTAGCCGAGGGAGTCGGGGCTTTGAATTCTCCAATCAGAACATCCATGAACTGGCTGACAATGGTTGTCCCCTCGGCATCCTTGCGGAAATACGAAAGCGCGGCTTGTCGCATTTCCTGCAAGGCGACAATCGTAGCTTCACCGGAGCAAGCATTTTCAATGATTTCCCGCAGACCCCTGACGTTGACTGCGATGATGTTAGGGTCACCAGCAACAATTGCATAAGTGACGTAGCGCAACATCCAGCTCAGATCCCGCAGCGACTTCTGCATGTTGCTCGGACCGTAGCGGGCGACGTTGATTGGTCGGAAACCGGGGGGTGTCGCGCCGGTGGGTGAGGAATTGAACAGCGATCGCAACCCCTCTAGAAAGCCACCACGACTTTCCACATAGGTCACTGTTCCCAGCTTCATCTTTTCCTTTACGTCATCCCTGCCACCTGCCATCGCCATTTCCGCTTCCTTGGGTGTTTCCAGGAAAGCCATTGGGGAGCCACCGACAAAAATCCGGTTAGCGGCGCGAGACACAATCAGCGCTGAATTCTTACTCAGCGTCTCGGAAATTTCTAGCCGCTTTGTGCCAGATGCAAAATAGCTAGCCAATTCACTCAGTTCGCCGCGCTCCGGAAAGCGGTCTTGCTGTTCCGCTTGGGTAAGCGTTGCGACTGCTAGAGTTTGATATAGTTGCGGTCTTGCAACTGAGCTTCCACCACTTGCTTTAACACTCATTAGATTTCAAAAGCTCCCATCATAATCATTACTGTGTTAAATCTGACCAGGGTGCCATTGGGTTCAGTTTGAGTTACTTTAGGCTTGGCACATCGGTGTTGTCCCCCTTCGGTGAAAAGGACTCTCTCCAATAAGTGCTGCCTTGAGACAACGACTGCCTAGATTCAACCCGCTCAGTTTTTAGATTAAAACGTTTTGAGTTCTCTCCGCTGGTTTGTTAAGAAGTGTGATGAAGCTACCTCAGAATATTAGTTTTGCCGTTCAGCAACTCTACGATATCTACCCATTTCCCCCAGAACCTCTCCTGGATAGTCCACCTCCTGGCTACAACTGGCGCTGGAATTGGCTAGCCGCCTATAACTTTTGTACAGGTCAAACACCCCAAAAGCAGGATATCCGCATTCTAGATGCTGGGTGCGGTACAGGAGTGGGAACAGAGTACCTGGTTCATCTCAATCCCACCGCTACTGTAGTGGGTATTGATTTGAGTGCTCAAGCTTTGGCTGTGGCACGAGAGCGCTGTCGCCGCTCAGGAGCGAGTAGAGTCGAGTTTCATCACCTCAGCTTGTACGACTCAGAACAACTGCCAGGTGAATTTGATTTGATTAACTGCGTTGGAGTACTGCATCACTTGCCTGATCCAATTCGGGGGATTCAATCCCTGGAAGCATTGCTAGCGCCTGGAGGCTTGATGCACATTTTTGTCTATGGAGAACTGGGGCGCTGGGAAATTCAGCTAATGCAGCATGCGATCGCCCTTCTCCAAGGCGACAAGCGGGGCGATTACCGCGATGGTGTCCAACTGGGGCGAAGGCTGTTTGCCACCCTACCGGAAAATAACCGGCTGGTACGCCGGGAACGAGAACGCTGGTCTTTAGAAAATCAGCGGGATGAATGCTTTGCTGATATGTACGTCCATCCCCAGGAGATTGACTACAATATCGAGACGCTGTTTGAACTGATTGACGCCAGTAGCTTGGATTTCCTTGGCTTCTCGAATCCCAACTACTGGCGGCTGGAGCGACTTTTGGGTCAGGCACCGGAGTTGATGCAGCGTGCCACAGAGCTAAGCGATCGCGCTGTGTATCGATTAATTGAACTATTAGATCCAGAAGTCACCCATTACGAGTTTTTCTTGGGACGCCCTCCCCTACCCAAAGCCGACTGGTCATCCGATGACGCGCTGCTAGCCGCAATTCCCCAGTTGAGTCCTTGTCTACATGGATGGCCTAGTCAGCAGTTGTTTAATTACGACTACAAATTGGTCAATTTGTCAACAGCTGAGTTTGAGTTTTTGCAAGGCTGTGAGGTCAACCCAGCCGCAGAGCGAACGGTGGGAGAGATTTTGAGCGATGTGCAGCTGAATTTAGAGTCAGTGCGATCGCTACAGTCTCAACAGCTGATTCTCCTAACGCCCAGTTAAGTTTTTTTTAAGTATTGTTACCGCAACGTGCTATGATTTCAGGTGGCTCATACGAGTCAAGTCAATTAGCTGGGCTGGTTTGCGAGTTTTGTGAACTTGTCAGACGAATCGTTTGAACCCACACGGGTAACAGGGGAAGATGCTCAACATGGTTCTGCCTCTTCAGAACCATCTGGCTCGATGCAGGAGTTCTATCAACTCTACCAGGAGTTAGTGCTAGGGACACTTGCATTGACGGGGATTGTCTTTGTCTGTGTGTGGCTTTTTTATTCTCTCCCCATCGCCCTGAATTACCTGCTCGGGGCATGCACAGGTGTGGTTTACTTGAGGATGTTGGCAAAAGATGTTGAGGGACTAGGCAGAGGAAAAAAGCAGCTAAGCCAAACTCGCTTAGCTTTATTAATTGGGTTAATTCTACTAGCATCCCAGTGGAATCAACTAAAAATTATGCCCATATTTTTGGGATTTCTCACCTACAAAGCCGCACTCATCATCTATGTAGTTCGGACGACATTTATCTCTGACTCTCAAAAAATCGGATAATTTTAGAGTGTTCAAGGCGCAGAAAGCGCGCTTTTCTTCTCCAGCTAACGTTGGGGAATTCAGTTGAAGGTAACAATGAATCTTCTGAACGTGTTCAATTTTGTTCACTTAGCCGAATTGGAAGTAGGCCATCATCTGTACTGGCAGATCGGCAATTTGAAACTACATGGGCAGATATTCCTCACATCCTGGTTTGTCATTGCCCTGCTAGTGATAATTTCCCTAGCCGCCAACCGCAACATAAACCGAATTCCCCGTGGGCTACAAAACCTTATGGAGTACGCCCTGGAATTTATTCGGGATCTGGCTAAAAACCAGATTGGTGAAAAAGAGTATCGCCCTTGGGTGCCATTTGTTGGGACTTTATTCTTGTTCATCTTTTTGTCAAACTGGTCTGGTGCCCTAGTTCCCTGGAAGCTGATTAAACTACCAGAAGGGGAACTGACAGCCCCTACCAGCGACATCAATACAACGGTGGCACTGGCATTACTGACGTCTCTGGCGTATTTTTACGCTGGTTTCAGCAAGAAGGGCTTAGGCTACTTTGGCAATTATGTCCAGCCAGTGCCTTTTATGTTGCCGTTCAAGATTATTGAAGATTTCACCAAGCCCCTCTCCCTCAGCTTCCGACTATTCGGCAACATCCTGGCTGATGAACTGGTGGTGGGAGTACTGGTGCTGCTGGTACCTCTGTTCGTTCCCCTACCGGTGATGGCTTTAGGGTTGTTTACCAGTGCTATTCAAGCACTCATTTTTGCCACGCTGGCAGCTGCATACATTGGGGAGGCTATGGAGGATCATGGTGAAGAGCATGGGGGGCATTAAATAGCGCCCTCGGTAGATGGCTCAAACAACACGTTTCGAGTCGTTGCAAGTACACCGTATTAGTTTTCTGTTTCAGTCAGTTAAAGTAAGGAAAAACATCATGGATCCATTAGTTTCTGCTGCTTCCGTTATAGCCGCTGCTCTAGCTGTAGGCTTGGCTGCGATTGGTCCTGGCATCGGTCAAGGCAATGCGGCAGGCCAGGCTGTAGAAGGAATTGCTCGTCAGCCAGAGGCAGAAGGTAAAATTCGCGGCACGCTGCTGTTGAGCTTGGCATTTATGGAAGCGCTGACAATTTATGGTCTAGTCGTTGCCCTAGTGCTGCTGTTTGCTAATCCGTTCGCCTAATCAGTTGGGTGTTGTGTAGAGACGCGCTTCTTATGAAAGCGTCTCTACATTCCTCAACTCTTTTGATTCCTTGTCCTTCTTAATTACTTGACATCTGAGAATTTGCTCAAAAGGGCTATCAACATATGATGTACGGGATAACCCTACTAGCTGTAGAAACAGCTGGCAAACAGGGAGGGCTGTTTGATCTTGATGCTACCCTGCCTTTGATGGCCATACAATTTCTAATTTTGGTTTTGCTCTTGAACGCGACTTTTTACAAGCCATTCAGCAAAGCAATTGATGAGAGGGATGATTACATCCGGAAAAATCAATTAGAGGCGCGGGAACGTTTGTCAAAAGCAGAACAATTGGCAAAGCAATACGAGCAAGAGCTAGCGGCAGCAAGGCGACAGTCGCAAACAATTATTGCCGACGCTCAGGCTCAAGCGCAAAAAATCGCTGCTGAAAAAATAGCGGCAGCGCAGAAAGAAGCGGCTGAGCAACGAGAACAAGCAGCTCAAGAGATTGAACAGCAAAAACAAGAAGCCCTAGGGTCGTTGGAGCAACAAGTAGATGCCCTAAGTCGCCAGATACTGGAAAAGCTGTTAGGAAACGAGCTTGTAGGCCAACGCTAGCGGCTCTCTTGTTTAGGGTAGATCAGTCAGTAGGGGCTGGTATTGTGCCTGCCCTACGGATAGCTACACAGGATAAAAGTCGAATCTAGGTTCCCATTTGGGAACTCTAAGGTTCGAAAGCAGCGCAGTTGTGGATAGGTATAATGGGAAATTTTTTACTGTTAGTAGCTTCATCCAGTGCGGTTGAAGCTGAAGTGGCAGAGGTAGGGGAGACGGGCGGGTTGGGTTTTAATTTCAACATTTTAGACACAAACCTGATTAACCTTGCCATTATTATTGTTGTGCTGATCTACTTCGGGCGCAAAATTGTGGGTAAAACGCTAAGCGAACGGCGCGAGCGGATTGAAACAGCGATTCAGGGTGCAGAGCGACGCCAAAAGGAGGCTGCAACAGCACTTTCTGAACAGCAGCAAAAGCTGGCTCAAGCCCAAGCGGAAGCAGAACGAATCCGCAAGAGCGCTGAAGATAGCGCTAATGTAGCAAGAGAGAACATACTGACGCAGGCAACGCAGGATATTGAACGTTTGAAAGAGTCGGCTACCCAGGATTTGAACTCCCAAAGGGATCGGGCGATCGCGCAACTGCGTTCTCAGGTAGTCGCTATGGCGTTGCAAAAAGTCGAGTCGCAACTACAGAGTGGGGTAGATAACGCTGCTCAACAACAATTAATTGACCGCAGCATCGCGCTGCTGGGAGTTCGCTCATGAAAGGCAAAGCAGCAATGGCGGAAGTCGCGGAGCCGTACGCACAAGCGCTGATGTCAGTGGCGCGATCGCACGATCTCACAGAGCAGTTGGGAGAAGATGTGCGTTCGTTGCTTAACCTCCTGCAAAGCTCAGAGCAACTGCGTAATTTTTTCGCCAATCCCTTTATCAAGGCTGATGACAAAAAGGCCGTATTGGGGAAAATAACTGGCGAATCCACGGTTCACCCCTACCTCCGCAATTTTTTGATGCTGGTGGTAGATCGGGGGCGCGTTTTGTTGCTAGAAGGAATTTGCCAGCAGTACCTGACTCTTTTAAGGCAGCTGAATCAAACTGTTCTAGCTGAAGTCATCTCCGCCGTAGAACTGACAGAAGCCCAGCAGCAGGCAGTGCGGGAAAAAGTCACGACTATGACCAATGCTCACAAAATAGAACTAGATACCAAGATCGACAGCGAGTTAATTGGTGGTGTCATTATTAAAGTTGGCTCCCAGGTGATAGATGCCAGTTTGCGGGGACAACTGCGTCGCCTTTCTTTGCGCCTAAGTAGTGGTACCTAATTGGAGTCAGGAGTCAGGAGTCAGAATAATGCATAATCCATAGTATTCCCTTCTAACTCTTAACTCCTGACTCCTGAGTCCTGAATTCTTTTTCTAACACATAACACATATCATGGCAATCAGCATCAGACCTGACGAAATCAGCAGCATTATCCAGCAGCAAATTGAGCAATACGATCAAGAAGTTAAGGTTGCTAACGTCGGCACCGTATTGCAAGTGGGCGACGGCATCGCCCGGATTTATGGCCTAGACAAGGCTATGGCTGGAGAACTATTAGAGTTTGAAGACGGTACAGTTGGCATCGCCCTAAACCTGGAAGAAGACAATGTGGGCGCGGTGCTAATGGGTGAAGGCCACGACATTCAAGAAGGTAGCTCTGTTACCGCCACCAGCAGAATTGCCCAGGTGCCGGTGGGAGATGCCATGATTGGACGAGTCGTAGATGCTCTGGCTCGCCCAATTGACGGCAAGGGAGACATCCAAACCACGGAAAGCCGTTTGATTGAATCCCCAGCCCCGGGAATTGTGGCGCGCCGGTCGGTGTACGAACCGATGCAAACCGGGATCACAGCCATTGACGCGATGATCCCAATTGGACGCGGTCAGCGGGAACTGATTATTGGCGATCGCCAAACCGGTAAGACTTCGATTGCAGTTGACACCATCCTCAACCAGAAGGGCGGGAATGTGATCTGCGTCTACGTCGCCATTGGTCAAAAAGCTTCCACAGTGGCTAATGTGGTGGAGGTATTGCAGGAAAAAGGGGCAATGGACTACACAATTGTCGTCGCAGCCAGTGCCAGCGAACCAGCGACCCTCCAGTATCTGGCTCCCTACACTGGTGCCACCCTAGCGGAATACTTCATGTACAAGGGCAGAGCCACGCTCGTGGTCTACGATGACCTCTCGAAGCAGGCTCAAGCTTATCGCCAAATGTCGCTGCTACTGCGTCGTCCGCCCGGTCGGGAAGCTTATCCTGGAGATGTGTTTTATCTCCACTCGCGGCTGTTGGAACGGGCGGCAAAGTTGAGTTCTGAGTTGGGTGAAGGCAGTATGACCGCCCTGCCGATTATCGAAACGCAGGCAGGTGACGTATCTGCTTACATTCCCACGAATGTGATTTCAATTACGGATGGTCAGATATTCCTGTCTTCCGACCTGTTTAACTCTGGTTTACGTCCCGCTGTCAACCCTGGTATTTCCGTATCGCGGGTTGGTTCTGCCGCTCAAACCAAGGCGATGAAAAAGGTTGCCGGTAAATTGAAGCTGGAACTGGCGCAGTTTGACGACCTGCAAGCCTTTGCGCAATTTGCCTCAGACTTAGATAAGACTACCCAGGATCAGTTGGCTCGGGGTCAGCGCCTGCGGGAACTCCTGAAGCAGCCTCAAAACTCTCCCTTGCCGGTGAGTGACCAAGTAGCGGTTCTTTATGCGGGTCTAAATGGCTATCTGGATGAAATTCCGGTGGAAAAGGTGGCCAGTTTTGCTAGGGAACTGCGAGATTACTTGCGCAACAGTAAGCCAAAGTACGGGGAGTTGATCCAGAACGAGAAGCAGTTGGGTGATGAAGCCGAAAAGCTGCTGAAAGAAGGGATCGCAGAATACAAGCAGACCTTCCTAGCAACAGCGTAGAAAAGAACTCAGGAGGAGCCAGAGAAAGAAGGAGGGTTTCCGAGCCAGTTTGCGCGTTGCCGGGTTCCCCGGCGTAGAAAACTGGCGTCCTCCGTAGGGGACTGGCGTTCAGGAGTCAGAAGTTAGAAATTAGCTCACTCCTGACTTGCTGATTTCTGGATTGCTGAATTCTGAATTTTGGTGAAATTATGGCTAATCTCAAAGCAATTCGCGATCGCATTAAGTCGGTCAAAAACACCCAAAAAATCACAGAAGCCATGCGCTTAGTGGCAGCCGCCAAAGTGCGTAGGGCACAGGAACAGGTGATCGCCACGCGCCCCTTTGCCGATAGATTGGCGCAAGTGCTATACGGCTTGCAAACCCGTCTCCGGTTTGAAGACGTAGACTTGCCGTTGTTGAAAAAACGGGAAGTCCAGTCAGTGGGGTTACTGGTAATTTCAGGCGATCGGGGTCTCTGTGGAGGTTACAACACTAACGTCATCCGTCGCGCTGAGAACCGCGCTAAGCAACTAAAGGCAGAAGGTAAGGACTACAAGTACGTGCTGGTGGGGCGTAAAGCTATCCAATACTTCCAACGCCGTGACCAGCCCATCAATGGCACCTACATGGGGTTAGAGCAAATTCCTACGGCAGCGGAAGCATCTACCATTGCCGAAGAACTGCTTTCCTTGTTTTTGTCGGAAACCGTAGACCGGGTTGAGTTAGTCTACACCAAGTTCGTCTCATTAATTAGCTCACGCCCAGTAGTTCAAACCCTGCTTCCCCTTGATACTCAAGGTCTAGAATCAGCAGATGACGAAATCTTCCGGCTCACAACCCGTGGTGGTGAATTGCAGGTGGAGCGGCAGAAAGTTACAACCCCAGTCCGCACCTTTCCCCGGGACATGCTCTTCGAGCAAGACCCCGTGCAGATTCTGGATGCTCTCCTGCCCCTGTACCTGAATAACCAGCTATTGCGAGCGCTGCAAGAATCAGCGGCGTCCGAACTCGCCGCTCGGATGACGGCAATGAACAACGCCAGCGACAACGCCAGCGAACTAATTGACACCCTAACGCTGTCTTATAACAAAGCGCGGCAGGCAGCAATTACCCAGGAAATCCTAGAGGTTGTTGGTGGTGCCGGGGCACCAGGTTAACCAAAAAGTAGTCAGGAGTCAGGAGTCAGGAGTCAGTAGAACCAGAGCCAATACAGGAGATTTTGTAGGGCAGCGGGTGCGAGGCAGGTTGTGAACCTTAAGAGCGAGTCGGCAGCGCGATCCTGCATTACTTCGGAGGCGCAATTCTACTGACTACTGACTCCTGACTCCTGACTCCTTTCACCTGATTGTGTCAAAACTCAAAACAACGAACTATAATAGAAAAAGACATGGGGCTTTAATGGTTTCGACAGGTTGGCGAAAGCTGCTCCGTGATACAGGTCGAGAGTGAGTCTTCTCTCGTAAATCCCGGGCTCAAAAAAAAGTAAATGCGAACAACATCGTACCTTTTGCTCGTAAATCAGCTCTTGTAGCTGCCTAAAAACCTCTCACAGGTTCGAGCGTCTGTAGTCTGACTCCGTTAAAGATTGCGGACAAAACCCCAACGGATGCTCTAGCAAGTGTTCTCTGATTGGCTTGCTAGCTAAGATTTAATCAGAGCATCCCATCGTTCGGGATAAAGAACGGTTCCCGCCTTGAGGATTAGATAGGCTAAACCTGTGAATGATCGGGGAGTCAATACCCAATTTGGACACGGGTTCAATTCCCGTAAGCTCCACTACTTGTGAAAACTACCATTTCCACCTTACACTTTTATATGTAGGTGGTTTTTTTTTATGGAAACGCGGACTGAGCAGCAAATTAAGATTCGCCAGGTTACCCAAGTCCAAGCATCCTGGACAGAGCAGGAACGTGGAGAATCTGGCGCTTTTACATTCCAATTGATTCTCGACAATGGGGTAGACGAGTATGTCATCCGCCCCACAGCCCAGGATGCCAATGTGCTAATGCAGCTATTGCAGCGTAGTTCTCACGCCACCTTCGACGCAGAACGCAAGGTACTCATGTTTAGTAATCTCTCTGTAGACTAATAGGACTAACGATTTACCCAACCCAACTATGCACCTTTTTCGCTCTTGGGTGGATTTGAAGAATTATCAGAAACAGCACGTTCTCTTGTTCGACGAATCTGCTGCTGCCAGAGAGATTGCCTTTATGCTCGGCGGTGAGTGGGATGGGTGCAATGGTGTTGTGGTAAATAAATGTGACGAAGTCGCTGTTAACACTGCTGCTAACTTGATGGGAGCAAAATGGTGTTACAGTGGAACCTCCCTTGCCCTTTTAATTAGATTGTCTGTCGATGAACTGATCAGGCGTTATGCAGCAGGAGAAAGGAATTTCTTCAATGCTAACTTGAGGTGTGCTTTGCTGAGTGAGCGTTCACTTAGTGAAGTTAACCTGAGTTGGGCAAAACTGAGTTGGGCTAACCTCAGTGGAGCTAACCTAAGTGGAGCGCACTTCACTGCGGCAGACTTAAGTGAAGCCAATCTGAGTAGGGCTAACCTGAGTGAGACATACTTGGTGAGGACGAACCTGACTCGGGCTAACCTGAGTCAGGCTGACTTAAGAGGGGCAGACCTGAATAAGGCTTGTTTGAATGAGGCAAACCTAAGTCAGGCAGACCTGAGAGGAGCCAATCTATCGCTGGCAAACTTAACAGGGACAGACCTAAGCGGGGCCAACTTGAAAGGTGCGGGGCTAACTCAGGCTGACTTGACTAGAGCAATCATATCTGATGAGACAATCCGCGACGAGATGAACTGAGTTCCACTAGTTGTGATAATTTCCACCTTTTTGTGTCCGCCTCGCTAAAACCCAAGCCATCAAACGGGGCATGATGCAAGAACTCCTCACCGGGAGGATGCGACTAGTATGAGTCAGAGCTACCGAATTTATTTAGATGCCTGCTGCCTCAATCGTCCGTTTGATGATCAAACCCAGCCCCGCATTATCCTAGAAACCCAGGCAATTCTCACCATTCTGAGCCAATGTCAGGCAGAAACATGGAAACTCATCACCAGTACAGCACTCGATGAAGAACTCGACCAAACCCCTGACTTGGAAAGGCTGAACAATGTGAAAACAATCTTGGCGAGCGCTAAAATCAAAGTTATTAGTAGCCAATTTATTGAGGAGCGATCAATAGAACTCAGAAAACTGGGATTCTCCAGCTACGATGCAACTCATATTGCCAGTGCCGAAAGGAGCCAAGCCGACATATTTTTGACCACGGACGACAGGCTGCTCAAGAAAGCTCAAAACAACACCCAACTGATTCATGTAGAGATTGACAATCCCGTTCAATGGTTAATTAAAATCACGCAAGCTGAGGACAACGCCAATGCCTAGAACACAGCAGGAAATTATCAGGCAAGGTTATCAAGCATTAGTCAATTCCTTGGGAGTCGTGGATGCGATTCGGTTTATTCAGCATTTCACCCCTGGACAAGGGGATTACACCAAAGAGCGCCATGAGTGGCTAGACCAAACCCCGTTAGAAGACATCCTCAGATCAATGAGACAGCGCCAAAAAGATGATCGAACCCAGTACGACGAAATTATTGAGTAGTGTGCAGTATTTAACCTTCATAAAACGCTCAAAGCTTAGCATTTTGCAATAGTTTCCGGCTTGAAATTGAATTGCTTGGGATTTAGCACGGCAAGATTTAAATCGAACATTTCCACCATTGGCTAAGGCAAGGCTATATGCATCAAATGCCTGATCACAAGCTTCCTGTTTTTGATGACCAGGGATTGATTGCACCCATTCAGGAATAGTCGGATCATTGCGACAAGTTGATTGCAAATTTCCAGTGAATCCTGCTTTGAGTTTGGCAACCGCCCAGTTATAAATTCGACGATATCCTGCCAACCAGCGCTTCCAGACAATACAGCATATTGCATGTAAATAGAGTACGATTAAGTTAGTGCATCCTCGTGGAAAAATGAAACCTTACTCTATCGATTTTCGAGAAAAAGTAGTCAAAGCATACGAGGAAGGAAAAACATCGATAA
>JAABUZ0100006697.1_pt1 | contig 14257 bp, 16 predicted proteins | sample 5562091 | NCBI WGS metagenome assembly JAABUZ01 (sample SAMN12813069, study PRJNA571459) | rock metagenome | isolation source: Antarctica rocks | place: Antarctica: Victoria Land, Linnaeus Terrace sud | collected 2015-12-21 | reverse complement strand
GAGCGCGGCTGTGCGCGCGTGGCAGGGCCGACCGGCAGCTGCCGGGCGCGCGCGCTAAGGTAACGACCTCCGGCAGCGTGCTGGAGGTGGCCATCCCGCGCGCGCCGCTGCTGTCCGGCGGCAACGCGGGCATGGCCTCGTTCGCGGTCGTCTGGAACGGCACGATTGCGGGCGCGCCGCCCCCGTTAACCAATGGTCTCTGCCCCCGCCGCTTCCATGCGGTTCGGTGCATGTCCCTCTCTGAGATCGCGCCCTCCCTGACGCGCCTGCTGCCCGCGGCCGCTCGCGGCGGCGGCCCCATGCTGACCTGCAGGTGTCCGGCGTCCTGCTGGCGCCGGCGGTCGGGTGGCATGATGTGGCAGACTGCACGCTGCTGTGCTGAGGAGCAGAGGGGCAGCGCATGGCCAGTGGGCCATTGAACCGGCTCTGCAGGAAGGCTCTCACTGCACCCACGCTCAGCGGGAGGCCGGCGTGCGCGCGCAGTGTGGACAGCGAGCGCGCTGGCCGCGGGCAGCATCTTTGCGGCCGCCTTCAGCCTGCCCTTCTGGGTTGCCGGTGCGCCACGCCCGCCATGCGCTTTGCGCCGCATTGCGCGGCGGTCGAGTGTTGGAGCAGCGCTGGAGAGCGCTCGATCTGAGCAAGGGCCGCCCGGGCGCACGGGCGGCGCGGGCCATTTGATGCGCTGAGCACGCCCCGCCGCCATCACACGGCAGCCCTGCGCCGGTGAGGCCTGCGGCCCGCTGGCGCAGGCAGATCACCTGCTGGCGTGCCGACTGCGGCGGCCGGCGCGCAGGCGCGCAGGTGGCGCGCGACGCCTTTGGCGGCGCGCTGAGCGCGGAGCGGTTGAAAATTAGCTCGCAGACGTGGTCGCTGGCGCGGGACGGCCTGGGCGGTGCGCGGCGCCCACCGCCATGGCCCCGGGGCCCCCAGCGCGGAGGCCTCAGGACCTTAAGTTATCTTGCTAGCGCCCAAGCGCGCTGCGTCTGCAGCCGCTGCCCGCCGCATGCGCCGGGTGGCTGCTGTGAGGGCAGCCAGTGCGGCCTGACGGGGCGCCGCCAGCCTCTCTGGATGAACCCCGGCATGCACACGCCCTCCCTGCGCCCGGCCCATGCTGCGTGCACGGGCAGGCCATGCAGCCTAGACCTGATATGCGCGGCACAAGACCCCGTCGCGCGTCGCAGTACGCTGCTCTGCCACGCCGCAGCGCAGTGGACTGTACGAATCACGCAGGCACATCAGCATCTGACGCCTCGCGCGGCGCGCAGGCGCGCGCGCCGGCGGCGCGCCGGCTGCGGAGGGCCGCACGCGCGACCTGCGCGGCGCGGCCGTGGTCACCACCGGCTACGTGAACGGCGCGCCGCGCACGCAGCTGGAGCTGCTGCACGGCCTTGACCGCGTGGCCCTGGGCGGCGGTGCGGCCCGGGCCTCCTCGCGGGCGGCCAGGCCACGCGGCCTCTGCTTTTGCCAGAGGCGTGCAGGCTTGCATAGAGTGTTTGTGGCAAGCGCCCCACAGCGGACGCCCGGTCCTGGCTGCGGTCACTGCTGGTATTGTCCTGTCTGCTCCGGCTGCAGCGTGTGGGCGCCCCTGTCCGCCTCACGGACAGATGCACACGGCGCGCCGCGCGCAGGCCTGAGCACCGCCGAGCAGCTGCACCTGGCCGAGCGCATCAACACGCACGTCTCGCGCCTCACCGGCCAGGCGCCCCCGGCGCTGCCATCGGCAGCCGAGCTGGAAGCGCAGGCCGCCCGCGCCGACGCGGACCTCGACTTCGGGGACGGGCCGCGCGGGCGCCGGCGCTTTGGGACGTTCTCGCGGCGGCGCGGCGCCTGGGGCGACAGCGACGGCTTCGACGATGACTGACCAGCGAGCGGGGCGCCTGTTCCATAGCAACTGTGTATATCTTGGCAAGACAGGCAACCAGTCAAGCATAACTGTCATATGTGTGGTGATCGTGAGCGGGCCTGTGTGCCCCCCTCTTGGTGCAAGCGAGCCATCTGGCGTTGGCCATGCGCATGGAACAGTGAGCAACCAACCTGCACGCTTCTTCCAACCACGGCATCGCCTCTTTATAGCCCTTGCATGCAACCTCCGCTTGGGCCCCTGCGCCTGTGAGCCGCTGTGCATTGACACCCCATGGTCGTGCAACGCGCGCTCCTCACCCACCCAAACAACGAGTGCCCAGAAAACAAGTAGCCCGCATGCTGCCGTCGCCATGTGGCGCCGGACAGCATGCGCGCGCGCTCAGCTCCCACGCTCCAATCTGCGTGCCCGCCTAGACACGAGTTAGCGCGCTGCCTGGCGACGAGCCCGGCAAAGCGATGACCTGTCCATGCACTAACGCGCTTGCGCCCACCACACAAGCACGCCCCTCAGCCCCTGCCGCTGCCCATATGGCACAATGGTTTGATTGCGTCTGCTCGCACGCTTCAGCCCACGCAGGCGTAGCCACAAACACCTCTATACGGCCCGCATGCTCGCCCGAAAAGCAGTCTAGAGACGGCTGTGGCCAAGCAGCGCCGCACGCTGCACACTGCGCGGCTGCATGCACGCCCAAAACTGCAGCATGCTGTGACAGCGCATCAAATTCGCCGCCTCATCCCGCCAGCTGCAAATCCAGCAGCGCCTGCTGGGACAATGCAAACACATCACGAGGGTCCCTGCTGATCCTGCACTCCTCTCACGTGCTGGCACACATCACAGGGTGCGGCCGGCGCACTCCAACACTGGCTCGCTCCGCTTCACGACAAGCCCCGGCCTCAAGACCAGGAGCGCATTTGGCAACATGCACTTTACAGTGCTAGCGCGTCAAATGCACGTGACCGTGCGCGCACAAGAGCGCACTCGGCGGGCAGCAGACGCCCCGCGCCCACTGCGCGCTCACCGCAGGCCCGAAAATACTCGCACACGCACACAGTAACGCTCATCCCTGGGTAGCCTGGTAGGGGCCGCTCCCAGTGGGGCTGTCTACGGGCATGCCACACTCCAACTGCGCCCTCGCAGCTGCGCCTCCCAAAGGGAAGACCGCATGCGATGCAGAGCGCCGTGCGCCGCAGGTGCGGGCGCGACATTGCACGCCAACGATTCAATTACAGGCTGAACAACTGTGGCCTCCGTGGTCGGCATGTGCGCGATCCTGGTGCGCGAAGCGTGCACTCCCAGCCGCCGGGTCAGGGCCGGACGCCGCTGCAGTTCAGCGCTGTGCTACTGATACACCGAGACTGCAGGCGCGGCGCTGCAGCTCGGGCAGCCTCTGACGCGAGAGCGGGCGCTGTCCGCGCGCCGCTGTCACACCCCGTGACAGCGCGCACAGCCTCCCGCGCAGCATTTGCTGCGGTGCCGCGCTGCTGCCGGACAGGGGCACGTGCATCAAACTGCTGCGCATGTTCACACCGCTGCCGCTCCATGGGCCTTAAGGTTCCGCGGCCCACCATGCATCCGCAGCAGGGACACCGCCCACAAGCCAGGTAGTAAGCCGGGTGGCTGCTGCAGCCTGCCCCTCCTCCGCAGCCGCAAACAGCACCAACCTGGCGCAGCTCGGCCGGCCGCCGGCGCGGCCGGCGCCTCAGACGGCCTCCGGCGTGGCGGGCGCCGGCGGCGCGGCGGCCGCGCTCCCGCCCTTCTTCTTGGGCTTGCTGGGCAGCGCGGGGATGCCCTTGGGCGCCTCGCGCGCCGCCGGCGCGTCCTCGGCCGGCCGCCCGTTCGCCGCGGGCTTCTCCGCGACCTTCTCCTCCGGCTCCTGCGCGCAGGCAGGGGCGCGGCGTGGGCCTGCAGGCAAGCCGCTCCTGCTGCTATGCTGCGCTTACACAAGCCCTTCTCTCTGCCGCGTTGACAGCATATACGCCCCGAGTCCATGCCCAGCTCTCAGCGCAGGCTCCTGCGCGACCACCCCCCGCTACCTCCGCTCGCCCTCTTGTGCGCAGCCGGCGCGAGGCGCTTGAGCATGTCCTCCTAGGGGCAGGGCAGTATCAGGGTCGGGGCGCGCCTCCAGCGGCGGCAGCTCCAGGTGCTCGGCCTGCGTGTGGTTGGCCAGCGCCTGGCGGATGTCCGGCTCGGGGCAGCCGGCCGCGCGGAATTTGGCCACCGCCGCGTCCAGCGCGGGCCGCCAGGGCCGCCCGACCGCCGCGCGCATCTGGCTCGCCTCGTACAGCAGGTTGCCCCACATGACCACCACGTTGGCCCAGGGGTTGACCTCGTCCGGGTCCGCCGGCGCGCCCTCCTGCGGTTAGGTCAGGGTTGGCGACGCGCAAGCGAGCCATGTTCTTGCTCTTCGCTCGACCCTCAGTCTCTTACCCGTCGCTCGACCCCGGACCCTCTCGCCCATCGCTTGACCCTGGGCAAGCCCGCCGGCCCTGCCCGCCGTGCCGCAGGCGGCTGCGGCCACTGCGTCAGAGACCAGGGGGAGGTGACCAGGCGCGGTCGGGGTGCGGCCTGACACGCAGGTGCCCGAGGATGCCCAATCTCTTTGAGGCAAAGCCGGATGCTTCACGGGAGCGAGCAGGCGCGCTCGCGCGCGGAGCTTGGGGGGGGCACCTGCATCGGCTTCATGGGCTTGCCTCGGTCGGCCTCCGGGATGAGCGCCTCGGCCTCCTCGAAGCGCTTCCAAGCCAGGTCGAAGTAGGCCTCTGCTGCGTCCATGTCCTTTGGCTGCGCGCGTGCCGCCCTGACCTTCAGGATCAATTGCCCTGGACATGCTGGAGCGGCAGCAGTGGAAGCCTACATGGCGGCTAATATGATGCAAAAGTGTTAGGCACGGACACTCCAATGAAAGCCGGCCAAGCTCGCCCGGCAACAGGCCATGGCAGACCCCTGAAACACATGAAAGCAGCGCCATGCTGGCTGCATGACCATGCACAGGTAGTAATCCTGTTTCGCGTCGATGGCCCGGCCAGGCGGCGCCGCGCACCGCGAGCTTGGCGAGCGCTGTCTTCAGCAGCTCGCGCTGCGCGGCGTTGGCGGTCGCCTGCCGCTCCTCGGCGCTCGCGGCGTCAGGCGCCGCAGCGGCGCCGCCCCCCGCGCTCACCAGCTCCTTGCCCGCCGCCTCGCCGGCCTTGCTGCTCACGCCCGCCTCCGCATCCGCGTCGCCCTCCGCGCCCGCGCCCGCGCCCGCGCCCGCCTCCGCGCTCTCGGCAGGCGCCCTGCCGCATGCAAACACAGCCGCATTTGCAACGATGCAGAGGCACATGACGGCGACGGCCCAGCGATATTGAGCGCTGATCGCTCAAAACACTGGTGCGCTGGCTGCCTCTCCAAACGGCTAAACGCGCCGCAGGCGCGCGTCGCGGCAAAGCAGACACGTCCGCTGCCCCGCCCTCGCGTCGACGCAACGCAGTGAACCCGGGGCCGCACGGGGGCGCGGGCACGATGAGCCCGGCAGCCAGCTTGCCGCGCTCAAACGCCAGGTTGGCCTCGCTCGCGGCGCCGTCCACAAAGTCCGGCTTGATGCGCGCCGCCTCCGCAAAGCGCCCGGCCGCCTTCTCAAAGTCGGGCTCGGCGGCCGCGGCGATGTCCGGCGTCGCCGCGCCGCCCGCGGCCGCGCGGTCCGCCAGGCGCTTGCCCAGGCACACGTGCACGTTGCCCCACTGCAGCATGCCTGCGCGCCGCGCGCCGCCCGTAACACACAGGCGGGGCCTGATCCCAACCCTGCAACCCTACCAGCGAGCACTGCAAACAGCCGTTGGGATCAGGGGAGGCGCCGCCTCACAAACACCCCCAAACACAAAGTTGGTTGCTGGCTATGGAGCGCCAAGCGCGTGAGCACAGCGCGCCGCGACGCCGGGCGGCCATGCGCGAGCGCTCGCTGCGACGCGCAGTGGTTTCACGGCGCAGGATGCAAGGCGGGCGCGGCGCGCGCGCGCGCGCGGGTGGGCGCGCGCCGTGCGCCGACACCTCCTGGAACTTGTCGGCGGCCGCCTGGAAGAGCGCCGGCGCGCGCTCGTCCTGCACCGCCGAGTCCATCGCCGCCTGCGCGCACGCGCGCGTTGGGGCCCCGTCGGCGCCGCGTTCGGGTCAGGCCTGGGTCAGGCCTGGTCGGCTCGAGGCGAGCGCGGGCGCGCCTGCGCAGGCCCTCCCCGGTGGCGCCTGTCTGCGCCGCATGCCGGGTGCTGCGCGGCTTCCCGGGCGCGCCGCGTGCGGCCGCAGGCGCGCGCGGCCGTCACACGCCGGGCATAGAGCAAGGCTTATAATTAGGGCTAGGCCACAGGCACGCGCGGCCGGCGCGTGCCGAATATAGGGCACATTTGGGGTTAGGCCGCACAGCGCGCGCGGGGGCCGCGCCTGCAGCCGCTCCCAGCCGATCTGCGTCAGGTCCAGGTGGCGCTCGGGCTCCACGTTGAGCACCTCGCGGAACAGCTGCGCAAAGTCCATGAGCCAGGGGTCCAGCTCGTAGTGCTCGGCCGGCGCCGGCTCGGCCGCCGCCGCCGTTGCCGCCTCCTGTGCAGGAGGCGGCGCGCGCCTCAGCGCAGAAGCCCTCAGCCCCTCCGCATGGGGCTGCTTGAGCATGCTCAGCCATAACGCTGGCAGCGGAGCTGTGCAAGAGCTGTGCTCCAACATGAGGCCCAGCGGCCCCAAACAATCGCGATCGAGCTTGCCCCCGCGCGCCTGCTCCACAACCAGTCACCCCACGCGCGCGCCAGAGCCGCAGCGGCGCGGCATGGCCGCTTGTGTCAGGCTGGAAACAGAGGCGTGCTCGCGCCAACAGTTTTAGTGTGCCTGCAGGCGCCGCACTGACACGCGCCTGAGCGCCACGCCACAGCCGCGCAGGCACCCCGCGCTAGTCACGCAGATCGGGAGGCGTGTTAGAAAGGGCTGGGGCGCCACCTTACGCTGCGCGGCAGCCGCCTGCGCCTCCAGATGCCGCCGCATCTCCATGAAGTGCGCCAGCTGCGCCGCCTCGTCCTCCGGCACCGGCGGCACGTCGGCCTGCGTGGCAGCGCGCGGCGCGGCTTTAGGGCGCCGCATGCCATCGGTGCGCGCTAGCGGCTGCGCAACGAAGTTGACGGCGGCGACGACCACAGGCATGGCGCTCACACCCGCTGCCGAACAATCACCAAATGGTCATGATGACATGACATGCACTCGCGACCGCATGCAAGCACCGGCCCGTTCGCTTCCCGACAAGGCGCCCGCACGCCGCTGCCCGGCGCGCGCGCGCGCCTCGCTGGCGACCGGGATGAGCTTGAGCCGCAGCGGCGTCGCGGTGATGAGGTGCTGCAGCGGCAGCGCGCGCGCGGCGCCCGGCGGCGCGCCGCGCTCGGCCGCCTCCACCACCTCCGCCATCGCCTGCTGCAGGTCCTGCTTCTCCGTCACGGTCACCAGGTCGCCCTCCCTGCGCGCGCGGCACCTCGCAGTTGCCGCCCGAGCACGCAGTACCCAGCCGCACATGCCGCGAGCTCTGCACGCCCGCCGCGACACCAGGCACGCCACCCTGTGCGCAAAGAACAACAGCAAGCTAGCTCCTCTCTGCACACGTGCTTAGAGCCGCACGTCTTAGTCATCCAGCACGGTCAGCCAGCGTACTAGTGCTCATACCCCACCTGTGCCTCGTCGCCGCCACGCCATAGCCTCTGCTGCCTTTCGTCACAGGCACAAACGCCAGCTCGTGACCAGCACCGTGGCTGCCAGCAGGCGCTTAAGCAGACCCGCGCGCATGTCACCGCCGCCGGGCGGCCGACGCCCATGCGGGTGCGCGGCCGCGGCGGGCTGGGCCGGCGCGCCTGTCCAGGTACTTGATGACGAACGGCGGCGCGCCGGGGAACTTGGCGCGCGCCTGCTGCAGCAGCTCCGCATAGCCCATGGAGCTAACCAGGTGCACCACGCGCATCTCGTCCTCCAGCTCGCATTTGGCCTGCTCGCTCGGTAGGGTTAGGGTCAGGGTGCCTTGCATCAGGTAATTCCAAGGAGGGCCACCCCGCGCATCTCATCCTCCAGCTCGCACTTGGCCTGCGCGCTCGGTAAGGTTAGGGTCAGGGTGCCTTGCGCCAGGCGCATCTGGGCAGGGCCGCCGCGGTGCACCACGCGCATCCAAATTTCCAGCTTGCGCTCCCGCCCGCGCATGGACCGGGCCTCACACTGGTAATTCGAAAGAGGGCATGTTGCGGCATGCATCTCGCGCTGAGACAAGGGCTTGTCAGCACTACCATGACAGAGAGCAGAGGCGATGCATGCCCCGCCGTCCAGAACCCCTCCCCCCTGAGGGCCGCCTGGGGGCAGCTGTGCCTCTGCAAGCGGGGCGCGGCTGCAGGGCGGGCGCCGGCCGGCCGCACCGTGAAGACGAGCATGGCCTGGCGCTGCTTCCCCGCGGGCCCCTTGCGCGCGCCGCCGTTGGCCACGAGCGGCCCCGCCTGGCGCTTGCCCGCCACGATGTCCCGCAGCCGCTTCTCCGTCTCCTGCGCCGCGCGCGGCGCGCGCTCAGGCGGCTCTGGCCCTCTGCCTGGCGCATGTGCACGCTCTGCTGGGGGCAGCTGTGCTGCATGGATGAGGCACAAGACGAGGAGTGTGCGCTCTGCACGTTCGCGTGGCCCGGCCAGAGCGTTCATGGCCAGAGGCGCGGCGAGGGGGGTCGCGCCTGCGTGTCCGGGTTGGCGGTCTCCGCCTTGTTCGCCTTCTGGATGTCCGACAGCGCCTGCTTGTAGTGCCCCATCTGCTCGTACGCCTTGGCGCGCCGCACGAGCGCCTTGTGATACGCCGGCGCCGCCTCCAGCGCCGACGAGCACTCGTTCACGGCCTCCTTGTTTCTGCGGAGCAGCGGGAGGGCTCAGCAGGCCTGACAGCGGTGCAGCGGGGCGGGTGTGGGACGCCGCGGCTGAGCGTGCCGGCGCATGCATACAAAGCGCGAGAAGGACAGCTCAGGCCCTAGCGCGCAGCGGGCTGGGATTGCTGGCAGGGCGGCGCGCCGCTGGAACATGAGGTAGCAGGCGGCCTTGTTCGCGTGCAGCAGCGCGCGCTCCTCCTTGCCCTCTGGCGCAGCCCGCTTCAATGCCCGGTCATAGGCATCGAGAGCCTTCTGGTACTCCTTCCGCCCGAACAGGCGGTCGCCCTCGTCCTTCAGCTTCGACAGCTCCAGCGCGCCCTGCGCCTCGGAACCGCTACTCAGCTCGACTCGGCCGACATGCCCGTGACACCTTGGCCACGACTGCTGCCCGGCTCGGTACGAACAATAGACAGCTCCAAAGCTCTTGCGAGCCTCTGCAATTGCTCGGCGCCGCGCTTGCTGTGCCAGGCAAGCAGGGCAAGCTCTGAGCGCACGCTGCCACACCAAGCGCTGGCAGTGACGCGTGACACTGCCAATACACTCAGTGAAGGCATGGGGCTGGAAGTGCTTATCAGCGCGTCTGCACAGGCGACCGTAATACCCGTTCGCGCAGGCACCAGGCCTGAGCTAGCTAATGGAGCGTGCCAGCCCGGGCATTGCCCGACCCAGGAGGGGCTGCACCTCGTCAACCGGAGGTACGGGCTTTGGACTCGTGGACGTCCCCCGCGCGCCCGCCTTGGCCTTGCCCATTGCAACCCCGCGCCCCACTTGCAGGTACCCGCCTCCAAATACAGCACCACAGCAGCCACTCCACACAACACACTAACAAGCGCTGGAGCTCTCTTGGCGGCCCTCCCTGGCCACACTATTGATGAGACAGCAGGCGCTGTGGTGGCGGAGATAAAGGCTACCCCAGAGGTTTTCCTCTGACCGAGTCAGGCAGGAGAGGACAAACTAAGCTCTAGGCAAAGAACTGGCCTGTCAACAATTGCCCCTTTACATGTCGTGACTAGCTAGAAACACAGGCATGGCGTGCGGGCATGTGCATGCCGCCGTGCGCGGGCGCCTATTGCAAGCAGACGCAAGGCTCACTGCGCCCTTGACGTCTGGTGTATATCAGCCCGTGCGCACTGAGCTCAGGTGCCCGCTGCACAATGTACATAGGCGGTTGCCCGTCTGCACGGCCGCAGTGCAGGTGCGACCCGCTGTGCTGGCAGACTGTGTTGAGGCACGCCATGTGGCAGCGCGCTCTGAGCTCCCAGCGTTGCCGTGTCAGGCAGTGCTGTCTTAGCTAGGCAAGGGAGCTATCCTCACTGGTGCTGGCCGCCTGCCACGCGCACGCCGCTGTGTGGCTCTAGCACACACCCATGCGTTGCGCTACGAAGCACTGACTGGTGCACACATGTGGAAAATGGAGCGCCGGCGGCCCAGGCGCCCGCTGACGGCCGCGGCGCGGCGCTGGGCGCCTTCCCACTGCCCGTGCCCGCCGAGGCGGCCGAGGTGGAGGAGCCCGCGGCGCTGGAGATGCTGCGAGCCATGCGGGTCTGCGCGGTCGACGTGCCGGCGATGGGCGCCCACGTGCAGACAGCGTATGTCACCAACGCCGAGGACGGCCCTGCCAGTGGTGCGCCTGCGGCCTTGCACTGTTGCAGTATGTACGCGCTGATAGACCTGGCAGATTATAAGGAAGTAGGCGAGGCACGGCTTGTCGGTCTTGGCTGTGTGACAGCGCAGGCGACTCGCCGCTCGCCGCTCGGTCCCAGCAGGCGGGCTTGCCGGACTCGCCCTCAGCATGCTCGAGAGCGCGGCGCCACGGGTGGGGCGCGGCATGCAGGCGCGGGCGCGCCGCTGCTGCTCCTGCACGGCTTCGACTCGTCGCTGCTGGAGTTCCGGCGCCTGTTCCCGCGGCTGGCGGCCGGCGGGGCGGAGACGTGGGCGGTAGACCTGGCGGGTGCGACATCAACCCTACCCTACCATGCCCTGGTAGCCGCTCTGCTGGCGCCGCATGCAGCACGCTTGGCTCCAGGCGTACATGCGCACGGCACACAGCGCCGAGCGCCGTGCTGCCACGCCTGCTGGGCATGCTCTTGGAGCCCATGCTCAAGAACAGGGAAGTCTCGCGGACTGGGACAGGCGCGGTCGCGTGATGAAGCTTGTTGTCACACCTGGCCGCATCACACGCCAGTCAGCTGCGTCCTCAGGCCTACATCATATGTTGACGCGCCGCTCGCGAGCTGCAACGGGGAGGCGTCAGGCGCGCACGGCGACCCTGGCGCCGGCTGTCGCCAGCTGCCTGGGAGGCGAGAGGGAGCCTGCGGGCGCAGGCTGGGGCTTCACCGACTGTGGCTTTGGCGAGCGGCCTGACGCGCCGCTCGGCCCCGCGCAGAAGCGCGAGCACCTGTTCGCGTTCTGGCAGGCCAAGGCGCGCGCCCGACCTGGCTCCACCGTGACCATGCACCGTGAGCATGCAGGGCGCGAGCGCAAGGGCATGCTGATGGCGGGGCGTGCCGGCTCGCGCACCATCGGCCCTTGTCATAGTGAGCATCCCCGTGCTTGCGCCACTCTGCCTCCACCGTTTCGATAGCTGCACTGTGTGTGAGTACCCACGCCGTACCGCAATGCTGTCCTGGCCCCTCTGCATGCACACTGCAGCAGCACCGCATGGCAGTCGCGCCGCAGCGTGCGACGGCCTGTGGCACACGCGCAGCTGACAGGGCGGCCCGCGCAGGTGCGCCGGCCCATGGTGCTGCTGGGGACCAGCCTCGGGGGCGCGATCGCGGTCGACTTCGCGCTGGCGCACCCGGAGGCCGTGGCCGCGCTTGTACTGTCGTCGCCGCAGTGCTACACCGACGGCATCGGGCCCATGGCGGCGCTGCCGCGCGCGCTCGCGCGCCTGGGCGTGGCGGTGTGTGCGAGCGGCGCCCCATGCCGCCCTGCCTGTGCAGGGCTGGCAGTGGACAGGCTTGCGAGGTCAGGCCGCGCGTTCTCGCACCATGCAGCGCCGGTGCTGAGTCAGCAAGGCTGCTCCCGCTCTGGAGGAGCGCCGGCGTGAGTCCCACCTCGCCGACTGTGACTTCAATGGCCGTGCAGCCACGGGCGGCAGATGAGCGAGTAAGAGCGGAGGGTAAATATAGGGTGTGGGCGCCGGCAGGTGCTGCGCACGCGCGGGCTGCGCCAGATGGCCAACCGCATGGCCTACCGCGACAAGGCGCGCCTGGCCACGGAGGACGCCATGCGCATCGGCCGCCTGCACACGCACTGCCCCGGCGCGCGCACCTGCGGCCCCCCGCCCGCTGCGCTCTGGCGGCGCGGCGGTGACTGCGAAGCAGCTAGAGGCCGCCCTCGGCCAGGGACGCGCGCGAGGCAGCGAGCGCGGAGGCTGGTTCCGGCCCCTGCCAAAGACTGCTCAACACTGCAAGTCTTGCGGAGCGACGGTGCACTACGCACAGGGTCTCTTTGGCCATATGAACACACCGGTATACAGTCAGTGTGGCGGCGATGGATGCACAGTCAACATCACGGTGCTGGGATGCGCGCACCCCGCTGCGCGATGCGCAAGCGTGACGCGCGGGCGAGCGCCGCCGGCCACCCAGCCGCGCTCGCCGCCGAGCGCGCGCGCGTGATGTGTGACCCTACCCGACCCTACCCCGATGTGCCGCGGCAGGGTGGGCCGAGGCCAACGTGGCGTTCATGCGCAGCGGCGGCTACAGCCTGTCCGGCTGCGTGCGCGTGGTGGCGCAGCGCACGCTGCTGCTCTGGGGCCGCCACGACGAGATCGTGGAGCCCAAGCTTGCGCAGCGCTACCTGCAGGACATCCCCGATTGCCGGTGCGGCGGCCTGCAGGCCTGCGCGGCGATGCGGTTGTGCTGGCAAGCTCTGTAAGACATTTGTTCGTGCTCTGGAGCTCTGCCTTGTGCAAAACGTGCTACTAGGAGCATTTGTATGATACTCAAGGTGCAGCAGCTTGTAGAACTGGACATGTCCACATGATACAGAGGGTTTCAGTGCTGGCTCACTATGGCTTGCACAACATGCTGCCGCTCAGCTGCACAACCGCGGCGCGCTTTGTCTAGGTAGTAATTGTCAGCTGTCATGCCCCAGGGTTTTCCGCGCAGGCTGGAGTGGCTGGAGGAGTCCGGGCACTGCGGGCACCTTGAGGAGCCAGAGCGCATGGCGGCCCTAGTGCTAGAGTTCCAGCAGCAGGCCGGCGCCTGAGCGCCCGCGTAGGCGCTGCCCTTGCACGGCCGCGCGCGTGCCCCGGCTGCGTTCATTACAGAAACGCTTGATCGGAATGTTGCACGTGAAATGACAAGGCCAGTACGCTGGCCTGTGCTGCGCCAATGGCGCCAGGGCTGTCGAACATAGCTTGGAGGCGCACCTGCGCTACCGCGCAGCAGGCCTCAGTGATGCTTGCTGAGGCTTGATAGGGCTCCCGCGTGGGGACAGGACGCCATATCAACCCCGTGTGGGTGATGTAAACACCACCATCCTCTTAGCCCGGCTCTGACAACATTGGTTCTTCGTGCAGCCTGTCAGACTGCAGCAGACGGCGTCTGCCAGGTGCTTTGTCAAGCAAGCAGATTGTGCTTTCTGCTCAGCAGAAGGCCTGAGGCCTACTCTAGCCCGCGTCATGCCAGCATAGGCCATATATTGAATGGAGCTGCCAAAGCAGCGCCAAATAGCATAAACCTCGATTTATTAACCTTGATTTTTGAAATTACCCTGGCTTTGCGCAGTTCGCGACATTGAAACGAACTTCATCGGCGCGGGCGCTCGATCGCCTGCGTCTCGGCTTTAGTCTGCTCACTGTCGCACCTCGCCTGTACAGACCTAGAGTATTTCATTCCCTCACTTGGCACAGAGTGGTCAAGCTAGGTTGGGCCCAGCTAGCAACCCAAGCTTGGTACAGGCGGTTGGTACAGGTGATACAACGGCCACCGCACGCTGAAAAGGGTGTGGGTTGTGGAGGGCGTACGCTCTCATTAGTTAGAGGCTGCGATGCCGCCCCAGCTGCATGCCGCAGGCTGGGCACCAGACATGGGCAGCGCCGCCCTGCAGAAGTCGCACTCCTACGTCGCTGCAGTGTGTGAGGCTCTGGCGGACCACTTGGGCATCGCGCCGCAGACAGTCGCGCAGGGGCTGGGGTGCGCACGCTGACTGCTTGCCGCACGCATCAGCGGTTGAGGCTTCACCTGCCGGTTTTTAAGCATAGGCGGCCTTGCAGACACCACGTGAGGTCTATGCTGGCGCAGGATGTCGGGGCTTGCGCTGGCCGCGCTGCTCTTCGTGGGCCTGGCAAAGAGCAGGAGCAACCAGTCAGGTGCCCCTCGGCGGCTCTGCCTGCCTGCTGCTCTGCAGCGTGCGCTGACTGCTTTGCAATTTGGGCGGCAGCTGACTCGGAGCGACTTTGCAGCGTCGGCAAAGCGCATCTTCGCGGTGATGATGCTCATCCTGGCCTACAGCCTGTGCAGCAGCATGCTCCTCATCCTGAACAAGGTCCGCGCCCA
>JAABUZ0100006696.1_pt1 | contig 14260 bp, 11 predicted proteins | sample 5562091 | NCBI WGS metagenome assembly JAABUZ01 (sample SAMN12813069, study PRJNA571459) | rock metagenome | isolation source: Antarctica rocks | place: Antarctica: Victoria Land, Linnaeus Terrace sud | collected 2015-12-21 | reverse complement strand
TCCTCCTCGACCGTCCCCCCCCCCCCCCGCCGAAGCGCGCCTCCTCGCTCGACAGGACCAACGCCCACCGCCGCCCGTCGGGCGCGCGCGTGACCGTGTCGGCGCCGAACGCTAGGCGCACCGGCCCGCCGAAGTTGACGACGACGAGGAGCGCGTCCCCCGCGGGCGACGCGCGACGGAGCCCCAACGCCCCCTCGCCTAACGCCGCGACCGCGAAGTGCCCGCGGTCGCGCGTCCGGAGCGCCGGCTCCGCGCGGCGCAGCGCGAGCAACGCGCGGTAGAGCGCGAGTACCCCCGCGTGCGGCGCGGCGTCGCGCTCCGCCCAGCGCAGTTTCGAGCGCAGGAACGTCGCCTCCGCCTGCGGGTCCGGGATGCGCTCGCGCGCCGCGGGGTCGGCGAACGCCGCGAAGGCCGCGAACTCGCCCCGCCGCCCCGCCGTCACGAGCCGGCCTAACTCGGGCGTGTGGTCGGTGAAGAACTGGAACGGCGTCGACGCGGCCCACTCCTGCCCCATCCAGAGCAGCGGCGTGTACGGCGACAGCAGCAGCAGCGCCGAGAGCGCGCGGTAGAGCGGCAGCGGGATCGCGTGGTGCAGGCGGTCGCCGAGGGCGCGGTTGCCGACCTGGTCGTGGTTCTGCAGGCAGTGCACGAACGCGCGCGGCGGCAGCCCCTCGGCCGGCGTGCCGCGCGCGCGCCCGTCGGCCGTGGCCTGCCCTTCGAAGAACCACCCGCGCCGGAGCGTCGCGGCCACGTCCGCCACGGCGCCCGTGAACGACCGGAAGTAGCCGTCGCGGTCGCCCGCCGCGAGGCGGCGGAGCTGGTGGTGGAGGTCGTCGGCCCAGACCGCGTCCATGCCGAGGCCCCCCTCGTCGGGCGGCAGCACGACCTCGCGCGCGTTGCGCTCGTCCTCCGCGATCAGCACGCGCGGGCGCTCCAGCGCGTGCAGCCGCTCGGCGATGTCGCGGAGCACGTGGACGGGGGACGTGTCGTGGATCGCGTGCGTCGCGTCGAGCCGGAGCCCGTCGACGTGGTACTCGTGCGCCCAGTAGAGCGCGTTCTGCACGACGAAGTCGCGCACCGCCGCGCCGTCCGGGCCGTCGTACGCGACCGCGTCGCCCCACGGCGTGCGCCGCGCGCGGTCGAAGAAGCGACCGCCCGTGAGCGCGTAGAGATAGTTGCCGTCAGGTCCGAAATGGTTGTAAACGGCGTCGAGCACCACGGCGAGCCCGCGCGCGTGCGCGGCGTCGACGAAGCGCTTGAAGCCGTCGGGTCCGCCGTAGGGCGCGGCGGGGGCGAACAGGTCGACGCCGTCGTAGCCCCAGTTGCGCGCGCCGGGGGAGGCGGCGATCGGCATCACCTCGACCGCGGTCGCGCCGAGCGCGGCGACGTGGTCGAGGCGCTCGGCGGCGGCGTCGAAGGTGCCCTCGGCGGTGAAGGTCCCGACGTGCAGTTCGTAGAGGACGAGCGCGTCGGCCGAGACGCCGGGCCATGCGGCGTCGCTCCACCGGAACGCGTCGGGGTCGACGACCGCGGACGCGCCGTGCACGCCGTCGGGCTGCGCGCGCGACGCCGGATCGGGGTAGCGCTCCCCGCCGTCGAGGCGGTACGTGTAACGCGCGCCGGGGCCGGCGCCGCGCACGTGCCCTTCGAAATAGCCGCCCCCCGCCGCGGCAAGCGGATGCGCCCGCTCGGCCGCCCCGTCGTACAGGACGACGTCGACCCGGCGGCTGGCCGGGGCCCACACCCGGAACCGCACGCCGTCCGCGGTCGGCCGGGCGCCGAGCGTCAGCTCCCACCGCGAGCCGGGCGCGTCGTGCGCGGGGCGGCCGGACGTGGGGGTTGGCGCGTCGGTCGGTGGTGCGAGCGGCGGGGCGGAGTGCGACATCGGCGCGGGTGGTAGGGCGATCGGGGTGCGGTCGGGCGACGACGACCGCGATGCGCCCCCACGGCACCGCCCGCGCCGCCGCGCGGGAACGGGCTCGAATGGGCGGGTGGCGCGCCGACGCTCAGCCGGATGTCGTCTTCGTCCGCCCCTGCAGCCGCGCCTGCACCAGCACGACGCACAGCAGGAACCCGCCGCGCAGCACCCACTGCCACCAGGGGCTGATCGTGCCTTCGAGGTTGAACAGGTTGAAGATCACGCCGAGGAGCAGCACGCCGACGAGCGTCGCCCCCGCCCCGCCCTGCCCGCCGGTGAGGAGCGTGCCGCCGACGACGACCGCCGCGATCGCGTCGAGCTCCCACCCCGCACCCGCGACCGGCTGCCCCGCCGCCAGCCGCGCCGCGAGCACCAGCCCCGCGAGCCCGGCGAGCGCCCCCGACAGCGCGTACGTCCCGACGACCACCCGGTCGACCGAGAGGCCTAACAGCCGCGCCGCGTCCTCGCTGTCGCCCACCGCGTACACGTAGCGCCCGAACCGCGTCGCGCGGAGCGTCGCCCAGCCGACGAGGTAGACGAGGGCGAGAACGAACACGGGGACCGGCACGCCCACGAGCCGCCCACGCCCGAGCCACGCGAGCGCCGCCGCGCCCGCGGCGAGCGGCACGCTGTCCTCCTTGGTCGCCGCGAGCACCGCGCCGCGCGCCGCGATCATCATCGCGAGCGTGACGACGAACGGCTGGATGCGGGCGCGGGTGACGACGAGGCCGTTGACGGCGCCGAGCACGGTCGCGGCGCCGATCCCGGCGGCCGCCGCGGCGAGCGAGCCGTGCGCGCTCGCCGCGCCCGCGACGACGCCGGACAGCGCGACGAGCGACCCGACGCTCAGGTCGATGCCGCCGGTGAGGACGACGAACGTCATGCCGAGCGCGACGACGCCGAGCATGCTGTTCTGGCGGAGCACGTTGAGGAGGTTCTCGGGGGTGAGGAACTCCGGGTAGCGGACGGCGCCGAAGGCGCAGACCGCGGCGAGCGCGACCAGGGCGCCCTGGCGCTGGAGGGCGGAGCCGGCGCGGGCGAGGCGCACGTGAGGCCGCGCGGGGGCGGCGCGGGGGAGACCGGTCACGGAAGGGGCGTGCGAGGTGCGTGGCCGGGTCGGGCGGGTGTCACGTGTACGGCCGCGGCATCGGAGCGGTCATCCGGCCGCCCCTTCCCACTGCCCCCCCTCACACGCGCCGCCTCCGCTGCGTGTACACCGCGGCCAGAATGATCCCCGCCTTGAGTACGAGCGACAGCGCATACGGAATTAGGAGCATGTTGAAGCTCGTCGCGATCACCTGCATGACGAGTGCGCCGAGCACGGTACCGAACACCGTCGCGCGCCCGCCCTGCAGCGCGGTGCCACCCACCACCGCGGCCGCGATCGCGTCGAGCTCGACGTTGAGCCCGATCTTCGCCGCGTCGCTCGCCCCGAGTCGCGCGGCCGTGACCACGCCCGCGACGCCGGCGAGCAGTCCGCATGCCGCGTACACCGTCACGAGCGTGCGCGCGACCGGCACCCCCGCGAGCCGCGCGGCCGGCGCGTTCCCCCCCGCGGCGAGCACGTAGCGCCCGAACGCGGTCGAGCGGAGCGCGAACGCGACGGCCGCCGCGGCGGCGAGGGCGAGCAGCACCTGCACCGGGACCGGCCCGAGGTGCCCGCGGCCGAGCGCGAGGAACGCCGGGTCGCCGATGCCGACGAGCGCGCCGTCGTCGAGCACCTGCGCGAGCCCGCGCCCGGCGATCAGCGTCGCGAGGGTGACCACGATCGGCTGCACGCGCGCCCGCGCGACGAGCGCGCCGTTGGCGACGCCGATGCCGACCGCGGCGGCGAGTGCGAGCCCGACCGCGACGACGGTCCCGCGGTCGAGCGTGACCGCGGCGACCGCGCCGGCCACGGCCATCGTCGAGCCCACGCTCAGGTCGATGCCGCCCGTCGCGATCACGAGCGTCATCCCGACCGCCACGAGCAGCACCTCGGCCACCTGCAGCAACACGTTCCACAGGTTCCCCGCGCTCGCGAACCCCGGCGTGAACAGCGCGTTCAGCACGACGAGCGCGAGGAGCGCGCCGGTCGCCGGGCCGAGTGACGGCGGTCGCCTCACGACGTCGCGCCGTGGGCGATGGCGTGCATGATCCCGTCCGGCGTCAGCGCCCCGCCGGCCAGCTCGGCCACCGAGCGGCCGTCGCGCAGCACGGTCACGCGCGTGCAGCCCTCGACCAGCTCGTCCAGCTCCGAGGAGGCCATGAGGACGCCGAGCCCCGACGCCGCGAGCTCCTCGACGAGCGCGCGGATCTCGGCCTTCGCCCCGACGTCGATGCCGCGCGTGGGCTCGTCGAGCAGGAGGAGCTTCGGCGACGTCGCGAGCCAGCGCGCGATGAGCACCTTCTGCTGGTTGCCGCCCGAGAGCTCGCGGATCGTCTGGTCCGCGTCGCGGGCGCGGATGCCTAACCGCTGCATGAAGCGGTCGACGAGCGCGCGCTGCCGGGCGCGCGAGACGACGCCCACGCGGGTGAGCGCGGGGAGCGCGGCGAGCGTGAGGTTCTCGCGGATGGACAGCTCCGGGATGATCCCCTCGGCCTTGCGGTCCTCGGGGAGGAACGCGACGCCGGCGGCGATCGCCTCGTGCGGGGTGCGCGGCGCGAAGGTGCGCCCGGCGAGCCGCGCCTCGCCGCCGTCGGCCGGATCGGCGCCGAAGAGCGCGCGCGCGGTCTCGCTGCGCCCGGAGCCTAACAGGCCGGCGAGCCCGACGACCTCGCCCGGGTGGACGGTGACGCTCACGTCGCGCAGCCGGGCGCCGCGGCGCAGGTGCGCGGCGTCGAGGAGCGGGGCACCGCCATCGTGAGGCGCCGCCGCGGCCGGCCGCCGCCCGAACCCCGTCGCCGCCCCCGCCTGCACCGCCTCGCGCGACGTGCCGAGCATGAGCGCGACGAGGTCGAGCCGCTCGAGGCCGGCCAGCGGGCGCGTGGCGACGAGGCGGCCGTCGCGCAGCACGGTCACGCGGTCGCAGACGGCGTACAGCTCGTCGAACCGGTGGCTGATGTAGACGAGCCCGACGCCCTGCGCCTTGAGGCGGGCGACGACGTCGTAGAGGACCGCCACCTCGCGGTCGGCGAGCGAGCTCGTCGGCTCGTCGAGCACGAGCACCCGCGCGCCGAGCGAGACGCCGCGGGCGACGGCGACCATCTGCTGGCGCGCGGTGTCGAGCGCGCCTAACGTGGCGCGGGGGTCGATGTCGAGCCCGAGCGCGGCGAGCGCCCGCCGCGCCTCGGCGCGCACCGCCCGCCAGTCGATCACCCCCCAGCGGCGCGGCTCGCGGCCGAGGCAGATGTTCTCGGCCACGGTCCGGTAGCGGAGGAGGTGGACTTCCTGGTGTACCGCGACGACGCCCGCGGCCTGCGCGGCGGCCGGGGTGTCGAAGGCGGCCGGGGCGCCGTCGAGCCACATCGCGCCCGCGTCGCGGCGGTAGGCGCCGGTCATGATCTTGACGAGCGTGCTCTTGCCCGCGCCGTTCTCGCCGACGAGGGCGTGGACCTCGCCGCGCCGGAGGGCGAAGTCGACGCCGTCGAGCGCGGTCGCGCCGGCGAAGCGCTTGGTGATGCCCTCCATGCGCAGGAGGGGGGCGCCAGGAGGCATGGCCGTGGGCGTCACGGGCGGGGGGCGTCTGGTCGCTGCATCCCGGCCCCGTTACCTCGGCGGGTAGGTCCCTCGCGGCGCTCGGGACGAGAGCATGGCGTCGCAACGCGCGTTCTCGCGCTCAATACGCCTCCCCCACGAACCGCCCCGCGTTGCTCTTATCAAAGAACCGGTCCGTCACCAGCTTCTTCGGCGGCACCGCCTCCCCCCGCCGCACCTGCTCGACCGTCTCGAACGCGAGCGGCCCGAACCGCGGGTTGCTCTCCACCGTCGCGCCGAGCTCCCCGCGCCCGATCGCCTCGAGCGCGGCCTTCTCGCCGTCGATCGACACGACCGTCACGTCCTTCCCCGGCACGCGCCCCGCGGCCTTGAGCGCCTGGATCGCGCCGAGCGCCATCTCGTCGTTGTGCGCGTAGACCGCGGTGAAGCCCGTGCCTAACGACTGCGCGAGGTTCTGCATCACCTCCTGCCCCCGGGCGCGCGCGAAGTCGCCCGTCTGCGACGCGACGACCCGCATCCCCGGGTGCTTCGCGAGCTCCTCGCGGAAGCCCTTCGCCCGGTCCGCGGCCACCGACGACCCCGCGGTGCCGGTCAGCTCGACGACCGTCGCCGTGCCATCCGTCGCCCTGGCGAGCCATTCCGCGGCGCGCCGCCCCTGCTCGACGAAGTTGGAGCCGAGGAAGGTGACGTAGTCCCGCCCCGGGACGCCGGCGGCCTCGCGGTCGACGAGGATCACGGGGATGTGCGCGTCGCGCGCTTCGTCGAGCGCGGTGACGAGGCCTCGGTACTCGCGCGGGGCCAGGAGGATGACCTGCACGCGCCGCGCGATGAGGTCCTCGACGTCGTTCACCTGCTTCGGCGTCTGGCCGAGCGCGTCGGTGACGACGAGCCCGTAGCCGCGCTTGGCCGCTTCCTGCTTGAGGCTCGCCGTCTGCGCGAGGCGCCACGGATTGTTGCTCTCCATCTGCGCGAATCCGACTGTGTACCGGCGGTCGTCCTTGCGCGCGCAGGCCGCGAGCGTGCCGGCGGCGAGCACGCAGGCGGCGAGGGCGGCGGCGAGGCGGGAGACGGCGGGCGGGCGGCGGGGCATGGCGCGGGGCGGAGGCGACCCCAGTAGGGCCGGGACGCGCGGACGTTGGGTGACTACCACCCGGCGCCTCGGATTGTCAAGCGCGGCGAGTAGCTTTCGCGCCGTACGGCCGCACCCGACACGCGCTTCCCTCGGAGGACCCATGAGCACGCTCGTCGCCCCCGACGCCCCGCCCGCCGCGCCGCCGGCCCCGGCGCCCAACTACGACACCGCCACGATCATGGCCGGCATCTACGGCGACGGCATCGTCGGCCACAAGGGCGCGTTCGAGCGCGACTGGGTCGCCCGGCTGCACGAGGACGTGACGGCCCTCTACGCCGACGCGCTCGCGCGTCCCGGCGGCGCGCTCGGCCGCGGCCCCAACCGGCACTACGTCGAGGTCCACCCCGAACGCCTCCGCGGCTTCGTCGACCTCGCCACCCACCCGTGGATCACGGCGGTGAGCGAGGCCGTGTTAGGCCCCGAGTACCGAATCGTCGAGATCGGCTTCGACGTGCCCAACCCCGGCGCGATGCACCAGCCGTGGCACCGCGACTTCCCCGCGCCCGCCGAGACGCTCGTCGGACGCCGCCTCAACTCGCTCGCCTTCAACCTCACCTGCGTCGACACGACGGCCGACATGGGCCCGTTCGAGGTCGCGCCGGGCACGCAGTGGGACGACCCGTCGTCGTTCGAGCACGGGATGTTTCCGCCGAAGGCGCTCTACCCGCGCTACGAAGCGCGCGCGCAGCGCAAGATGCCCCAGATGGGCGACGTGTCCGCGCGCTCGGCACTGACGATCCACCGCGGCACGGCCAACCACTCGCAGAAGTCGCGGCCGGTCCTCGTGTTAGGCGTCGACGCCCCCGACGCGCGCAACGCGGAGCGGCACGACCTGCAGTTCACGCGGCCGTACTACGCGACGCTCCCGGACGCGCTCACGGCGCACCTCGCCTGCCGCGTGGTGGACGAGCTCACGCCGATCGTGCAGGCGCACACGATCGAGGGGCTGATGATGGGGGAGGCCTAACGTATTGTACGGGGCCACCCGATGACGAGCTTGCCGCGGCCGTCCCCGACGAACGACGTCCCGTCCGCCCGGCGCCCCTTCGCCCGCGTTGCCTGGCCGCTCGCCGCGGCGCTCGTGCTCGCCGACTGCGCGTCCAAGCGTGCCGTCGAGGCCGTGCTCCCCGCGGCGGGCGCGTCCCGCCCCGTCCTCGGCGGCATCGTGCGGTTCACGCTCGCGTATAACCAGGGCGCAGCGTTCTCGAGCCACTTCGGCCCGTACCAGCGCTGGGTCCTCGTCGCACTCACCCTCGGCGTGCTCGTGGCGCTCGGGCGTTGGGCACCGCACGCGGCGGCCGCGGGGCGCGCGGCGCTGTTCGGGGTCACGCTCGTCGGCGCGGGCGCGGTCGGCAACCTGCTCGACCGGCTCGCCTCCGACCGCGGCGTGGTGGACTTCATCGACGTCGGGGTCGGGGCGACGCGATTCTACGTGTTCAACGTCGCCGACGTGTGCGTGACGGCCGGGGGGGCGCTCCTCGCGTACGCGATCTGGCGCACGGCGGACCGTCCGCTGGCCGAGTCGCCGCCCCGGCCGTAAGCTGTGCGCGTTCCGGGCGTTCGGCCGAGCGCCCGCCGTTCTTCATCGCGCGTCGCGCGGAGGATGTCGTGCGGCACCCACTCGCTGGACTCGCCCTGGCCCTCGCCCCGGCGCTCTCCGCCCGCCCCGCGGCCGCGCAGTCCGCGGCGCCCGTGCTCCCCGCCGCGCCGGCCGCGGCGCTCCGCGTGCTTGCGCTCCCCGTCCCGGAGCGCGTGGGCCGGTACGTGCGCGGCGAGCGCACCGACTTCGGCTCGCCGACGGGCGGGGTCGGCTACGTGTTCGCCGCGCCCGAGGACAGCGGGCGCACGCGCGTCAACGCGTACGTCTACGAGCGCGAACCCGAGCGCCGCGACGAGCCGGCGGCCGAGGCGCTCGCCGGGGTCGCGGCGACGTTCCGGCAGGCGCTGGAGGTCGAGCGCGCGCGCGGGATGGTCCAGGCGTACCAGGTCGCGCTCGAGGCGCCGGACTCGGTCGCGTTAGGCGGCGGGCGCGCCGCGGTGCCCGGGCGGCGCGTCGCGGTCGCGATGCGGCTGCGGGGGCGGGCGTTCCTGTCGTGGTTCCTGCTCTACGCGGTCGGGGACGGGTTCGTGAAGGTGCGGGCGACGATCCCGGCCGAGGGGTTCGAGCGGAGCGACGTGGAGGCGTTCGCGCACGAGCTCGTACGGCGGGTGGTCGCGGGGCGGTGACGGTGCCGGCGCGCTCGTGTACGGCTCGCACGACCCCGGTCGTAGGCTGCCCGACGCGTGGGTGCTACTCCTCCCGCGCCGCGTACGCCGCGTACGCCGCGTACGCCGCGTACGCCGCGTACGCCGCGAGCGCCCCCGGGTACGCCGCCACCACCCCGGGCGGCGCCGCCGCCGGTGCGCCCGTCACCATCGCCTCCAGCATCACCGCGTTCGTGACCGCCTGCCCGCGGTAGTGGTTGTTGGTCACCACGAACGTCTCCGGCGCGACCGCCGCGACCGCGCGCGCGCGCTCCGCCCACGGCGCGAGCTCCGCGGCCGTGTAGAGGTAGTCGTAGCGCGCCTCGACCCCGGCGTCGGAGCGCCACCAGTCCTCGTAGTTGCGCCCGTGCAGCCGCACGTAGCCCACCGGCGCGGTGGCGGTCGCGCTCGGGCCTAACGACTTCGCGAACAGCGGCTGGTCGACGTTGACGAAGCCGACCCCGCGCTCGGCGAGCCCCTGGTAGAAGGCGGGCACGTTCCACGACGCGTGCCGCACCTCGAGCACGAGCGGGTAGCCGGCGCCGTCCGCGCCGAACGCGCGCGTGACGTCGTCGAGCCATTCGCGCGCGGCGTCGTCGCGCTTGAACGACCAGGGGAACTGCACGAGCACCGCGCCTAACCGGCCGGCGTCGGCGAGGACGTCGAAGCCGCGGCGCACGGCGTCGACGTCCGCGGGGGTGAACGCGGCGTCGCGCTCGTGGGTGAAGCGCTGCCAGAGCTTGGCGGTGAAGCGGAAGCGGTCGCGGGCGCGCTCGCCGGCCGCGGCGCGGTCGACCCAGGCCTGCGCGGCCGAGGCGGTGGTCGGGCGGTAGAAGGTGGCGTTCACCTCGACCGCGTCGAAGTAGCCGGCGAGGTAGGTGAGCGGGTCGAAGTCGCGCGGCTTCGGGGCCGGGTAGACGATGCCCTCCCAGTCCTTGTAGCTCCAGCCGGCGGGGCCGATGCGCAGCGTCATGGTGTGTTTCAGGGATAACGGGACCGACGCAGGACACAAGTGGGAGCGACGCACGTCGCCCTCCCCGGCGGCGCCGAGCGCTCCGATCCGCGCACGCCGATTGCGGAACGTCGGCTATTCTTGGTGCGGTCGCGATCTGCCCCGCGCGGCCCGTCCTGCCGACCACCCCCGCCCCGCTTCATCGAGGCCGCCATGCTGCGTCCGTTGCTCGTCTGCACGACCCTCCTGGTCTGGACGTCGAACGCGTCGGCCCAGAAGCTCCGCGATCAGCTCGAGGGGCTGCTCACGTTCGGGCCGTGGACGGTGCCCCTGCGCGTGGGCACGCTGAGCACGGACCGGCGGGCCATCGTGCCTAACGATGCGTTCCTCGCGAGCGCGGTCCAGCCGAACGCCGCGCTCGCCTCGTTCCTCGTGAACTGGATGACGGCCGACGCGTCGAGTACCCCGCTGGCGTCGACCGGCGGCGGCCGGGCCTTCCGGTTCGTCGGCGGCGTGCCGGTGGAGGACCGCCCCGCGCCCGGGCCGATCTTCGGGGAGCGCGCCACCACCCTCGGGCGTGGCGCCGTGCTCGCCGGCGTCGGCTACACGGGCGTGCAGTTCTCGAAGGTGCGCGGCGTCCCGATGAGCGGTCTGGACCTCAAATTCACGCAGGGCAGCGCGGCGCCCGCGACCGCCGACGTGCTCGACGTCCAGGAGTCGCTCGACTACCAAATGACGGTCACGACGCTGTTCGCGACGGCCGGGGTCCTCGACCGGTTGGACGTGGGCGTCGTCGTGCCCGTCGTGCAGGCGCGGCTCCGCGGCGCGAGCACGGCGCGCGTGCTCGCGGGAACCGCGGGCGCGCCCTCGACGGTGCTCGGCGGGACGGCCGACGCGCCCGTCCTCACGTCGCAGCAGAGCGTCGCCGGGCGCGCGTCGGGGATCGGGGACGTCGCGCTGCGGGCGAAGGTGAACCTCGTCGACCGGCCGACCGCGGGATTCGCCTTCCTCGGCGACGTCCGTCTCCCGACGGGGGACGCGGCCAACCTGCTCGGCAGCGGCGCGCTCGCGGTCCGCGTGCTCGGGGTCTACTCGGGTCGGTACGGCCCGGTGGTGCCCTACGTGAACGCCGGGTACCTACACATCGCCCGTGCGACGATCAACGACGCGTTCCTGGCCACGGTCGGGATCGACGCCGACATGGCACGGTGGGTGACCGTCTCGCTGGGCGTGCTCGGCCAGCGCCACGCGGGCGCGAGCGCGTACCGCCTACCTACCGGGACGAGCGCGCGCCCACTGACCAACATCCCCGAGATCCGCGACGACGCCCTCAGCGGCTCCCTCGGCGCCAAGCTCGGCGTCGGCGGCGTCCGCGCGACGCTGAACGTGCTCGCGCCGTACACGCGGGGCGGGCCGCGTCCCGACCTGGCCTACACCTTCGGCCTCGAGCGGGCCTTCTGACGCGCGGAGGCCGGCGGCGCGACGCGCATCGAGCCGGTCACTCGACCGCGCGAATCCGCCAGCCGGACGCGCCGCGCACCAGCGTGAGCTTGTAATTCACCACGGACCGCTCGGCGTGATGCGGCCGCAGGTTCTCGTACTCGTACGCGGCGCGTACCCGGACCTGCGCCGTCGCGCCCGCAACGGTGATCTGCTCGATCGTGAGCGGGGCGCGCAGGTCCGCCACCGAGCCGAAGAACGCGGCCCACCCGCGTCGCTGCGGCTCGGTCATGCCGGGGTAAACGCGCTCCAAGCGTTCGAGGTCGCGCGCCCCGATCGCGGTCCCGTACTCGGCGACCGCCGCCCAGACTTCGGCGGCGCGGGAGCCGCGCTCGGCACCCGCAGTCCCCGGTTCGGTGCCTGCAGCGACTGCATCGCCTGCACCGACCGTGGCGGCCGCGGTCGCTGCACGTGCGTCCGACGGACCCGCGGCGGCGACCTCCCCGGCGGAACTGCTTCGCACGGGTATGAGCGCCTTCGCGCTCCGGTTAACCACCGCGGTGCCACCCGTGATGCCGGTCGCCGGAGCGCCCGATCCTGGCACGACTCCTGGCACGACTCCTGGCACGACTCCTGGCACGACGATCGCTGGCGAATGCTGCTCGATGGGCGTCGCGTCCCGTCCCGCGGCTGTCGAGGCGACCCCTGCGACCGTCAGGTTCCGGACTGCCGCTCCCGGCGACTGAGCGTTTCCCGGAGTCGCCCCGCGGGGGGCCGCCTCGCTCGACATGCCGCGTACGGTTGCGGGGCCGGAGATCACCGATAGATAATGGACAGATGGTGTCGCGGTGCTGTCGACCGTGTGCACTGCTGTCGACGCACCTGCGAGGCTGACCGCCGGCGAAGCCGGCGTGGACTGCGCTCGGGGTTGCACCACCGCGACCGGAGATGACCGGAACGCCGGCGCGGTGCGACCGCGCCAGATGCGTGCGGCCCCTCCGACCGCGAGTACACCTAGCAGGCCCGTCGCCACGAGCGCGCGCCGCCGACCCGGGATGCCGCCCGACGACGCGCCGCGCGCGTTCTGCAGCGGTAGTTCGGTCGGAGACTCGAACCACGTGTTGTGGACGGCCCAGAGCGCGACGCCGAGTTCGCTGGCCGACGCGTAGCGCCGGCCGGGGTCGGCCGCGCGGGCGCGCCGGAACACCCGCTCGATGTCGCCCGGGTTTCCAGCGTGCTCCGTGTCCTGCTCGGTCGGCCCGACCGGGGCGCCCGCCGCGTGCACCACCAACGGCGTGCTACCCGTGAGGATGCTCAGGAGGAGCGAGCCGAGGCTGAAGACGTCGCCGCGGAAGCTTGGTGGGTCGCCGACGGCGCGCTCCGGGCTCACGTACGGCGACGGCTCCTGGGGCAGCGCACCGGGAGCGAGCCCTGCGCCCTGTGCCGCCGCGGTCCCGAAACCGAGCACGACGAGCCGTTCCGGCCACCCCGCCTCGAACGGGGCGACGACGACGCTGTCGGCCGTGAGCCACCCGTGCGTCACCCCACGCGCATGCGCCACCGCCACCGCGGTGACGAGCGCGTGTCCGAGGTCGAACGCCCGCCGGTCCGGCAGCCGTCCCTCCCGTGCGAGCAACTCGCTCAGCGGGCGCCCGACCGGCCGCGCGATGGCGATGTAGAGGCGGCCGTCACGCGTGAGTCCGACGTTCTCGACGGGGGCGATTCCCACGTGCGAGAGGACATGAGCAGCGACCACCTCCGCCTCGACCGTCGCGCGCAACGCGGCCTGGTCGACGCCGGGGAAGCGTTGGACGACGATCAGCTCCCGGGGCGCGCCCGTACCGCGATGCGACGCGAGGTAGACGTCGTTCGTCGGCGTGCGGCGGACGAGCTGGTGGAGGTGATATCCCTCCACCTCGGCCCGCCCCGGCGGGTCGGTCGGACCCGGGAGTGCACCGAACCCGCCGCGACTCTCCGTGCCGTTGCTGCGTGTTGGTGTGTCCACAGGGTTCCCCGCCGTCCGCATCGGTGGCGCGCAAGGCGCGTTGCCAGTGCATCCAGTGCCATCCACTGCATGACTAGCATCAACCAGACCAGGGCTGGCGAGGGAGCGCTCAGGCGTCCGCGCTTTCCTCCCTCCATGGCGGTCGCGCGTAGCGGGAGCAGCGCCGGCGGGGGTGCGTGCCGTTTCGCGGTTGCAAGTTCGCGCGCGCAGCGCCCCGTTGCGTATTAGCCGCGCGGCTGCGAAGCCTGATACGTCCTCGCTATTCGTAGAATACCTAATAGCGCGTCCACGCCCCACCGGGGTCCGCATGCTCATGCACCCGGGCCTTCACTTCGTCGTGGTCGGGACGACGGACGCGGTGCACGCGGTCGTCAACACGCACCAGCAGGTGCGCACCATCTTCAGCACGCAGTTCGTCGAGCCACTCGGCGTCGGCGAGGTCCACCGCCTGCTCGCGGCCCGCTACGACCTCGCGCTGCCGCGCCGTCACCGGGACGGGCCAGGTTGCCAGCGTCCGGCGGAGATAGCCGGCTGCCCGCGGCGTGCGGTATTACATTCGGGAGTAATACTCGCCTCCGGGGAAGCCGCATGCGCGTCACGTCGAAAGGACAAGTCACGATTCCGCAGCACATCCGCGATCGGTTCGGTCTCTTGCCGGAAACCGAGGCGGAGTTTGCGGTGACTGATGCCGGCGTCCTGCTCCGCAAGGCGACCGGCCCCGACACGGCGCGCGGGCGCCGCGCCGCGGAGAGCCTACGCGGGCGCGGGACGCTCCGCATGTCCACGGACGCCCTCATGGCGCTCATGCGCGGCGACGAGGACGACGGGGCGTGAGACATCCTGTGTCAACCCCCCACCGGTCAGGCGGCGGCGAGCAGGGGGCCGGCGGTGCGGTGCTGCGCGGGGTCGTACGGTTTGCGGTCGCGCCAGCA
>JAABUZ0100006694.1_pt1 | contig 14263 bp, 11 predicted proteins | sample 5562091 | NCBI WGS metagenome assembly JAABUZ01 (sample SAMN12813069, study PRJNA571459) | rock metagenome | isolation source: Antarctica rocks | place: Antarctica: Victoria Land, Linnaeus Terrace sud | collected 2015-12-21 | reverse complement strand
TTCCTCCGTTCACGATGAGGGGTGGGTATCGCACCCACCGATGGATCAACAGTTGTCACCCTGCCCACGGCAAGGCGCGGCAGCCTCCCGGTCCCACCGACCAGTTCCGCTGCCAACGGGTCACACTGGCGAGGAGATGCCAGCGGTCGGCGACCTGGATCGCCTGCGGAGCCCCCTGACGCGCCCCATCGGCGTAGGCCCCGGCGCGGTCGCGGCTGATGATCTCGATGCCGGGATGCGCCCGTAGCCAAGTGGCAAAGGTCTCCGCCGTGCGGTCGGGCAGCAGATCAATCGTGCGGTGGCGCTCGAGGTCGACGACGATGCGACCGTCGCGCCACCCGCGGTGTCGGCTCCAGTCGTCGATACCGATGACGCGTGGCGGAGGGGCCTCCACGGCAGGGTCGGCGTGGAGTAAGCGCAGCAGCGTCATGCGACTCACGCCGATGCTTTGGTGCGCCGCCAACCGTGCGCCCGCTTTCCCGCCAAGCGCGCGAGCGATGCGCTGGAGCGCTGTGCGCACGTTGTCCGTCCGCCGCCCGTAGACGGCGACGAACTGCGTCAGCCGCTCGCAGAAGATCTTGCGCGCGCAGGACTCGACCGGGCAGGCGAAGCGCCGCGTCTGGACCCGCAGCGACACCGCCATACCGCTCCACGGCAGGTCCATGACCGTCCGCGTGTACGACGAATGCACCGTCGTGGAACGGTGCTGGCAGAGTGGGCAGGCGGCTGTGATGCGGACGGCCGTGACAGTGAGGGTGAGGGTGATACGATGTTCGCTGATCTCTATGTGATCGAAGCGCAGACCTTTGAGATGGGGCAAAAAGTTGGCGGGGTTGAGCTGCATGAGCGGCCTCCGTGGTTAAGCCATCAGACCGCGCGGGCGGTGTCCCCTCATACTCTGCCCCTCACCCCCAATCATCAAATGTGGGCATGAGCCCACTTTCAAATGCCGAACACACCGGTCAGCGGAACCCTACAGCGGGACCAGCAGGACGTATCGTTCAACCGGCAACGCCCTTTGTGTGGAGACAAGAAGACAGCTCCCCAGCCCATCTCCGGGTCTGGAGGAACGTATCACCTGTTCCGCTGCCGGCTAGTGCTGCGCGGCGACCGGCTCCTCGTCCTGATGCTGCTCGCGGTAGCGCAGCAGCGCGGCCACGAAGAGCACGTTGATGGAGAGCCGCGCGTAGAAAGCCGTCGTCCGCAGCCACTCGTAGAGATCGTCGTCGACGCGCACGTTGTATTTGACGATGGCATCGTGCCCGAGGTGCTCCTTTGTCAGCGTGGCCTGTCCCGCATTGATCGCGGTGCGGTACTCGCTGACAGCTTCCAACACGATGCTGTTCATGCTTCGCCGTGAGAGGAAGCCGCGTAAGCGCAGCCACTCATACATATCCGAGGGCAACCGGGACTGTATGAAGCGCGTGTGGTGGGACCGTTCTTCTTTCATAGCACCTAGTATACGATGTCTGTGCGGTTCTGTCGCATGACATCACCCCTTTTTATTCTCCGCCTCAATGCATACCTTACCATCTTGACCCCTCCTTTGTACATCCCTTTATTCACCTCTGTACATCCCTTTATTCACCTCCCCTCATTCACCATTCACACCCGCGCCGCTCTGGCCATAAAGGTCATTGCGCGGCAGACTGTTTTTCGGTACACTCGGAAGTGAGGGGCCGGGTTCGCGGCCTTTGACTTAAGGAGGCACCGCATGGTGCTTGCGACTCGGCCGCGGCAGGATGACTTCAAACATCACCTGCCGGACAGCGCCGATGTCTCGGTTGTTCGAGGCGACAGATTGCTGCGGCTCCGCACGATCTGCGCTACTCGCGAGGAAGCGGAACGCACCTTCCTCTTGTTCACCTTCGCCTATGGTTTGGGGGCCGCACGCCCCACGCATGTTGGCCAGGCCCCTGGTGGGGAAGTGTGGGAAGCCCCCGTCACGGCGATCGGCCGTGAAGCGCGCGTCTGTATGTCGTGCGACCGTTATGTCCCCATCTTCGACTGCTGCGTGGACGCCAACCACATCTGCATGGCCTGCATGCTGGCGGGACGAGGGCCGCAAACGCCGCCCGTTCCGTTCGCGACGCCGCGAGATCGCGGGCTGCGCCCCCCGGCGACGCCGCCGGTACCCACGGCGTCGATAGCAGCGCCGGCTGCGGTTGGAGTCCCCGTCGCAGGCGTTACGCGGGGTGCGGACGTGCCACCTCCCGGCGACAGTCGGACGCGGTCGCCGCGACGCAGGCGCGGCGGACGCAGGCGCGGCGGACGTGGCGAGGGAACGACGAACTCGACAGCGGCTTAATCGCCGCCAGCCGTCGGCCTTCCGCTCCTGGTACGCCGACATCGGACACTGACCGCGTCCGGCACGAGCCAGACGCTCCCGCTCGGAGACGCGCGGGACGGCGCCGCGCCGCGGCATCCGGGGGAACAGCCCTGAAGACGCGCACAATCCACTCGGGGAGGAGGACTCGGCAGACAGGACGTGGGAACAGTAGAAGGGCCTCGCATGGGATCGGGAGCAGGCCTGGCCCCTCATCCATAGCTCATCCAGCGCCGCCTCCCGACGCAACGCCCTTCTACTGTTCTCACGTCCTATCTGCCGCCCGCCTCGCTTCTCTCCAGCCTTCCTGACGTCATGGTTCAAGCCGGCATGGCAGCGTTGCGCCCGCGGGAGGCTCAACCTGTCATGCCGCACCAGACGCGCGGCGCCCCGCGGCTATGGGCCGTACGAGGAGGGCGACGGCCTGTCTCCGTACTGCGAACGGAAATTGCGCCACGTCAGGACGCCGAGCCAGGCAAGAAGCGCCTGACGCGTCTGCGCGGGAAGCCAGCGGAAACGCAAGCGCAGCTCGACGGTCGCGTCCTCCTGCCCGCGCGACAAGGCGATGATCTCCGCGTCGCATTGCAGCGGCTGGTGTGCCGCTGGCAGGATCGCCACGACGGGTCTGCCCTCCCAGGCGGCCGTGAGCCTCTTGTCACCGCCCGGCGGAAGGCTGGCCCGGATGTAGCACCCCCCTCCCGACACGTCAAGCAAGCGTCCCTGCACCGTGACCTGATCGATCATCATCGTCACGGGCAGGTCCATGTGCGCGGTCGACACACGGCGCAACGTCCGCCGGGAAGGATCTCTACGCAGCAGCGTCCGTATCCGCATCGACACGTCCTGTTCTTCCTCGGACATCACCTCACCCTTACCTATACTATTACTATGTTCTTCGCGGGCCAGGTTCTTCGCGGGCCAGCGACGCGTTCCGTGATACCCGCTTGACAAACTGACCCATGCCAACTCCCCGAGCAGGCCTCTGCCCGCGCCTCGATGACGTCCGGGCCCCATCTTCTACTATCGGCGCCGAGGCGCGCTTGATGAACCGCTGGCGCATGGGGCCACACCGGCGGCAGTTGGCGCACGTCGCGCTGGCGAGTGGGTGTGCCCCACGATTGTGAGACGTGGCCTGCGATTGACATCGCATGGCACACCACGGACACTGAAGTGTCTCCGGATCGGCCAGCCGCGCGACTTTAGTCGCTGTCGTTTGCCATGCGACTTTAGTCGCAGGCCCTCGCGCATCCACCATCACCATCTCGGGGCGCGCCCGTTGGCGCGTTGGCGCGGGGGCCACACCGGCGGCATCATCCGACATGGTAAAATGTGCGTAGAGATATCATTATGCCTGAATTACCCGAGGTGCAGACGGTCGCCTCCGAGCTCCAGCAACGCCTGCCAGGTCGTACCATCACCGGGGCCGAGGTCTTGTGGCCACGCACGGTGGGGCATCCCTCGGTGGACGAGTTCGTAGCCCTGCTACGCGCGCGTCGCGTGGAGAGCGTGGATCGTCGCGCCAAATATGTCCTGATACGCCTCGACGACCGGTCGCTGCTGGCGCTGCATCTGCGTATGACCGGCCGCGTCACCATCGAGCCCGCTGCGCGGCCGCGGGATCCTCATACGCGCCTGGTGCTGCGGCTCGACGATGGCGACGAGCTACGCTTTGCCGACATGCGTAAGTTCGGCCGCTGGTACTTTGTCCCCGCGGGAGATACCCTGCCGCTGGCCTCGTTCGCCACGCTGGGGCCGGAACCGCTCGACGAGGCCTTCACGCCCCAGGTCTTCGCACAGCGCGTGGCGGCGCGGCGCGGCAACGTCAAGGCGGCCTTGCTCGACCAGCGTCTCGTGGCCGGCCTGGGCAATATCTACGCGGACGAGGCGCTCTTCCGCGCGCGCATCCATCCGCGGCGCACCCTTCCGTCGTTGAGCGCGGCCGAGGTCGCGGCCCTGCACGCGGCGATCGTGGCCGTGCTGCAGCGCGCCATCGGCCGCGGCGGCACCTCGTTCAGCGACTACCGGACCACCTGGGGGCAGTTGGGCGGCTACCAGGAGGAACTGGACGTGTTTCGCCGGACGGGGGCGCCGTGCCCCGCCTGCGGCGCGCCGATCGAGCGCACCGTCGTCGCCGGCCGTGGCACGCACTATTGCCCGCGTTGCCAGCCATTAGCCGTTAGTCATTAGCCATTGGCTGCCAGCTTGTGTGCATCACCGTCTACTCCTCACTGTATGCTCCGTACGCGACCGAGAACCACGTACAAGGCTAATAGCTAATGGCCAATTACTAACTGCTAAGGACTATTCATGGCCGTCATCACACTGCAAAACGTGACCAAGGCGTTCGGCGGGCTGCAAGTGCTCAGCGGGCTGTCCGTCGGGTTCGAGCGCGGCGAACGCGTGGGATTGGTCGGGGCCAATGGCGCCGGCAAGTCGACCGTGCTGCGCATCATCGCGGGCCGCGAGAAGCCCGACGAGGGGGCCGTGCATGTCGCGCGGCGCCTGCGCCTGGGCTATCTGCCGCAGGAAGCCAACTTCCGCTCCGATCGTACTCTGCGCGAGGCCATGCTGGCCGTCTTCGCCGACCTGCGTGAGCAGGCCGCGCGTTTGCGCGAGCTGGAGGGCCGCCTGGCCGAGGGGGGGGCCAACCCGGCCGCGTGGGACGCCGACTTGCTGGAGGAATACACGGCCCTGCTGGCCAGGTTCGAGGAGCGCGGCGGCTACACTCACGAGAATAAGGTGGAGCAAGTGCTCGACGGCCTGGGCTTCGCGCGCGACCTGTGGGACCGCCCCGCCGCGACTCTCTCCGGCGGCCAGCGCACCCGCGCGCGCCTGGCCCGCCTGCTGCTGGAAGAGCCTGATTTCTTGCTGCTCGACGAGCCGACCAACCACCTGGACCTGGAGACGACCGAGTGGCTAGAAGGCTTCCTCGCCGCGTGGCGCGGCGGCGTGGTGGTGGTCTCACACGACCGCTTCTTCCTGGACAAGGTCACGCGACGCACCGTCGAGATCGTCGCCGGGCGGGCCGAGAGCTACCCCGCCCCCTACAGCCGCTACCTGTACCTGCGCGCCGAGCGCTACCGCCGCCAGGAGAAGGAGTATGAGGCGCAGCAGGCGCGCATCGAGCGCACGGAGGAGTTCATCCGCCGCTACGGGGCGGGTCAGCGCGCCAGGGAGGCGCGCGGGCGTCAGAAGCGACTGGATCGCCTGGAGCGGGTCGAGGCGGCGCCCCGGCAGCAGGACGCGGTGGCCGGGCTGCGCCTGCGCGAAGGGGCGCGTAGCGGCGACATTGTGCTCTCGACGGTCCGCCTGCGCGCGGGCTACGCGGGCAAACCGCTGCTGGCTCTGCCCAACGTCGCGGTGACGCGCGGCCAGCGCATCGCCCTGATCGGTCCCAACGGCTGCGGCAAGTCGACGCTGCTGCGCACGCTGATCGGCGAGACCCCTCCCCTGGGAGGCTCGTTCGCCTGGGGCGCCAACGTGGAGCCGGGCTACTACGCGCAGTCGCACGAGGGCTTGCGGCGCGACCGTACCCTGCTGGCCACGCTGCAGGACGCGCGGCCGATGGGCGAGCAGGAGGCACGCTCCTACCTGGCGCGTTTCCTGTTCACGGGCGACGACGTGTCCAAGCGCGTCGGCGACCTCAGCGGCGGCGAGCGCAGCCGCGTGGCCCTGGCGCGCCTGACCCTGCAGCGCGCCAACATGCTGCTGCTGGACGAGCCGACCAACCACCTGGATATTGCCTCACGCGACGCGCTGGAGCGCGTGCTGTGCGCCTACGACGGTACCATGCTCTTCGTCTCGCACGACCGTTACTTCATCGACGCCGTGGCCACCGCGATCTGGGCGGTGGCCGATGGCGTAGTCTACGTTTATCCCGGAACCTACTCCGCCTATGTGGAGGCGCGCGCGGCCGGCCGCTTGCCGCGGATGTTGCCCGACGCCAGCGCCAACGGCGGCGATAGCGTTGGGGACGCCGGGGACGCCGCGGACGCCGGGGGCGGCGCGGCACAGCCGGGCGGCCGCGCGCGCGACCGCGGCGGAGAGCGCGACCGGACACGGAGACCCGGCGGCGCGCCTGTCCCGGTCTCGTCGCCCGCGTTGCCCGCGTTGCCCACGTTGCCCGCGTTGCCCCCGTTGCGTCCGGGTGTCCGCGACGAGGAGGTGGCGGCGCTGGTCGCGGCGGCGCGCGAGACGGAATGGGTACGCCAGGGGCTGGCGGCGCGGTTGACGCGGCTGCAAGGGCAGACTCTGGACGGCTTGCTCGAACTGGCCACGGAGCATGCCCGGGCGCAGGAAAGTCTGGCCGAGGAAGACGGGAGATTGCTGGCCGCGCTGCGGCGCGGCCTGGGATAAGTTGACAACCGAGCGCGTCGCGTGTTAAGCTGCCGCCTGTGTTTTACCATCGCCGGGTGCTGGGACCCAACCGTGGGAAACACGCGCACGTCATAGGGAGGAAGACCTTTTGACAAAGACGCTCATCAGCCTCGCGCTCGCCGGCACCCTCGCCGTGGCGAGCCATACCCCAGTCTTCTCCGCAACCTCCTCTGCGGCCCACTCCTCCTCTGCGGCCCGCCTCTCGGGCTCGAGCATCGTCGGCACTGCCCTCGCTTACGTCGGCTCACGCTACGCCTACGTCGGCGATACCCCCTACACGGGCTTTAGCTGCACCGGCTTCGTCCATTGGGTCTACAGTCAATACGGGTACAACACGCCGGAGGACGTGGGGCAGCTGTACTACAGCTACCCCCAGGTGTCCCTCGGCGCCATTCAGCCGGGCGACGTGCTGATCTTCGCGAACACGTTCCACCCCGGCCTCTCGCACGCGGCTATCTACATCGGCGGCGGCCAGATGGTTGGCGCCGATAACTTCGACGTCGGCGTCCGCGTCGACAACGTGTACGACGCTTATTGGGGACCGCGCCTCGTGGGAGCGGTGCGCATCGCGCCGTCCGGCTACGCCACGCAGCAGGTCGCCGGGTATAACTACACCGCGCCTCCACGCCGTCACTAAGAGCCCCTGGTAGCCGGGATGTGCCCGGCGGGGGACTGATGATCTATCCCAGCGCAATCGGGGCGGGACCCAGCATCCGCATGGCCCGCCCCTCGTGTCCCGCGCGATGAGACGCGTCCTTGCATCCTTTCCCCTTGGCGTTCGGGCGTCGCGTATGGTACTATCCGTGGTGTAAAGGGAGACACGCACTGTCATCACCTTTGTTGGGGCGATTAGCTCAGCTGGTTAGAGCGCACGGTTCACATCCGTGAGGTCCTGGGTTCGAGCCCCCGATCGCCCATGTCGCCCTCCTCGGTCCCAACGACCGGGAGGGCTTTTTATTGCCTGGACAGCGTGGACAGCGGGAGGCGGTGCGAACCCCGCGAGCCGCGTCACGGCGAGGAGGACGGCGTGCTATGGGCTGCCGCTTGTGGCGCAACGTGAGAAGGCGTACCATAGAAAGATTGGGGTGGAGCCACGCTCTCGAAAGGACGACATCCCGCGCCATGCCTGACGATGCCGTCCGCCGCGTCCGCCGCGCCATCCATATGCGCCGCCGCCTATCCTTGTGGGTTGCCCATTGGTCATAGTACGCCGCCGCGCTTCGCGGCAGATAACGCCCCGCGCGTGGCGCCTCCCAGTGGCGCGACGGTTGGCCCACCCGGTCATCGTCGGTCCGCTGATCTTCCTCACGATCCTCGCGGGCTATCTGCTTTCGTTCAACGTCGACAAGCCGACCCATAACGCCGATTGGTTTATCCGCTACCAGGTCAGCTGTTCGATCGTCGAGCATAACCAGTTCTATTTCGACCCCTACCGCGGCGATGGGCGGACGGGTCCCGGCGCCGATGGCCATACCTATTCCCAGTACATGCTCGGCCAGTCCACGGGCATGATCCCGTTCTACCTGCTGGGCCGCGCGTTGGCCGGGATGCCCCAAACCAACTGTGACGCGAAGGTTGCCCCGCCTATCGTCTTCCTCACCGCCAAGGCGCTCGACCTCGTGCTCGGCGCGCTACTCTGCACGCTGTTCTTCGCCACGGCGCGGCTGCTGGGCTACGCGCGCCGCGTCTCTCTGGCGCTGACCGTCCTGCTGGCCTTTGGCAGCTCGCTATGGCCCGACGTGCTGTCCAGCGAAGAGCACACCCTGGAGAGCCTATTCCTGCTGGCCGCGTCCTACGCGGCGCTCCGCTACACGCTGCAGCGCCGCAAGAACAGGTTGTGGGTCTTTATCATGGGCCTCGCGGCGGGGCTGGTCTTCGTCACGCGCGTGGCCGGCGTCATCGCCGCGCCGATCTTCGCCCTCTACCTGGTGCTGCTGCACGCGCGCTGGCAGCGCGGGCGCGCGACGCCCGGCGCCTGGAGGCGCGCCCTGTTGCGCGACGGGCTGATCTTCGCCGCCGGGGTGATCCCCTCGATCGCGGTGAATGGGGTGTTCAACGCCCTGCGCTTCGCCAAGCCGTGGCGCTTCGGCCCCGGCAACGACGAGTCGTTCGGCTTTCCCATGTGGCAAGGGTTGCTCAACCTGCTGCTCAGCCCCGGCAAGGGCCTGCTCTGGTACTCCCCGGTTATCCTGTTGCTCGCGCTGGCGGCACGGCCCTTCTGTCGGCGCTTCCCCTTGCCCGCGCGCCTCTTCGCACTCACCTGCGGCGTCTACCTGCTCTTCTACGCCAACGTCAACTACTGGCACGGCGACCCCGCCTGGGGGCCGCGCTACCTCTACGCCACGCTGCCCTACCTGATCCTGCCCCTGGGCGAGGTCTGGCGGCGCTGGCGCGGCTACCGGCGCCCCGTCCGCGCCGTGCTGATCGGGGTGCTGGCCTGCTCCTTCCTGGTGCAGTTCTCCGCCGTCTCCGTCAGCTACTGGCGGCACTGGCACTACATCTACGGCTACCACTACGACCAGGTCGAGGACCACCCGTGGGGCCAGAACCTGCACTACTTCTGGCTGCCCGAGCAGTCTCCCATCCTCCTTTCCCTGGAGGGGATCGCCGACATCACCCAGAAATACGTCGGCGGGGCGCCGTTGCTGCAACACTCCGAAGCGCAACGCCTCTCGAACCCGGACGAGTCATCCAGTTTCAAGGTCTATGGGCAAACCTCGATCTATCTGACCGATCTGGACGACCTGACCCTCGGGGCAAATTGGAACACTTTCACCATGTGGTGGGCGCATACCTTTAGCTGGTGGGACCAGGCGACCGAGACGCGCATTGCCCTGTCGTTGCTGGGCGTCTTCCTCGCGGGTAGCGGCGCTCTCCTGGCGCTGGTGCGCCAAGAGGGATCGTCCCGACGCTCTCGCGGTCGTCGGTCCGCCGCTGCGCTGTCGCCCGCCCTCTCCGCGGCTGGCGGTCCCACCTTGCCCTTCACGCTAGGAAACGCCCATGTCCACGCGAACGGGAACGGGAATGGAAATGGAAACAGCGCCAGTCATGACAACGGGCGCGATGACCAGGGCTACGGCGGCGCACAGGAGGCGGCGTCCGGCGCGAATGGACATAGCAGCGGCCATGACAATGGGAGGGGGATACCACCCGATATCGCCGCGCTGCCAGAGTTGGAGATCGCGCGGCAGGCCTCGGCCAGCGGCGCGCTGGTCGGCGGTCAGGGCGCGTCGAGCGGTCAGGGCGGGCCGGGCGGTCAGGGCGGGCCGGGCGGCAGGGGCGCCGCCGCCCCTGCCGCCACGGTGGTCGAGGCGCCGGTTGCCGCGCTGGCCGCGGCGCAACGGCCGGGGCGTGCCCGTCGTGGCGCCGGGATAGGACCTGTCGCGGGCGCGCTGCTCCTCGGGACGCTCGCCTACGGCGGCATCATGAACGTCGCCGCGCTGACCGCGCCGCGCCAGACGCCGCAACTGATCCACACCTACCCCATCGGCGCGTCCGTCCGCGACGGGGCCTGGGAGTATCGCGTGTTGGGCTATACCATCACCAAGACCTTGCCGTTGGACATCGAGCCGCCGGCGGATATCGCGCACCACTACATCATTCTTCGTCTGCAAGTGACCAATCACACCGTGCGGCCCTGGCATATGCGGGCCGATGCTTTCCACCTGACCAATCCCCAGGGCCTGGAATGCCTCGCGTACATCCAGTGGAAGAAGGTTCAAGACCTGGCGCAACTCTATCACTTGACGCCGCTGGGGACGATCATCCCGCCGCGCAGCACGATGGACGGTGCCATGATCTTCCTGGTGCGCGACAGCGCGGCCCAGCCCCTGGAGTTGCTCGGGCCGGGCATCGCACTGGTCCCCATCGACACGCCGGCGACCATCACCAAAAAGTTGATCGCCAGCCGCTGATGAGTAGGCAGTAGATTTCCGCCTGCGACTAAAGTCGCATGGTAGAGGTACGGCGACTAAAGTCGCTCACTGGATCGCCCCCAGAGACATTTCAGTGTCCGTGCCCTGCCATGCGACTAAAGTCGCAGGCCGTGTCGTTTCTGACCGCCTACTGTCCCCTGCCGCTAAGCGCGAGGACGAGCGCGGCGTTCGCGGCCAGCGCCTCGACCAGCTGGGTGATCGCGATGTGCTCGTCGGCCACGTGCGCCTGCGTCTCATCGCCGGGACCAAAGCCGATGGTGGGGATACCGGCGGCCATCAAGTGGCCGCCATCGGTCGCGAAGCTCCAGATACCGGTCTCGGACGGCCGGCCCAGCACCTCCTGAATCGTCTGCTCGGCCGTGCGCAGCAGCGCGTCGTCCTCGTCCAGCGCGAACGAGGGGAAGACTGACGGGAAGCACTCCGAAAGCCCGGTGTAGGTCGTCATGTCCTCGGCATCGACGTGCACCTCGCCCGTCATACCCTCGGGCAGCGACTCGTCCAGCAGCCGGCGCAGCACGTCCACCACGTCGTCGGGCGACTGAGACGGCACGTTGCGCCAGTCGAGGACAACGCGCGCCCTGCTGGGGATGACGTTGGGGCTGCTGTTGTCGGTGGCGTAGAGCGTCGGCGCGACCGAGGAGGCGCCGAAGGGGTCCTGCCGCGGCATGGACAGGCCGGGGAGGCGCGTGAGCAACGCCGCGATGCCGTAGTGCGGGTTGACGCCCCGCTCGGGCACGCTGGCGTGCGCGGCCCGCCCATGCACGTCCACGATCAGACCGACGCGCCCGCGGTGGCCACGCCGCAGCCGGTTGGAACTGGGCTCGCCGACCACGGCGCAATCGGTCCGCAGGTCGCGCGCCAGATGTTGGCTGCCGAGGCCGCCGCGCTCCTCCAGCACGGCCCCTACCACGTAAAGGTCGCCGGGCGGGCGCAGACCGGCCGCGAGCAACAAGCCCCCGGCGTGGACCTGACACGCCGTGGGCCCCTTGATATCGACGGCGCCGCGGCCGTAGACCGCCCCGTCGCGCACCTCGGCGGCGAACGGCGGGCTGCTCCAGCGGCTGGGCTCGCCGGGCGAGACGTGGTCGAGGTGGGTGTTGAGCATCACGGAGCGGCCCTTGCCCCCACCGGCCTGGCCCCCCTGGCTATTCTGGCCTCGGATCAGGCCGATAACGTTGCCCACCTCGTCGGTGCGCACCTCGTCGTAGCCCAGCCGGCGCATCTCGTCTTGCACCAGCGCGGCGACAGCGCCTTCCTCGCCCGAGGGGCTCGGCGTCCGGATCAGGCGGCGCGCGAACTCCACCACCTCACCCTCGCGCTCGCGCGCCAGCGCCATAAAGTCGACGTCTGTGTCTCCCGGCATCCTACACATCTCCTTGTTCATTGCAAAAGAACTCTTGTTCAAGATACGCCCTCCCAGCCCTGTGGACAATTATCATCATCCTACGTGTGAGGGTGCGACATATAGTACAGTAAGACGAGTAAGCTGGGTGCTCTTAATGCTTTTAAGGAGGATACCGTGACCCACGATGAACGATTGCAGGTCTTTGCCAACGCGCTCAAGCTCTTCGGCGACGATAGTGCTGCTGCGGTCAAAGCGCTGGCCGCCCTCGATGCCCTGCCCGACCGGCTCGCCTTCGGGTCCGAGGGCTACATCATCCTGTCCGATCCCGACGACCTCTCGACCTACGTCCAGTTCTCAAGCGAAGAGGGACAACCCTTGCGCTGGGAGGTGTCGTCCCAGCCGCACGATACGGATCTGACGCCGGTGCAACAGCGCGCCCTGCGTCGTTACGGCTTCACCGTGCCCACGAGCTCGGAGCAGAACCCCTTCCAGGATTGGCCGCGCGCGCGCGTCGAGGAGTTGCCTGGCTGGGTCGAGCGCATCTTCCGCGATGTCTTCGGCAGGCCCGAGGACTTCACGCCCGCCCTCGTCGGTGGGGTCTGACGAGTGGCTAGTGGCTAGTCGCTAGTGGCTAGTGACGAGTGAGGTACGGTATGGAGGGAGAGGGCGATGGAATCGACGGAGCAGCGAGAGCCGGAGTTGGGGCAGGAGACGGTGGGCGCGTTCGTGCAGGCGGCGCATGGCGACCTCGGGACGGTGCAGCGGATGCTGGCGGAGGAGCCGCGCCTGCTAAACGCCCGTTGGACCGCGTTTGATGAGTCGGCGCTCGAAGCCGCGTCGCACATGGGCCGGCCGGAGATAGCCCAGCATCTGCTGGGCGTGGGAGCCCCGCTCACGGTCTGCACTGCGGCGATGCTCGGCATGACCGACCGCGTCGCCGCCCTGCTCGACGACGACCCCGCCCTGGCGCGGGCCACGGGAGCGCACCGCATTCCCGTGCTGTTCCACGCCGCCCTCGGCGGCCGGCCAGAAATCGCCGAGTTGTTGCTGGCCCACGGCGGCGGCGGCGGGCTCGGCGCGGCGTTGCACGGCGCCGTCAGGCCGGGGCACAGGGAGATGGTGGCGTGGCTGCTGGCGCACGGCGCCACCCCTGACGCTCCCGACTACGAGGGTAAGACGCCGCTCCAGGTCGCGGAGGAGAGCGGGCACGAGGACATTGCGACGTTTGTTGCGCCAGACCGGGGCAACCCACACCCCCCACCCCTCTCCCGTGCGCGGGAGAGGGGGGTAGCAGCGACAATCCGCGGCCCACGGCCCACGGCCCACGGCCCACGGCCCACGGCCCACGGCCCACGGCCCACGGCCCACGGCCCACGGCCCACGGCCCACGGCCCACTCCGACGAGTGTGGACATTCATGGGGGATTCATGTGCCGTCTCTATACTTGCTGGTAGGTGGAGCGTCCATGGACGCTCCGCGAGCACCGAACCGGCGGCTCTTTTATAGCCGATCATTTTTATCCTCCCGTCGGTAGGAGCGCGGCGTACCAGGCCCCGGGGGCGAGTACCAACACTCGTCTCCGAGGCCTTTCTTTGTTGTCTGCCATTTTGTTTGCCATACCTCTCGGACGCGCCGACCGGAGTAGACTGGAGTTAAGGACCGGGAGGAGGATAGCCGATGTCTACGGGCGGGACGATAGGGGAGACGGACGACGAGTTGGCGGCGCTGGTCTTCGCACTGGAGTCGAAGCGCGGGGGACCGGGGCTACGCGCGCAGGCGGCGCGCCTGCTGGGCGAGTCGGGCAACCCACGGGCCATCGAGCCGCTGCTCGGGCAGATTCAGGACACGGCCGACCCCTACAAAATGCCGGTGGTCACGGCCGTGCTGGAGTCGCTGCCGCGTTTCGGCGCCGCGCTGGTCGAGCCGCTGCTGCGCGTGCTCGACCAGCGCGGCGATATCCGGCGCAAGTACGCGCCGCGGCTGCTGGTTTCCGCCATCGGCGCCGACGCCGCTCCCAGTCTGGTGCGCCTGCTCGACGATCCCGAGGAGGATGTGGTCTTGAACGCGGCCACGGCGCTGGGCGACCTGCGCGACGCCGGCTATGCCGCGCCATTGCGGGCCATGCTACGCGACGAGGCACGCCCCATGGGGGTGCGCGGCGTGGCGGCCTCGGCCCTGGGCATGACCGGCGCGGCCGGCGCCTACGAGGCGCTGGTGGCGCTGCTGGGCTCCGACGAGCACAGCCTGAGGGCGGGGGCCATCGACGGGCTGGCCGAGTTG
>JAABUZ0100006693.1_pt1 | contig 14264 bp, 10 predicted proteins | sample 5562091 | NCBI WGS metagenome assembly JAABUZ01 (sample SAMN12813069, study PRJNA571459) | rock metagenome | isolation source: Antarctica rocks | place: Antarctica: Victoria Land, Linnaeus Terrace sud | collected 2015-12-21 | reverse complement strand
TGGCACAACTGTCACTGGTCGTACGGCTGCCGGGACCGCACACTTCTCGGGCTATGTCCACGAACGACGGAGGTCCAGATGACGCTCCCCACGCCCGCCCCCCCGCCTGACCCGCTGCTACCTGACCCGATCACCCCGGTCGAGCCGCCATGGCCCGCGCGCGGTCCCTCGCCGACCGACCCCGACCCGGTCCCGCCGCTGTAGGCGCCCCGCCGCTGACAGGTGAGCGCGTCCCGAGGTTGGCGCAGGACCCGTCTGCCCCTGAAACTGAGCTGAGTGCCGCACTGTCAGCCCAACTTCTCGCCGTCCGGCGAGGGAGCCCGGCACCTACCTGTTCCAGCTCGTCCTGGACAACGGCGCCTTCGAAGTCGTCCTGGCCGTCACGTCGACGACGCGGACAACGTGTTCGACTGGCTGTCGGCCAGCGTCGAGGTCTACTACGACCTCGAGCGCGAGATCGTGCTGTTCTGAGCCTGCCCGATCGGGCTCCTGCCTCCCACCGCCGGCGGTGCCGACTACCGGAACCGTCAGCGCGGGTGACCAGCGCCCTCACGGTCTGTTGGCTGCTTCGGGCAGCAACTGCGGAGACGTCGGCTGCCCGGGCCGCACACGGGGCTGCTGATTCAGTGCGGGCTGCGTCGCATGGCGTCCACGAGGCCCGCCACAGCCCGGTCGGCGAGCGCTGCGTCGTCAGCAAGATGCGGTGCGGGGTTTCCGTGGGCAGCGCGACGCAGCAGGGCGCGGCGACGCGACAGCCACAGCAACAGCTCCAGGTCGTCGGCGGTAACGATAGCGGGCGGTGGCAGAGGATGTACCGCTTCGGCGACCGGCCGCCGTTCGAGGAAGCTCTGGTCTGTGTCCATGCCAGCAGCGTCGCCGCGCAGCGGGCGGGCGCTGTTGCTGTAAGCGGCGTAACAATCGGGTGACGCTGCTGTCCCTCCTGCGCCGTCTGACTGTTGCTACCGGGACATCTGTGCAGCCAGATCGTGGCTCGGGACCGGCCGGTCAGCTGGGGCCCGCAGGGACCTGATGCAGCCATGGCTGGAGCTCCTGCCAGTCATGGTCAGCACACCCGCGTCCGAGCGCGAGGTCCTTGCCTCGTTCCTCGACTTTCCGCCCCACCCGACCGGCGCTACTCGCCCCACCCTGGCTGACCCTCCGGCACGCCGGCCACAGCCCAGGTGCGGCGACGACCAGCCACGGCACCCGGCTCCGAGCCCCGGACCGAGGCCAATGCCCTGGACGTGCTGGCCGGTCCGCCGCTCCAACCAGCCCGCCTGTCGGCCGGGTCTGGAGGCGTGCGTGGGCGGGGATACTTTGTGCAGGTCACACGAGCCCTGGAGGGCGCCATGACCGTCACCCTGCCGTCCGCGACATCCCCGGCCCTACCCGGCCGGCTCGGCCACCCGGAGTACGAGCTGCGGACCGACCCGCGCTCCGATCCCCGGATGGTGGCCGCGCTGGCTCCGTACGGGGTGGACCAGCGGGCCGCGCCGGCCCCAGTGTCGCCGCGGGACCCGCTCGAGGCCCGGCTCGCCTACCTGGCGGAGACCGAAGCCGGCTTCGAGGCACTGTTCGCCGCCCTCGTCGCCGACCTTCCGCCCGTCGCGGGTGTCATCCACACCACCGAGACCATCACCGGACCCGACGGCGATGACCTGCCGCTCTACATCCACCGTCCCGACGGCGTCGATGGAGCGCTGCCGGGCGTCCTGCATATTCACGGCGGCGGCATGACCTTGCTGTCCGGCTCCGGACCGGCCTACGTCCGGTGGCGCGACGAGCTGGCGGCCAGCGGGATGGTCGTCGTCGGCGTCGAGTTCCGCAACGCCTCGGGCGTGCTCGGCAACCACCCGTTTCCCGCCGGCCTGGACGACTGCACGACCGCGCTGGAGTGGATGCACGCTAACCGGGAGCGCGTCGGGCTGTCCAAGGTCGTCATCAGCGGCGAGTCGGGCGGCGGCAACCTCACCCTCGCGACGACGCTGCGGGCCAAGCGCGAGGGCCGGCTGCACATGATCGACGGCGTGTACGCGCTCGTGCCGTTCATCTCCGGTGCCTACGGCTGGGCCGAGGACCAGATGGCCGCTCAGTTCCCGTCGCTGCTGGAGAACGACGGCTACTTCGTCGTCAACTCCTCCAACGCGGTCCTCGCCTCGGTCTACGACCCGGGCGGGTCGAACGGCCGCAACCCGCTGTGCTGGCCGTCCTGGGCCTCCGCCGACGACCTCGCAGGGCTGCCGCCGCACGTCATCACCGTCGACGAGCTCGACATCTTCCGCGACGAGGGACTCGAGTACTACCGCGCGCTCGTGCGCGCCGGGGTGAACGCCACCGCCCGGATGAACGCCGGCGTCTGCCACGCCGGCGAGATCATGTTCCGCGGAGCCATGCCCGACCTGTACCTGGCCGCCGTCGCCGACGTCCGCGCCTTCGCCAACCGGCTGCCCGACGCCCACTGAGCGCAGCTGCAGATAGCCGAGGACTGGGCACGCCCCGCGGTGACCCGGCGCATCGCGATCGCGCGGCCCGACGACCGGTGGCTTTAGCACTAAAGAGACGCATGACGGCCGCTTCCGGCGCCCGGTACGCTTTTCGCTTGCAGCGCCGGGCGGCTCTCGCCCTCGTAGTTCTCATTGTCGCCGGGCGAACTGCATGCGCTGTCAACGCGCGCGCCCAGGAAGCACGGCGTACGGCCACGTCGAAGCGTGTTAACGCTGGTTCCTCGACCGCCGCTGTTGCGGGTCGGGTGGGAGCGCGGGGTGAGCGGCCCGTGCCGGGTTGGGCCACGGTGCCGCCTGCCGGGCGCGCAGGACGGCGGTAAGGGAGTCGAACGCCAGGCCGGCCTGGATCGCGGCGGTGCGAGCGGCGCTGCGGGTGCGTCCAGCAGCAGTGTCTGTGCCGATCTCTGTGCCGGTGTCAGTGCCGGTCACGGCGGCGAGGTGTCGCGCCGCTGTGCTCAGGTGGGCGGTGCTTCTTGATGCGGCGCTGATGGCGGGATGGTCGCCGGCGGCGTTCGCTACCGGCAGCCAGAGCAGGTCCATTCTGCGACCGCGGGTCGGTTCCTGGCGGGGCGCGAGGAGCCGCCTGGTGTCGATGGCCCGGCTGAGGCTGTCCTCGAGAGCTGCGATGAGCGCGGGTGTCTCGATCGCCCAGCGGGTCAGCGGCGCAGCGAGGCGGGCGAAGTCCGCCTCTCGGGTGTCAGCCGGTTGCAGTTGGTCTTGGAGTCGGTCTGCGAGGGCGGCGGCGGTGCCGAGCCGGGCGCGGATCTGCTCGGCGAGGTACAGCACGGCTGGTGCGGGGCGGGTGAGGGTGGCCAGGGGTTCGTGCAGCAGCTGCTGCAGGTCCGGCAGCGCGTCCTGTAGGTGCTGGCGTGCGATGGCGGTCGGGTGGTTCTTCGCGGGGTGGGTGAGCGCGAGGACGCGGCCGGTGAGGTCGACCCCGTCGGCGAGGACCCGCAGGGCAGCTCGGCTTTCGGCGGCGGTCAGGTGCGGTCCGCGGTGTGCGACGAGCAGGGCCAGCTGGCGGGTGGCTCCGGGAAGGTCGGCCAGTGTGCTGGGCGGCTGCAGGCGGGGCCGCTCGGGCAGTGCCAGGTCCGTCGACCCGGCTGGCAGGTCGGCGGTGTGCACCCGAAGCTCGTCGGCGGCGAGGCGGAGCAGGCCGTGCGGCACCGGGTCCAGCAGCGCCGCGCGCGCCCCCTCGGTGCCGGCGGTGGGAAGTGCGGCGGCGAGGTCGGCGTCGAGTTGGGGAAGCGCTGCGGCTAGCTCTGCGACGTCGCGGATCGCTGCCCAGGCCTGCGGGCCGGGCAGGCATGCGAGCAGGTCGTGGTAGCGCTCGAGGGCGACCGCGGCGCGGGCGGCGTCCTGCCAGCCGCGGGTGAACGGGCCGCCGTTTCGGGCGAGGGCGCCGGTCTGGGGCAGCGGCGCCGTCGCGGTTGCCGGCAGGTCGTTCAGTGCGGCGCGCAGCGCGTGCGCGGGGCTGCTGGCCAGCAGCTCTGGGCGCTCCGCACGGGTTGGGCGCTCACCGAGCAGCACCGTGGTGAGGGAGCGCAGCTCACCGGCGACCGCGTCACGTGCGGCCAGGCCCGTCTGCTGCTCGTTCGGGTGCACGCTGTCGGGCGCAGGGGGGCCTGCGCCGACCAGCATCGCGGCGGCGCCGGCGAGCCGGCGCACGTCCTCGGCGTAGCTCACGACGAGCTGCGCGCAGCCAGCGGTAGCAGGGCCGCGCCCAGCTCGCGGGCCGCGCGGGCGCAGCTCAGGGACTCGGCGACGGTGGGTGCGCTTTGGGCCCGCTGGAGGAGCCGGCTGCGGACGGCGGCGATCACACTCGCGGGGTCGGTGGTGGCGTGTTCACTGACGTTCCCCGGCGGGGGTGGGGTCAGCGGGTCGGTGAGTTCGTCGACGGCGGCGGTCAGGCAGGTGATGGTGCGCACCGGCAGGCGGGCGGTGTGCCGGCGGGCGAGCGCGGCGAGCAGCGGCCGGTCGGCGTCGAGGGAGGCGGTCACGAAGGACTCGTTGGGTCAGTTAGCTGATGGGCGGGCGAGTTGTCAGCGTGCGGGCTGGCGGGCTGCCGCGCTCCCCTGGCGGGTTCGCCGGTGGACACGGGTGGGTTGTTCACAGGCCAGTGGCCGTGCGGGTGCGGGTTACCGGCGTCAGGTTCCGGGCTGCTGTCGTGGTCGTGGTCGTGGTTGCGGTTGCGGCGGGCTCGGGCGGCCGGGAGCCCAGGGTGGTCGGGTAGCCGGCCCGGGCGAGCCGGACGGCGCTCACCACCGGTGCAGCCGGCACGGGGGGTGCGGGCTGCCCCGGGGTCGAGGTCGTCGCGGCGGTCCCGCCGCGTCAGTCGCCCCGCGGCATCAGCATCCCGGGTGATCGCGTCCACGACGGCGCCGGTGACCGTGGCGTGGTCCAGGTCGAGCCGGCCCGCGACGCGGCCCACCTGCCGGGGTACGTGCTCGGGCGGGAAGCTGGCGATGAGCCGGGCCGCGTCTTGGCGGCGCCTACCCGCCCCTCGACCCAGCCGAGCCGGTCCGCCCACCGCGCCACCGCTCGTCGACGACGAGGTCGGCCAGTGGAACAGCGGCCTCGAGGGCGGCGCGCAGCGCGGCCGGGCCGCGGGACTGGGCGAGACTGGCCGGTCCTGCCCGTCCGGCAGAACGGCGACAGCTGGCCAGGCACCGGCTGCGCGCAGCAGCGGGTAGGCGCGCAGCGCCGCCTGCTGGCCGGCCGGGTCGGCGTCGAAGGCGACAGTGACCCCGCAGTCGACGAGCGGGCCGGCGGCGAGTTCGAGGGCGGTGACGTGCCCGGCGGTCAGCGCGGTACCGGATGGGGCGACGCCGGCGTAGCGGCCGGCGCCGGCGCAGGTGACGGCGATCGCGTCCAGCGCGCCTTCGACGAGCACCGGGCGGGCGCCGGCGGCGAGGGCCTGCCGGGTGGGTTCGGCGCCGAGGCCGTACAGCACCTCGCCCTTGCGGTACAGGGTGGTCTGCGGGCTGTTGAGGTACTTCGGGACTTCCGGACTCTGTGCCAGCGCCCGGCCGAGGACGCCACGACCCGCTCGCCACTCCGGTCACGGACGGGCAGCATGAGGCGGTCGCGGAACCGGTCGACGACGCTCCCCCGGCGGGTGGCCATGCCCACCCCGGCGGCGAGCAGCTGGGTGTCGGTGTAGCCCCGGGCGCGCAGGTGGTCGGAAAGCGCGGTCCAGCCGGCCGGGGCGTAGCCGAACTCGTACGCCGCGGCTGCCTCCGGCGGGACGGCTCGCTGACCCAGCACCTGCCGGGCACGGGCCGCCTCCGGGGAATCTGCGGCGAGCTGGCCGGCATAGAACGCCGTCGCGTCGGCGTGCAGCCGCGCCAGCACGGCCAGGCCCGCCGCGCTGACCTCCGCGGTAGCCGCGGTGACCGCGGCTCCGGCCTGCGCCGGCGACAGGGCGAGGGCGTGTGCCGCGTCGGCGTGCCTGCGGACGGCGGCGGTGCGATCGGCGCCGGTCTGCACCCGGGCCGCGAGGGACGCGTCCGCGGTAGGGATGGTCTCCGGGGCGGTGACGGCCGGCACGGTGCGGGTCGCGGTCAGCACCCGCTGCCCGGTGTCGCGGACGACGGTCTCAGGTTCGATGCCGTCGACGCTGCCGGCCCAGCCGGTGACGTAGGCGAAGGTGTAGTCGTCGGTGGACAGGCCGTGCGAGGCGGTGACCAGGTAGGCGACCGACTCGGCCTCGACCTCCTTGACCCCTTGGCAGTGCGCGGTCGTGCTCTCCCCAAGACCCGCCGGGTCGTGGAGCAGGACATGGCCCGCCTCATGGGCGAGGGTCTTGACGGCCTGGGCGGCATCCACGTCGTCGCGGACCCGGACGGTGCGGGTGGTGTAGTCCGTCCAGCCGTTCGCCGGTCCGCAGTCCCCCCGCTCGAGGGTGAACCCGCGGTCCGCTACCAGCCGGGCCAACGAGTCCCACAGCCCGGCCGGGGCCTGTCCGGACAGCAGCTGCGGGAGCGGCTGAGTGGGCAGCGGCTCGCCGGAGGTCTGCGACAGGTCCCAGACGTAGGCGACCCGGTAGCCCGCCACCCGGCGCCGCTCCGCTTCGCTGCTGGCGCCCTCATCGCCAGGGGTGTCGTTGCCGGGGCGCGCCACTGCGGCACCGGTGGCGGCCGGCTCGGGCTCGCCCCGGCCGACCGCGTCGGTGCGGCCGGCCTGGTCCTTGGTGACCTTGCGGACGACGGGGGCGAGGATCTGAATGCCGCGCTCGCCCTTATCGACCTGCCGACCCAGGGTCTTCCACGCCTCATATCCGGCGACGGCGGTGGACTCGGGCCGCTGCGCGTAGATCAGCAACGTGTTGTTGAACGAGTAGGTGTGGAAGCGGTGGGCGACGTCGAGCGCTTGCTCGGCTGTTCGGTAGCGGCAGCACGGCCGTTCGGCACTCGCGTTTTACATTGCGCTCAACGTCAACTGGGTCGTGCTGTCGCTGGTGCTGGTCTACGCCTACCGGGCGCTGGGTCCTCGTCGACCGGCGTGGGGTCCGCTGCTGTGCGGGTCGTTCTTCACCGGGGCGTTCATCTCCGGGTTCCTGCAAGGCTGCGTCATCTTCCTCGCGATACCGGTCAACCTCGGCTCTCCTTTCGGTGGCCTGCGCAGTGTTGGCGGCGCAGTCGCGGTGACGCTGGTGGCTGTGGCTGTTCACCGCCCTGGCGGTCCTGGGCTACGCCATCACCCTGTCCCTCGAGGGGAGATGGATGCCGAGGTCAACACTCGGCTCGTCCCCGTTGAGGAGTGAACGGGCGGAAGGATAGGCCTGATGTCGGGTTCGGTTGGGGGTCAGCCGTCGCCGTATTCGAGCGGCACCGGATGGGTACGGGCTGACTGGCCGGGTATCGACCGGCCAGTGTGTGGCGCTCGGGACTGAACATTTCCCGAAAGGCGGGTGTCCCGGCTGGTGCTTGTCGCCCGCTCATGTGAGGAGTAAGAAGATCTCGAGCGTTGCTGCTTGGCGCCGGGGCGTCCTTGCGGGCAGCGCCGCGGGCGGGATCGATGGTTCTGGCGGTATTGGTGAGGCTGCCGTCGTCGCACGTGCTCCACTGCCTGAGGACCGCGCAGCTGGGTGGATGCTGCCCAGCGGTACCGGGTCCGGGTGGTGGTGAGCGTGGCCGGTGAGGCAAACGCCTCGCCCGCTGGCTTCACGGAGCCGGGCGCTGTGTACACGGCGACGGCGGTGGCTGCCCGGCTGGGTGTGGCAGTGGAGACGCTGCGGACCTGGGACCGGCGCTATGGCGTCGGCCCGACCGGGCCTGGCGGACGCGGGGCGGGCGGTCGACGCCGCTACGGGGAGGGCGACGTCGGGCGGCTGCTCACGATGCGCAGACTCGTCGCCGGCGGCACCCCCACAGCCGAGGCGGCCCGGCGGGCCGTTGCCGAGCCAGCACCCGCAGGGCTAGCGGCACCCGCAGGTCCCTCTGCACCGGCCGGGCCCTCCACCGGTGCACCTGAGGCGGGTGCGCCAAGCAGCGTCGACGTCAGGCGCGGGTTGCTGCGCGCTGCGTCCGCTCTGGACGTCGAGGCGGTGCGGGCCACCCTGTCCGGCCAGGTGGCGGCGGCGGGTGTGCAGCGCTGCTGGGACGAGCTGCTGGTGCCGGTCCTGGCAGAGCTGGGATCACGGTGGGAGGTGACCGGGGAAGGGGTCGAGGTCGAGCACCTGCTCTCCCAAGTCACTACCACCGTCCTGCAGTCCGTCGTCATCGCCGCCACGGCTGGCGACGCAGGTGCGGGCAGGGGGTCGCCGATGGCGCCGCCGATCCTGCTGGCCGCAGTCGACGGCGAGCAGCACGTTCTGGTCCTGGATGCGCTCGCCGCATTGCTCGCCGAGCAGGGACACCTGACCCTCACCCTTGGTGCTTCGATGCCGGCGGAAGCACTCGCTCAGGCGGTTCGGCGCATCCAGCCTGCCGGCGTCTTCTTATGGGCGCGGGTCCACCGGCCGGCCATGAGTTCAGTCGCGGCCCAGATGGCTGGTTGGCAGCTCGGACGCGGCCGCCGCCCGCTGCGGATCGCTGTCGGGGGGCAGGGCTGGGACGCGATCGAGCTGCCAGCCACCGTGCGCCGCCCGGCAACCCTCGCCGAGGCTGGCGCGGTCCTCACCGACTTTTCGTCCTCCTGACAGGTTCTAGGCGTGAACCACGGATGACCGGGTATTGACCGGCTACTGCAGGCAGCCGTCCTGCACCAAAACTGTTGGAGGACGACATGCCCGCCAAGCCCAGCACGTTCAGCAAAGCCACTCAGCCCTGCACGCTCGACTTCCTGTTGAGCACGGTCCCGGCATTGCGGCAGATGCCCCGCCGGGAGATCAAGGTGCTCAAGCGGAAGCACTACAGCCTGTGCCTGGAGCAGCTGCCCGGCGCCCTTGGCGACGACGAGCAGCTCGAGACGCTCACTTGTGCGTTCAGCGCCTCGCGCGGACGCGGCGTGCTCGCCCTGACCGACCGCCGGCTGGTGCTGATCACCCTGCGCACCGGGACCTGCGACTGGCCGCTGAGCGATATCGACAGCATCCGGGGCCGGGTCGCCTACTTCACGGCGCCGGCAGCGATCTACCTCGCCACCCCCACTGGCAGGACTGTCATCGCCTTGGGGGACGGTCCGGATGTTGTCGTGGGGGAGGGGCCGGTCTGGGGCCCGATGTTCACCGAGGCCACGCGACGCGCGCACGCCCGCCGGCCCCTCGCCCTGGCGGCCTGATCCATGGCCAATGTCGCTGGGGGCCAGAACGCCGAACGGCTGCACGTGGTGGTGCTCTCGACAGTGCTGCCGGTCCCGGCGGACGGCGGCCAGCGCCGGCGCGCCTATGAGCTGCTGGCGCGCCTGTCCCACGACCACGACATCTCCTGGCTGTGCTCAAGCCGGCGGTTCCGCCAGGACGCCGCCCTAGCGCCCGCCTTGTCCGAGCTGACCCGGCGGGTCGTCGTCCGCCCGGCCGCCGAACAGTTGCGGGCTACCCAGCCGCCCGCAGACCGGCGGGGCGGTGGTCTGCGAGCACTTCGCCGCCAGCTGGCCCTTCCCGCGCCGGAACCCTCGGCCTACGTCCCCCCCGTCCCGCAGCATGTCGCGTCGGCGCTGTCCCGAAAGCTCGCCGCCGACCTGCGCGGCCTGCTCGCCGCCGAACGGGTCGACCTCATCCAGGTCGATGCCGCCCTGGTTCCGCACCTGCCCGCGCAGCTGGCGGTCCCGGTCATCGTCGTCGAGCACCCGGTTCACTCCGATCTGTGGGACCAGCGCACCGAGGCTGCCATCCACGCCGAGGAAGCCCGGCAGTGTTCCCGCCAGGCGATCGCCACCCGCCGATACGAGCAGGCGACCTGGCGCCGAGCCTGCGCCGTCGTGGCCGTCACCGAGGAGGACACCGCCGCGCTGCACGAGCGGGCACCCGGCCTTGACATCCGGCTGGTACCCGACGGCTACGACCACGACCCGGACCTCGCGCTTCCCGGCGGGCAGACGATCGGAACAGACCCCCACGGCGTCATCGACACCCTCAGCGGCCATCCCAGCGTTGTCTACGCCGCGGACCTCACCGACCCGGTCAGCGCCGACACCGCCCTGGTCCTGGCACGCGACGTCTTCCCGCGGGTACGCAACCTCATCCCGGGCGCCCTGCTCGTGCTCGCCGGTCCGCTACCCGAAGGCGGCCTGCCCTTCCTCAACCAAGAAGGTGTGCTCCTGCCGGGTCGGCTGTCGAGCGTCGCACCGCTGCTGCGCCGCGCCGACGTCATCGCCATCCCGGCCCGGGTCGCTGAAGGCAACCCGGTCCCGGTCCTGGAGGCGCTGCATGCCGGCCGGGCGGTTGTGGCTTCCCCCCAGGCCCTACGAGGCCTGAGCGAAAACGCCAGGGGGGCGATCGTCGTCTGCGACGAACCGCAGACATTCGCCGCAGCCGTCGGCCGGCTCCTCAAGGACAAAAGAGCACGCCACACCCAGCAGCAGCAAGCCGGCCGCGCTACCCAAGGCCTGCCGACCTGGAGCGAATCCACCACGCTGCTCGACAAACTATGGCAAGAAACCGCAGCCAGAACCGCCTAACAACTTCGACCCGACATCAGCGCGGGCCCGCGCGCAATCCCCCCTACGGCCACACCCCAGCGCGAGCGGCCCACGAAGGCCTTCTGCCCAAGCCCAGCTCGAACGAGGGTTGGACCGGCTCGACTCGGGGTGCTGCACGTGCGCCACCCCCTGACCAATGACGGCGCCGGGCCTTCCATGCAACGTCGCGGCCCCCGCAGGTTACGGGCAGTACCAGCCGTGACAAGCAACGGCCTGGTCGGTATACCAGCAGCCCGGCCCCAACGAGCCCGAGCACGTCCCGCACGCAGTGATATGGAACCCTTCCCCGGCTCTTGTTCCACATCTTTGGAAGTGAGACGGCTCCTCGTGAGACACCGCACGAGCCCGTTCTCCCAGGACCGCCGAGTGGGCTCTTGTTTCACAAGTACGTGCGAAGCTCGGCGCGCGCCGGTCCCGGCGAGGCCGCCGAGTTCTGAGACGCTCTGCGGGTATCGAGGGTTGGCTATGCCCGGGTGAGCACTGACCACCAGTCGCTGGAGGGGCAGCATGACGCGCTGACCGCCGGGTGCGATCGGATTTCTACCGACAGACTGTCCGGCAGTCGTGACGACCGCCCCGGGCTGACGGCGATGCTGGACTACACCGCCGCCCGCGGGGCGGATCAGGTGGGCCGGCGCTGGCGCCGGCTCGGAGCGGAGGACAGGAACTCGGATTGGTGTGAGTGACAGACGGGCAAGCCCCTGGTGCTCACGGATGAGCCTCGCCTTGCTGTGTGAAACCGGTCGAGAACGGCGGGTCTCGGCGGTTACCGCTTGCCCGTCGCTGCTGACCGGTGACGGGGTCGACGTCCTGAAGGGGGCAGGTCCGTGAAGCACTCTTTCAACCGCCGGCTGTTGTCCGCGCTGGCGGTCGTGCCAGTTGCCGTCGGCGTCCTCGCGGCGGGGCCGGCGGCGCAGGCTGCCGACCCTCCGTTCGTGGGCTGGAGCTCGGTGCTGCTGGCCCTAGCCACCGACTACCAGCCCAACAGCTCTGATGACTGCGTGGCAGGGCGGGTCGCCTGCGTGCGTCGCACCATCGCCACGATGCAGACCCGCTTCGACCCACTGGCGGCCAGCTGCGACCACGCCGCGGTCTTCGCTCTGGCCTACCTGCGGACCACTCAGACTTACCTGGACTCCACGCTTACCCCGGGCTACTTCGCCGACCCTGCTTTCGTCAACCATGAGGACGCAGCCTTTGCGGCCATGTACTTCGGCGCCGTCGATGACTGGAACGCCGGACAGCTCGACCGGGTGCCGCCGGCGTGGCGCATTGCGCTGCAGGCCGGTCAGGACCGGTCGGTCACCGGCAACGGTGATCTGTTGTTGGGGATGAACGCGCACGTCAATCGGGACCTGCCGTTCGTGCTCGCGGCGATCGGGTTGGTCGCCCCTGACGGGACCAGCCGCAAGCCTGACCACGACAAGATCAACGTCATGCTCAACCATGTGGTGCAGCCGCTGATCGATGAGGAGGCCGCCCGCTTCGACCCCGGTATCCAGACCGTGCAGACCCCCTATGGTGTCGGCTACACCGGGCTGATGCAGATGCTGGTGGCCTGGCGTGAGTCCGCCTGGCGGGCCGCCGAACGGCTGGTGTCCGCACCCGATGCAGCAGCTCGGGCCCAGGTGGCAGCGGACATCGAGGCTTCGGCAGCCAGTGAGGCGGAGGCCATCAAGGCAAGCTCGAGCTACCTGCCACCGGTCAGCAGCACCGCCGCGCGTGACCAGTTCTGCGCTACTCACAGTGGAGCCACCGGCTAAGACCGCCCGATTGGTGTAATACATGGCGATGTGACGGGCCGCCGACCAGCGCGCACCCCGGAACGGCGAGCAGCTGTAGCGGAAGCGGTGGCCGAGCTCGCCCAGTGGGCGCTGCGTGCTGCACAGCCGCAGGACCTGCTGCGCGAAGCGCTCACCATCGCGGTCACGATGATGGGCGCAGACTACGGAACGGCGCTGCGCCGGCTACCCGACGGCGGGATGCAGGTCGCTGGCGAGCTCGGCCCCGACCCCGTCCCCCCGGGCACCGTCCTTCCCATCGCTCCGGCGAAGTCCTACTCCTTGGAGGTGGCTGCCTCAGGGCAGCCGTTCCTGTCAGATGACCTGCGCACCGACCCGCGGATCGCCCCGCCAGGATCGTTGCTGGCCAGAGGCGTGGTGAGCGGGCTCGCGGTGCCGATCCTCGGCTCGCACGGCGTCCTCGGCGTGCTGGCCCTGCACAGCGCTACGCCGGCCCGCTACGGGCCGGACGACGTAGCCGACGCTGTCGCTCTGGCCGGCGTGGTCAGTACCGCGTGGGAGCAGGCCGAGCAATTCGAACTGCTCAACCACCAGGCGATGCACGACCCGCTCACGGGACTGGCCAATCGAGCACTGTTCTTCGACCGGCTGCACCGGGCACTGGACCACCGGCCCCCCAGACCCGGTGATCCGCACGCCGACAGCAGGGTCGCGGTCATGCTCGTCGACCTCGACGACTTCAAGTCCGTCAACGACACCCACGGCCACGCAACCGGCGACCGACTCCTCGTCGCTACAGCGAACCGACTGCTGGAAGCCGTCCGGCCACAGGACACCGTCGCCCGTATTGGTGGGGACGAGTTCGCACTGCTATGCGAACAGCTGCCCGATGACGAAACTGCTCTCGGCCTCGCCTGGCGGGTGCAGGCGGCCTGCGCGAAGCAACTGACGTTGCCCAGCCCGTCCGTCAACATCACGGCCAGTGTCGGCTTGGCGCTTGGGCACCCAGGTCAAGCCGAACTGGCCGAGGACACGCTCGGCCACGCCGACGCCGCGCTGTACCAAGCCAAAGAACACATGGGCGGCGGACTGCACGTCTTCGACGCGGGACGAGCCGTCGCCGCCGGTGCGGCCGCCGCCTGGGCCGACCTCGCCCCCGGGGGCCGCCTACACGGTCCGGCCCGGGTAGAACTGCCACCCGACCTGACGTCGGCCCGCACCGGGCGCCGCTTCATCCTCGACTGCTGCGAACGCTGGCACCTCGACCCACTCGCCGAGACCGCCGAGCTGCTGACTGCCGAACTGGTCACCAACGCCGTCGTGCACGGCCGCAGCGAAGTCACCCTCATCGCACGCCACGACCAACACGGCCTGCTCGTCGAGGTCGAAGACCTCGACAGCCGCCCCGCGCACGTCACCCGCACCTCACCCGACGCCCTAGGTGGTCGCGGATTGGTGCTCGTCGACAATCTCGCCGACGCATGGGGCACCACGCGGAAGCCGTCGGGCAAGACAGTCTGGTTCCGCCTAGGCGCAGCCCGCTCCTGACACGGTCGGAACGACGTATGGCGCGCGAAGACTGCCCGCACACGCGGCAGCGCCGGTAGCCAGGAGGGGCAGTCCTGGCTACCGGCGGGCGTGATGAGTCGGCTGAGGTAGTGCTGCTGCTCAGCTGACGCCTGGGACGGTCGCGTTGTCGTTGGGGGTGAAGCCGGTCTGCTTCTGCAGCTGGCCGAGCAAGCCGTTGGTCGAGTCGACCTGGGAGGTGTTGCCGCCGCGCAGCTGACTGCCCATGGCGGTCAGCTTGTCCTTGATCTGGGTCATGTTCGGCACGTACTTGCACAGAGTGGCGTCCGAGCGGGCGTTGTCGATCGCGTTGCCCAGGAAGTGGGCGATGGCGCCGGCGGCGACAGCGCCCTTGACCAGGGTCACGACC
>JAABUZ0100006692.1_pt1 | contig 14269 bp, 13 predicted proteins | sample 5562091 | NCBI WGS metagenome assembly JAABUZ01 (sample SAMN12813069, study PRJNA571459) | rock metagenome | isolation source: Antarctica rocks | place: Antarctica: Victoria Land, Linnaeus Terrace sud | collected 2015-12-21 | reverse complement strand
TGCAGTTGGTGGTTGCCCTTTCTCTGAAAGAGGAGCGCTTGCCTGTTGTGATGGGTGGAGATCGTCCTATTCTGCTCGGTTGCCTCGCCGCCGCGCGTTCTCTCGCGACCGCAAACCGGCCGGGCTTGCTCTTCGTGGATGGGCACGAGGATGCCTACCTGCCTCGTCAATCGTCAACAGGGGAGGCGGCGGATATGGAACTGGGCCTGGCGATTGGACGCGTCACGCCAGGAATTTCTCAAGAGCTGGTAGACTTACTACCGCTGGTCGATCCGGCTGATGTGAGCTTGCTGGGCGTACGAGACAAGGCAATTTTGCAAGCCGAGGGCGTACCATCCATAGCATCCGAATTTTTATCCTACAATGATGCCACCCTGATTGTGGGCGATATTGAGCAGCTCACGCGTGATGCCTTACAGCATGTACGTCTGCACACCAATCGCTGGTGGCTGCACATCGATCTAGACGTGCTCTCAACCGAAGCGTTGCCCGCCGTAGACTATCTACAACCGGGCGGCCTGGGCTGGTCACAGCTCACGACACTTACCACGACAGCGCTGTCCACGCCTGGCCTTGCAGGTATAGATGTCACAATCTACAATCCAGACCTTGATCCTGGCCGCGTCTATGCCGGGCGCATCATCGACTATCTTAGCTTATTAATACCAGAGCATAATTGAAATTAGATGTCGTGGATGCCAAAGTGTTCCTGTAGCTTCTGTTTGCCTTCATCTGTCACGATTATCGCGCGAGTTCCTTGTTGTTTGACCACCCAGCCCTGTTCGACAAACCGTGCCCATAGTGCTGCCCCAAGCACTCCCCCTATATGGGGGCGGCGCTCGGTCCAGTCGGGGCAGGCAAAAGCGAAGCGGCGGCGCTCTCGTCGTAAGGTTTTCAGATCGAGTCCGAAGACTCCAAAGACCTCTGTACCCTTTGGTCCAAGCTCCACGTCACTCCGCACCTCTTGCGGTTCCAGAATGGCATCTTGAGCAAGAAGAGCATCAAAGAGCGCAACACCATACCGTCCCGCAAGATGATCGTAGCAGGTGCGCGCGGCAATAAGTTGTGGTGATTTCCACAGTTTGGTCGGAACCATTCCTGCAACGACGGTGAGGGACTCAACAAGCTGCCCTACTGATGCATCTCGTAAGACATAGATCATTTGTCGTCCTTCTCGTGTTGCACGCACAAGGTCACGCTCACGAAGCAAGGCCAGATGATTCGAAACCTTTGACTGCGATTCTCCTGTGAGCGACTGCAATTCCGACACTGTTGCTGGACCTTCCATCAATTGCTGAAGAATAACCAGTCGAAGCGGGTCTGCGAGGGCTTGCGCGAGTGTAAAAAGGTGATTGTTTTCGTCCATCATCAGTATCTTTTCCTTACTAAAGGTTCCCTCTTTTTTTGTTAGTACAAACATTATATCACACTTCTCTGATATATCATTGCACATATCAAATTTTTATGTTATATTGAACACATCAGAAAAGTCTGATGTGTTCAATATAACTTTGGAGCAAGAATATTATGAGGAATATCAGTAGCGAAGGAGAAGAGCATATTCTTCTCTTTGGGCCTACTAGACTCAAGCTATTTTTACGTCATATTTCTCCTATTGATCAGGAGAAGCGAAGGGCTAGTCGTGCAGTACTTTACATTCATGGTTCCACCTTTTCCTCTGCCCTTTCGGTTGCCTTTCCTTTTGACGATTCTTCCTGGATGGAGAGGTTGGCTCAGGCTGGATACGAGGTCTGGGCACTCGACTTTGTAGGGTTTGGGAAGTCTGCTTTGACGCCTTAACCCGTTCGCCGCTCAAACGAGATATCAAAATTAGCCGGGCTACGCATCTCATGCATCTGGAAGAGGGAAGATTCGCGTTGTACCAGGAAACCTTTACATTTCTTGAGGGGCATGATACGTCTCTCTCATGATCATTTGGCAGCAAATTCATGTCTTGCTGACAAGAGGAGGAGAATTATATGTTTGTTGTTCTTTTTGAAGTTCAGCCGAAAGTGGAACAATATGAGCAATACCTGGAACTGGCGAAGCTGCTGCGACCGGAACTAGAATGCATCGACGGGTTTCTTGACAACGAACGATACCGAAGCACATCCCGATCAGGAGTAATCCTTTCGCTTTCCACATGGCGGGATGAAAAAGCCTTGATCCGCTGGCGAACGCAGGCACTCCATCATCAGGTTCAGGAAAAGGGGCGTTTCGTCGTCTTCCTCAACTACCGACTTCGAGTAGGGGAAGTGACTTACGATACCACACTATCGGAAGGTTTGGTAGAGCACCAACAGCGCTTCGATGAGACAAAGGCAACAGAGATCAAAGCAGTCACTCTTACTGAAATATTCCCTTCTCTCGAAAGTGGCAAAACTATCCTCAAGGATACGGAAGCGTTTGTCGTCAACAAAAATGCTGAAGGATTTGTAGAGAGTGACATGTTCGAGAGTATTTCCACGCCTGGGAAGCGGATCATCCTGACCGGATGGCGAGACGCCCAAAGTGCTCATGTGGAGCGAAACGTCCAACAGGGCGAAAGGCAGCGCCATCGGGAGGTACGTATCATTCGATCTTATGGAATGTTTGATCGTGTCGAGACGCCGCAGTACTATCCAGAAGTTCAAGCGCCAACGACCGAAGCACTTCACTGGTAGTGATCGAAGTGAGTCAGACCAACACGTGAAACTCTATATAATATATAAGGAGGAGAAATATGGATCTTTACGTTCGTGTGGCCTTGCCGTGCTGTAAAAAGAATCAGGCCAGGAAGGGTTCCCCATTCCCTCTTCCGTCGGATCTTCCACTGAACTATAATCTCAAAGGTAGCTCGTTGCTCGTAAGCAGGGCAACATTGTTTCACAGTTGTAGAGATCGCTAATGGTAATGTGTACAAGTCCTATTTTTAAGAATGTAGAGTGTGGTACGTTTTTATCAATGAGAGGTGTTTTTATGTAGTATGTTCATGATCACATTTCAGTAAAAGGACTGTTATGCAGCTCACAATCTTGATGGCTTCGCTGTTTGATTTAAAGGACTTTATTAGTGATCCGTCCTGGCAGTTCTATGGGGTGATTGCGAGCTTGCTCTCGATTGCGATTGCTCTCTGGCTGGATCAGAAGGGGTTAAGGCGCAAGCGTTTGACGTACCGAGTCCTTTCGGATGCGCCTGTGAGTACGCAGCCGGTACATTCTTCGGAGCAGAAGATTTTTATTCCTTCTATAAATAGCTTCAGGCCGCCTAATGAGCTGTCGATGGTGGTAATTAAGGTGTGGAATTCGGGGAATGTGGCGTTAGAGGCCGAGGATTATAAGATTCCGATGCACTTCCACTTTAGCGGACGCTCAATTGTGAGTAGCGAGATTTTTGAGACGAATCCTCCGATTCTTATGCGGTTCTCACGCCTGCACGTGCTGCCTCAAGGCGATATACTGCTGCTACCACCACTCAATCTTAATCCTAAAAGTTTTTTGCAGCTTTCGGTTCTGCTTAATGGGACGGGCGAGAAGATTAAAGCAGACGGTATGATCCGCGATGGACATCTGAAGGCGTATGTCTCGCGTCGCCTGGTGACGCGGACGAATGTTCTGCTCGCCATCGGCCTTGTGCTCTTTGGAGTGCTGGCTAGCCTGCTCTTGCAACGCCCCTCTGTGCCTGCCTACTGTGCATCGGGCGAGATTACGCTGAGCGGGGCAACCACCTTTGGTCCGAAGGTGGTTAAGAAGATAGCTGATCATTATCAGCAAGAGTGTCCAGAGGCGAGCATCATCTTCCCAAACGTCTCGGCGAAGGGCAGCGAGGACGGGCTGCAAATGGTGCACAATGGCCAGATCACCATCGGTATCTCCAATATCTCAGCAAACGTCTCACCACAGTACGCTGACCTGGTCGATCACAAAGCGGCTGTAGCCGTCTTTGCCGTTGTTGTCAACAGTAGCCTTGCTAGCGTCAGCAATCTCTCGCGCGGCCAGATCCAGGGCATCTATACCGGCCGCTATCAACGCTGGAACCAGATTCAGCCTGACTGGCCTGATATTCCCATCACTGTTATAGGACGCGATACCGGCTCCGGCACGCGAGTAGCATTTGATCGCTATGTTCTCAATGCATCAGCCACCAGCCTGAAGAGAAACTCCCTAGATTGCAAAAACTTCTTGCCTCAGGAAACGGGAACTATGAAGTACTGCGAGCTGGGTGACTCAACGAAGGTCGCGCAGGAAATCCAGCAGATTCAGGGCGCGATCGGCTACCTGGACCTCGAAAGACTCAAGGACGGAGGGATGAGGGCCATCTCCATCGACGGCATCGCTCCCTTGCGAGAGTCCGTACAAAACGGCACCTACAACTTCTGGGCAGTCGAGCACCTCTACACCAAAGGCACCCTCGCTCCTGGTAGCCTGGCTGAAGCCTTCCTCAAATATCTGCGAGACGACCCTTTTGCCCACGACGTAATCACCCACTCGTCCTACATAGACGATCTCACACTCATTAATAAAGAGGTACTGGATAGACATATATAGTGTCATAGCTCGAAGCGGACGTCAGAGCGTAGAGAGTTTGCGGGCGTATTGTCGGCGCATCTTGGCGCGACTGCCGCACTCATCCATGCTGCACCAGCGACGGTTCCCAGTCTTGCTCTTATCAAGAAAGAGCAGGCCGCAACCAGAACATTCCTTTACCTTCTTCCATTCTTTAGAAGAGGTAAAGAGCTCTATTGCAGAGAGCGCCACCGGCCAGAGGAGCAGCCTCAGTTCCTTCCCAGGTTCATCCTCCGCTCCCCACTCCCACGAAAACTCATGCTCTATTGGAGACAGCGATGCGGAGGCCATAGCCTCAGCGAAGATGCTCTGAATCAAACTCAGCTCCTCGCTCTGAGGAACTCTCCCACCCGCGACTGCCGAAAAGACGCTGTAAATGGCCTCCCTCAATGCGAGAGCGAACTCGAATGTCTTGCCTGCCTCCTGCGAATGAGTACAGGACTCCTGGAGAAGATACTGCTCCTGCTCTTCCGTAAGCATTCCTAGAGAGCGATTCCAGGTCACCAGATCAGCGTACCCTGAAAGAAAATCGTGAGCATAGCGACCTGAACGTGGATGCGCTGTATTCACCAAACCCAGGCAGAGCCGTCCCCCTACTGCTAACGAGTCGATAGTTTCTTGCGGAAGATGATGCTCGCTTCTAAGACACCAATGAGCCATGAGCTATTCCTTTCGTACATTCTTACCTGTGAATGTATTTTAGCAGGTAAGAAATAACTTGTCAACGACAACGCTCTCCTGTTCGATAACTGAATCATGATGGATCGTCGTTTGACCGAATGATGGAGCTTAGAATGACTTTTCCTATGCCAGAGGCACGCCGTCAAGGACTTGCCCTTATGCTTATTTCTGTGGCGCAATTTATGGTTGTCCTTGACTTCTCGATTGTCAATGTCGCCTTACCATCTATACAGAAGGATCTTGGCTTTTCGATGCAGAATCTGCAATGGGTGATAAGTGCATACGCCCTGACTCTCGGCGGTTTGCTGCTGCTTGGTGGGCGGCTGGCTGATCTTTATGGGCAACGTCGCCTCTTTAGCATAGGATTGGTCCTCTTCTCGCTGGCTTCCTTTGCGGGCGGACTCGCCCCATCGAGCACCTTTTTGATACTGGCGCGGGTGATGCAGGGACTTGGGGCGGCGCTACTTGCCCCCTCTGCACTCTCGCTGATTGCCACCACGTTTGCCGAAGGTGAGCTCCGTAACAAAGCATTCGGTCTCGTTAATGCGGTTGCATCGGCGGGCTTCGCCGCTGGTGCAATTCTTGATGGGCTGCTCACAGCAGGTCCAGGATGGCGCTGGGTGATGTTTGTCAATGCACCGCTTGGAGTTGCCGCGCTCATTCTGACGCCGTTTGTGCTACCGGAGAGTCGAGCGCAGATAGAGCAGCGACGCATCGATGTACTGGGAGCACTTACCGTCACTGGTGGCCTTGTCGCGCTTGTCTATGCACTTTCTCAAGGCAATGACGCCGGTTGGCTCTCGCTTCAAACGCTCGGAGTCCTTGCTCTCGCTCTCGTTTTACTTGCAACCTTTGTGATGATCGAGAGACGTTCTTCGTCTCCCTTAGTCCGGCTTGGTATCTTTCGTCAGCGTAACGTCACGGGTGCGAATATCGTGAATGCACTCGCCACAGGAGCCTTTGACACACTAGTGTTCGTTCTCACACTGTATATGCAACGTGTGCTCGGCTACTCGGCCTTAGAGACAGGGCTAGCGTTCTTGCCGATGGCGATCATACTGCTGATTGCGTCGAATATCGTGGCACAAATAGTTACGCGCGTGGGTGTCAGGCCCCTTCTTATTGGTGGAGTAATCGGTTTGGTAGTCGGTCTGCTTCTGCTGACGGGCTTAACCGCCAATGGAACGTACGTGCAAAGCCTGTTACCGGGGATCATTGTCGTCTCACTTGGCATGGGCCCAACCTTCTCAATGATACTGATCGCCGCCACTGCTGGTGTGAGCGATAACGAACAAGGCCTGGCCTCTGGTCTGTTCAACACCACGGAACAGATCGGTGCTGGTATTGTGCTGGCAATTGCTGTCGCGGCCTCAGCGAGCCGTACAGCAGCACTATTTCAGCAGGGCGAGCAGAGCGAGAAAGTCGCGATCACTGGCGGACTCCAGTATGGCCTTTTCGTTTGTGTAATTAGCACGCTCCTGGCCTTACTTACAGTAATTGTTGTGATACGTGAGAAGAAGCGCATATCCACTTCCAGAGAACTTGAAGATGTGAAGAAGGATGTCCTGCAACCGTTAGCCAGTGTTGAGCACCTTTAGCCGCATGTTCACTCTATTTTTACTGCTGATTCTCCGTTACCGTCCAGCCTCATCACGTTATAGCAAGCTTATAGATAAGTACTAGAGGGCATTTACAGCGTATTAAGATGAGCAAGTTCACACTCTGGCATTGAGGTCGTTCATAGTAGATGAGTGTAAGTGATGCTAAAATCTTTGTATTAAAGATGTCATTCCACTTATGCTGACAAAGGGACACTACTATGGACGCTGATCTGCTCGCCCTGCTCTCTTTTCCACTTGTCGTACTGGCGACCTATGCCTGGCCGACACCCGCAACCTTTGCGCGCCATAAAAATCAGGCAAGCTGGGGCGTCCTGATTATCCTACTTGCCCTCCTGGCAACAATAGCGGGGAGCATTGCATATGTCTGGGGGCGCTTGCCATCATTGAGTCAAGGCATCGCATCTCTAAGCCTGAATCACGTGGCCCCTCATCAGCTCTCAATCGCGCTTGTAATCATTCTAGCGCTCGGAGTTCCCTTGCTGGCCCTTGCCTTTGCAGGCACTTTGCACTACATTGCCCATACTCAACAAGGACAAGGAACCTATCATGCTCAGCTTTATAGTCTCCTGGTTATTGAAACTCCATTGGCGCTTCTGCTTCTTATAGTCATAGGGCTTTTATGTATAGCGCCTACTCTAGGAAATATAGCTCGCATCCCTTTTGCTGGTGCTGGCCTCTTACTGCTCCTCTATAGTCTGCTGCTCTACGTGCCATCGTTAATGGGTATCCAGAGTCTGAGTGTCGGAAAGTCCTTGCTCTGCCTTGTATCCGTTCTGGTTATTGTCTTGCTCCTCGTCGTCTTTGTGCATATGTTGTTTGAGAGCTCGGATACGTCCAACAATCATGGTAGGGGTGATCGCCACTTTAAAAGAAAGAGAAACGGGCGGGAGCGAATCTGCCCTCACTGCAACTTCTCGCTTGAGGTCCATGATCAGCTCCATAGAACAGCGCTAGCGCAATCCTGCCCGCGCTGTGGTAGTCCGCTTGCTTGATAAGCTTTCCTACGCTCCCTGTGTTGGCGTGACGTAGAACTCCCAGGCGATTCTATCGGGATCGTAGAAGCTGATGTAGGTGGCGTGCGTCATCTCGTCCTGCTCGATGCCGTGATTAGGGACGCCCGCCTGATTCAACTTTTCCAGCAAGGTATCTAACATTTCCTTGTTGGGAACGTCAAGTGCCAGATGATCGAGTCCGACCCGGTAGGGATCGAAGCGGTCGCCCTTCTCCGTATGCGGATCATCGCCCAGCAGTGCTATGATCGTCCCATAAGCATTGACCAGGATGCCGCCGGGCATCTCTAATTGCACTGGAAGCTGGAGAGCATCAACGTAGAATGCCCGCGAGCGCGCAAGATCAGTTACACGTAGCGCCAGATGGCTGAGTCCGCGAATCGAAGTTGTCATGGCTTTACTGTCCTTTTTTTACTTACAAACAGCACTTTGTCCAAAGCTGTAATTTATCAAGTTTACTGTCTTCCAAGCACATGATACAACTTTTCTGCAAGCTGTCTAATGCTCAATGACGACTCTAAAGGCGAGATTGACTCGTGAGATGGCGCTTTCTCGATAACGTCAGCGCGATGCCTATGCCCTGGCAGATCAGGACGAGGAGGAGCAGAAGAATTGTGAGGATGACGAGGAGAGATTCGCGTAGATTGATGTATTGATAGATGAAGGTGTGGAGAAGAGAGAGGGCGACGAGGGGGTAGGTGAGGCGTTGCAGTCGCTTCCACCATTTGCCTTTGAGTAGGCGTAGCGAGAGGGTGTTGGAGAGGGCAGTCAGGGCCAGCAGGAGGAGCGTGGCGAGGAGGCCGATGTCGTTGCTGATGCCGAAGAGATGCAGGTCGGGGACATAGCCACCGCAGCAGTTGGGGCGGAGAAAAAAGTAGAGGATGTAGTTATTCACAAAGGTGCCGCGAAAGGTGAGCAAGACATGCAGCAGTCCAGTAATGCCTGCCCATATCCCAACGTCACGTCGCACCTCTATATTCAGCGGGGTGCGCCGCCAGCGCAGCAGTGCCAGCGGCCCGATCAGTAGCGTGATGCAGATTAAGAGCAGGCTAAAATAGCCTAGCACCACCATCAGAAATCCATCCAGCTTTACAGGTGTAACAAAGGCCCTGCTTACCAGATAGAATAGAGTCATGACGCCTATGATGACGATATGTGTTGGAAAGTGCTGAAGACTAAAATTGTGCTTTATCTGCATGGAATACTCAACCTTTTTGCTTTCTTGGATAATTATCGATCAGAAAGTATATTATTAGGACATCTTCTCATCGCTTTTTGTGCTAAAGTGGAAGAAAAGAAGAAAACGTTATGGCTGAACAACCAATTTCTCTATTATACACTGGAAAAGGGCGATGAACATCTGGTCTCTGGCAAGTCACCCTACCTGTTCCGCTACCGAACTGGTCAATGGATTGGAAGCAGAATAAGATGGTAAGGGTTGCCGATTACTTTGATCACAGTGATGCCAATATTAAGTTTTGGATGAGGAGGAAAAGCATGAGGTTGAGCGATTTTGTAAATATCGCTAGTATTTTGCAAGGCATCTTTGTCATTGTATCTATTTGCTATATATGGTATCAACTACGGGAAAATACACGATTAGCCAGGGCTGCTAATACACAAGCATTAGTCGCATTATCTGCACCATTCTACTTACAGTTAGTACAAGATCAGGAATTGTCCAAAGTGTGGCGACAAGGGAGCGTAGCATGGGATAAAATGAACGAGATCGATAAACTTCGTTTTCGAGATATGGCAGTCTGGTGGTTAATTTTCCATGAGAACATCTACTATCAATGGAAAAAGAAGTTGATCGACAATCAAACCTATAATACATGGGCAAGAGATTTTGAAAAACTCTTAGCAACGCCAAATCTAAAACACTTTTGGGAAGACCTTTTGAGTACTACATCATTTGAAGCATCTTTTAATGACCATTTGTATCAACTGATGCGAAAATATGAGACGGCATAACGAATATTATGTAACGGTAATAGAGGAAAAGCTTTAAGCTAATTTGAGCATGATAAAGTCGGAATAGAGGCAGTGCTAAAGCGTGATTTGCTCGCAGCGTCGTCAGCGGTGTGCGCAACTCGTGGGCCGCATTCGCCACAAAGCGCCCCTGCTGCTCAAACGCCTGCTGCAAACGATAGAGCATTGGCACCGTCATCGACAGCGCCACCCGCAAACGCAAAGTGAGCCGCCGATTCCGCAGTGATGAGTCCGACTGAGGTAATGCAATTTTCATATAGCCTTCTATTCCTCTCCTCCGGGATGTTCCAGAAGCCGGTACCCCACGCCCACGATCGTCTCAATATACAACGGACGTTCGGGATCGTCGGCCAGCTTGCGGCGCAGCGAATTGATGTGGACGCGGACGGTGGTGGTGAATGGGTTGGCGTTAGCATCCCAGACATGCTCAATGAGCTTCTCTTGCGAGATGACCTCACCCGCATGGTGCAGCAGGTATTCGAGGATGCCGAACTCTTTGTTCGTCAACTCCAGCCGCTGCTCCCCCTTCCACACAATCTTAGCTACCGGGTCCAGCTTGAGATCCCCGTACTGTAGGAGCGGCCCGCGTACACGCATATCGCGGCGCAGAAGGGCGCGCAAGCGGGCGCAGAGTTCGCCAAAGTGGAACGGCTTGACCATATAGTCGTCTGCGCCGCCATCTAGACCAGCGATCTTTTGGGTTGGCAGGTCGCGGGCGGTGAGCATTAAGATCAAAACCTGTGGATGAGATTGCTTGAGGCGGCGGCAGACCTCAATGCCATCCATCTGCGGCAGATTCAGGTCCAGCAGCACCAGATCATACTCGTTCACGTCCGCCATCGCCCACCCCTCCTGCCCATCCAGCGCCACATCCACCGCATACCCCTCCCGCCGCAGCCCCTTCGCCAGCGCACTCACCAACTCCTCCTCATCCTCAACCAGCAATAGACGCATCACAAAATCTCCTTGGAGGTGCCGATTGATCGCGCCCTATACACATCAATCTAAGTCCTCCTCATTCTCTAATCCTTCTGCCTCTTCCGAAAAGCTCTGCTCCTTTCACTTGCTGTCTATCGGTGCCGATTCATTGCACATAATAGACATCAAGGTAGGGAAGAATGAGCTATGAGAGAGCGAAAGGAGACTGGGAAGATGGGTGGTTGCGTGGGAAGATGGGTGGTTGGCGAGCAGACGGACGCCAACCACCCATCTTCCCCGCCTCCTTTCCCTTTTCAAAAAAGACTCCTTTCGATTGATGTCTATAGTGCGCGATCAATCGGCACCTCTGTTTGTGCAGTGGGGCGACATTCTATCATACTAGAAGGAAAGCGCCCGCCTGCCAGTAATCCCCCACACCAATCTTTCCATCGGATCAGGCTCCTTCACACGGAAATCGACCCATGTCATGCCGCGCAAAAATACTGGCAGATCCGGCTTTTGGGGAGCGTCGGGCAATAACACGGGGATTACTGGACAGCCTCGATCGACAAACTCGCGTAAGAAGGCGTCCAGCTCTTGTCGCTGCCAGGGACCCAGCCCGTCTTTGCCCACGAAGACCGCCGCCGCCTTGATCTTCTCGATCTGCTGCTCCAGTGCCCGCTGCCACGGCATCCCTGGCCGCAGCTCCCACTCATCCAGCCACGGCAGCACTCCCAGCTCCTTCAGCATATTCCCAATCTGCTTCACCTCTGGCTTATCCCCACCCTTATGGCATAAAAACACATCAAAATCCTGTGTCGCAATCTTCCCCTGCAAGATCGACTTCGCACTCTCACGATCCCGCTGCTCGTCGGCTGCCTGCTCCATTTTCTTCACCTCACCAGTTGCGAGAGAGTTGCTCAAGCGCTCCTCCCCTTCCAGTAAAGACACTTTCGTATCGCACGTACTACACATGATAAACGGAAAACCCCGCTCTCGTCGCCTGCTGATCTGCACCTCAGAAAAGATTTCGCCACAGCCAGGACAAACAAAGCGCCGCCTTCTCTGCACGCTCCCCCTCCCCGCCAGCCGCTCAAGATGGCGCTGCACAAAATCCTCAAAGTAGAAACGCATCTCCTCGCGTGCCACCTCATCAAAAAAGAGTCCCAACTCGCCGCGCTCCTCGCCTCGTTCTATCAGCAGAAGGCCATAGGTCCCACCCAGCCGCGTCGTGTAGGTCACTACATTTTGCCACAAATTCTGCTTATCAAAAATGCCGCTCTGGGCCAGCCGCACAACCAGGGTGGTGTAGACCGAGAGGACGAGACCGGCGAAAGTGAATGTTACTGTCTGCCTGCCCTCAAGCTCGCCTCTCTCAGGATGCTCGCGCGTCGATTGCGAGGGGAAGAGCAGGAAGCCGCTCTCGCGCAGGGCCAACTGATTGCTCACCAGCTCATCGATCATCGCGATAAGCAACAACTTCTCTTGATTGCGATTCAGCAAACGATCCTCCGCTGGAACCTCGAACTCGCCGCGCTGCACACTCGCCTCAGCGATGCTGCCCAGCCCATCTGGCTCCTTTTTCACCGCGATCAGCAGCGCCGAAGCGTAGGCGTCCAGCAGTTCAGGTTGTAGCAAGACCAGATCGCCGAATCCAAGCATGCGAATATAGCCTTGCGCTTCCATGCGTCCTAATGCAGCCTCAAACTGCAGCCGCAGAGCTGCGTCGGAGGGAGGCGCATCGTCCGTATGCAGAAAAGCCACGTAGAGATCATCGATAGAGCGCAGGAGCCGACCCGCCTGCTGCTCCACCAACATAAATTCTTTCATCGCGTAGAGCAGCTGCGTCGAGGTCACTTTGGGCAATCTCTCCCAATCAATGGCTGTGCGAATCGCCTCCTTCAGCTCGTCTATGCCCTGTCCAAGCTTCGCGCTCGTCTCTATGTAGCCCGCGCAGCCTAAAGCTCGTGCTAGCGCATGCACCCGCTCCCGACTCACACTACTTCCACCGCGATCACTACGCGCCGCCACCAGGAAGATCGTCAGAGGTAGCGCCGAAGATCCACGCGCCTGCTGAGCCTGCCGCAGCGCCCGCTGCCAATGCTGCACGCCCGCGAAAGGATCAGTATTGCGCGCCGCATCAAAGACAATCAACGCAACCGTCGCCTCATGCAAATGCAACTGGTGAATCAAACGATAATCCTGCTGCCCCGCCAGATCCCACAGCAGCACCTCCCGCTTCTCACGCGGCTGATCCCCCTCCTGTACTTCATACTGATCGAGCGACCAGATGTGGCGGCCATGCGTAGATTCCGTGGCAACAAAGCGCTGGTTAGTGAGCACCAGCGCCAGCCCCGACTTCCCCACCCCACTATCCCCAACCAGCACCGCCTTCGCATTTGTATAATGTACTGTCTCCACAGAAGGGGCCGTTCCAAGCAAACGTGCCAGGTCAAGCTGCCAGATAATAATGTCCTCTTTTCTCTGCCCATCCGTGGCAAGAAGCGCAAGACGAGGGTGCCAGGCAATATTTCCCAGACCTTTCAGGCCGGTGAGCAGAGCAAGAGGCTCCCAGGTAGCAGCACGCCAGATACGAACCTCGACGTTGAAGGAAGGACTATAGCTGCTTGAGCTGGAGGCGAGGAGAGTGCCATCAGGTGACCAGGTCAGGGACGAGACCTCCTTAGTGTGAGCGAGAAGAGAGTGCAGGAGAGAGCCGTTGCGAGGATTCCAGAGGTGTATGATGCCTCTAGCAGCGCCGGAGGCGAGGAGAGCGCCATTAGGAGACCAAGCCAGGGATTTGACTAGGCGAGAGTGGGCGGAGAGAGAGTGCAGGAGAAAGCCGTTGCGAGGATTCCAGAGGTGTATGATGCCGTGACCAACATCAGAGGCGAGGAGAGCACCATCAGGAGACCAGGCCAAGGACAAGACCTTGCCATCCTGAGCGGAGAGAGAGTGCAGGAGGGAGCCGTTGCGAGGATTCCAGAGGTGTACAGTGCCTTCAGCAGCGCCAGAGGCGAGGAGAGTGCCATCAGGTGACCAGGTCAGGGACTCGATCCAGTTAGTGTGGGCGGAGAGAGAGTGCAGGAGGGAGCCGTCGCGAGGACTCCAGAGGTGTACAGTGCCGAGACTAGCGCCAGAGGCGAGGAGAGCACCATCAGGAGACCAGGCCAGAGACGTGACATTGCCAGTGCGGGCGGAGAGGGTGCCCAGGAGGGAGCCATCACCAGGATTCCAGAGGCGCACAGTGTTGTCAACAGCGCCAGAGGCGAGGAGAGCACCATCAGGAGACCAGGCCAGGGACGTGACATTGCCAGTATGGGCGGAGAGAGAATGCAGGAGGGAGCCGTCACAAGGGTTCCAGAGATACACGATGTGGTCAAAACCGGCAGAGGCGAGGAGAGCACCATCAGGGGACCAGGCCAGGAATGCGGCTAGGCGAGAGTGGGAGGAGAGGGTATGCAGCAAGGAAATTCCGTCTGGGGGTGTAAGAGGGCTTTGC
>JAABUZ0100006687.1_pt1 | contig 14275 bp, 21 predicted proteins | sample 5562091 | NCBI WGS metagenome assembly JAABUZ01 (sample SAMN12813069, study PRJNA571459) | rock metagenome | isolation source: Antarctica rocks | place: Antarctica: Victoria Land, Linnaeus Terrace sud | collected 2015-12-21 | reverse complement strand
GGAGTGAGTAGGGTCGGCAGCATTTTGCATTTACGGCCTACCGCGGGGCGACGGGTGTGCAGTGACGACGATCGAGATCAACGACACGCTGGCGGTCGGGCAGGCGGCGCGCGAGCTGCCGCCGTACCTACGCAGAGCGTGGACGCCGGCCACGCCGCGGACATGGCGCTGCCGGTTCCCCGAGCGTTGCAGGCTCGGCCGTCCGTGAGCGGCGCCGTCGTCGTCCGTCTGCCGCCGAAGAAGCAGGCAGTCCCACGAGCTGGAAGTACAGTATGTCCCGTCTCTTGCCGGCTCCATCTCAGTCGGTAGCCGAGGCCTTTGGCCGCCAGTCCAAGGCGCCGCTTGAGGGCACGGTCGGACAGTCCTTCACGGCTGATTCCCGCTGCTTGTCCAGGCTCTAGGTCGCGCAGAGTCTCGACGTACTGGGATAGATCTTGGTGATCACGGCGGGGAAAAGCGGTCTGTGCTTCGTCGAACGAGAGCTGAAGCAGGTACTGGACATGCATGACACGGTGATGATTGATTCAGGTCGTTCGCTTGGCCGAGGCGTGGGACTCAGCGCAGGCTGAGCCCCACACCTGCACCGCGGCCTGGTCCCGCTGGTGGCTGTGGGAAGTCAGTCAGAGGACCGTCCGGAGGTCAGGAGCGACGTGCTGCGCAGCGACGTCAGTCGTCGGTAGAGGCGGTCCAGCTCACGATGGGCCGCGGGACTGAACTCGCCGGCCGCTCGCTCGTCCAGCAGCGCCCGCACCGCTCGCACGTGCTGGATGAGCTCGCGGTCCTGATCCGGTCGGCTTGCAGCGGGTGTTGTGCTGCACAACACCCGCAGTCCCTCGATCTTTTCTCGGAGCGCTGCTCGTCCCAACGACGGCGCCTGCTCGAGCAGGTTGGCCAGCGCCTCGGCCGGAGCGCGGGTGAGTTCCATCGCCTGGCCGAGTTCGACCGCCTCGCGCTCCAGCGCGTCTTTCAAGGCTGGGTGGCGGTCGATCTTCATCCAGCGCGAGATCGTCGCTGGGTTGAAGCCCGTGCGCCGGCTGATGTCGCGCACCCCCAGGTGGGTCGCCGCCAGCCGCTCGATGGCACGCACCCGCTCGACGCCCGAGAGCTGGTGCCGATGCAGGTTCTCAATCGTATTCAGCAGGAACGCCCGATCATCGTCGGCAACCTGGATCGTGCAGGGCACTTCCTGCAGACCGGCGCGGATCGCCGCCTTGAGCCGGCGCATGCCGTACACGAGCAGGTAGCGCTCCCCGATCGGCCGCACGCACACGGGCTGGAGGATGCCGTGCTCCCTTACCGAGGCGGCCAGCTCGTTGATGGAGACCTCGTCGTAGACCTGACGGGAGTTCAGCTCGGGCGGGGTTTCGTCGATGTCGCCGAGCGCGATCCAGGCCACCTTCAAGGGGTGCACCGACCGCCGCGCCTCGGCGCGCACGCCGGTGGCTTCTCGGCCGCTCGGCCGAACGCACCGGGTCCAGGACGGGGATGTCGTGCTCGGCGCCGATCTGCTGGATGTAGCGCAGCATCGTCTCGTGCTCGCGCCAGCGCCGCACGTTGACGGGCACGATGCCGAGGACCTGGGTGAAGGGCCGCTCGTGGCGCGTTTCCTCCAGGGCCTCGAGGAACTTCGCCAGCTGGATGACGGGCTGGTGGTCGGGGATCACAGGGATGACCAGCCAGTCGGCGGTGCGCATGGCCGGCAGGCTCGTGGCCAGCGCGGGCGGGGTATCCAGCAGCACGTAGTCGGGCCGAAACGGCGGCACTGCCTGGGGATCGACGACGGCTAGGTGCTTGAGGATGCGGCCATCGGCTCGGCCGAGCGCCTCGGCGAAGTCCCAGATGCCGCGCTGGGGGTCGAGGTCGTGGATCAGGACGCGCCGCCCTAGGCGCGCGAGCCAGCGCGCAGTGTAGATCGTCGTCAGCGTCTTGCCGACGCCGCCCTTGCGGTTGGCGACCACGACGGTCGTTGGAGCCATGGCCGCGAGTATCGGGGTCGCCTCCCCAGCGCGACCCGACGGCTCTTTACCAATCACGTCACGGTCGCCGGCCAGGGGGTGTTGTGCTGCACAACACCCCGCGCGCCACACCAGGTCTATCCCCCGAGACGATGAGAGCGTGCCTGGGAGCATGCGCCCGCGGCGCCGCTCGAGTGTGACAGGAGGCCTCCCGACGCTGGGTCTCCAGGAGCAGTGGAACGGAAACTCGGTCTAAGCCTCGGCGGGCCTGGGAGCGTCAGAATCAGCCCCTGACACGGCCACGTCCGTGGTCATGCCTCCGTGGCCGCCAGGTCTTGGGCGCGGACGATGGCGCGCGCGATCGACACCGGAGCGACATAGGCGCGGTTCTCGGTACGGTCGACCACGAGCCAGTGCGTCACCGACTCCTCAGAGCTGCCGAGGTCGACCGCGTGCTCGGTGAGCCAGCCGTAGATGTTGCCCCGACCGGGCCCCAGCTCGTGCATGAAGGCCAGATACAGCCAGTGATCGAGCTGGCCAGCGCCACTGCCGTGGCCATCGTCCCAGGCGAGCTCGTCGCCGGCTGGCTGCCAGTACAGCGCGACCCAGCGCCGCGGCTGCCTGGCGTGCAGCGTCTGCTCCGTGGCGGCGATCTCGACCTCGGGGATGTTGGTGCGGCGCAACATCTCGCGCGTCGACTCGGGCAGCGCCATCGGCCCGGCGGCGCGCTCGTACCCGAGCTGGGCCGGGAAGGCGGGCGGCAGATCGAACGGGAACGGCTGCACGCCGTCGGCGCCCTTGGTCGTCATGGGTCAGTCCTCTCGTCCGATGGAGGGCATGGGCCCTTGCTTGGCGCTCTGCTCGGCGAGTTCGGCCAAAACCTGTCCGTGGCAGGCCTCGGGGGCGCACCAGCAGCCGAGGCGCTGCCCCTGGAGGGAGCCGATATCGGCCAGCAGGTCGGGCCGCTTGAGCAGGTAGGCGCGGTACTTGGCGATCACTTCCTCGCGTGTACCGTCGGGGCCGATCTTGAACGGGTTGGCCCACTTGCTGGCCGTTAGTCGTCGCCGCGGCACGGCCCGCCCGATATACACGGTGTACGACGGATCGGTCCGCACGTTGACGACAATCGTCGTCATGGCCGCACCTCCAGGGCCATGGGGAACTCGTCCCAGGTCCGGCCGTCGAGATCCCGCCCGCCCGCCTTCGGGGTCCGCCCTCCGTTCTGCTTATGGAACAGAGCCACGCCTGCGGTCTGGCACTGGTCGCGCAGGCCTCGGACCCAGTCGGGATCCAGCGAGCGCGCGCGCGGTCCACTCTCGCCGCCAGTGATGACCCAGTGCAACTCGTCGAGCCAGGGCGTCAGGTCGACGGGTCCGAGCAGCGGCTCACACGACAGGAAGCGCACACGCGCCGGCACACGCACCAGGTGCGGGATCCGCAGGTTGGCGCGCTCTTGGTCCTCCACGCTGGTCCCGATCCAGACATTGGCCGGCAATCCCGCGCGCCAGGACGCGGGCACCATGCGCAGGATGTTCATGGGCCGCTTGGTGAGCAGCTGCCAGTCCAGATGTGGCGTCGCCTCGACCAGGTCCCAGAGCCGCGCGCGGGGCTCGTCGAGCTGGGGATGGAACTCGAAGATGTCGGCCATGCTGGCGCAGAACACGCGATGCTGCCGGCCCTCCTGCTGGGCATCCCGGTTCCACCTGAGCGGCTGACTCCAGGTGGCGGCGCCGGTCACGTGGCGGGGCGTGGTGCGGGGCGGTCCCCAGATCACCGGATGGGTGCGGCCGTTGTCGTTGTAGCCCATGCGGGTGCTGGCCAGGGTGGCTGCATAGCAGTGGTCGCACCCTGGGCTGACCTCCTGGCAGCCGAGCCAGGGGTTGAGGGTGTGGTCGGTCCACTGGATCTCGGTCCTAGTGCCCATCGGAGGCCTCGTGGTCGGTAGGGCCAGGGGTCGGCGGCGGCAGTGTCTCCCACCAGCGCCCCGCATGCTCAGGGGTGCACACGGGTACCGGCCGGGCCGCCAGACGTAGCAGCTCGCGTCGAAGGTCCGTGGTCATGCGTCCGCCCTAGCCGTCTGGCACGTGCAGGCGGGCTCGCCGAGCTCCTGGCCGATGAGCTGCTCGACGTCGGCGCGGCTGATGCGGCGCCAGTCGGGCTCGCCGAAGCGCTGGAGCATTCCGCGGTGTGGACCCTGCCACCGCGCCCGTGGCTGGTAGTGGGCGAAGGTCACCAGGTCGAAGTGCTCGGCGTCCAGGTAGTCGCGGCGGCAACCCTCATCCGGGTAGTGCTCCACCAGCACGAAGGGGGGCTCCAGGCCGTCCTGCTCGCCCAGGTAGCGCGTCAGGACCTCGGCAGCGAGCTGCTCGACGGTGTTGGTGACGCTGGGGCCGACGTTGCTGGCCAGCTCGGTCAGGATGACGATGGGCAGCTCGCCCGCCGCCGCGGCGAAGATACGGACGCGGCAGACGCCCTCGACGCCCTTCCAGTCGCGGTAGGCGTGCTCGACATCGCGGAGCGGTGGCATGGTCACTCTTCCCCGCCACGTAGAGCCCTGGATGCCGTGAGGCTGACGTCAGCGCCTCGCTCATGGCCACGCTGGTACGCAGCCGCGTGATACCCAACTCGCCGAGCTCGTCTCTGGCGCGGCTCGCCGTAGCGCTGCCGGATGTACGCGGCGTTCTCCTGGTCGGTCCGCAGCACCAGCGCGGTCACACGGCCAGCTGTAGCAGATGCGGCCGCGTGCGTCGGCGGGGGCTGCTGCTGGGCCTTCCGCTGGGCAGACAGCCGGGTAGCGATGCGCAGCAGGGCACCACGGTAGAAGGCGGTCTTCCAGGTGAAGCCATGGATCAGGGGCCGCTCTGGCAACACAGGCCTGGCGCACTCCACACACCAGCGCTGGCCCCGCGCGCGGTACGTCGCGGTCCACTCTTCACACTCCACGCACCACGGGATGCCCGCTGAGCCAGAGACGGCGGCCCGCTGCTCCTGGTTGAACGTGGTCCACTCCTCGAGGCCGAAGCGCTCCAGCTGGGCGGCGATCCAGTCGTACAGGGCGTGGGTGGCCTGCACGTTGGCCGGGCGGCCGACGACAATCACGGTATCCACTTTGCCCTGGTGGCTGACGATGGGCGAGCACAGGTTGTGCCGAGCCAGGATCCCCAGCAGGGTGCCGCGCCAGCTCCCGGCCCAGCCGGTGCGGATCGGCTGCTCGGTGATGGGTGGGGCGTCGCCCCCGGTCACCGCGACCTGGTCCATGGTCAGGTTGTGCCGGAGCAGCAGGGCGTTGGCGCGCTCCAGAGCGGAGGCGGCCTCGGCTTCGGTAGCGCCGGCGTCCTCGGCCAAGCGGAGCAGCTTGCGGATGCGCTCGACGACGTTGTCCGATGGCATGACAGCTTCCAGGTGGGAACGGGGCGGAGGGTGTCAGTCTCCGCCCCAGGCAGGTTAGACGGCGTGCAGAGCGAACAGGCGGCGGATCGTGGCCAGGTTGGCGCGGGTCAGCTCCGCCGCGTGGTCGTCGCCGTCGGCGTCGTAGGTCCAGCGGGCGACCACGAACGGACCATGGATCGGTACGCCCGTCTCCGCCCGCGCCTCTGCTGGCCAGCGCCAGGCCGAGGGCGGCTGGGTGAAGAGACCCTCCTCGTTGATGATGGCGACCAGCTCGTCGCGGGGAGCGCCGGGGAGCGGCGCGGCCAGGACAACAAACTGGATCAAGCCGCCGACGATCCCCTGCCAGGTGGCCAGCGTGTCGGCGACCGCGGGCAGGCGCACGGTGCCGTCTAGCCCGAAGAGCGCCACGCGCACCGTGGCCCCGGCCGTGGCGGTCATGGGGCGACCGCCGCGGCGTACTTGGCGACCAGCTGGTCGTAGAGTTCCTGCGCGCGTGCTGCGGCCGTTTCGATGTCGGCGGCGTACACCTTGACCTGTACCTGGGTAGCGCCCCTGGCCGTCTGGCTGAGCTCGACGCTGGAGGACGGCGCCGGCGTCTGCTGGGCGAGGGCGCCGAGGCGGTCCAGCGCGTCGGCGAGGCGGTCGGTGATGGCGGTCATGCTGCGATCCTTCGGGGAGTGGGAGCGGCCGCGTGGCCGCCCCCGGTGAACAGGCGAAGTTGACGGGCCCGCGGTCGGCGGCAGCGCGGGCAGACGCGCGTCCCGTGGGCGTTGTGGGCCTTGCGCTCTTCGGCGCGGGTGCCGCTCCACTCGGCGGCCAACTCGACACCGATGCCGGCGGCGACCACCGCGGCGACCAGGGGGCTGCCCTGGCCGGTGACGTGCTCGCGGAGGCGCCGGGTGGCGTTGGAGTCGGCGGCGAAGCCTATGTAATGGCGGGCGTGGTGGTACGGGCTGGCGAAGTGCAGCACGTACACGCTGCCCAGAGGAGAGCGAGCGGCCGTCATGCCGCGGGCCGCGCCTGCACGACGGCCAGACCCTTGGCGGTCAGGCTGTAGCGCGGGTCCTGCTCCTCGGTGGTCGGAGCGCCGCACGAGCGGGCGAACGGGCTGTAGTCGGCGAACCAGCCGATAGAGCAGACGTCGCCGACCAGGTTGTGCCGGTACGACGTGACGACGCGCACGAGCGGCGCGCCGCAATGGCGGCAGGTGCCGCCAGTAGAATCTGGGTGCATCTGTCTTCTCCCAAGGGGCGGTGCGAACGGCCGAGGAAGGGTGGTCTAGACCCTTCCTCGGCACCGGGCGGCTAAGCGGCGATGGCCAGCGCGGGGGATTGCTGGCGGTGAGCGCGGACGGCGGCGCAGTGCAGGCGGACCGCGAGCGCGTGCTTGCAGAGCAGCATCGGGCTCCTGGCGGCGTCGGGGCAGGTGCAGGCGTCGCGGGTGACGAAGTAGATGCGGTTCGGGTTGGCCTGGCTCGGGATGCCGAAGAACTTGCGGCCGTCGCGGGTGCGACAGCGCAGCCATTGGCCCGCGTCGGCGGCGATCTCGAAGGCCTTGACGGCGCGCTTGTCGATCGGGCGGGTGAGAGGAGCGGGCATCGTCATGGTGGGGATCCTTTCTCTGCATGAGGGGTGCGGGGTGGTGCGTACAAGCTCTGCAGGCCGCCGTGTGTCACTGGTCGAGCGTCTTTGCTGTGTGCGGGTTGAGCAGCGCTCCCGCGTCGGCTGCTTCTCGCTGGTGTACTCACATTATACACCCTAATACGCCCCAATACTACTTCTGCTCGGTTGCCAGCGTCACAATCCACCCTAATGCTCTACACTGTCGGCGAGGAGACCCCACACCATGGCCAACACGACCCACGGCCTCGAGCCGTACTGGCTGGTGGAAGAGATCGCCAGCCATCTCCGGGTGGAGGAGGAGACGGTGCGCCGCTGGCTGCGCAGCGGGCAGCTCCGCGGCATGCTGCTGAGCCGACACTCCGGCTGGCGGATTCCCGACAGCGAGGTACGGCGGTTCATCACCGAACGCGGCGGAACACTGCCCGAGTCAGAGGAACAAAAGGCGGCCGCGGCGTGACTGCAATCCCCACCGCGACCGCCTGGACGCCAGCGGCCCTGTAGGACGCCGACGACGCACCAGAGTACCGGAGAGGCTGCCTGCCCATGACTGTCAAAGACGATCTCCACCAGATGGTGGACGCGCTCGATGAGGCCGCGGCCGACGAGCTGCTGGAGTACGCCCGTTGGCTGGCCGCCGAGCAAGACGAACCGCTGAGTGAGGACGAGCTCGCCCGCGTGCACGAAGGCGAAGCGGAGATCGCCCGCGGCGAGTACGTGACGCTCCCCGACCTGCGCCACCGTCTGGGGCTGTGAGGTTTGTTGTTCGCCTCAGTCGCTCGGCCGAGCGCTACCTTGAGCGGTTGCCACGCGACACCCAGCGGCGCATCGTGGCGCGCCTGGACCAGGTTGGCGACGACCCGTTCGGGCCGCACACGAAACTCCTTGAAGGACCTGGCGCACGTCGCGCTGCCCGCGTGGGAGGACTGCGGATCGTCTTCACGGTCGACCGCGACCAGAGCCAGGTGGACGTCAGCGAGATCGGACCGCGTGGCGAGATCTACCGTCGGCTCTAGGGCGCTGGGCGGGCAGTAGTGCCGGGCAGCGGCCCAGAGGCAGGCAGCACCAGACCCGCGCCACGCCGGCGTCATCGCCAAGCCCAAGACGTTGAGCTGCATCCTCGACCAGGCCGGCCTGACCGCGGCCGACCTGCGCGCTCTCCTGTGATGCTTCGGAGTCCACGCCGATGACCAACCGTCAGTACACGATCATTCTCGACCCCGATGAGGAAGAGGGGGGGGGGGGGGGTACACCGTCACCGTGCCCGCACTGCCGCGCTGTGTTACCCAGGGTGACACGCTCGAGGAAGCGATCGCCAGCGCGCGTGACGCCATCCGCGGCTATCTGGAGGCGTTGGCCAAGGATGGCCAGCCCATCCCGGAGGAGCACCAGCACCTCTAGGCGCTCACCATCAGTGTGGCGGCGTGATGCCCGCCCAGACGCCGCGCGGATGACGCCCCACGCCCCAGGAGCGCCGCCCACCTCGCCAGCCTGGTTGCCAACGGCGTGTCGATTCCCGAGGAGCGCGAACGGCCGCACATCGTCACCGTGCCCGTGGCGGCGTCAGAGATACCACGATGACGGTCTTTGACGAGCTCCACCAGCTAGTGGACGCCCTCAACGAGGGGCGCGCACGCGAAGCGCTCACCTACCTCCAGCAGCTCCAGCACCCGCACGGGTTGAAGGACGCGCCGCTCGAGGAGCTACCCGAGCTGGCGGGGGAACCCCCCGTTGTCGTGGAGACCAAGGACGAACTCGGGGGAGATGAACTGATCACCACGGAAGAGGCGACGCGACGCCTGGCCGACCCGCCGCCGGCCGCGCGGTAGCCCAGGTGTCGTTACCACCAGCGGGGCAACGACCGTCTGGCCCAAACCGGCTAGCAGCTGCTCCAGCGTCGGCATTCCATCACAGTTGTGGAACAAACGTTCTATGCTGGAGGACATGCGACCCCAGGACGAGCAGCGGGATGGCGTCCCGGCCAGTCTCTGGCAAGCGCTGGCCGACGCCGCCCACGAGGACCTGGTCGCGCGCATCTGGCGTCTCGACAATCGCATCCGCACGCTCGTGTTAGCGCTGGCCACCGCGCCCCGGCCCGACAAGTGGCCGCGGAGTCCGTACTGGCAGTGCTGGTATGCCGTCCGGCCCGCGTGCTCCGCGGTCTGCCACCCGACCTGGAGACGTTGGATGCAGCCGAGGCGCGCCGGGTCAACCTGCCGCCTCACCTGCGCTAGCCCCCGCCCGACGTGCAGGCTGCCACCCAGACGACCTCGTGGTCATCGGTCGCTTTAAGCCTTCGTTGATTCAGCCCCTCTCGGCGAGCGCCGCCGCCTGGGCGAGCGCCGCGTTGACCTGCTTGCGGCTGACACCCAGGTTCCGCGCTATCGCGCGCTGGCGACCAGGCGGACCGCCATCCAGGCCGTAGAAGCGCACGATGATCTGCCGATCCACCTCGGCAAGTCTTGCCAGGGCACCCTCCGGGAGCGCTGCCAAGCGTGCCTGCACCGCCGTCTTGTTTCGCACCCGTTCCTCATGGGGCGTCGCCGCGCCAGCCGCGTCGGGGTCGATCAGCCGCAGCGTGCCCTGCGCGACCATGCGCCGGACGTGGCGATGCTGGAGCCCGAACGTCGCCATCAGGTCCGCCAGGGTCGCCGGCCGGGCGCCATCCAATCCGTAGTAACGCCGCACCATCGAGCGGTCCGGCTCAGGTATGGCGTTCCAAGCAGCCACCGGGAGCTGTCGGAGTTGCTCGGACACCTCTTCGTCGCGCCGCCGCTTGGCGTCGCTGATCTTCGCTCCCACCTCGCGCCCGTACTCGGGCCGTGCAGTGAGCGTGCGTTGGCGCGTCGTGCGCGCCTTGTCGCGAGCTTCGGCGGAGGCGAGGTATCCCCGCTGTGCCAGCAGTCGGCGGTGCAGCTCTCGTCGGCACGCATCGCTGCACGCGTGGTGCTGATGGTCAACAACCTGCCAGCGGGCCAGCGGTATGGGCGCGGCGCAGACGGCGCAGGGTACCGTGACGCGTCTACCGCGCGCCTCCACCATCTGCCTGGCCCGCGCCTCGGCGTACGCAGGATCCTGCCATAGCCCTCTCGCTCGCTCGGCGCCAGTCCGCTGCAGACGCAGCCATACTTCGCGGTTGTGCGGATCGATGCGCGTCTGGAGCCGCCGCGGACCGCTGGCATAGGCTCGTCGCTCTTCGGTGGTCTGCTGCTTCACTACGTGCTGGTTCAGCGGGCGATAACGCGCCAGGACGGGTGCGCTGTTACGTCGCTTGGTAGCGCGCAGAGCGGGCGCGTCGAGCGCCGTGCTCGCATTGAGGCCGAAGATAGCTCGGTACTCCTCGGGCATGAGCAGGTGGGTCCGGCGAACGTGCTGGGCCAACGCCTTGAACCACAGGCCGCACGCGTGGCAGCAGACACGCTCCCCGTCCGTCTCCAGCACGCCCAAGGCGCCGTGGATCGGTCCGTTCCAGTCACCCAGGGCGGGCAACGCTCCCCGCGGCGCTGGATCAGCTCGCCCTGCGGTCATCGACACAGCCGCACTCTACACGCTGCCCCTCTAACTGGGGAGCACTGGCGCTTATCGTCCGGTGCCGGTGTGGAATGCACCCCGACCCCGAGCGTTGGGCTATTGTGATACGGCCACGCTGCGCCCGTTTGGCCAACTGACGGTACAACCCCTCGACGGGTGCAACCACACCCGGGCCGTCACACCCGGGCTCGCTACGAAGTGCCTGGCCCACGCTTGAACTCCTCCGGCGCGCCAACCTGGTCTGGACGAGCACCGATTCGTCCTCGGATCTCCTGGACGAGGGAGTCAAGTTTGGGCGGCGGCGGCAGGCTCTCGACGTCGACCGTGCCCGGCGCCAGGTCGGCGAGGGCGACCCGCAGGCGACGCACTGCGCTCTCGAGCCCCCGCAGGCTGCCAGGGAGTACCTCCTAGACGCATCTGAAACGAGACGCCTCAGATCGCTCGTGCCATTCCAGACGCGCATGCTGAGCCCAGGGCGGATTCCCTGGCTGCCTGCCCGCTCGTGCACGCGGAATGTGAATCATCATGAGGATTAATGGACATGATGAACGACACGGAACAGGGCCATCCAGAGACGGTCGTCCTCCGGTGTCTCTGCACACAGGCCCGTGTACAGCTCCCCCGCTCTGGCCAGCCCGTCCTCTGGCCCAGCCGCGAGCAGGTCCGCCAGGTGCAAGCGGGCCTCGCGCTGCAGCCGCTGGTAGTCGCTGCGCAGGGTGAGCGCGATCTGCGCGCCGTCGTACATCCACCGAAAATTCGGCATGTCGGGCGAGTCCAGGGGGCGAAGGTGCTGCACATGGTCTCACGCCTGGACGAGGCGCGGCTGGCAGCTGACGCCGGCGCGGACTGCATCGTGGCCCAGCAGATCTGGTCACAGGAGCACACGGACCCCCTCCGCTCTCGCCCCAGTCAGGCAGGAGGCCTCAAGCCACACTCGGATGGGGTTCTGTCGTCGCCGTGTTGCCAAACACACGGCAGCTCAACCGTCCGCGCCGCTGTCCCCGCGCATGCCGCAGGAAGAAGCGGCCCTCGTGCTGGAACCGCTCGGGCACCTCGACAGGGAACCCCCCACACGTGCACTCAGGCACACTGGCAGCCATGGGGCAGAGAGAGGACGCATCACAGAGCCCCCCACAACCACAGCGAATGTCACCCACCATGATGATCGGAATGTCAGCACGCGCCATCGGACCGTCACCCTCCGTCTCTCTGGAATGGACCATTTTCCTTCTGGAAAATGGACACCTCCCGTCGGAGAGCGGGGTGAGGGGTCAAGGGCCGCAGAGTGCAGCGAGATAGGGGCCCGCGCGCAGCGTGGGATAGGGATGTCGCGGAACGTGCCCTTGATGTCGAGGGGCACAGGGCCCCTGGTCTCCGGAGCGGAGCGACCTTCCGCAGCAGCCGTAGCGTCCCGGACCGCGTGCCGTCCCGAAGGGGCGTGTGCGCGGGGAGGGCGCCGGCTGCGGAGTCGTCAGCGGGGCCGGCCCCCGCGGTGCCGTCAGCGCGGCGCCACAGCACACAATGAGCGCTAGGTTGTCGTCGATCTATGCAGCAGCCGTGTCTACGCCCAAGCCAGCCCATGCTGCTGTGCATGAGAACGGCGACGCCCTTACGGTAGGGGGTGGGTGGCGGGACAAGCGCGTGCGGAGCCGTCTCGGGCTGCGGCTCTTGGCAACCGCCGCCCCAGAGCGGGCGGAGCACGCGGCGGCGGGCGCCGCGGTGCAGAGCAAGCCGGCCTGTGCCTCGGGGCACGTCGGAACCACCAGGTCAGGCGGGCGTCCGCGGTGACCGCCGCATGGCGGGCCACAGCCAGAACGACCAGCATGGCCGACTGGGAACCCCGGGGAGCCGCTCGCCTCCGGTCGACCGCCAACGCCGCCGCGCTAGGCTGAGCGCACATCTGTGCTGGTGGAGGACACGCCATGCTCCGCACCCGTGCCACGGTCTTGTTCGACGTCAATCACCCCGTCGCCCTCGGCGGCATGGGGAGCGCTACGTCCCCCGCGCTGGTGGCCGCGGTCGCCAACGCCGGCGGCCTCGCGGTCCACGGCGGCTCTGGGCGCACGCCCGCCCAGATCCAGGATCTGGCACGCGACATCCGCGCGTTGACCGCGCGCCCGTTCGGGATCAATCTTCTCCTGTTCCAGGCCAGCGACGAGCTGATCTCGGCCACGCTGGAGGCACGCCCGCCCGTCCTGTCGACCGCGTGGGCGCGACCCGATCAGGACCTCGCCGCTCTTTTCGCGCGGGCTCACGCTCAGGGGGCGAAGGTGCTGCACATGGTCTCACGCCTGGACGAGGCGCGGCTGGCAGCTGACGCCGGCGCGGACTGCATCGTGGCCCAGGGGACCGAGGGCGGCGGCCACGTCGGCTTGATGGGGTCCAGCGTCTTCGTCCGTCAGGTCGCCCGCGCTGTCGATCCCATCCCAGTCCTCGCGGCGGGTGGCTTCGCCGACGGTGCCGGCCTGGTCGCGGCCCTGGCGTTGGGGGCCGAAGGGGTCCTGCTCGGCACGCGGTTTCTGGCCACCACCGAGGCGCCCCTGCCGGACAGCTACAAGACCGTGATCGTCGCGAGCGACGGCCACGACACGCTGCTGACGGAGATCCCGGACCTTGCCAGCGGCACCGTCTGGCCGGGTGCCTATGCGCGGGTGACCCGCAACCGTCTGGTGCAGGAGTGGCTTGGCCGCGAGGGCGAGCTGAGACGTCGGCGCCTGGCGGTCCAGACGGGCATCCAGCAAGCCCGAGCGGCAGGCGATCCCGAGGGCGCGATCCTGTACGCGGGCCAGGTGGCGGGCCTGATCGACACCGTGGCGCCGGCGGCGGCGGTCGTGCGCGCGATCGTCGCGGATGCCGAAGCCATCATCACGGCTCGCCTGGCTGGGCTGATCAGCACGTGAGAGGTCGGTGAGTCCCGATGACGAGCGCCAGCTCCTTGGCCGCTACGGTCGGGCGGGCGCGGCGCCGTGGAGCGCGGGATCCGCTAGGTCGACCCGAGCCCGTACCTCCCTGGAACACGGTCGAGACCCAACACATCGCGGACGAAGGCAGTCTTGCCCTCGCTGTAGCCCCTGATGTCGCGCCCATGAGTGGCGGCCAACTCGCGCTTGAGCTGTCCATAGCGCTGCACGAGCGCGGGGTCGGCGCGCAGCCGATCCCGGAAGCGTAGTGGGTCGAACCACGCGGCCGTCCGGTGCTCCACAACATGCAGGTGGTGTGTGGCCTCGTTGGCCGGTCCGCCCGTGGCGAAGAGATGTCGACCGGGCACCTGGAGCCCGAAGTCTTCGTAGCCAATGCCCAGCAGGCCGCCCATACGGGCGGTCGCAGCCTCCACGTCGCACACTCCGGCCAGCATATCGATAATGGGCTTGGCCGCCAGCCCGGGGACCGACGTGGCCGGTCGCTCGCCCGCATCGTGCGGTGCCTGGATGGTTTGGAGCAAGAGGAGCTGCATTGGCGGCCAGCGCCCCGCAGCCAACAGCCTGCTCGTGATCGCCGCGCACGCGCTCGCCAATGCGGAGGAGAACGTGCTCGGTGTCCTGGGTCACCAAACGATCCGGCGGGAGAGGCGGGCTGAATTCGATGACGCCGGGGGCACGGCGCAGGTAATCCGCGAGCGCTGGGCGCGACTCGAGCAACAACTCACTGACGTGCTAAACCAAAGCCAAGGTGGAAAACGCAGGATGATCGCGGTAGGCTCCCGAGGAGGAACGCAAACGGCGAGGTCCTGCGATGGACGAAGTGCTGGACGTACTGAAGCAGTGGAAGGTGGACATCGGC
>JAABUZ0100006686.1_pt1 | contig 14276 bp, 14 predicted proteins | sample 5562091 | NCBI WGS metagenome assembly JAABUZ01 (sample SAMN12813069, study PRJNA571459) | rock metagenome | isolation source: Antarctica rocks | place: Antarctica: Victoria Land, Linnaeus Terrace sud | collected 2015-12-21 | reverse complement strand
ATCTACTCCTTCAAATCTTGCAAGCACCTTTAATCCGTCTATTCTTTTATTGATGAACTTACTTCATAATCACCATTCTCCTTATCGGATTAACACTACACAGCCCCGCAATAGATTACAAAATTCGGTAATACTCGTACACTTCAGGCTGACTCAAATATAATTCAATGAGAAGTTCCATGTGATACACTGAACTTACGAATGGCTGTACTGTGAATGCATGTTGAAAAGGGTGCAGGAAAATACACTAGTCGATTCCTCAGGCAGCGAACTTTGCGTAAATGATTTCAATTAATCAAACTTGGAGCCCTGTGACTTATCGTTTGCGAACTCTGCAACATCTTGTTCCACAACTAGTACAAATTTGGCATAAATTTCTCAGCTCAAGAACTGCGCATCTGCAGAAATATAGTCCGTTGAAGATAGAAATACCATCTCTCAAGAACTTGAACCATCTCTCAAGAACTTGATTTATTGTGCTTCAGCTTTGATCATTTCCTTGAATCGTGAAAGTCAAGTACCTCAAAATAACTCTTCCACCACAGAGTTGTTAATTTTATATCGGGCCAAGTATTCAAAATGGTAAGTTCTTCCTTACGGGCATCATTTGGGGTAAGAGTCACATTTCCACCGTGATACCCTGTCGAAAGCCAATAATGGCCGTGCAATAAATAAGTATTGTTAAGGTCACTTGGAATTGCCCAATTCACATTCCATTTAGGGTCTAATCGGTTAATTGGAAAGTATGTCCAATCCATGAAATACTCATTGATAAAGCCTTGCTCTCCGTCATGGTGAATGGGAACGAGGGTGTTGTCAGCATTGTACATGAGTGATGCATAATGCGCCAGCGACGGAGCCAAAATAAATAAGCCGGTGTTCATGTAACCATAAGGACGAGGTGGGGGGGATTGACTATGAGGATAATTCGCCTGTACAGCGGAAAATGTGTAAGGATAATGATCCTCAAGGTCACCAATAATTTTGATTTGTGTCTTGTTTAAAACCCATTGGTAAACATCCTCCTTTTTCGGTTTCCTATGCGTATGAATCGGAAATTCATTCCATATGTCATCGATTCGTCGGAGAAGTAAGAAATCGGAATCGATGTAAACAATCCTCTCAAACTGCACCATCTTCCATAGCTTCAGCTTCAAAAAAGTATGCTTCCATCGTTCACTTTCAGGCGAGAGATTCTTCGGGGTAAATGCTTCTTCTTCCATAATTTGAGCTCCATCCAAAAGTAGTCGGTCTTTCTTCCATTGTGCGACTTTTGGAATCACAATGACTATCACTGCCCGCTTGGAATCTCTCGTCTCTGGCTTATGAAGCAATTGAAAAATCAGGATCCGCAAATTTCGGAAAAAGTAGTCATTCTCGTCTGACTCAGAAGACATCAACATGAAATAAGCGTCTTTGGAGAACCGGGTTGAAGGTGATAATGCCAGTTTCTTTTCCTCACCATCAAATATGTCCCCCGCCAAGTCGTTTACGTCTATGTCTTCAGGTGCATTTTGAAACCTTGTATTAGGGTATTCTCCCTTTCGTCCACTCTCATCTAGCCATATGCTTGAGACCTCTTGACTTCCCCTGGTTGGGCTATGTAGAACTCTGAGATAGTTCTTAATAAGCAACTGAAAGATTAAAACAGCTGATATTAATGCCAGCGTAATGATTCGAACCACCCTCGCCATCGTAGTATTGGGCCTGTGCACTAACCAACTAACAGGATGCACGGCGTTGTAATGAGTCCTTGGATGCCGCGCATATTTTCTGGCTATCGCGTGATAGCTTATTTACCAAGCGCGTGAAACACGGCGACCCTTCTTACGTGACGTGCCTCCACGGAGTGTAATTATTGGGATGATCAAAAGATGGACATGTTACAATAATCTACATTGCTATGATTGAAAATGATCTAAATATCATTGCTATGGCTAATAAATACGTCATTGCATTTCATGGACTGTGAGTTGCGCTTGTTGCTCTGCGAGTACATCTTGTTGGAACCAACAACTGGCGAGCTACTTTCGTTACCTGGTGACGGCTTATCGAGAATCATTGCCTGATTGCACAATGAACTTTGTTGCAAAATTTTAGTCGGACACATGATTGCTATCACGTATGTACAAGAGCGTCCGTCATTGTATTCAGCCATTAGGCTTTCTATATTCGTGGTAATTGAACCTCCTGATGCGGAAGGAGAGCAGCCGCAAGCTTTGCTGTCAATCGCACACTTGGTTCATCAATAAAAATGGTGAATAGATATCCACAGTAAAGTGACAAAGGGATATAAATAACGAACATGAGCAAGAGAAAGCAATAATATGACGTTCCGGAGAGCATGAATGGGAAGAAGTTGTCGATGACGAGGTAGGATTTTCCAACTACCATACCTAGTAGATGCGGGTGAATGAGATACAACCCAAAGCTGACGCGTCCTAGGAATTTTGGGAATGGCCCAGAGAAAAAGTCTTGTAGCTCTTCGTCTAGTTCCACAAGCAGCAAAAAGGCAGCACCTGCCAAATAAAGATCTAATTTGAAGAGGTCTGAACCAGGTAGAGAGAAATTATTCTGAAACCATCTCACAAACAAGGTGCAATATGTAGGTAACAAGACATTATCGCCCATCCATGGGTCATAGCTGAAATTGAGTAAGATAAACATGGTCCAAAGACTCAATTTCAATCGCCTAGTTGGAAGAGGCAGTGCATTTTGCGATCTTAAAAGAGCGAAAAGCAAGCCAAGAGCAAAGGGTGCGTTTAGAGTATTTGCAAATGTAAGATAGAGGACGTACATCGAGAAATAGGGCACCCTTTTCGATTTTGGTAGCGTTATGAGTATGGCTGATATCGTGTAGACAAAAAAAGAGCCACTATATTCAAAGGGAATGGTCCAAATAACTTTGCCTGGATAGGGGGGAAGCTCGGCGGGAAGGAAGAAGAAGATTCCCCAAGTGAGCCTTAAGCATCTCCAGAGCGAAATGTACGCATCCTCGGCGGGCATTGTGGCTCCATACCACCAGCAACTGTGCACCTCGACGGACTCATAGTTGTATAAACCCAGTCGTGATGAAACAAACGCCAACAACGTTCCAGCCTGTAGCGGCAACGCAAGTCGAAGCGGCCTTCGTATAAAGGCACTAGCAAGTGGCGCTAAGCTATCTTTGTTGAGAAATGAAAGCCCAAGGACACGACCCGATAACATGTAAAATAGCATGACGGCAAGCGGGCCATTCCATAATATGAATATTGGCCATCGTGAAAGCTCTGTGAAAAGTGGCGTATGATATAGACAGGAGGCCTCAAGAAAGTGCAGTATGCAAACCACGAATGCAGCGATTCCGCGAAGCCCATCAAAGTAGGCAAGCTTGACACGCGGCGCTTGGCTTCTGGCAAATGGTGAATGGTGGTGATTCACTTTCTCCTGCGTTCCAGGTAGCATTGAAAGGGCACTGCAGAGAGGATTGCCACTTCCTATTCCAAATTGTAAAGTGTCGCGTTCTGACAGTGAATAGTCGAAGCGCGGCACGTAGACACGGGTCCTGCACGAATACGGGAAATGAAATTTCTCTTTATTTTTTATTTTTATTTCGGGAATTGCTATTATTCCCTCTATCTCTCTATATTTTTTATTTTTTTAAACAAAATTCCAAATTTTGGCATCCTCCCAAAATAGGATGGTGGGGTCACTGGATTATGCTTAGATATCAGAGCGCTCGAGTCGCAGGGACCTTCCATGAGGATCTAAGAACACGAAAATTACGACGTCGCATTCGTGGTGCGGGAAATGTTGTTATTGATTACTGATCCCGAGCTCCAAGCCTTAAAGGCCAATGTGACAAATCAACCTCAAAGCGCTGTCTTGAAGGAGAAATTGCCAGTGGTGACGCGAAGGCACCGACCGACTGTTTTAATTTCACATCACCTCCTTCATACTCTTAGTCATAGTTGTATGGGCTACTCCACTCCCCCATCCACGTAGGTGTAGCGTGCCCATACATAGAGTTGTGTCACTTAATTAGAGCACGCGACCACTTTCTTTGGGCCGAACACAGCCGCTATCAGTTACGCGCGCAACTCTAATTCCAATACCTTCACTCGCTTCTTCACTTACAGCCACAAAGTCCGGCATTTACGCGATTGCGAGGATTGTTTTTCTTCATGCTGGGAAAGGGTCATCATCGCTTCCGCCTTGTCTCGGGAATCTTTGTCTGTCTCCTTTGCGGCTTTTATATACAGTATATTTATACCACACACAGGATAGGAAGTCGCGACGATGTGTTTTTAAATGTGGACGCTCCGGTGGCTAAAGTCTCTTTCAAAACATGTAATGACCTTGTCAAGCACTCGACGAAGCTTCCCTTATACCAAAAACTGAGCTTTGAGGAAACGATAAAAGACGTCGAGCTGAGCGGGTGGGAGGAAGCTTGGATATCGGAGGGCCTCTATGATGAACCGCTACATGGCCCTCTTGGTGTCACCAAAATCGATGCCGTCTATACCTGGGTGAATGGCACAGAGCCGCAATTCCAACATATGAAGCAGAAATATGAGAATAGCTCCAGCTTGAACATTGGCACGTGGTTCAAGGTAACAACAAATAGGTACCGTGACTGGGACGAGTTGCGGTACTCCATAAGAAGCCTTTGCAAACATCGTAAAGCCGCTTGGCTTGGGAATGTGCACGTGCTAGTCACCGAGACGGCAGCATTTGAACATCCAAAAAGTGCACGGCATATGCAGGTTCCAGGCTGGCTAAAGACCGGCCAAAAGTTTTCAGATTTCAACCTTGTGACGCATCGAGATGTCTTTACCTACCAGAGTTGCCTTCCGACATTCAATTCTTTTGCTATTGAATCCCAAATGCCAAATCTAAAAAACACAACCACGGAACATGTTATTTCCATGAATGACGACATGCTGTTGGGCGAGCTTTCCTCATCCGACATCTACAACGCTCTCTTTGGTTCTGCTTTTTCTTTCCACGACGACAAATGGACGCAACTGACTCGTCCGGTTGGCAATGACTTGAAACTTGCTGGAGAGACATCACCTGCTCTATATTCCTCATGGCTATTGAATCAGAGGTTTGGTCAAAAGTCTTGGTATAGGCCGGCACACTCTCCCCGCTCTGTGAATCTCAATATTATGCGTGAGGCGTACGCCTCATTTCCACAAGATGCCATAACCACCGCTGTGTATCGCTTCCGACACGAAGGAGGACAGGTTAACAACTGGTTCTTAGTGTATCACTACACAATTGAAAGACATCGTGAAGCCCTCCTGTGGAGCTACATCATGATGAAGATGGATGCAAACCAAGACGGGTATCTCAACCTTCGGAAGAGGCACGCCATCAAAGACGAGTACCTGCTAGCTCTCCGCAGCGTGAAGAAAAGAGCAGGAGCTGCCATGCTGCCTCAAGTCAATGAGCAGCTGAAAAATGCTGGCCTCGAAGCCCATTCAGCCTACACACCGAAGTGGACGTCCATTGACGGGCCCATGCACCTACTTGAACTCAACGCCAAAACGTGCACTGCGGAGTTCACATTCGATTTCTGCTTTGGAGGCGACTTTCTGAAGCAAGAGGCCGGCCGTGACCCAGAATTCTATTCGAGTGCCGTCTATGATCGCATTACGCGCCAGTTCCCCGCCTGTGGTGATTGTCTGATCCATACGCTACTCAGCACCACGCCGATCGGACTAAGTCCGCTGCTTCCAGAAACTGGCGCTGCGCGTCTGAAAGCAATCAAAGCAATCCACAAGTATCGATATGTTGTCGGGGATATTGAGGGTATCTTTTCGTTCATTACCGAGCCCTCGAGCATCAGCGAGCTAGAAGAAACGCTGGAGAATATTTATAAGCCAGACAGTGACGTTACGGCTCCAGGGTACTTATGCATGAATGACGATATGCTGGATGACAATAGCACCAACATCCAGCAGATTCAGGACAAGGTGCTCTCTTTCCTTGGGAAGAGATACCCCAACAAGTCAAAATGGGAGAGGTGAGGTATACCTATTTGTTTTATGGGGCGCTCCGGAGGCACTGGTAGGAATCACTGGCATATGAGAGTGGTAAAGTGTAGATCGTTAGGTGGTTCATGGATCCGAGATTAGCCGAACGCCGAAGTCTGAGCCACAATTTCGAAGTGCGTTCGTTACGCAACGGACCATTGGAGTCCAACTGCATAAAGAAGTTACAAGATGCCAAGATTGCCCCACTCAGCCGTTTATGCGTCTTTGACCGGAGAACTGGTCAGCTTCCAAGACATGCAGAGAGTCTTTGAATAAGTTACAGTAATAGTGTCCCGCCAATCTGTGCAATCTAAGTACGCCATCCTCACTGCTCCTTCTGGCACATGATATCAACGGCTGAAGCTCTGTCTTCAGAGTCGATGGAAAGGTTGCTTCCAATGCGCTTCGCCATTTGCATGATATCGGCGGATGGGAAGCACTTGTCGTATAGCTCACAGTAGCACCACATTTCCATTGGGCAATGATGTGCATTCGCGCCGAATATATAATGCCAGATATACTCAAACAGCCGGGAGGAGTAATAGTTGTTCATTTCGGTCTCGACGAGCCAATTGCGCGCCCTCACATAGAAGGAGAGCGGGCGTTCGCGGATGCGGTCCCTTGTGACGGAGAACTGGGCACAGCAGGGCGCGGCAATAATCTCTGGCAGGGTCTCGCCAGGGAAGATCATGGGCCAAGCCTCTGCAAACCAGGTGTGCATGGGTACGGGCTCTTTGGTCATTCTGTCTGAGAACGTCTCTGTACATCCGGGATCTTTGTTGCAATTGAGATTGATGTAGCCATGTTTGTACACGACCTCTGGATTCAGATTGTGCAGCATTTGAATCATGTCGTTGCCAAAGACGGGGTTGTTGTGAATGGCAAATTGATGCGCGTGTATAAAGGTCGAGGTGTCGGGGAGATTTTCGTAGTTGTCAATGACGTACTGGAGGTACGACATAGCCTCCTGGCCCTTGTTGACGAGAGGGTGATACGTGGCGTCGTCGCTGTCCGCGACATATGCCCGCACGGTGTAACGGACGGGCACATACGCAGTGACCCAGGAGATATCGTCATGGTTGGTGCGCACCATGATGAGAAAGTTCCTCCCCTCATTCGCATTGGGGGCCTTGACGGTGACGGGCGCGATGGCAGGCTGCTCCTTCACCACCCATTCGCTCTCTTGGGCCTTGGGGGCCTCCACTGGATTTGTGGGCTGAATAACAGAGGACTGCTGGCTTGGTATATGAGAGGACTGAATGGATATCTGCGCGTCTGCTCGCTGGTAGGATCTGCTATAGAACCAGACTTGGGTAGCGAGGAAGAGGAGGACGGTGAGGAGGGAGAAGCGTCTAGCACTGCCTCTCAATGTTGGCCGCTGTGACTGTGAGGGACTGTCGGCCATCCAGCAGTATAACCGTCGGCCCCACCGCGTGTAGCAGGAGAGTGTGTAGTGTGCCACCGGGTGGATTTGGGAATAACCGAACGAATCGCTCGCGTGACGCGGATTTCTCTTGCTCTTCCCGCCGTCAATGCATTATTTCCTATTTGGGATTGTTCCTACTTTTACCGCTATTCGCAGCCAATGGATTCGAAGGGGTAGTGGCCGTGCAAGGCACGTTTGAAAATCCCCGTGTTCCTATTGGCCAGCCATCCACGCGCACGTCGGTTATGGCGGAAGTCACCCAATCAAAGTGACGTACGGAGGAGTTGGGAGATGGAGTGTAGATAGGGAGAACATTCCTCTCCTCTACTCGGCTTCGAGCCAACAAGAAACCTCGTGACAGTCTTTGGTTCGAGACACGAATGGGTTGCAACTACTGTAAAACGTCAGTCATAAGGCTGCGGCTTCGTAGAGCGAGCTTGAGTCGGATTGGTAGTGAGGTGCCATTCGTGGGCCCTGTAGGCGACTACAGGACGGAACCTAGCGAAAATGCGTGATCCGCCATTTCATCTACAGCTACTGAGCTCCCGCACCAGAGCAATGCAAATGCCATCTGGAGTGGATGGGACGATGACGAAGGGGTTGTGCGTAGTGGTTGTTGATGTCGCATGGCATATCTTGCACGCGCGCGTGTGAAGAATAATGACCGCGATGAATACGGACAACCACTGTAGTAACTTTGCTTCTTCTTTACAAGTTGCAAATTCTGGGTAAGTGGATGAGGCAGGATGGAGAAGCTCGTTGCTTGACGGGGAGGACCCAGTTTCCGGCCGATCCTCTGATCAAAAAAATCCTCGTCACTGGTGGAGCAGGCTTTATTGGGAGCTGGGTGGTGCGACATTTAGTAAAACAGTATGCTGCATACCATGTTGTCTGCTTCGACCATCTCGAGTACTGCGCCTCCAGAAACAACGTCGACATGTTGGAAGGCCTCCCGAACTTCTCATTTGTGCACGGCGATATCTGCAAGCCCGGGGATGTCACGCTGGCTCTGAGGACCCATCAGATTGACACCATCCTGCATTTTGCCGCATACTCGCACGTCGATCTGTCCTTTGGGAATTCGTATGCCTTCACCCACACAAACGTCTATGGAACACACGTCTTGCTCGAATGCGCCAAAGCGGCTGCGATCCGCAAATTTATCCACGTCTCTACCGATGAGGTCTATGGTGAGGTGAAGGACGACACGCCGGATCTACGCGAAACGGCACTGCTGTCGCCTACGAATCCTTATGCGGCCACCAAAGCAGCCGCCGAAATGCTGGTGAATGCCTACCAAAAGTCCTTTAAACTACCAGCGATCATTATACGCAGCAATAACGTCTATGGGCCACATCAGTTTCCGGAAAAGGTGATTCCGAAATTCATATGTCTCCTCAAGCGACATCGAAGCATGCCGCTGCATGGCAACGGAACCAATAAACGGCCTTACCTTTATGCAGCAGATACGACGGACGCTATTGACACCGTCTTGCACAAGGGAGTGATTGGTCAGACCTACAATATCGCGTCCACGGACGAAGTAGCCAATGTCGACCTGTGCAGTAAGTTGGCCGAGATCTTTGACGTTCCTGTCGCCGACTTTGTCACCTACACCAAAGACCGCCCATTCAACGACCATCGGTATGCGATTGACTCTGCAAAGCTGGAGCAACTTGGATGGCGGCAAAATACGTCCTTTGAAGAGGGTCTACAACGCACGGTGGAATGGTATCGCGAGTTTGGGGAGGTATGGTGGGGGAAGATAGACGGGATCCTCTCTGCTTTCCCCGTTATTAAGGCTGGACAGTTTGAGGTGGTACTCTCCGACATGAACGGTTACGATGGGTCTTCCTGAGACGATGAGTGTTAGTATGAGGCACCCTCATTCGACCTACCAAAGGTCTGGTAGGTTCCACCGACCGGCTCTTGAACGACAAGCACTGTACCGAGATGCATTATATTCATATGCTGTATATACATAAATATCAATCAAGACCCATCGTTGTACCCAAGCAACCCACTTCATTGATAGGGAGGCGCAACATAGCCGACGGCCAAGCGTGCAAACAACAGCTCTCCCACCGCCAATCCCACCACCACGGCGAAGAAGTAGGGAACAATGAGCGTCATGATGATCAGCATGAGGATGTATCCACACGAGCTAGTGATGAGGACGAAGGCGCTACGCCCAAAGTCGCGACCTAGGCTGGATGGCTGCTTGGTCGGCAGGATGACTTCCAATTCGCCGCCTTTGCACATCATGCGGTTGCGCAGCCAGTACTTTGACTCGACGTAGCCGCGGGCGTGGATGAGAGCGCGATAGGCGACGGCCGTAAAGAAGATGGCGAACCAGACCCCAAAGATGGCGGCCGGCGAGGAGGGGTGCAGGGATTCGAAGAGCAGCGTGGCGCCCGTTGCGTCGGTGGAGAAGAACATAGCCCTGCTCGAGTTGCCCACTGCCATGCTGCCCATGTTCATCTTCATGTTGGCGGATGGGTGTGCTGCTGCGGCCAGCGGGGATCTGGCTGAAGGTCGTTCATCCTCTGCCGTAAAATCACTCATTCTCGCTCAACCCCACCAGCGGAAATTAGATATGGGTAGTGCCGACAACAGCAGTGAGCAATATAAGAGCATGGCCGCAGCAGCAAAGGTGCTGACCATTGTCTACAACGCGGACGGCTCGTTGGCTGGCAAGGGCAGGTATGCGTGGCAGAAGGTGGTGGCTGGGGGCGACGGCTGCGCCGCCTGTGCCCTCACCCACGGCCTGCACCTGACTGAGCGTAAGGAATGGACACAGGCAAAAGCACGCATCCACGCCGAAGTGCAGCAAGTGCATCGCGACGAGCTACAGCCGGAGATGCGCAGCGCCATCCAGCAGCAGGGCCTCCAATTGCCCTGTGTGCTGTGTGGCCCCCAGCTTGTCCTGTCGGCCTCGGAGCTGCTGCAGATCTCGTCCTCGCCCGAGCACTTTCTCGAGCGGCTGGCGGAGAAATCCGACTCCCTGAACCTGGGCATCCGTATTGATTAGATTGCTGTATATACATAAACTATGTAAAGCGCAAGAATGGGCGTTATATCTTGCAGCGGTTGTAAGCCCAGACAGCCACCACCACCACCAGCCCACCGCTCACGGTCCAAGCATTCAGCGTGCTGGGCAGCACCTCGGGGAAGAGAGCTACTGCGATACACAGATCGTGGTGACGCAATTATCACAAGATGTCGTCTAGTAGTTGGTAATTGAATTAAGAAACATGCAAGTAACACGGCAAGAGATGTTCCTATGGCATATAATTCGAAAACACCGAGTCCGGCACTCCTTCAAACTGGCGCTTCGGCATCCGCCTTTGCAGTTGCACCCATACATTTTCCCACCCCACAGAACCAGCCGTGCAGTTCGGTTCCGTCTCCGCACATCGGAAGTTGTTTGTGGTCCTTATCTAGGACGCTTTCATAGGGACAGCAGGCGCCAGAGACTAAGTCTGTAAAGCAGCTCACCCAGCTCAAGCTCACAAGAAAGGATAAAGAAGCGTTCATCGTCGTCTTGTTCCCTCATTGTTGGCAATTTAAGGCATCTGACAAGAGCAGGTCTCGTTGTGCCAAGATCTCGTGGCTTGTAGCGACAATCATGTATTAGTAAAAGACACCGTAATGGGTAATCGAGGGCGCTGGGTTGGGAGTTGTTTGATTCCGGATGCCTGGATCGGACTTAGTCCAAGCCAATACTGCACATCTCGGCTGAGTGGTGTGTGAGAAATTCCACATACGGATACTTGCGACAAGACTTCCATAACAATTTCGCGCACCAATTCTCGGCCCAGACAGTGCTTCGCGCCATATCCAAAAGTTAGAGGCTCTGGAATATCCGACAGAAAGCGATCATATTGGAATGTGTCCGGGGAGGAATAGATAGCAGCATCTCGATTTGCTGCTACAAAGTAACTCCATAAATCCCATCCTTGCGGTATCTCTACTCCACCTAGTCGGACCGGACGAGTTGCACGACGCACACATCCAATGATGGGTGGGCTCAAGCGCTCGCACTCCAGCATAATACTGCGCAATATACTCTGTGGGTCAGCAGAGGAATGAATATGCTTCAGAAGGCGCTTGTCGGATAGATGAAGGACAGTTGCAGACAGTAGAGACGCCACAGCTTTGACGACTAAGGAGGATGTAAACATGAGGACGTGTCGGGACTGATTTTCCTCTGGCAGGGTTGTCCTTTGCAGATAAGGACAGGACCCTAAATTTTGACTAATCTGTTTATGCAGGGTCTCTACTGCCGCGAGTCCTCGACTTCGACCTGACTGAAAGATTCGCGTGTTGACGCCAACGGGGATGCTAAATTGGCCACGAAAAATATCTTTCTGCAAGGACTGTGTTTGAATGCCAAACATGTGATCAATGAGACGCTGAGAGAGGTTTTTCATTGTTCGATAGATGTCTCCATCGCACAATCCATCGTGAATGATCGATGGAATGGACGAGACATCAATTTCGGTGATAATCTGCTCCCACTCTCGGCGCCATGCTTTCCACTCCCCTGTTTCCCTGTCCTGCAAAAGCAGGTTTGGCTGTTTGAAGAAATCTGCAATCAAGTCTTCGTATCCAGTGCTAGAAGCTCCTTCCAAGAGAAAAAGATTGCGGACATCTTCGTATCGTGATACGATCGCAATGTCGCGGTACAGGAGATTGACGCGGATGATGCTGCTCTCATACTTTCTCAGGCGCGTCGTAATGAAAGCATTCGGGTCATTGTGGAAGGAACGAGACTGCGTAATAGTCCATAATATTGATTTCGACTCTCCTGGAGGGATCATGTCCCCCGATCGCTCGGACCGAGCTTCATGTAATTCGGGCCGCACAGCACAGCACGTGAGTGAAGAGACTGTATTTTAATTCTACAGAGTTTGGGGTACGGACGAGTCGACGACTAAAATAGAGCTTGCCCACAGCTGCAGTCTCCACTTCTTCTTATTCCAGTACGACGACCGCCTTTTTCGCCGACATTCCCCTCTTGACAACATCCAAGGCCGCCTGCACCGATTCAAGGCCCTTCCCAACCACTTGTGGATCAGGAGCTGCAATAAATTTGCCTTCTGCAAGCGCCTTGGGCAAGTAGTCCACAAAGACAGCTTTGCCGACTCCATCGTGTACGATATCGCTGCACATGACGAATTTGGCCTCAATGCCATGTGGAAGGTTCTCTGGAATTGGAAGTCGAACTGTCGCAATGAACTTCTTGCCCTCTGATTTGGAGACGACTTGCACGCAGCTTTCAAACACTCCTTGGATTCCAATACAGTCCAATGCCCCGGCTATGACTTTGCCTTTCAAAGCTTCAATCAGCTCCTCAACAATGGTAGCGCTGTGATAATCAAAAACCCGGGCTGCCCCGAGCTTTTTGACATAGTCGAAATTCTTCGGCGATGCAGTAGTGATGACCTCGTAGCCCGCTGCGATCGCAAGCTGCATCCCGCAGCTGCCAACGCATGTAGCCCCTCCCCACACAAGCAGGGCTTTGCCAGTCGGCTTTGGATGCACTGTTGGATATGGCAGCCTTAGATAACCATCACTAAACAACCCATTTGAAGCAGTTGAAAGCGTTAGTGGTAAGACTGCTGCGCGTTCAAAAGGCAGGAAGTCGGGGATGTGCGATGTCATTCCCTCCGTGAGAACGGTGTACGCCTGGAAAGCACTCTCGCAGTCTCTCTTGGTGGTTAAACCGAGCGCATACCCAACGACTCGATCGCCTTTGTGAAATCGTGAGACAGCGCTGCCAACCTCTACCACTTCTCCTGCAACGTCTTCGCCTAGAATGGTTGGGTAAATCAACGGCCACAATTCATTCTCTTGCATACCATAATCGGCTGGATTGATTCCCAAAGCACCGTTTTTGATGACAATTTCATTCGCACCCGGTGAGGTATATGGTGCAGCTCTGATCTCGAGAGGTTTCGTATTCTTTGCGACGTACCAGGCAGCTGAATTTGAAGGCATTGGAGATGCAGATAGAACGTCAATAGATGTAGCAGATTCTAGTCGAGCAAGTAGTATAGCCAGAAGCTGACTTCATGACCGTTTAAGGAAGTGATTCGGCTCAATATTGGTCCGATCGGGGGATCTGTGGACCGAGTCGTGGATGGAAAGCCCCTCAACCCCACAATCGACCCCGAATGAGGAACAACCGAAAGCGAGACTATCGAAAGAGGCCGGCCATGTGACACTCTACTTCTAGGACTGAACGAGGAGTCATAATTCATTACAGACAACGTATTGCAAAGCGTCACAAAATTGTACGTATTATTATACGTCGACTTTCTGTCGAATTAGATGTTGTTTTCGACAAACTAGGTAGATGCCCGGTCGACAGACGTCGCCGGGAATGGGATTTACGAATAAATCTAGTCTAAAAACTCTTTATACACAACATTTGTGACTTCATTACAATGCGGGTTAGGGAGAAGAACGGTTGAGCTTCGGGAGTTCGAAACACGCGATAATGCGACATATAGCTGGCCATGTGAAAAGACCGGTGACCGTAGATCTAACCAACGTGTCGTAGAAGTCTGGCCTTGAGCTTTGTTGATTGTCAATTCGCGGCCACAGGTTTCTATGCAGTCCACGATTCCAGTTGTGTTACCAAAAAGTCAGAAGCCCTTTATCCAGCAACGCAGGGAGGAAGCTCCGTATGAGATAAGTACGCCCCCCTCCGGCCTCGTCCAGCAGCGGCAGCAGTGGATACAGTCTTTCCAACAGTCACCCCAGCTGCAACTAGTCCAATTACTCCCTTCCCCAGCGTCCATTCAATCATCCGCTGCTTCCTT